>ERZ772867.129-NODE-129-length-106047-cov-7.720771_pt1 | contig 106047 bp, 112 predicted proteins | sample MGYA00511341_ERZ772867 | MGnify/ENA primary metagenome ERZ772867 (study PRJEB29015, sample SAMEA2737707) | human gut metagenome | biome: human gut; feature: human-associated habitat; material: faeces | place: China | collected 2012 ... | reverse complement strand
AAAGCACTGGTATAAGAAAGCTGCGGAGCAGAACCATGATCTTGCCATCCAAAAAATGCCAGGACTTAAATCTCGGGGATGAATACCGCGCAAGGTTGACACTGCCCCGGACAAGCACGCTTGTCCGGGGCTTCATGCTGCCTTATAAAAACCCGGCGGCGGAAAACTCCGCTGCCGGGCGCTTGAAGGCAAATTTAGATGTTTCTGACGTTCTCGTCCGACAGGAAGAACAGCGCCAGTGCGCCGGGGCCGACATGGGAGCCGGTCACAGGCTCGTAATCGACCGTCAGGATTTTTTTGGGCGGCTTGCTGCTGCGGCGCAGGAGGGACGCGAGGATCTGCGCGTCGGGCGCGCAGTCGGCATGGGCGATGCCGACGGTCTGGTCCTGCGCATCCACAACAAGTTCCTCATACCGCTTGGCAATGGCCTCGACGGCACGCTGCCGTCCGCGAAGCTTGGCGAAACAGACGATCTTTCCCTGCGGGTCGCCCTTCAGAAGCGGCTTGATCTGCAGGACCGTCCCGACGGCGGCTTCCAGATTGGACAGGCGGCCCGTCCGGCGCAGATAGCGCAGATCGTCGACGGTAAAGATCTGCGCCATGCGGTGGCGCAGCGCGCGGAGCGTCTTATAGGTTTCGTCAATGCTCAGCCCTTCGCGGCGGCAGTCCGCCGCGCGCATGACAAGCAGGCCCTCGCCCAGCGATGCGCTGTAGGTGTCGACCAGAAGGAGCTTCCTGTCCGGGAACTCCTCGCGCAGCTGCCGCGCGGCGATCTGGCCGGAGGCATACGAGCCGCTGATGCCGGAGGACATGCTGACAAACAGAACGTCCTCGCCCGCTTCCAGCAGCGGCGTCAGTACGTCGATGTAGCGCTGCGGCGGGATCTGGGAGGTCGTGACCTTCACGCCGCTGCGCATCTGCGCGTAAAAATCCTTCGCGTCAAAGGTCGTCAGATCCATGCAGGACTGCTCGCCCTTTCCGCTCTGGAAGGTGTAGGGGATGACCGTGATCTGCTCAGCGTGCAGATAGTCGGTCGGGAGATTTGCGGATGTATCGGTAACGATTCTGAACATGACGTCGCTTCTTTCTTGATATAATCTTCGATATTAGATTATCACATTTTACACGCAATGTCAATTCATCTTTCAAACGCGATTATCTCTTGTATTTTTTACCGGATGTGATATACTTGACCCGGAAAGGTGTGTGCAGCAATGAATTTTGACAATGATCTGGTCGTCGGAAAGCTCCGGCGCTGGGAAAAGTTTCTCGCGGCCTACCGGCTGCCGGAATGGGACGCCATTCCGGACTTTGGCCTCTACATGGAGCAGGTCGTGCAGCTTTTAAAGCAGTATCTCGACTATCTGCCGCCCGAGCTCAGGCAGACGGAGCCCATCACAGCGGCGGCCATCAACAACTACGTGCGCACGAAGCTCCTGCCGGAGCCGCGCAAAAAGCGCTATTACCGCATCCATATCGCGTATCTCATCATGATCTGTACGCTCAAGCAGAGCCTGCGGCTGTCGATGCTGCAGACGCTCCTGCCGGGCGATCTTGCGGAGGAGGACGTCAAAAAGGCCTACGCCGCGTTTGCCCTGCGCTACCAGCGGTGCGCGAAATACTTCATCGAGCAGGTCCGCCTGACGGCCGCCGCCATGTTCGACCGCGAGGTCACGACGGAGCTGAACGTCCGCGACACGCCGGAGATGATCGTCTCCGCCGCGATCTTAAGCGGCTTCACGAACCTGTTTGCGGAAAAGCTCATGCTGCTGGAGGGCAAGACGCTTGCCGACGGCGGAAGCATTGAGGTGCGAAAATAAACACAGAGCCGGTGTTCCAATCTGTCTGGAACACCGGCTCCGGCTATTACGGGATCTCAAGTTCGCGTTTGAATTCGTCCAGCGTGGTGTCGCGGCTGACGGTGATGCGTTCGATCAGCAGCGGGTCGCTGCCGGTTTCATAGACGCCTGCGCAGGTGCGGACGCCGTAGGTGTAAAACCAGCTGGCAATTTTTCTGGTGCGGGCGCTGCTGTTCCCGTTCGGATAGGAAAGCGCGACGGGGAAGCGCCCGGTGAGCGTGAAGATCGCGCTCTGGCTGCGCACCAGCTCCCACAGCAGCGCCAGCGGGGACAGCGCGGCCATGTTCCGGTGGCTCCAGCCGTGGCTCTGGATGCTGACCAGCCCAGACTGCACCAGCTCCGTGAGCTGCGCCCGCGTCAGCTTGTGCGGCTTGCCGACGTCGCCCGCGATCAGAAAGATCGTCGCCTTCATGCCGTACTTCCGCAGAAGCGGCAGGAGCGCCGTGTTATTATCGTCGTATCCGTCGTCAAAGGTCAGGAGCACCGGCTTTTCATATTGCTCGATGTGGGAAAGATCCTCGAAAAAGATCGTCTCATAGCCGTTTTCGGACAGGTATTGCAGCTGCTTTTCCAGCTCCTCCGGCTTTACGAACAGACTTTCCTCGCCCCAGCAGTCGTCGCCGACGGCGTGGTACATGAGAACGGGGACCCGGACCCCGGCTCTTGACGGCAGGCGCTGCGCACGCCGGACGGCGGCAATGCCGAGCGCCAGCGCACAGGCGGCCAGCAGCAGGAAAAGCGCCGTCAGCAGTTTCCGACGTTTCATGCCTGAACCAGCTCCGTTTGCTCACGCGGGAAGGTCACGACAGCCTTGAACAGATCGCCGTCGATCTCAAGGCGGAACGTGCCGCCCTGCAGCTCGGTCAGGCTCTGCGCGATGGACAATCCCAGACCGCTGCCCTCTGTATGGCGCGAGCGGTCGCCGCGCACGAAGCGGGCCATGAGCTCCTCTGCCGGGATGTTCAGCTCGTATTTCGAGATATTCTTGAACGTGAGCGAGACAGTGTTCTCATCCGCAGCGCTTTCAAAATACACGCGTGTGCCGGGCATGGCATATTTGCAGATATTCGAGAACAGATTGCCCAGCACGCGGGACAGCAGCTGTCCGTCGGCCTGAATGACCGGCTGGGACGGCGCGGGGCGGAAGATCGGCTCCAGCTGTGCGTCTTCCAGCTTCTCCATGTAATCGCCCGCCAGCTGGCTCAGCAGCACGTTCACGTCCGTCGGCGCCAGATGCACCGGAAGACTGCCGGAGGACGCCTTTGACGCTTCGACCAGGTCCTCTGTCAGCTTCTTGAGCCGGGCGGACTGCCGGTTTAAAACGTCTACATATTCCTTCGCTTTTTCCGGCTGAATATCCTCTTTTTCGAGCAGATCGACGTAGTTGACGATGGACGTCAGCGGCGTTTTGATATCGTGGGAGACGTTTGTGATGAGCTCCGTTTTCATGCGCTCGGCCCGCGTCTGCTCATCGACGGCCTTCTGGATGCCGGACTGGATGCTTTGCAGATTCTCTTCGTGCTTTTTAAGTGCAGGCAGCCAGCGGGGGATGGGCTTGCCCTTGTAATCGGTCTGGCCGTCGGCAATGGCCTGTCCTTCCTTCTGCAAAAGCCTCAGACTGGAGGCCAGATATAAGATCACAATGGTCAGCACTCCGCGCGAGAGCAGCCACAAAACCGCCTGCTCCGCTTCGCGGCTTCCGAGCAAGAACGTGAAAATCAGATCTGCAAAACAAAGCCCGACCCAGACCAGCATTGTCCGCCAGACCATCGGGATACGTCCCAGCGCCCGGAAGATCCACGCAAAAACCCTGTAGATCAGCGTGTTTTTGAAGAAGCCCGGTGCCTTTGCACGGCCCGCAACGCTCAGGATGAGCGTCAGCGCCAGAGCCGCAGTACCGAATGCGAGAAGAATATAGTACCAGAAATCGATATACCAGATATCGCCAAGAAAGGATGCCCACGCGAGGAGCAGCAGAGCAAGCAGCGCAAGGAACAGATCGAGCGGGATTTTATTCAGCCAGCACTGGTAGATGCCGTCCACGCCCTCCTTGTGCCCCATGGAGCACAGCAGGAAGATAAACAGGAACAGGCAGACCGCAAGAAGCAGAATGGTCAGCACGATCAGAAGATAGCGTGCGCTGATCAGCCGCTCGACCCATGTCATAACGTACAGCGCGGAATCGCGCGGGGCAAGCGGGCTTTTGAGATATGCCTGATAGACCGCTGTGACGTCGCTGCCGTCGTTCAGCGTGAAGGTCATGTCCTGCTGGTAATAGGCGGAGGCCTTGCCGGAATAATCGTCTTTATTCAGTGCGCCGGTGCTGAACAGGATCTCGCCGGTGGCTTTGTCCGTGAGTTTGAAGTAGATGTTGGAGGTGAGCGGGTCATAGCGATCACGGAGAAGATTGCGCGAGACCGTATCGTCCTCGGCCCAGGCGTGCAGCGCCGCCCAGCCGTCGCCGTTCGTCTGCTGTAATAGATTATTTTCCGCTATCTGGCGTACCTGCTCGCCGCCGTCCGCGAATGCGCCGTAGCGGATCAGATACGCGCTGCCCAGCGCCGCCGCGGCGAAGAGCACCGCAAACACGACCAGCAGCGCGATGGCCGTACACTTGACCCAAAGCTTTCCGTATAGCTGTTTCATGGTCTGTCTCCTTCCAGCTTGTAGCCCTTGCCCCAGACGACCTTTAAATACCGCGGCTCGGACGGGTTGATCTCCAGCTTTTCCCGCAGATGGCGGATGTGTACCGCCACCGTATTGTCGATCCCGACCGGCGCTTCGTTCCACACGGCGCTGTAGAGTTCCGCAGGCGTGAAGACCTTGCCGGGGTGCTGCATGAGATAATATAAGATGTCATATTCCTTCGGCGTCAGTGCGATCTCCTCGCCGTCGAGCGTGACGCGCTTGGCATCGTGGTCGAGTGCAATGCCGCCGACCGTCAGCTCCGACGGGGCTTTGACCGCCGCGCCCAGCTGCAGGAACCTTCGCAGCTGCGATTTGACCCGCGCCAGCACCTCCACGGGGTTAAAGGGCTTTGTGATATAATCGTCTGCGCCCACGCTGAGGCCCAGAATCTTGTCTGAATCCTCGGATTTTGCCGTGAGTAAAATCACGGGAATATTGGAGAACTCGCGCAGCTTCGCCATGGCCGTGATGCCGTCCATGCCGGGCATCATGATATCCATCAGCGCCAGCTGCACCGGCTCCGTCTTCGCAACCCGCAGCGCTTCCTCGCCGCTGTAAGCCGTGTGAACGCAGTAGCCGTCGGATTCCAGATAAATTTTCAAAGCCGCGACGATATCCTTCTCATCGTCGCAGACCAGAATATGCTGCATAACAGATTTCCCTCCGTTTTCTTCTCTGTGCTATCATCATATCCAAAATCCTATGAACAAACAAGCGGGAAACGCCTTAAGATTTTATGAAGCTATGCGGGGAAGGCGTTTGGGTGCGCCCGTGTTCCCCATCCCCGAAAAATGAGATTGAATTTTGCAAAAAACTAGTATAAAATCAAACTATCAGAACCTTCATGACTGGGAAAGGAGCCGTGTGCAGTCTATGTTATTTATCAGCATTGATCTCGGCACGTCTGCCTGCAAGCTGCTGCTTGTCGGGGAGGCCGGTACGATCCAAAACGAAGTCACAAAGGAATATCCCCTCAGCTTCCCGCACCCCGGCTGGGCAGAGCAGAGGCCGGAGGACTGGTGGGACGCGGTCGTGACCGGCGTTCCGGAGCTGCTGCGCGGCTTTGACGCGAATGACGTCGCGGGCATCGGCTCCGGCGGGCAGATGCACGGGCTTGTCGCGCTGGATGAACACGATCACGTCATCCGCCCGGCCATTCTCTGGAACGACGGCAGAACGTTCAAAGAGGTGGATTATCTCAACAACGTCGTCGGCAAGGACAGGCTGTCAGAGCTGACGGCAAACATCGCTTTTGCGGGCTTTACGGCGCCGAAGCTCCTCTGGATGCGCGAAAACGAGCCGGAAAATTTCGAAAAAATCGCGAAGATCATGCTCCCGAAGGACTATCTGACGTACAAGCTCACCGGCGTTCACGCCTGCGATTATTCCGACGCTTCCGGTATGCTGCTGCTCGACGTGCAGCACAAGCGCTGGTCGCAGGAAATGCTGGAGATTTGCGGCGTTTCCGAACGCCAGATGCCGAAGCTGTTTGAGAGCTTCGAGGTCGTCGGCACGCTGACAAAAGAGGCGGCACAGACACTTGGCCTTCCGGAATCGGTCAAGGTCGTGGCGGGTGCAGGCGACAACGCTGCGGCGGCGGTCGGCACGGGTACGGTCGGCGCGGGCGGCTGCAATATCAGCTTAGGCACGTCCGGCACGATCTTCATTTCGTCTGACAAATTCGGCGTCGACCCCAACAACGCGCTTCATGCCTTTGCGCACGCAGACGGCGGCTATCATCTGATGGGCTGTATGCTCTCTGCTGCCAGCTGCAACAAGTGGCTGTGCGAGGAAATCCTGAAAACATCCGACTTCGCGGGCGAACAGAAGGATATTACGGATGAAAAGCTCGGCGAGAATCACGTGTACTTCCTGCCGTACCTCATGGGCGAGCGCAGCCCCATCAACGACACGAACGCAAGAGGCACGTTCACCGGCATGACGATGGACACCAGCCGGTCCGACATGGTGCAGGCGGTTCTCGAGGGTGTGGCGTTCGCCATCCGGGATTCGTTTGAGGTCGCGAAATCGCTTGGCATCGAGATCCCGCGCTCGAACATCTGCGGCGGCGGCGCGAAGAGCCCCCTGTGGCGCAAGATTTTCGCGAATGTCCTCGGCATTCCGCTCGACATGGTCAAGACCGAGCAGGGGCCCGGCTACGGCGCGGCAATGCTTGCCATGGTCGGCTGTGGGAAATTCAAGACTGTGCAGGAAGCGGCGGACAAGCTCGTCGAGACCGCGTCTACGACCGAGCCGGATGCGGCGCTGACCGCGAAATACGAAGCCCGCTACCAGAGCTTCAAAAAGCTCTACCCCGCGCTGAAGGAGTTCTTCGCTGTAACGGTGTAAGTCAATCTGCACGTTCCGTGCAGGGGCGGACGACTCTGTCCGCCCGCAGAATGCACTGCTTTTACAGAAAACTATGGAAAATTCGCAATATTTTCAGGGCCGACAGAGTCGTCGGCCCCTACAGTTGTGATTTTCTATAACAGGAGGAATTATGAAAATTTACTCTGTTTCCGACCCCGCATTCAAGCCCTACGGCAAGGTTCTGACCGGCTTTGATACGGCTGCACTGATCGCGGCGATGAAGACTGTCCCCATGCCGGAGAGCGGCACGGCCTATGAGCCGTCGATTCCCGCATTGGAGGAAAGCGGCATCTTTGATGCCATGCAGAATCGAGCCTACGGCGGGATGCCCATCCAGATCGGGATGTGCTGGGGATATAACACAAAGCTGAACTGCCTCGAATATCATCGCGACAGCGAGGTCAACGCCGGCGAGACGGATTTCGTGCTGCTGCTGGCAAAGGAAGACGAGATCGAGGACGGCAGGCTTGACACCGCGAAGGTCAAAGCCTTCCACGTCCCGGCGGGCGCGGCGGTCGAGGTCTACGGCACGACGCTCCACTACGCGCCGTGTCAGACGGAGAAGACCGGCTTCCGCGTCGCCGTCGTCCTGCCGAAGGGTACGAACACGGAGAAGCCTGTCTTCGAGCCGCAGAGCGAAGAAGATACATGGATGACCGCCCGCAACAAGTGGCTGCTGGCGCATCCGGAATCCAGTGAAGCAAAAACCGGCGCGCACATCGGCCTGACCGGCAAGAATATCGATATTACCGAAAACTAAGGAGGAACTGTATCATGTTTGAAAACATCCCCAATGTCAAGCTCGGCCTCATCGCCGTCTCCCGCGACTGCTTCCCCAGAACGCTCTCCGAAATGCGCCGCGCGAATATCGCCAAGGCCTGTGAGGGCGGCGTGTACGAATGTCCCGTCACTGTCGAAAATGAAGCCGATATGCGCAAGGCCGTCGCCGACGTCAACGCGGCAGGCTGCAACGCCCTTGTCGTCTTCCTTGGCAACTTCGGTCCGGAGACGCCGGAAACGCTCATTGCCAGATATTTTGACGGCCCGTGTATGTTCGTGGCTGCCGCCGAGGGCGACGGCGACCTGATCAACGGCCGCGGCGATGCGTACTGCGGTATGCTGAACTGTTCGTATAACCTCGGCATGCGGCACATGAAAGGCTACATCCCCGAATACCCGGTCGGCACGGCGGAGGATATCGCGAAGATGATCGCGGACTTTATCCCCATTGCCCGTGCCGTCATCGGCGTGAAGAATCTGAAGATCATCACCTTCGGCCCGCGTCCGCAGGACTTCTTTGCCTGCAACGCGCCCATCAAGGGCCTGTACGAGCTGGGCGTGGAGATCGAGGAGAACTCCGAGCTGGATCTGCTCGTTTCCTACAAGGCCCATGCGGGCGATGCGCGCATTCCCGCCGTCTGCGAGGACATGAAGCAGGAAATGGGCAAGGGCTGCTATTATGAAGACCTGCTCGAGCGCATGGCGCAGTTTGAGCTGACGCTGCTCGACTGGGCCGAGGGCCACAAGGGCGCGCGCAAATACGTCGCCTTCGCCGACAAGTGCTGGCCCGCGTTCCCGGAGCAGTTCGGCTTCGAGCCGTGCTATGTGAACTCCCGTCTGGCCTCGCGCGGCATCCCCGTGGCCTGCGAGGTCGATATCTACGGCGCACTGTCGGAGTACATCGGCGCGTGCATTTCGCACGACGCGGTCACGCTGCTCGACATCAACAATTCCGTCCCGGCGAGCCTGTTCGAAACTGAAATCAAGGGCAAGTTCGATTACACGCTGACGGACACCTTCATGGGCTTCCACTGCGGCAATACGCCGTCCTGCAAGCTCTGCGCCGACCGTGCGGTCAAGTATCAGCTCATCCAGCACCGTCTGCTCGAACCGGCAGGCTCCGAGCCCGACTTCACGCGCGGCACACTCGAGGCGGATCTTGCAGCAAGCCAGATCACGTTCTACCGCCTGCAGTGCGATTCCGACGGTGTGCTTCGCAGCTACATTGCAGAGGGTGAAATTCTGCCGGTACATACGGGCAGCTTCGGCGGCATCGGCATCTTCGCCATCCCGGAGATGGGCCGCTTCTACCGTCATGTGCTCATTCAGAAGCGCTACCCGCACCACGGCGCGGTCGCCTTCGGTCACTATGGCAAGCTCCTGTTCGAGGTCTTCAAGTTCCTCGGCGTGGGCGACATCGCCTATAACCAGCCGAAGTCCCTGCCGTACCCCACGGAGAACCCGTTCGCGTAAGAACCCGGAAGTAGTCAAGCCTCCGGCGGCCCCATCTTTTCCGCCTTGCCGGAAAAGATGGGGGGCGAAAAGGGGCGCTGGGTTACGGTTTGGTGCGTTCTGCGGGTACAGTTCAGGCAAGTACCTGATTTTCGGTTGTTACGAACACACCAAATCACCCTACGGGCAATAAGGTACGCGCCGCCTGTTACGGTACTCCGAATTTGTGAGTAGCTGCGTTAGAATATCTGCGGTAAACTAGGGTGTATCTGAAAACTCCCAACGCACCCGGACAGCGGGCCTTTTTGCGGTGCGCCGCGTCATTTTTCCTTGAAATACGTCAGTATTCCTGCGAAAAAATGTCTTGCGCAACGCAAAAATCCCTCGCTGCCGGTCACATCATGAGTTTTCAGATACACCCTAGCTTTGCGTTCAAAATTTGCAGAGCAGCACGAATTTGCTGCAGAAGTTACGAATTCGCTGAAGATTTCCGTAAAAACAGTATATCAGAAAAGGCATACGGACTGATGTTGAGGGAGGCAGAGTCCGTATGCCTTTTATTTATTTGACAGACGCCGGGAGAGATCTCCCGGCGTCTGTACAGGAAAGGGTAGGAACGTGCTTAGAACATGGCCTTCATTGCCTCGTACAGACCGTCGGCGTCCATGCCGTTGCGGGCGTAGAGGAATTCGGGGTTCGCAATCGGGACGAAGTAGTCCGGGCAGCCGCGGCTGACCAGCTTGCAGGCAATGCCTGCCTCCGCGATACACGAGCCGACCAGCTGGCCGAGACCGCCGAGCAGGTTGTGGTCCTGCGCCGCGACGACGCGGCCGGTCTTTGCGGCGTCAATGACGGCCTGCTTGTCGAGCGGCTTGATCGTGAACATATCGACGACGCGGATCTCCTTGCCAAGCTCATCGTGGATGCGCTTGGCGGCTTCCATGGCGAAGTGTACCATGATGCCGGTGCAGATGAACGCACCGTCGTCGCCCTCGCGCGGGATGAGCGCCTTGCCGATCTCATATTTTGTATCCTCCGGATACAGGGAACTTGTGGCCTCGCGGCCAAGACGGATGTAGACAGGGGCGTTCAGCTCCATCGCCGCCTCCAGCAGCTTTGCGATCTGGAACGGGTCGCCCGGCTCGAGAACCGTCATGTTGTTGCAGGCGACCATGAGCGCGGAGTCCTCCAGCGCGCAGTGCGTGCAGCCGGAAGCACCGTTGGAATAGCCTGCGCCGTTGCCGATGATGACGACCGGCAGCTTGGAATAGCAGATATCGGTGCGCACCTGCTCGTAGCAGCGCATGGACGCGAACGGTGCGAACGCGAAGGCCAGCGGGCGGAAGCCCTCGTGGGCAAGACCGGCGGAGACGCTCATCAGGTTCTGCTCGGCAATGCCGACGTTGTAGCAGCGGTCAGGATATTTTTCCTTGAACGCCTGAATGCGGGAGGAGGTATCGACGTCAGCGGTCAGAACGAGCATGTTGTCATACTCGCCGCCGAGCGTGGCCAGGCACTTGCCGACAGCGTCGCGTGCGCTGGTCATTATGGTCATGTTCAGGGTCATGTTCATTTCGCCCTGCAGCAGCTTGCCCTGCGCTTCACTCATGCTTCCGCACCCCACTTTCTTTCATATGCTTCGGTGATCTCGGCCTTCGCCTTGATCCAGTCGGCCTCATTGACGCAGCCTGCGTGCCAGGAGACGTTGTTCTCCATGAAGCTGACGCCGTGGCCCTTGACGGTCTTGCCGATGATAACGGTCGGAACGTCGGAATCAGGCGCGGGCAGCGCGTCGATGGCGTCGAGGATGGCGTTCATGTCATGGCCGTCGATGGTGACGGTGTTCCAGCCGAACGCGCGCCATTTGTCTGCGAACGGTTCCAGCGCCATGTATTCCTCGGTCGGGCCGTCGAAGGACATGCCGTTGCGGTCGACGAAGACGACCAGATTGCCGAGCTTATACTGGTGGGCGTACATTGCCGCCTCCCAGATCGAGCCTTCGCCGCACTCGCCGTCGCCGACGACGGTGTAGACGCGGCTGCTTGAGCCTTTGCGCTTCAGCGCGGTGGCCATGCCGCTGGCGACAGGGAAGCCGTGGCCGAGCGAACCGGTAGACACGTCGACATACGGGTTTGCGAGGTTGCACGAGTGCATGCCGAAGCGGCCAAAGTTGGTGGCGTATTCCTTGTAGATATCTCCGACGTCATAGCAGCCGATGGCGGCCTGACTGAACGAGGTGACGGCTGCCGCGTGGCCCTTGGACAGGACGAAGCGGTCGCGGCCCTCCCAGTGCGGATTCTTGACGTCATAGTGCATTGCATACTGCCAGATGGCGGTCATCATATCGCAGACAGACAGGTCGCCGCCGATATGGATGAGCGTTTGATGCGCCAGATCCAGAAGCCGGATCTTCGTCGTCAGGGCAGCCTGCTCCATGCGATGGACTAAGGCTTTCTCTGCCATGTGAATAACTTCCTCCTTTTTAGCTGTGGATTGCGTTTTCTCCGGCCCAGCGGCGGAGCAGAGCGGTCTGCTCCGCGTCGGGATGGAATTTTGCGCAGTAGACGGTGCCGTCCTGCTTGTAATACAGGCAGGCGGCGCTTTTTGCGCTGCGTGCGGTCATCAGGAAGGTGCGTGAAACCGGGCCGAATCGCTTCTCGTCGTAGGCCTCTCCGGGTTCCAGCAGGCACAGTATTTCCTGCCTGCGGACGCGCTCATAGAGCCGTGATTTCCTGTTCTGCACCCGTTCGAACGTCAGTGAGTCGTCCGGGAAGCGCAGCGCTTCGCGCGGGCGGGATTCGCTGCCGTCGATCAGCGTGTAGCAGAACGAACGGAAGTAAAAGTGATTCACAGCAGCCAGCAGCGCGGCCAGAAGCACGATGGCTGTGATCTGTAAAACGCGGAAAAGCGTGGGGTTCAGATCGGCGTTGCGGAGATAGCTGTGGAGCGTCAGAACAACGACGACGGGCAGAAACGTCACGATCAGATCGTTGCTGTTTTTGCGCCGGAAGCGCTGGGATATGGACTGGTACATGGCGCACCTTCCTTTCCTTGCGTTGTGAACTTACTTTTCAGCGGTCGTCTGCTCCCACTGCGGGCGTTCGGCTGCGATCTTCGCGACAAGCTCGTCGAATTCCTTATAGCCGAGCTTGTACCAGAACAGGCAGATGAGGCAGATCAGGTTGAAAGCGGCGGGCATGATCCATTTCATGAGCTGCAGGCCCTCGATAACGGCGGGCGTCTGCGTCGGAGCGTTGGCGACATAGCCGGTCAGCGCAAGGATCAGCGGAGCGCCGGACGTGCCGATGGTGATGCCGACCTTGTTCCAGAACGAGGAGACGGTGTTGAGGAAGCCGTCCATGCGGATACCCTTGGTCTGGTACTCGGTGACCTCGACGGTGTCGGGAACCATGCCGTAGATGATGGACATATTCGCGCCTGCGAAATACTGCAGAACGATGCCGAGTACGTACAGAAGCGTGACGTTGATGGTGTTGCGGAACAGGAAATACTGCGCGACGTACATCACAACCTGCACAGCGTAGGTGATGGCGATGGCCTTGCCCTTATGCTTGAGCTTGTTGCACCAGAACTGGGAGGTGAAGCAGCCGAGCATGGAGGGGATGAGCGTGATGAGCGAGAAGGTCGCCATCGGGTTGACGTCGCCGAGGACGTACTTGAACCAGTAGATGTTGATCGTGCCTGCGCCGTACAGAGCGAAGCCCTGCGCCAGGAACAGGATGCAGACGATCATGAACTCGCGGTTCTTGAAGGAGATGGCCAGAGACTTGAAGATGCCGATCTTTTTGGGCGACGGCTGCGGCGGAACGACTTCCTTCTGGGACTTCGCGCAGAGAATCTGCATCGGGATGCAGAACACGGCGAAGATCACAGCCAGAATAAAATAGCCCATGTTGGGGTACTTTGCGGACAGAACCGGCTCGCAGCGGGTGACGAGCTGCACCATGAGCGTGGAGCCGATGTAGGCGAACAGCAGACGCCAGGAGGCAAGAGAGCCGCGTTCGGCAGGATCCTGCGTGACGACGGAGTTCAAGGAGCCGTAGGTCAGGTTGACCATTGTGTAGAACAGAACGACGAGTGCGTACAAAATGACGACATATGCCGTCTTGACGCCGACGGCCCATTCCGGATGCGGCCAGAACAGCAGGGCTGTTGTGATGAACAGCGGAGCCGAGGCGAACATGATCCACGGACGGTAGCGGCCCCAGCGGGAGCGGGTGCGGTCAGCCAGATAGCCGACGATCGGGTCGTTGATCGCGTCCCAGAAGCGGCACAGCAGGAACATCAGAGAGACGGTCGCTGCGGGAATCAGGAAAGTGTCGGTGAGGTAGATCGCAAGGAAGGAGCTGATATAGGACCAGCTGAAGTTGTTTGCCGAGTCGATCATACCGAATGTGCATTTCTTCCATAACGGAAGCTTCACATAATATTGCTTGCTATCGTTTTCCATGCGTAATTTCCTTTCTCTTTCTGGAAAGCGGGTCTGCTTTCCGGGATGGGGGGAATGCGCGCTGTTTATTCGACGTCAGGCGTAAACTGAACGAGGGACTTGATCGTCCGGCCGTTCATCTGGGCCTCAAACGCGTCTTCAAACGCTTCCGGCGTAAAGACGCAGTCCATTTCGAGGATCGGGTCCAGATCGAGCGTGTTGACCAGCGCGATGCTGCGCGGGAACGCATACGGAGACTGGAAAACGCCGCCGACGATGCGGATCTCCTTGAAGAAGGCGTTGAGCAGGTTCAGCTTGTAATCATAATCGTGCCGGTAGAGCGCGGCGAAGAATTCCAGCGTGCCGCCTTTGCCGACTAGCTCCTCGATGCCGTCGCAGGCGCGCCAGCTGCCGGAGGCCTCGATCACAACGTCAAAGCCGCGGCCGTCCGTGATCTTCATCGCCTCTTCCTTGCGGTCCTGATTGACCGGGTCGATGGTGTGTACGGCGCCCAGCTTCTTTGCCATCTCGCGCTTCATGGCGATCGGCTCGATGACGGTGATGTTCGTGCCGCCGGAGTGCAGCGCCAGCTGCGTCATGATCATGCCCATGGTGCCGCCGCCGGAGATGGCGACCGACTGGCCGGGCTTGATGCCGATGAGGTCGATGCCGTGCAGGCAGACGGAGATCGGCTCGATCAGCGCGCCCTTTTTCAGGCTGCACGTGTCGGCCAGCTTGTGTACGGACTGCTCGCGCACGACGATATAGTCCGAGAAGGCGGCGCTTGTGCCGGTCATGTTCTCGCAGAACTGCTCCTGGCCGTTGCGGCAGTAGTAGCAGCTTCCGCAGTGCTCATTGTAATAGTAGACGACGCGGTCGCCGACCTTCAGACCCTTACAGGTCGCTGCCGGGCCGAGCTCGGTGATCACGCCGGTCGCCTCGTGGCCGATGGGGGTACCCTCGTCTCCTTCAAACAGGAAGTCCAGCTCCGCACGCTTGAAATGCAGATCGGAGCCGCAGACGCCGCAGTAGGCCACCCGGATCTTGACCTCATCTGCGCGCTTGATCTCCGGTTCCGGCGCTTCGACCATTTTCAGCGTACCGTTTCCAAAATAACGAATGCTGCGCATAGTTGTGTTTCCTCCCTTTCGTCGATCAAGTGTGTATGGGATCTTGCTGTTTCCATGATACCGAATCAACCGGGGCTTTGCGCTTTATATTTCAACCTTTTCCCACCCAAAAATACAAAAGCGCGTCAAAATATGCCGGCGGTTTTTGTGCATATTCACAATTTTGCATACGACATTGTGAAAAATGCATGGTGGAAGTGCGAAAATTATACCTTGATGGTTTGAATTTTTGCATTGAATTGTCGGAAGTAAAAATAATATACATATTTGGGGTGAGATTCAGACAGAAACAGAGCAAATCCAACAAAAAGCTTGGCATTGCGCGCGTGCTGTGATAAAATATCTGACATCAGTAAAAAAGCAACGGGAGGCTGTCATGATTCAGGTCCTGATTATTTCATCCCTGTATTCGCAGACGCAGCATCTGCGCCGCATCCTTCTGGGGCAGGCCGGGCACATTCAACTGTGCGGAACGGCGGACAACAGTGTGCTCGGAATGTCGCTGATCGAGTCGCTGCACCCGGACGTTGTGATCATGCCGGTGCATATGACCTTCTGGAACCCGGAGGATCTTATCAATTATCTGCTCCCGCGCGGGATCTGCCCGCGCTTCGTCCTGCTGTCCGACGGGTCGGAGGCGGTCATTGAGGGCGCGGCTGCGGTCAAGGTGCAGCAGCTGCTGCCGGACGCCATGCCCTCGGATGCGATGCTCCTGCACGCGGTCGAGGAGGCCGGACGCCTGCAAAAGCACGAAACGGGCGCAGTCCGGCCCCCGGAAAACGAATATGTCCAGCACAGTCTGGAGGTCATGGAGCTGCTGATGGGCCTTGTGCCGGTCGGCACGGGGTCTGCGCAGCAGCAGTTCGGGCGGCTGCACGTGGGCAGCCAGGACTGCTGGATCCTGCTCGGCTCCCAGCCGGACGGGCAGCCGGGGCCAGGCCTTTCCTCCGACTATGCCGCGCTGGAATCGTTTTTTGCGGAGCTGACCGAGCTGCTCCGCCCGCTCGGAAACACGGATATCTGCATTTACCGCGACCAGAACCTGTGCATCCTGCTCGCCGGTGGGCAGGATGCGGAGCCGGACTGGGCGCTCTGGGCGGGGAAGATCAACGCACTGGCCGCGCATCACGCGCTCGGGCAGATGACCTTTGATATTTCCGACGTACCGCTGCCGCTGCCGCAGTGGCACAATCAGTGCCGCCAGCTGCTGGAGCTGCGTAAGCTGCGCTTCTTCTTCTCGCCGCTCTGCCTACAGCCGAAGATGGCGTTTTCCTACCGCGTGCCGGTCACGCAGCAGCTGCTGCACGAAAAGCTTTCGGCGCTTTCGCTGAGTATGCAGGATGCGCGGCAGCTGGAGGCGCTTGCGATCCTGCGGGAGCTGCAGGACATGGTCAGCCACAGTATGTCGGATGAGGTCTGCTCGTTTGTCATGACGCAGCTGACGGTTCAGATGTATTCCCTCAGCAGCAGCTTCGGCGTCGATCCCGCGCTGACCCCGCTGCTGGGCGCGCAGCGTCCGGCGACGGTCGAGGCCATGTTCACCATCTGCCGCGAACAGATGACCGCGCTGTTTTCCAGCATCCGCAATCTGCGCACGACGTCCAACAGCGCCATCGACGAGGTCTGCCGCTTCGTTGCGCAGAACCTTGCTGAGCCGCTGACGCTGACGGTCGCGGCGGAGTATGTCCATATGAACCCGGCCTATCTCAGCCGCGTGTTCAAAAAGGAGACAGGGCAGGCCTTCAACGCCTATGTGAGCGAGCAGCGCATCCGCCGCGCCAAGCAGCTGCTGCAGACGAAAGACCGCATCATCGATATTGCCGGAAACGTCGGCTTTGAAAACTCTAAATATTTCAGTCAGGTATTCAAAAAACGAACGGGCATGACGCCGCAGGAGTACCGCGCAGCCATGCAGAAGGAGGCAGAATTATGATCCGGTCGCTTCGGATGCAGCCGAACCGGAAGCTGTATTTCAAGGAGCTTCCCATGCCGCCCACGCCGGGGCCGGGCGAGGTGCAGGTCAGAATGGCGTTCGCGTCGATCTGCGGCTATGATATGATGATGCTGCGCGGAACCGCGGCGTATCCGCTGAACGGCTATCTGGGGCACGAGGGCTCCGGCGTCGTGACAGCGGTGGGCGAGAATGTCCGTGCGCTTCACCCGGGTGACCGCGTGACGATCAACCCGTATGAGCCCTGCGGCCTGTGCGACGCCTGCCGCAGCAACAGACCGGAATACTGCACGAACCCCAGCTCCGGCTATGCCGATCTGATGACGGAATATCTGAATATCCGCCAGCAGCAGGTCTTCCGCCTGCCGGAGCAGGTGAGCCTGCGGGCTGGAAGCCTGATCGAGCCGCTGATGATGGCCATGCACGCCGTAGGCAAGGCGCGGCTCGGCTACGGCAAGCGGGTCATTCTGCTCGGCTGCGGGGCCATGGGACAGATCATTCTCAAGCTCGTGCGGCAGCACCCGGTCGGACAGATCGTTGTGGTCGAGCCGGTCGCGGAAAAGCGGGAGGCGGCGCTGCGCTTCGGCGCGGACGTTGTGATCGACCCGAATACACAGAGCGTCGTGACCGAGGCGCTGACGCTGAGCGGCGGAATCGGCTACGACGCGGTCATCGAGGCCAGCGGCGACCGGAAATCGGCGGCGATCACCATGAATCTTGTCGCGCGCGGCGGCTCCGTCGTGTTTTTCGGGCTTTACGGGATGGACTATAATCTGGAGCTGAATCTGTTCACGCTCTACTGGAAGGACGCGACGCTCTCCGCCGTCTGCGTGCCGAGCGGACAGTTCCCGGCGGCCATCGCCATGGCCGGCCAGCTGAAGCTGGAGGAGGTCATTTCCCGCGAGCTGTCGTTTTCCAAGGGGATCGAGGCATTCCGCGAAAAATCCAGCGGCCGCGAGGCCAAGGTCATGCTGCGCTTTGAACAGGAGAGATCCATATGCTGACACTTGCACCATTTACATTCTGCGCCAATAACGTTCCGGGCACGGACCCGATCCGCGCCATGGACATGGCCCGCCGCTGCGGGTTCCATACGATCGAGCTGTCCGCCATTGACGGCATCAGCGAGCAGATCGTCGCAGAGCGCGTTTCACCGGAATACGTTATGCAGATCGAGCGGGAGCTGCAGAAGCGCGATCTGCAATGCACCGCGCTGTCGGCGCACTGCGACATGACGGACGAGGCGCAGTTTGCGCGTCTGCTGAAAAAGATCGAATTTGCCGGGCAGATCGGCGCGCAGCTCGTCAATACGCGCTGCGGCCCGAAGGCACGGTACGCCGTGTTTGAGGAGCACGTCAAGCGGGCGGCCGAGGCCGCTGACCGCTATGGCCTGCGGCTGGGGCTGGAATCCTACGGCGATATCGTCGGCCCGGCAAGCGAATGCGGCGGCGTGTTCGCGGAGCTGAATCTGCCGCACGTCCAATATACCTATGACCCGGGAAATACCTACCGCTTCTGCCGGGGCGAGATCCGGCTGGACGAGGATCTGCAGAACGCCTCCGTGCCGGTCGCGTATCTGCACATGAAGGACGGCAGCATCCACGACGGCTATATCTGGAACGAGCCGATCGGGCAGGGCGTGTTCCCATATCCGGCCATGCTTGCCGCGCTTGAACGGCAGGGCGGAACGCTTGGCTGCGCGCTGGAAATGCCTATGAGCTTCTGCGTCAGCGTGCGGGATCTGTCCTTCCGCTTCCTGGAGCCGTCGGACGAGCAGCTTTACGCACAGATCATGCAGTCGGTCGAATATGTAAAGACGCTTGCCCATGTAACAATGTAAAAAAACAGCTGCCTGCAGGCCCGAAGCGCCGCAGGCAGCTGTTTTTATGGCTTTTAGGAATACAGCAGCTCTTTGACAGACTGATGCGCAGCGCCTTGCCCATGCGGGGCAGGCGCTACGCATATCATTTTGTTCGTTATCCGTTCAGAACTCGCAGATGCGCGTGAGCAGGACGAGGCACTGCTCGAGCGTCATGTCCTTTTTCGGCTCAAAGCCCTTCGTTGTGCCGTTCATCAGATCATACTGCGTCATCATCGCGACGGCCTCTCTGGCCCAGTCGGAAATGGAGGCGCTGTCGGGATAGCGGTCGAGCATCGACATATCAGCCTCAAAGACCACGTTCGACTGCCGCAGAAGACGCAGCAGCACCGTCGCGGCCATCTGGCGCGTGACCATGGAGGTCGTGTCAAAGCTGCCGTCGGCGTTCGGCTGCATTACGCCGAGCTGCTGCACAACGGCGACCGGATCGGATACGTCCTCGACCAGTCCGAGCGTTCGCGCGGTGTTCGCCGCGAGGCGGGCAAGGGTCATGCGGGTGATGGCGGACTGGTAGCTGCCGTCGGCCAGCATGGTGATGCCGTAGACGTCCGCGTGCGAGACAAGCTCCGCGGCCCAGCTGGACGGCGTTCCGGTGATGCTGGATATGCCGCTGCCCCATGCATAGATCGTGGATACGTCGTCGGATACGGGCTGCGGCTCCTCCGCCGCAGGCGCTGCGGCAACAGGCTCCGCTTCTCCGGCGGGCGCTGCGCGTCCGGCGCTGGAGCACATGGTATAGAAGGTATAGCACCCGCCGTCATAGGGGATCCTGCGGTTCACACCGGCCTTGCCGTCCCAGACCCAGTTCTGCTCGAACAGCGTGACGGTGCCGCCCGCATCGTCGACGGATTTGACGATGGCATAGTGGTTGCCGTAGCGCTCCCGCGCCTCGGCGGAGGCATAGGCGATATCGCCGGGCTGCGGCGTGTATGTAACCTCGAACCAGTAGCCCGACGGGCTGGCAGCGGTGATATCGCCGCTGTTCGTGAACACGGTCACGCCGTAAACGGCGCTGTAGAACCGTTCGATCAGCTCGTTGCAGAACGGCGTCGCACCTGTCTCATTATAAAGCGCGTCCACGCCGCAGAAGGTATCGGCGGCAAAGCCCTCGCCCACGATCGTGACGTAATCCAGATCAATGGTCGCCTCGGCGGCCAGCGCCGGTACGGCCAGCAGCGTCAGGCATAACATGACTGCCGCCAGACGGCGGAATTTCTTCTGCATACAAAATGCCCTCTTTCGTTCGATAAACTAGTTTGAATTGTAACAGATTGTAACCAATAAGTCAACCATTTTTTTGCGCCCACTGGAAAACCTGCCTGCAGATGTGGTATAGTATAAAAAGTTCCGAACAATGGAGGCATTTGCTTGGAAAACTACTTTCATCTGAACATGGACCGGCGCGCGGTCAACCAGATCAGCGCGCTCGGTCTTGCGCACTGCGGCGACGCGGTGTTTGAGCTGCTGGTGCGGAGCTTCCTCTGTGCGTCCGGCAAGGCGCTGAACGGCAATCTGCACCGTGCGACGGTCGACCTCGTCTGCGCTCCGGCGCAGGCTGCGCGGGCCGAGCGTATGCTCCCGCTTCTGACAGAGGAGGAGCTGGCCTTTTACAAGCGCGGGCGCAACGCGCACGTGCATCAGGTGCCGAAAAACGCCACCTATGCGCAGTATGCCAGAGCCACGGGGCTGGAATGCCTGTTTGGCGCGTTATATCTCACCGGCCAGCTCGACCGGCTGAACGAGCTTTTTATCCTGACCATGGAGGAATCCCATGCCATTTGACGCATTTTTCCTCACGGCGGTCCGTCGTGAGCTGGAGGGCAGTCTGACCGGCTGCCGCATCGATAAGGTCCAGCAGCCGCAGCGCGACACGCTGATTCTGTCCATGCGCGGTGTGGCTGGCGGCGGACGGCTGCTGCTGACGGCCTCGCCCAATCATCCGCGCATCCACCTGACGAACGAGCCCGCCGAGAACCCGGCGCAGCCGCCCATGTTCTGTATGCTCCTGCGCAAGCACCTGACAGGGGGCCGTCTCGTGTCCATGCAGCAGCCGGAGATGGAGCGCCTGCTCGACCTCACCTTCGACTGCACCGACGAGATGGGAAGCCCCACGCGCAAGCACCTGATCCTGGAGATCATGGGCCGCAACTCCAACCTGATCTTAACGGGCGAGGATGGGCGCATTCTCGACTGCCTGCGCCGCGTCGACTTTGAAATGAGCGAAAAGCGGCAGGTTCTGCCGGGCCTTTACTACCATCTGCCGCCCACGCAGGGCAAGCGCGACCCGTTTGCCGTCACGGGAGAGGAGTTGGCCGCGCTTTTGTCTGCACAGACCGCGCCGAAGCGTCTTGACGGCTGGCTGCTGGATACCTTCGGCGGCCTCTCGCCGCTTGTGTGCCGGGAGCTTGCGTTCCGCCTGACGGGCGATCTGGATACCGACCTGTCCGCGCTTTCGGCAGAAGAAAAAACAGCGCTGGCAGCGCGTCTGCTTGCCGCCTTCGCGCAGCTTCAGACCATGCCGCCGCAGCCCATGCTCCTGTATCGCGACGAGCGCCCGTGGGACTTTACCTGCCTGCCCGTGACGCAGTATGGCGATTTTATCCGGCAGGAGCCGTATGACTCGTTTTCGCAGCTGCTCGACCGGTTCTATGCCGCGCGCGACCGCGCCGACTCCATCCGGCAGTCATCGCAGGCCATCCGCAAAACCGTCTCCAATCTGCACGCACGCACGGCACGCAAGCTGGAGAACCAGCGTAAGGAGCTTGCCGCGACCCATGACCGCGAGCGCCTGCGGCAGCTCGGCGATATCCTCACGGCGAACCTCTACGCCATCAGGCGCGGCCAGACGAAGCTGCGCGCCGCTGACTTTTACGACCCGGACATGAAGGAGATCGAAATCACCCTCAACCCGGCCATTTCCCCACAGCAGAACGCGGCGAAATTCTATAAGGACTATCAGAAGGCCAAGAACGCCGAAAGAATTCTGACAGAACAGATCGCAAAGGGTGAGCAGGAGCTTGCGTATCTGGCGAGCGTCCTCGACGCGCTTACACGTGCGGAATCCGCGCGGGATTTACAGGAGATTCGGGCGGAGCTTGTCTCCGGCGGCTATCTGCGCGAGACGGACCGCAAAAAGCGCATGAAGCTGCCGCCGAGCCGCCCCATGCGGTTCATGTCGTCTGACGGTTTCCCGATTTTTGTCGGCCGCAGCAACCGGCAGAACGACGAGCTGACGACAAAGCTGGCGGCCAAAACGGATGTCTGGCTGCACGTCCAGAAGATCCCCGGCAGCCACGTCATCATCGAAACGAACGGCCGGACGCCGCCCGATCGGACGGTGACGGAGGCGATGCAGCTTGCGGCGTATTATTCGCAGGCCCGCGACGGCCAGAACGTGCCGGTCGACTATACGCCGGTGAAATTTGTCAAAAAGCCTGCGGGCGCGAAGCCCGGCATGGTGATCTACACAACGTACCAGACCGCCGTCGTCACGCCGGACGCGGCGCTGTGCGAGCGGCTGAAGGAGAAGGAATGATGGAAGAGCGGCACTACGCATTTTTTCAGAACCGGGACTGCGAATATTTCCCCTGCCATGAGACAAAGCACCCGGAGGATTTCAACTGCCTGTTCTGCTACTGTCCGCTCTACGCGCTCGGACGCGGCTGCGGCGGCAATTTCCGCTACACGGAAGCCGGGATCAAGGACTGCTCCGGCTGTCTGTTCCCGCACCGGAGGGAAAATTACGACCGTGTGACCGCCCGCTTTATGGAAATCGTCAAAAAAATGCAGGAAGGCGAGTGAAGTGCTGCCGGGTTCGGATTCTACTGCTTCTGGCTATGCACCGCGAACTTTTCTCGCAGAAAACCGGCACTCTACTGCCCGTAGAGTGCCGGACTTCGTTTTGTAGACTGCTGGGAACGAACCCGGAGAGCGTTTTGGGGCAGGAATCGGGAGACTTTTTTCCGCCATGCGGCTACACTGGAGATACAAACAGGCAGGAGGGATCCCCATGAAAAATCTGAAGATCTTCGGCGACTCCATCATCAAGGGCGTCACCTATAACGGCCAGAGCTATCACCTGTGTCAGGAGCATGATTTCGACACGCTGCGTGCGCAGGGCGTCACCGTGGAAAACAACGCAAAAATGGGCGCGACCATCGACGCGGGATTGAAGCAGCTTGACCGGAAGCTCGGCTCCTGCGATGGCGATACGACGGTGCTGTTCTGCTTCGGCGGCAACGACTGCGATTACGACTGGAAGGCCATCTCGGAAGACCCGGACGGCGAGCATCTGCCGCACACGCCGTCGGAGAAGTTCATCGACCAATACTGCACCGCCATCCGCAAGGCGCAGAGCGCGGGCGCCCGCGTAGCCATGACGAGCCTGCCGCCGCTGGAGCAGGAGCGGTATTTCTCCTTTATCACCAGAGGCCTGAGCGCGGAAAATATTCTGCACTGGCTGGGCGATACGGACCATCTGTACCGCTGGCAGGAGTATTATAACGCCATGGTCGCGCAGCTGAGCCGCGCGTTCGGCTGCCGTCTGGTCGATCTGCGCGCGGAGTTCCTGAAAAGCCGCGTCTTCCCGACGCTCATCGGCGCGGACGGCATCCACCCCACGCAGGCTGGTCACGACCTCATCCACCACACCGTCCAGTCTGCGCTGGCGTATTGACCGGCGCACCGGAGAGCAAAAGCCGCCTCTTTTTATCATGCAGCGCATGGTAAGAAGAGGCGGTATTTTTGAAGAACATGACGTGGGGCTTCGCTGCAAGATCCGGATGAAGCGGAGGACAGCGCCTGGCAGAGAAGCTTTGCGCCGCGCGCTTTGGACTTGGGGCAATACGGACAGGCGGCTGGGCTGCACTTCCCCGGAAATTACAAATTGTTTCCGCAAGTTCACATAATCACAAAAAGAGCGCATTTTGATGGAGGAAACGGGCAAAACATATTCAAAATAAGCAAAACTGTCCATTGACGAATGCGGCAGAATCCGCTATTATGGTGACGCTGGGACAGCGACTACGATCTCCCAGAAGGAGGAACTATGAAAAAGCTGATTCTCGTGCTGGCCGCGGCGCTGGCGCTTTCGCTGCTGTGCAGCTGTGCAAAGCCGCTTCCGGAGGAGCCTGTACAGGCTGACCCGGAGCCGGAAGCGCCCGCTGAGGTACACGTCACGACATTTACTGCCGATATTCTTTCATCCGGCGGCGGTACGCTGACGGTTCGCCCTGCAGACAAAGACTCGTCGTTCGGTTCTGCGGACACGGTCACGGTCGCGCTGGCCGACGGGCTTGTCCCCACCGGCGCGGACGGCTGGCCCATTTCTGTGTCCGAGCTGACGCAGGCACTTCAGGTGGATATCACGTATCTCGGCGGCGTTGAAACGTCTGACCCGCCGCAGGTGCTGGCGGTCGCCATACGCGTCGTCCCGTCGGAGGAGCCGGTCGAGGACACGACGAATACGGTCACAGACCCGCAGCCGGTCGAGCCAGTCCCGTCTGAGCCTGAGGCGGAGCCGTTTGCCCCGGTCGAGCTTCCTGCGCAGGATCCGGTTCCGGCTGAGATCCCCTATGACGGCATCACGCTTTACGGCTTCCAGAGCATCCGCACCGAGATCGTCCGCAGCGGCGAGGCAGATCTGGACGGCTGCGGCACGCCCGAGACGGTGCAGCTGCTGCGCATCTGGGACCAATATGACCAGCAGTCGTTTGTGCTGCGCATTCAGAAGGGGTCGGACGTGTTCGACACCGGCTTTGAGGAGCCGGATGTGTCCTATCCCGCCAGCTTCAACGCACACATCTGGCTGGCTGATCTGGACGCGGACGGCTATCCGGAGGTCTATTTCAACGGCAATATGAACGGGGATCAGTATGTGCTGAATGTCTGGTCGATGAAGACCGGGACGCCGGAGCTGATCCCGTTTGAGGACCAGATCTATTTGGAGGCCGCGATCATCGGCGTCTCCGATAACAGCCTCCAGCTTGAGAGCACGCAGAATGTGCTCGGCTCCTACAGCGCCATCCGTGCCTATGCCCTGCACGACGATGTGCTGACGCCGCTGGGCGATGCGTGGCAGATCGTTCCCGCGAATACGAGCTATTCCCGCCTGTCCGTTGTGCGGGATATTCCCGTCACGCTGGACGACGGCACGGAGTCCGTCTTCGGCCCCGGCACGGTTTTGCAGGTCACGGGAACGGACGGCAAGAGCTTCGTCGACGTGATCACAAGCGACGGCGTGACCGGACGCATCGCAATCGAGCAGCCCGCGGGGGACTGGCAGTGGTATATTGACGGCGAATCGGAGCTGGAATACTTCGAGCTGGTTCCGTACGTCGGATAAATCAGCGGTTCTGACCGCTTGCGGTTTTTGGAAGATTCCTGTATAATCAAAAAGGGCGCTGCGGGATCCCGCAGCGCCCTTTTGAAACTGGTTGGTTTGGTTGTTTGTGTAAAAGCGGCCGGTCATGCTGCCATCGCATCCGCTCCTTTCGGTGTGAGATGTTGATTAAGTATCAATCTGTAATTTATTATACACTAAATTGTAACTATTTCAAGGCTTCAAATCTGAAGAATCTGTGAAGAATGGAGAATTGAGCTATGGGAGAGGAAAATAAGAACTGGTTCGCCCGCCACCGCACGGCGGTGTTCGGCATTGCGGTCGCAGTGCTGATTTTAAATCTTGTGGTGCTGGTTGCGGTACCGACGCAGACACCGGTCGAGCTTTCCCAGACCGTCACGGAATACGCGCTGGCCGACGAGGCATTTGCACAGGCGCACACGCTCACGCTCACCGGCACGCTGACGAAAAGCGTGCTGCACAGCAATCTGTTTCACGGGACGCTGACGATCTCCGGCCTTGACGGTATGGAGGAGCCGTATACGCTGACGCTCACGCGTGAGGACGGCGCATGGCACGGTCTGTCCGGCGAGGCATCCATCCTCTTTTCTGCCGGAAAGGAGATGGACACACTTCTGATCGTGCTGCAGGGCAGTCAGGACGTGGGTGCGGATGTGCACTTTCTTGCACCCGGCGCTGCCAGCCGCAGTGCGGCTCTGACCCGGTTGTATACTTATTATCCGGCGTATCGCACAAAATAAAACACATATTTTTGTGCGTTTTGTTCAAACCACCCCTTGAATTTTTCTGCCCCAGCGCGTATACTGCTGCTGTAATCGAAAGTCAAAGTAAAAAATTGCATGGGAGGCAATGAACATGAAACTCAAGAACATCAAAGAAGTCGAAGAATTCCGCAAGGTCATCCACGCCTGCGCTGGCGACGTGTACCTCAAGAGTCAGGACGGCGACGTGTTCAATCTCAAGAGCGCGCTGAGCGAGTACATCGCCCTCGGCCAGCTTCTGAGCGAGCAGGGCGACAACCTCGAGCTGTTTGCCGACCGCCGCGAGGACGAGGCCCGGCTCATCAATTTCCTCGCCGAGCTGGATAAGGAAAACGAAAACGCGTGACCGCAGCTTTCAGACATAGCGCCGCCGCTGCTCCCAATGGAGCAGCGGCGGTTCTTTTTATGAAGAGAAGCGACGGAGCACAACCCCGCAATCCAGCGAAGCGGTCACGGGGTTGAACGAAGAAAGACCTTTGCTGTCGAGATGGACGCGCCCTAAGCGGCCATCTGACATACAAAGGTCATTTCTGAGTGGTGCCGGTGGCGGGGCTCGAACCCGCACGGTTGTTACGCCGAGGGATTTTAAGTCCCTTGTGTCTGCCATTCCACCACACCGGCAGGTGGGAATATTTTAGCACTGAATGGCGGGCGCGTCAAGGATAGAAATCGGGGCTGGGGCGGCAGAATGGGCGGAAGTCCGGTTTTTGGGACAGTATGACGTTCGGGCGGATAGAAAATTTCGCCGATTCTTTGTATGTTCTGCCATATTGCAAAAATGGAACAAATGTTTTAATATACAAACACTGCCTCATACATCAGCTGCCGGAAGAACGGAACGGAATTTTAGGAGTGGATGCAGAATGACGAAACACCGAGCAGACAGACAGGACGCATGGGAAACGGCGGACGAGCGGATCGTCCGGCTGTTTGCGGCGCTGAGCCGGGAGGAAAAACAGCAGTTTCTTACTTTTTTTGAAAACGCTCTAAAAACGCGATCATGGCCTGCTTCAGATCATCGTCAGCATGGGAAAGAAGCTCCCTGAGCTGTGCGTCGAGCGGGTCCTCCTCACCGGCCGGTGCGCCGGTGGGGAGCATTTTTTTATCCGTCGCGCCGGTGAGGTAGGCGGGCGTTGTGCCGAGGGCGGCGGCGACGATCTGGAGCTGGTCGGCGCTGGGCTCGGATTTGCCGGCCTTCCAGTCCTGGCAGACGGTCGGCGTGCGGCCGATGCGGCGGGCGATGGACGCCTTGGTCACGCCCGTCTCGCGGATCAGCGCTTCGAATCTGCTATAAATAAACAAAACAGCCACCTCGCATTTGTGCAAAATAGAGAATCGAATAAAAATGCGACATACCTCCCTTGACAATCGCATATAAATGCGATACACTCAGGGGGCAGGTGCGGAGAGCGCTGCGGGCCGGAAGCAAACAGGCTCGTGGGCCAGGGAATCAGAGGGAGCGGCGCCGCAGCCGGAGATTCATGCAGATTTATTGTATCCGGCGCGGCGCGTTTTGTCAACTGCGTATCGCATAAAAATATGATTTCGGGAGGTGTGGGAGGATGATGCGCGGCTGTGTCTGCCGGTGGTGCGGCGAGGCTGTCACGGAGGCGGACGAGCGGTATGAGGCGATGGACGGCACGGCGGTGCACGCGGAATGCATGGAGGCGCTTTTGCTGGAGACGGTAGGGGTGGAGGCACTGGCGGAGCGCATGGGGTATGAACACAGACGGGAGGTGGAGATGGATGCAGAACGGAGAGAAGGGCTTTGAGCCGGTATGGTGCCCGTTTTACCGGGAGGACAGCGGCAGGAGCATTTACTGCGAGGGAATCACGGACGAGAGCTTTCTGCGGCTGACGTTCGCTTCAGGCCGGGCGAAGCGGCAGCAGATGGAGATTTTCTGCCGGACGAAAAACTGCGAGAAATGCGAGCTTTATACGGCCATCAACGCGAGGTATGCGGATGACTGAGGAAAAGGGCGGAAAGGCACGCCGGGATCCCATTGAAAAGGCGTCCGGGAATCTGGAAAAGGCGCTGGAGACGATCTCGAAGCGGCTGCTGGAGCAGATCAAGGACGGCGAAACGCCGAGCAGGGAGCTGGGCGAGCTGGCAAAGGTGATGAAGCAGGCGGTCGAGATCCGGCAGGAGCTGCAGGAGGAGCACGGCGGGCAGGAGACGGGCGTGCGCGTGGTATTTGAGCGGGAAGCGGAGGAATTTTCGGAATGACGGAGCTGCGGATCGGCGCGCCGAATGAGAAGCAGAGGCGGTTTTTACTGGACCGGCACCGGCACATCGCCTATGGCGGGGCCAGAGGCGGCGGGAAGAGCTGGGCTGTGCGCACAAAGGCGAAGCTGCTGGCGCTGCGGTATGCGGGGATCAAGCTTTTGATCGTGCGCAGGACGCTGCGGGAGCTGCAGAACAACCATATCGACCCGCTGCGGCAGGAGCTGGCGGGGATCGCGAAATATAAGGCGGCGGACAAGCGGTTCGAATTTCCAAACGGGTCGACGATCACGTTCGGCTACTGCGCGTGCGACGGCGATATGGGGCAGTATCAGGGCGCGGAATACGACGTGGTGTTTCTCGACGAGGCCGGGCAGCTGCAAAAGGCGTGGATCGACGCGATCAATGCCTGCGTGCGCGGGACAAACGGGCTGCCGAAGCGGACGTACTACACGCTGAACCCCGGCGGGCCGGGGCACGGATATTTTAAACGGCTGTTCATCGACCGCCGGTTCGAGGCGGGAGAGGAGCCGGAGAATTACAGCTTTGTGCAGGCGCTGGTGACGGATAACCGGGCGCTGATGCGGCAGCAGCCGGAGTATTTGAAGCAGCTGGAAACGCTGCCGCCGAAGCTGCGCGAGGCGTGGCTGTATGGGTCGTGGGACGTGTATGAGGGGCAGTTTTTTGAGGACTTCCGCGACGTGCCGGAACACTATGAGGACCGGCAGTGGACGCACGTGATCGAGCCGTTTGCGCCGGACAAGGGGTGGACGGTCTGCCGGAGCTATGACTTCGGGTATGGAAAGCCGTTTTCCTGTGCGTGGTGGGCGGTCGATTACGACGGCGTGATCTACCGCATTCTGGAGCTTTACGGATGCACGCGGATGCCGAACGAGGGCGTCAAGTGGACGCCGGACCGGCAGTTTGCCGAGATCAGGCGGATCGAGACGGAGCATCCGTGGCTCAAGGGCCGGGAGATCATGGGCGTGGCGGACCCGGCGATCTGGGACGCCTCGCGCGGGGAAAGCGTGGCGCAGACGGCGGCGCGGTACAGCGTGTATTTTACGCCGGGCGACAACGAGCGCATCGCGGGCTGGATGCAGTGCCATTACCGGCTGCAGTTCGATGAGAACGGGTACCCGCGTATGTATGTATTCAAAAACTGCAAAGCATTTATCCGGACGGTGCCGCTGATGCTGTATTCACAGACGCGGCCGGAGGATCTGGACACGGCGATGGAGGATCATGTGTGCGACGAATGGCGGTATTTCTGTATGTCGCGGCCGGTGAAGCCGATGATGCAGGCGCAGACGGCGGCGGTCTGGTCAGACCCGCTGAATCAAATCAGAAGCTAGGAGGAAGCAATGGAGGTACGGACAACAGGCGTTCCCGTGATCGGGGAGCGGGAGCTGCGGCGGGCGGCGGATATTCTGCGCCGCTACAAGCAGGGCAAGCAGAATCTGGAACGGCGCATCATCGCCGACGAGGACTGGTGGAAGCTGCGGCAGTGGCGGCAGTTTGCGGACAAGGGCAATCCGAACGACGACCGGCCCGCGTCCGGGTGGCTGTTCAACGTCATCATGGGCAAGCACGCGGATGCGGTCGCGGCCTATCCGGGGCCGGTCATCCGACCGCGCGAGCCGGACGACCGGCAGGAGGCGCAGATGCTCTCGTCGATCATCCCGTGCATTCTGGAGCAGAACGACTTTGAGGAGGTCTATTCCGACGCGTGCTGGCAGAAGATGAAGCAGGGCACGGGCGTGTGGGGCGTGTACTGGGATCAGGAGAAGCTTGGCGGACTGGGGGATATCTCCATCCGGCCTGTGAATGTGCTGAATCTGTTCTGGGAGCCAGGCGTGACGGATATCCAGAGGTCGCAGAATGTGTTTTATCTGGAGCTGGAGGACAACGAGACGCTGCTGGCGGCGTATCCGCAGCTGGCGGGGAAGCTCGGCGGGAGCAGCGCGGTGCTTTCGCGCTACCGGACGGACGATGCGGTCGATCTTTCGGAGAAGACGCTGGTGGTGGACTGGTATTACAAGAAGCGTGTGGGCGGCAGGACGGTACTGCACTACTGCAAGTATGTGGGCGAAACGGTCCTGTACGCGACGGAGAACGACACGTTCATGCCGTCGGTCACGCGGGAGGCGCGGGACCCGGAGACGGGCGAGACGGTTCTGGTGCAGACGCCGGTGCGTGCGCCCGCGTGTGAGCGGGGGCTGTATGACGACGGGGAGTATCCGTTCATCTTTGACCGGCTGTTTCCCATCGAGGGCTCGATCTGCGGGTACGGCTATATTGACATCGGCAAGGGCGCGCAGGAGCAGATCGACCGGATGGATCAGGCCATCGTGAAGAACACGATCATGGCGGCGACACCGAGGTGGTTCCGCCGCTCGGACGGGTCGGTCAACGAGCAGGAGTATGCGGACTGGACAAAGCCGTTTGTGCACGTGGACGGGAATCTGGGACAGGACTCCTTACAGCAGGTGCAGGTCAATATGCTGCCGGGCATCTGCGTGCAGGTGCTGAACAACAAGATCGAGGAGCTCAAATGGACGACGGGCAACACGGACGTGACGAACGGACAGGTTTCGTCCGGCGTGACGGCGGCCTCGGCCATTGCGGCTTTGCAGGAGGCGTCCGGGCGCAGCTCACGCGCGTCGACGCAGTCGGCGTACCGGGCCTATGCGCGGCTCATCCGCATGGTGATCGAGCGCATCCGGCAGTTTTACGATCTGCCGCGCAGGTTCCGCATTGCGGGTCTGAGCGGGGCGGAGGAATTTGTGTCCTACTGCAATGCACGGCTGAAGGTGCAGAGCATGGGGCCGGAGGCGCTCATGCGGATGCCGGTGTTCGATGTGACGGTCACGGCACAGAAGCACACGGCGTATACGAAGCTGGCGCAGAATGAGCTGGCGCTGCAGTTTTTCCAGCTGGGCTTTTTCCGGCCGGAGATGGAGCAGCAGGCGCTGGCGTGCCTCGACATGATGGATTTTGACGGCAAGCAGCAGATCTTGCAGAAGCTCCGTTCGGGTGCGGATGCGGCGGCGTGGCAGCGGATGGCGCTGACGCTGGCGGGACGGTATGAGCCGGAGTTGTACGAGCGGCTGGCAGGACAGCCCTCGCCGGAGGCTCCGGGGACGGTTCGGACGGCGAAAAAGCAGGACGCGGAACCGGCCAGAGTGCAGCAGGCGCGAAAACGCGCCGGAGAGGCGGCGCAGCCGGGATGATCGAGGTATGGCTGGACAGAACGGCGCTGACGGTGCGCGGCCACGCGGGTTTTTCGCGGTACGGCAGCGATATCGTCTGCGCGGCGGCGTCGATGCTGGCGTTTGCGCTGGCGGAGGCGGTGCAGGAGGCGGGGATGAAAACGCCGCCGGTGATCGAATCGGGCTGCGGACGCTTCCGGCTGGAGGCGTTCGCGGACGGACAGGAGCAGGCGCGGCTGGACGGGATGTTTGAGACGGTTCGCGCGGGATACCGGCTGCTTTCGGCGCGGTATCCGGATCATGTGCGGGTTTTGGGTGAACGTGACCCTGAAAATAAGTTGGAGAGACCCGAGCGTCGCCCGCTTGAAGGGCAGAAGGAGGAAAAGGATGAAAAACTTTGATTGGCTGCAGGCATTTGCGATGGAGCAGCAGGAGCAGCCGGAGCCGGGCGTATCGGCGGACGCCGCGCCGCAGGATGAGCAGGAGCGCGCAGAGGCGTTCCGGGCGCTCATCCAGGGACCGTATAAGAAGGACTATGACAGGCAGGTGCAGATGATCGTGCGCGAACGGCTGAAAAACTGCGCGAGAAGTGAGCAGGTGCTGAAGTCTCTGGGGCCGGCACTGGAAAAGACCTTCGGCGTAGATGCGGCACAGCTCACGCCGGAACAGGCGGAGCGGCTGGCCGCGTGCGCACCGGAGGGGAAAGTCCCCGTGACAAAAGAGCAGCGCGAAGAGGCGATGCGGCAGGGGTATGAGGCGCTTCGGGAGCAGTTTGCGGCGGTGCGCGAGGCGTATCCGGGCGCGCAGCTGCACGAGGAGCTGGAAAGCCCCGTGTTCATGCGCCTTGTCATGCGCGGCGTGGATGCCAGAAGCGCTTACGAGCTGACACATTTACGGGAGCTTCGTGCAGGCGCGATGGCATACGGCGCAAGACGCGCACGTGAGGAGCTGACGGCGGCCATGCAGGCGGGTTACCTCCGCCCGCGCGAGAGCGGCATGGCCCCGGCAGCGGGCGGCGCATTTGCCGAGAGTCCGGAGCACTGGTCCAGACAGACGAGAGAGGAACTGAAGGCGCGGGCCAGACGGGGCGAGACCGTCCGGCTCTGAGAAAAGGAGAGATTTTAATGAATCTGAAGCAGGAACTGAATTTGCAGCTGTTTGCCGACGCGGGTACGCTGGTGAACGCCAGCGGCAATTACGTGAACGCGTATTCCGGTGAGACGAGTGCGTTCCCGGATGGCGGCGGTATGACGGCGTCCATGAAGACGTTTTACGACACGGAGCTGCTGGAAAACGCGCGTCCGGAGCTCATCCACACGCAGTTTGCACGCAAGCAGGCGCTGCCTGCCGGACGCGGCAAGACCGTGGAATGGCGCAAGTGGAACACACTGGAAGACGCGGGCGCGCTGACCGAGGGTGTCATTCCGACGGGCCAGAAGTTTGGCCAGAGCGCTGTGACGCAGGCGATCACCCAGTACGGCACGTATGTGTCCGTGTCCGACCAGCTGGAGCTGCACGCCATTGACGACGTGATTCTGGGCGCGGCGGAGGAGCTGGGCGCGTCCGCCGGTACGACGCAGGATAAGCTGGTGCGCAATGTCGCCGCGGCGGGCACAAATGTGCAGTACTGCGACAAGGTCGGCACGAACGGCGCACATACCGCCGTGACCAGCCGCGCAGGTCTGGACACCACCGCGAAGCTGACACCGGACGAGGTCAACAAGGCCGTGACGCTGCTCAAAAAGCTCAAGGCCCCGAAAATTGACGGCAAGTACATTGCCATCATCCACCCGTCCGTGGCATATGATCTGCGCTCGTCTGCAGCCTGGATCGAGGCGCACAAGTACGCGGGTCTTACGGAGCTGTTTACCGGTGAGATCGGCGAGCTGCACGGTGTGCGCTTCATCGAGACGACCGAGGCCAAGATCTTCAACGGTGAGGGCTGCCCGGTCAAGACGGCGGCGGACGAGTCCAAGGGTACGCCTGCGGTGTATTACAGCGTCTATGCAACGCTGTTCCTCGGCAAGGATGCCTACGGCATGATCGACCCCGAGGGCGGCAATCTGGAGATGATCATCAAGGATAAGGGCCAGGTCGGCGGACCGCTCAACCAGTTCTCGACGCTGGGCTATAAATTCTCCAGCGCGGCGAAGATCCTGTATGAGGACCGCATGGTGCGTGTGGAGAGCTGCGGCGCGTATTCTGCCGAGGACGAAGCAAACTGAGAAAGCAAGATGGAGACCGGCGAAAGCCGGTCTCCGGAAAAGACGGGACAGGAAGGGAGAATTGTCATGGAAAATGCATTTGCAAGTATGAAGACGATCACGCTGCCGCGTGCGTGCGGCACGGAGCAGCAGTCGGTGTTTGTCTGCGTCAACGGACGCACGTTTCAGGTGCCGCGCGGCAAGGCGGTCGAGGTGCCGGAGCCGGTGTATGAGGTGCTGGAAAACGCAAGACGGCAGCTGGAGGCGGCACGGAAGCTCGAGGATGAGCTGGCCGCCGGCTGAGGGCTGCGGACAGAAGAAAGGAGGCGGGGCGCATGACCATCCGCGAGGCGCTTGAGACGGTCGACCGGCTCAAGCCCAACCAGTATGGGAGCGCGGACAAGCTGCGCTGGCTGTCGGAGCTGGACGGAGCAGTGTACCGCGAGATCCTGACGCAGCATGAGACGCAGACGGCGGCGTTCGCGGGCTATACGCCGGAGGCGGATCTGGACGGGACGGTGCTGCTGATCGAGTGGCCGTATGACGAAATTTACCGGTGGTATCTGGAGATGAAGATCGACGACGCCAACGGGGAGATGACGAAGTACAACAATTCCGCCGCCAAGTACAATATGTACTATCAGGCGTACCAGAACGCGTACAACCGGGCGCATCTGCCGAAGAGCGAAGCGGCGTATATCAAGCTGTAGGGGGGATAGCGGGATGTTTTATCCAAAGCTGACGGAGCAGCGGCAGCAGACGCTGACGACCGAGGCGTTTCTCGGCTATGACCACGATCTGAAGCTTTCTGACGGGGAATTCTACGACATGGAGAATCTGACGTCGGACAGCTATCCGCTGCTTGCGCCGAGAGTGCGGCGGGGGACGGTGCAGGCGCTTTCAGGGGTGCAGGCGATCTGCGCGCGGGACAGGCTGTGCTGGGTGCAGAATCAGGTTTTGCATATCAACGGCGCGTCCATGGAGGCGTATATGCCGTCGGTGAACATCAAGGCGGGAGAAAAGCAGCTCGTGTCCATGGGCGCGTATCTGTGTATCTTCCCAGACGGAATTTACTTCAACACGGAGGATTATTCCGACAACGGGTACATGGGGCATGAGAATACGGTCGACGCGGCGGAAACGCCGATCAGCGTGTCGCTGTGTCTTGCGGACGGGCAGGCGCTGACACTGAGCTTCTCGCAGGCGGCGCAGCCGGAAAGCCCGTCGAACGGGCAGTATTGGCTGGACACGTCGGGGAGTCTGCACACCATCAAGCAGTGGGCCGAGGCCTCGGGGCAGTGGGTGTCCGTGCCGACGGTGTATGTGAAGCTGGCGGCGAACGGCATCGGCAAGGGCCTCAAACAGTATGACGGCATTGAGATCTCCGGGCTTTCCGGGAACGAGCAGCTCAAAAAGCTGAACGGCAGCCAGATTTTATACGGCGCAGACGAGAGTTCCATCGTCATCGTGGGGCTGATCGACCAGGCAGCGGAGGTCACGAGCGGGACGGTGAAGACGGCCCGGCGCGTGCCGGATATGGACTTTATCACCGAATGCGGCAACCGGCTCTGGGGCTGCAAGTACGGTGTGGCGGACGGGAAGACGGTGAACGAGCTTTACTGCTGCAAGCTGGGCGATTTTAAAAACTGGGCGTGCTACCAGGGGGTGGCGACGGATTCGTGGCGGGCCAGCTGCGGCACGGACGGAAAGTGGACGGGCGCGGCGACGCTGGCGGACAGCCCGATCTTCTTCAAGGAGGACTGCTTCCACCGGGTGTATCCGTCGGCGACGGGGGCGCATCAGGTGGTCGTGCAGAAATGCGCGGGTGTGCAGAATGGGTCAAGCAAGAGCCTCGTGGTGGTGGACGACCGGCTGTATTACAAGTCGCGCATGGGCGTGTGCGTGTACGACGGGAGCCTGCCGCAGGAGATCGGCGGCTGCTTCGGCACGGTGCTGTATGCCAACGCGGCCGCGGGCGGTGTGCGCGGGAAATACTTCATCAGCATGGAGGATGCGGCGCACAGCTGGTCGCTGTTCGTCTACGACACGCGCAAGGGTCTGTGGCACCGGGAGGACAGCACGCACGCAAGCGAGTTTGCGCGGGTCGGCGACGAGCTGTATTTCCTTGAAAATGGAACGCTCAGGACCGTTTACGGCACGGCCGGGACGAAGGACGGGCCGGTCGGGTGGATGGCGGAGACGGGGATCATGACGTATGGCCTTGTCGGAAAGAAATACGTCTCGCGCATCAATCTGCGGATGCAGCTGCCGAAGGGCTCAAGCATCGACTTCTGGGTGCAGTATGATTCAGATGGCGTGTGGCGGCACTGCGGGCACATTGAAGGCCGGGGGCTGCGGACGTTCCTGCTGCCGATCCGGCCCGCGCGGTGCGACCATCTGAAATTCCGGCTGACAGGGAAGGGCGAGATGAAGCTGTTTAGTCTGGCGCGGGTTTTAGAGGCAGGGAGTGACGCATAATGGGATCTTTAACACTTGCATACCCGTCGATCGCGGGGAAGACGACGCAGGAGCAGCTGGAGAGCATGCGCAGGTATCTGTGCAGCGTGACCGAGCAGCTGAACCTCGCCGACTGGTCGGCGAAGGCAACGCTGACGGAGATCTCGCAGGCCATCGACGCGGACAGCCTCTCCGAGGCGGAGAAGAAAACGACGCTATCCGGCTACGGAGCGCTGAAAGCGCTCATCATCAAGACGGCGGACTTCGCCGCGGCGAACTCGGAGACGTGGTCGACGAAGCTGTCCGGCAGCTATGTGGCGATCTCGGATTTCGGGAAGTACCTTGAAAAGACGCAGCTGACGATCGAGGGCAATTCCGTCGGGATCAAACAGCTGTATGATTACACGGCGGGCGTGAACAACGCGTTTTCCGTGAATGCGCAGCAGTATATCAAGACGGGGCTGCTGTATTACAACGACGTGACGCCGGTGTACGGTGTGGGCGTGGGCAATATCGAGACGACCGTAACAGACGGCGGCGGAAGGATCGTCGACCGGACGAAAAACGAACTGCTGACCGTGACGCCGAAACGCATTTCCTTCTGGCAGGAGGGGATGGAGGTTGCGTATCTGTCGGAGAAGAAGCTGCATTTCCCGTCCGGAACACTGGAGGCGTACAACGCGAAGCTGACCGGGACGATCACGGCGGCGGCAGGCTCGGCCTTTGGGCCGTGGACGATCTCGGACGGGAGCATCTACCGCGTGGAAAACGTGTTCGGCAGCAGCGCGGGTATGTATTTCGGGACGGGCGGCCTCTCCGTATCAGACCGGTTTCAGGTGGACGCGAACGGATATCTGACGTGCTCCGGCGCGACGATCTCCGGCGCGATCAGGGCGACGAGCCTGAATGTGACGGGCGCAAGCATCACGGGGCTTACGGTCGATGCGGCAAACGTCACTGGCAATTTGTCTGCTTCGCGCATCAACGGCGGCATTCTGGATTTCAACAATTTTTCGGTCAATCACCTGTCGGCAAACGACATTACGACGGGGCTTTTATCGGCGGATTATATCAAGCTGGGCGGCGATATGGCGGTATACGATGCGCTGAACAGCGGTACCGTCGGCGGGTGGCTCGGCTATACGACGGGCGCTTACGGCGGTGCGGGGATCCATATGCAGAGTGGGCTTGGCGAGGTCGTGGCGACGGCAAGCGGCGCGAAGCTCTGCTACGGCGGCAATACGCTCTCCGTCACGGAGGGCGGCGCGCAGACGAACTGCCGAATGGCGGTGGGCGGCGATCTGGTCGTGAGCGGCAGTGCGGCGCCGTCTGTTGACGGCGCGGGATCGCTCGGGTTTTCCGATTACCGGTGGTCGGTCGTGTACGCGCAGACGGGCACGATCACTACATCTGATCGGGAGAAGAAGACGGACATTTCGTATGCGCTGGAACGCTATGACGCGCTGTTTGAGAAGCTGCGTCCGGCAAGCTACCGGCTGAAAAGCGGCACGTCCGGCAGGACGCACACGGGGCTTGTCGCGCAGGATGTGGAGCAGGCGCTGGCAAGCTGCGGCCTGACGGGGCAGGATTTCGCGGCCTTTGTGAAAACGCCCAGAACGGACGGCGGCGCGGATTACGGCCTGCGCTATGAGGAGCTGATCGCCCTGTGTATCCGGCAGATCCAGATGCTGCGGGAAAGAGTGAGGAAATTGGAGGAAACGGCATGAGTAAGCTTTCGAATGCGATCGGCGCGCTGCGTATGGGGCTGGTGGAGGCGATCAACGCCTCCGGGCTTCCGCCGTGCGTCGTCGGAATGGTGCTCGATCAGGTGTGCACGCAGGTGCGGCTGCTCGAAGCGCAAGAGGATGCGGAAACAGAGGAGAAAAAGGAGGAGGACAATGGCGCTTTACAGAGTGCAGGGTAACGGAAAGGCTCCGGCAGGGCTGCAGGCGGGCGACGAGGTCGTGACGGGCGGCGGCACGTACCGCATTCTCGGCGTAAACGCAGACGGCAGCTACCGCAGCTCGCTCAGCAACAAATATCAGACGATCTATAACTATCGCGGCAGCTACGGGACGCCTTCTGCCGGTCAGACAGACGCGGCGCAGGTCAGAACGCCCGGCTATACGCCGTCCGGCGCGGCAAGCGAGGCAAAGGCGGCGCTGGACCGGGGGCTGTCGGAGAAGCCCGGCAGCTATACGTCCCGGTGGGACAAGGAGCTGGACGCGCTTTATGACCAGATCGCGAACCGGAAGGCGTTTTCCTACGATCTGGGGGCAGACCCGATGTACCGGCAGTACCGGGAGCAGTACCAGAGCGCGGGACGGCTGGCGATGGAAAACACGATGGGCGCGGCGGCGTCTCTCACGGGCGGCTATGGCTCAAGCTACAGCCAGCAGGCGGGGCAGCAGGCGTACAACGTGTATCTGCAGAAGCTCAACGAGGTCGTGCCGGAGCTCTACGCGCAGGCGCGCAGTCAGTATGACCGCGAGGGCTCGGCGCTTTCCGAGCGCTATGCGCGCATCAGCAGCCGTGAAAAGAGCGACTATGACCGCTACCGCGACCAGGTGTCGGATTATTACGCGGCACTGTCCGACGCGCGCGGCGCGTATCAGAGCGAGGCGCAGCGCAGCGAGAATCTGGCGCTGCAGTATGCGAAGCTGGCGAACGACAATTACTGGAATGAGCTGAACTATCGCTCCGACCGGGAGGACGCGGCGAACGCGCAGTACTGGAAGCAGCTCGCCTACGCGGACAAGCAGGCTGCGGCGGCAGAAAAGGCGGCGCAGGCCCGGCAGAAGGCGGCGCAGGCGGGCAAGACGAAGGACAAGCAGACAAAGCGCTCGTCTTCCCTTGCCAGAGGCAGAGGCGAAAAGCGCGGCAGAACGGCGCCCGGCACGGCGCGCCGCGATGAGATCAACTGAAAAGGCCGGAAGGAGGAGAACAGATGACAAAGCTTCCGGGCGCAAAGCCAAGCCCGCGCATTGCGGGCGGTGTGCTGCGCTGGTACGCGGGCGATACGTTTTCTGTGACGCTGGCGCTGGAGCTGCGCGATCAGGACGGCGATCCGGTCACGGTCGGCGCGTCCGACAGTCTGACGGTCAGCTTTTTTGACGCGTCGCACGCGCCGGTGCATACGTTTCAGTTTGACCGCGTGACAGGCGGGCAGGCAACGCTGACGTTTGACGATACGGTCAGCGCAAAATTTCCGAAGGGTGCGTATTTCTATGACATTTTGTATACGCACGGCGACAAAACAACGCTTGCGCGGGACAACCGCGCGGCGGCAGAGTGAGGTGCGGATATGCGGGTAGAGATTCCGAATACGATCACAGTGACCATTGGCGGACTGATCTCCAGAGGCGTGAAGGCGGTTGAGGTCACGGACGGGGGACGGCTCGTCTTCACGCTGACGGACGGCAGCACCGTCGATGTTGGAAGCGTCGTGGGGCCGCAGGGCGAGAAGGGCAGCACCGGCGCGCAGGGTCCGAAGGGCGATACCGGCGCGCAAGGCCCAAAAGGCGAGACGGGTGCACAGGGGCCAAAAGGCGAAACAGGTGCGCAAGGGCCAAAGGGTGAAACAGGCGCGCAGGGTGAGAAGGGCGACACCGGCGCACAGGGTCCGAAGGGCGACACCGGCGCACAGGGCCCCAAGGGCGACCCCGGCGAACGCGGCCCGAAGGGGGAAACCGGCGCACAGGGTCCGAAGGGCGAGACTGGCGCGGGCTTTCTCGTGAAGGGGTATTATGAGACGGCCTCCGCGCTGGAAGCGTCCGTGCAGGCGCCGATGGCGGGCGACGCTTACGGCGTCGGTACGTCGGAGCCGTATGACATTTATATTTTCGACGGCGTAACAGAGAGCTGGATCAACAATGGGCCGCTTCAGGGCGCAAGGGGCGAAAAGGGAGACAAGGGCGACCCCGGCGCGGACGGTACGCCCGGAAAGGACGGCGCACAGGGCCCGGCGGGCGCGGACGGTACGCCGGGGCAGGATGGCACAACGTTCACGCCGTCTGTTTCTGCAGCCGGTGTTCTCAGCTGGACGAACGACGGCGGGAAGCAGAACCCGGCCAGCGTCAGCATCAGAGGCCCGGCGGGGACACCCGGGCAGGATGGGTCTGCCGGGCCGGCAGGTGCGGACGGTGCGCCGGGACAGGACGGCACGACCTTTACGCCCCATGTTTCCGCAGCCGGTGTTCTCAGCTGGACGAACGACGGCGGAAAACAGAACCCGGCCAGCGTCAGCATCAAAGGCCCGGCGGGCGCAGCAGGCAAAGACCCGGAGCCGTTTTATGTGACCTGCACGCTGTCGGGGCAGAATGTGTACGACGAGGATGCTACACATGATAAGTCATTCGCTGAGATCCTTGCCGCCCATCAGGCAGGGCGGCCATGCCGTGCAATTTTGAAGCTGGACGGGGGCACAGGTGATGATACCGTGCTGCTTCCGCTGGCGGAGCTGAACGCGAACGCCACTGACGGGTATGTGAAATTTGCGCTGACAGAAATGACGCAGGGCGATACGCCGGAGGAACTGAGGGTCCGCTACGTATTGATCAATTCGGCGGATGCCGCAGAGGGCTTCTGGGGAACCAGATATACGCTGTCCGGCGATGAGACTTTCCTGCCGGATGTGACGGCCTCCGACAACGGGAAATTTTTGCGGGTGTCCAATGGAGCATGGGCAGCAGTGACGATCACGAATGCGAATGGAGGCAGCTTCTGATGGCGGAATTTTTGACATTTGACACCGACCTCACGGCGGTCGCGAACGCGATCAGAGTCAAGGGAGGCACATCCGCGCAGCTGATCTATCCGTCTGGCTTCGTGTCGGCAATTCAGGCGATCCAGACCGGCATTACGCCGAAGCTGGTCGTGACCACCTCTGCCGGGGCGGCAGTCACGGCAGTGAAGGGCTCCAAAACGGTCACGGGAACTGCCGGGACAGACGGAGTGTGCACGCTGGAGCTGCCGGAGGCAGGCGCGTGGAGCGTTACGTCGGCGAAAAACGGGGTGAATGCCGCGCAGAGCATCGTGATCGGCACGCAGAGCATGAAAATGCCCCTGTATCTCGACAGCTTTGCCGACAATACATGGGAAGAGATCATCGCGGTGTGCAGGACCGGGATCGCCCCGGACAGCTGGGCCGTGGGCGACAGCAAGTCCATGACCATCGGCGGGACGGCCTATCAGGTCGATATTATCGGCAAGAATCATGACGAGTATGCGGACGGCTCCGGCACGGCTCCGCTGACATTCCAGCTGCATGATTGTTACAGCGAAGCAAAGCAGATGTACAGCACCAACCTGAGCGGTCTCGGCTGGAAGAACACCGATATGCGCCTGACCTATCTGCCTGCGATTCTGGCGCTGATGCCGGCGGAGGTGAAGAACGGCATCCACGCGGTAAACAAGAAGACATCTGAGGGGGGCAACAGCACGACGATTGAGACAGTATCGGACACGCTGTTCCTGCTCAGCGAGGCGGAGATTTTCGGGACTGCAAGTTCTTCCGTAGCCGGGGAAGGAAGCCAGTACGACTATTACAAGGCAGGCAACCCGAAGATCAAGAAGAGAGAAGGCGTTGACGAGTTCTGGTGGGAACGGTCGTCAGCCAGCGGCGGTATGTTTTGCAGAGTCAGAGCAAACGGCCAGGCGGGCGCATCCAATGCCTCAAGCAGCCTCGGCGTAAGCTTTGCGTTCTGCTTCTGAAGGGAGGAAGCGTATGGAATATCTGAAGGTAAACGGAACGGAGTACCCTGCGCACTTCTGCGGAAAGCAGATCGACCGCGAATGGGATGGCCGCGCGTCGAAAACCGTCACGCTTGCCATGCCGTATGCACAGGCTGTGCAGCTGTTTGTGGATGGGCTGCGCTGGGGCATCGTCCGGCGTGAGGCCGGCGCGGATGACGCGGCGCAGGAACAGGACTGCTCCGGCTACTGCGTCGCAGGCCCGATCACAGACAACCGGGACGGGACGCTCAGTATTAAAATGGGCAGCTATACGCAGCTGGAGCAGGCGCTGCGGGAGCTGGAGGAGGCGCTGGCATGACGAGACTGGAACGGGAAACGCTTGCACGGATCAGGGAGCGTCTGGCGATCTTCGACCCCGGCGCGGCGGAGAAGCTGGCGGCCCTGCTGCCGGTGCTCAGGCGCTTCGCACAGAGCTATGCGGCGCTCGGGCCGGCAGCGAAAAAGACCATCGAGGCGCTGCTGCCGGAGCTGGCGGCGCTGCTGGAGGCGGCGGAAGGAGCGATGCAATGAGTGCGGAGCAGACGGGCGCATTCTTCGCGCTTGTAAGCGTGTGCAGCGGGCTTGGTTCCGTGCTGAGTCTGCTGCTGCTTCTGGCAAAGCCGGTGCGCGAGCGGCTGTTCGGCCTCAGCGCGATCCGGGAAGGGCAGCGCTGTATGCTGCGCGCGGATATGCTGGCGGCATATTATAAGCATAGGGAAGAAAAAACCATCCGGCAGTATGAATATGAGAATTTTCTCTATGAATACAAGGCGTATAAGGCGCTGCACGGCAATTCGTTCATCGAGCGCATTGCCCGCGAGGTCGCCGAATGGGAGATCGTGACATAGGCACAGGTACAGGAAAGGAGCTTTGGAGGTATGGAACAGTTTTTAAAGCGCATCGAAAATCTGCTGACGGTCAAGTCGATCGTGACGCTGGCGCTGACGGCGGTGTTCGCCTGTCAGGCGGTCAGGGGCGAGGTCAGCCAGGACTTTATGATGATCTATACGACGGTCATCGCGTTTTATTTCGGGACGCAGGCGCAGAAGCTGCAGAGCGGCGCGGAGACACGGCATGACGACGGCGCATCCGAGTAATTACACGAAGGGCCGCAGCGCACCCATCGAGTTTCTTGTGCTGCACTACACGGCCGGGCGCAACGACTCCGCCGCGGCGGGACTCAAATATTTTGAGTCCCCGCGCGGGGCCTCGGCCCACTATTTTGTCGACCGGAACGGCTGGCTGCAGTCGGTCAGCGACGAGGATACGGCATGGTCGGTCGGCACGGCGGGCGTTTATACGCAGAAGCACCCGCGCTGCCGCAATGGCAACTCGATCTCCATCGAGATGTGCTGCCGGTATGACGCGGGGCGCTACTGGCTGGAGAACGTGGTCGTGGCGAACGCGGCGCTGCTGACAAGAAGGCTGATGCGCAAGTACGGCATTCCGATCGAAAACGTGCTGCGGCATTATGACGTGGTCAGCAAGCGGTGCCCCGCAATGTGGGTGGACGACGAGAACGCGTGGTTCGCGTTCAAACGGCAGGTCATGGAGGTGATGGAGATGACGAAGGAGGAGCTGCTTTCTCTGAAGGGAACGGGCGACCATCCGTCCGACTGGGCGCTGCAGGCGGCGCAGTGGGCCAAGGAGAACGGCATTTTTACCGGCGACAGCGCGGGCAACTTCGGCTGGCAGCAGCCGGTCACGCGCGAGGCCGTGGCGAAGCTGCTGTACGAATACGATCAGGCACGTAACGTTGACAGCGGCGCGGCGGACATGGTAAAATAAGCGGGAAGAAGGAACACGCGGAAAGGGGGGGGAGGCGGATGCTGGAGATTCTGCTGATCAGTGCGGGCGCGGTATTGGAGACGCTGTTCATCATGCGCTCTTATAAGCGGCGCGATGCGTCGTCTGTCGTGCTCAAGACCATGGCGTCGGTGGTGTTCGTGCTGCTGGGGCTGCTGGAGCTGCGGTGGATGGGGCCGAGTTTGTACGGATGGTATGTCGTGGCGGGACTGACGCTCGGGATGCTGGGCGATCTGCTTCTGGCGCTGCGGTTTTTGTCGGAAAAGCTGCACCGGCTGTTCTTCGCTGCTGGCTCCGTGTCGTTTTTTCTGGGCCATATCGTGTATATTCTCGCGATCCTGGCGCTCTGCCCGGCGGCGTGGCTGTACGCGATCCCCATCGCGGTGGTGGCGCTGGGCGCGGCCTGCTTCTACGCATACGCCAAGGAGGTGCGCGCGGGCAAAATTACGCCGCTCGGCGTGCTTTATATCGGCGGTGTTTTGTTCATGACGGCATGCGCGGCGACAGGCGCGTTTATCGAGTCCAACCGGGCGCTGTTCCTGTTCTTTGTCGGCGGCATCTGCTTCTCGACGAGCGATAATATGCTGGTCGTGCTCTCCTTCGGCAAAAACGACAGCCCCTACCGCAACGCGGTTCTGCACGTGCTGTACTATATGGCGCAGATCTTTATCGCGCTGACGATCAAGTTTGTGTAAAGCAGCGCACTCGAAGCAAAAAACGGGGCTGTTTCGCGGCAGCCCCGTTGACAGTCCGCCATGCCTGCACGGCAATGAGCCGTTCCGCCGTTACCTCGAATCCGGCTTCCTCCCGCACTTCCTTTTCCGTGTTCGACGCGATGGACTGGTCGACATCGCACCAGCCGCCGGGCAGAGCCCAGGTCCCGTTGTTTTCGTGAACGAGAAGAATTCTGCCGTCTGCAAACACAGCCGCCCGCGTGTCGACCTTCGGCGTCTGGTAGCCTGTCTCATTGCAGAACAGGTCATGGATCTTTTCGGTTGGAAGACCGGTTCGCGCGGAGAGCATTTCGGCGGCGATCTGCCGCAGCTCCGCGTAACGCTCCCGGTCATATTGGTCCTTCCCATATTGCAGCCCGGCCTGCGCGATATCGTCCGTGTGGGAAAAGGCGGTGATGAGCGGCTGCATAACGCCGAAGGACAGCACAATGACCGACAGGAACGTCTCAGCAGACAGCGTGCCGCGCATGGAGAGCAGGCACCCGACCGGCAGAATGCCGAGCAGCGTCGACGGCAGGATCGCCATGCCCGCGCCGGTGCGTGATGTCAGGGACTATTGTGAATCTATGGGCGAGGATCTGGATGATTTCGAGTCCGATGTGGGCGCGAATTACAAGCTGCGCTATGAGGTGCAGGAAATCGATACGGCTTCCGAGCGCAAAATGAGCACCCTGACTCTGCTGCAGAGCGGCTGCTTTTTGACAGACTGACAAAAAATCGATGCAGAAAGGCGGATTTTTGGGGCGAATCTGCCATTGACATTTTCTGAACCGCCATATATAATGACCCCAGAAATCAGGAAAGGAGCCGACACGCGATGAAAAAGCTGTTTACCACCGCTATGATGATGCCCATGTGCATGCGCTGCATGTGCATGTTTTCGCGTACTCAAAAATCGGCTCGCTTTGTTTCATAAATTTCCATATTGGCAGTCAAACCGCCAATGCCGGAGCTGAGAAACGATGTGAGTTTCCCGGCTCTTTTTATTTGTCTCAGAAAACCTATTAAAACACTGTGGAAGGGGATTTCCCATGATCGAGCTGAAACACCTCGGCAAAATCTATTCCTCGGCCTCCGGCAGCGTGGAAGCGCTGAAGGATGTGAACCTGACCATCGCGGACGGCGAGATCTTCGGTATCATCGGCCTGTCCGGCGCGGGCAAATCGACGCTGGTGCGCTGCATCAACCTGCTCGAACGTCCGACCTCCGGCGAGGTCTGGGTTGACGGGCAGAACCTGACGGCGCTCAGCGAGAAGGCGCTTTTGCAGGTACGCCGGCAGATCGGCATGATCTTCCAGAGCTTCAACCTGCTTGAGCAGCGGTCGGTCCTGCGCAACGTCTGCTTCCCGCTTGAAATTTCCGGCACGCCGAAGGCGGAGGCAAAGAAGCGCGCGGAGGAGCTGCTGAAGGTCGTGGGCCTTGCCGACAAGGCCGCAAGCTTCCCCTCGCAGCTGTCCGGCGGACAGAAGCAGCGCGTGGCCATCGCCCGTGCGCTGGCGACCAATCCCCGATACCTGCTGTGCGACGAGGCGACCAGCGCACTCGACCCCAACACGACGCGCTCCATTCTGGAGCTGCTGCGCGAGATCAACAAGACGCTCGGCGTGACGATCATTGTCATCACGCACGAGATGAAGGTCATCGACCAGATCTGCGACCGCGTGGCCGTCATCGATAAAAGCTGCATCGCCGAGGAGGGCCGCGTGGCGGACGTGTTCACGAACCCGAAGTCCGATATTGCGCGCGAGCTTGTGCTCCCACAGGAGCGGCCGGTGCTCGATCCCACGACCGGCGGGCGGAAGCTCCGCCTGATCTTCAACGGCGAGGATACGCAGAAGCCCGTCATTTCCGAAATGATCCTGGCCTGCCGCGTGCCGGTGAACGTGCTGTTCGCCGATACGAAATCCGTCGAGGGCGCGGCCTACGGCCATATGATCCTCGAGCTGCCGAACGACGAGCACGACGCGGAAAAGGTCGTCAGCTGGCTGAAAAACAGCGGACTGACGTGGAAGGAGGAGCGGTAAATGGCTACCGAATATTTCGTAAAGCTCTGGGATAACAACATTATCCAGCTGGGCATCTGGCAGACGGTCTACATGACCGCGCTCACCACGATCTTCGCGTATCTCATCGGCCTGCCGCTGGGCGTCATTCTCTGGGCGACGGACAAGGACGGGCTGCACCCCAACAAGGGCGTCAACACCGTGCTCGGCTTCATCGTGAACTTCTTCCGCTCCATCCCGGCAGTCATTCTCATGGTTGCCATGATCCCGGCGGCGAAGCTGCTGCTCGGCACCTCGACCGGCAACGGCGCGGTCATCGTCACATTGATCATCGCCGCCGCGCCGTATGTGGCGCGCATGGTCGAGTCCTCTTTGAAGGAGGTTCCCGCAGGCGTGATCGAGGCCGCACAGGCCATGGGCTGCACGAATTTTCAGATCATCTGGCACGTGCTGCTGCCGGAGGCAAAGCCGTCGCTCATCTCCGGATGCGTCATTTCGACTGTCACCATTCTCAGCTACACGGCGCTGGCCGCGACGCTGGGCGGCACGGGCCTTGGGCAGATTGCCATCATCCACGGCCACCAGAGAAGTCAGAAGCTCGTCGTCTGGGTTTGCGTGCTGCTGATCGTCGTGATCGTCCAGCTCATCCAGATCGTGGGCACCACTGTCGTTCGGAAGACCGATAAGCGCGCCCGCTGAAAGGAGCGTCCCATGAGACTGATTTTTGAGCGGCTGCTCCGCATCAACTGGCGATGCGGCCGAATGTGACTGAAGCCGTCCGCACGTCAGAAACAAACCGATTTTAAATTATATAAAGGAGATTTTATCATGAAAAAGGTACTTGCAATCGTTCTTTCCGCTCTGCTGCTCGTCGCCGCGCTTGTCGGCTGCGCTTCCAAGAGCGAACCCGCTTCCAACGACAACAATGCTTCCGCCGATACCGCCGCTTCCACCGACGGCAAGCTCGAAACGCTGAAGGTCGGCGCTTCCTCCACCCCGCACGCTGAAATTCTCGAGCAGGTCAAGGACGCGCTGGCTGCCGAGGGCTATGACCTCCAGATCGTGATCTATGACGACTATGTGCTGCCGAACCAGTCTCTGGCTGACGGCTCGCTCGACGCAAACTACTTCCAGCATACCCCGTATCTGAACAGCTTCAACGCCTCCAACGGTACCGATCTCGTCTCCGCAGCCAAGATCCACTATGAGCCGTTCGGCCTGTACGGCAACGGTGTTGCCTCTGTTGCGGACATTGCCGCCGACGCAACCATCCTGATCCCCGCCGACGACTCCAACGAGACGCGTGCTCTGCTCCTGCTGGCGCAGGAAGGCCTCATTGAGCTGCCCGCCGATGCTTCCGCCGAAAAGGGCGTGACCACGCTGGATATCGTCGACGCGAAGGGGCATGATGTGCAGCCGCTGCAGGCCGATACCGTCCCCGCACAGCTGGCGAACTCCAACCCCGGCACCGTGGCCGTCATCAACGGCAACTACGCCCTGCAGGCGGGTCTCCACGCCGCTGACGCGCTCGCGATCGAAGATGCCTCCGGCGACGCGGCCCAGACCTATGCCAACATCATTGCCTGCCGCGCAGGCGAAGAAAACAGCGCCAAGATCCAGGCACTTGTCAAGGCGCTCCAGTCCGACGCTGTGAAGGAATACATCGAAAAGACCTACAACGGCGCTGTTGTTGCGATCTTCTGATCCTAACGCATTTCCGCCCGGCTCCGATTTGGAGCCGGGCGGTTTCTTGTTTTGGGGCAGCGGTATCAACGGCCCTTGGAACAGGCGCAGCAAAGGTTGGCTCTATTCCAGCGCCTCGTACAGCGGGCGCAGCTCTTCGAGCTTGGTGAGACTGCAGGAGGCGTTCCATGCCATGAAGCCGCCGGTAAGCCCCTCTTCCCGCAGCGCGCGGATCTCGTCGCCGATCTCCTGCACGCCGTATTCGTTATAGGGCGGCTGGATGGCGTTATAGGCCTGAATCCAGGTGCGGTCGACTGCGGGCGTAGGCGTTTCGGCCTGCCGCTTGGCGGCGGACTCTGCCCAGTCGAGCAGCGTCTCATATGGATGCTCCCACGGGCGGTAGGCCCCGTTGCGGGCAAAATGGTCGGGGTACGGCATACCGGAGATCACGTCGACGACATTGCTGATGGCTGGCCAGTACTGGCCGTAGGCCGTGACGTAGTTGCGGCTCGTCTCGCCGAAGACGTCCGCGCCGACGTAGACGCCGTATTCGTGCAGGATATCCGTGGCGTACATCAAAAAGCGCTGGATGGCCTGTGCCTTTGTCTCGCCGTATTCGTTGCGGAAGTCGATATCGCCGGAGGCCTCATATTGGTCGGTGTTGTCCGGGAAACGGACATAGTCGAACTGGATCTCGTTAAAACCCATGGTCTGCACTGCGTCGATAGCCAGCGCGACCTTATACTCCCAGACATAGCGGCAGAAGGCACTCGGCCAGTAGCTGGCTGCGACATACAGCGACTCGCCGGAGCCGTCGGCAATGGCGTACTCGGGATGATCCTGGCAGAAGAAGGAGTCGTTAAAGGTTGTCAGACGGCCGATCACATAGAATCCTGCGTCCTTGATTTTCTGAATGACTGCCTGATAATCTGCGACGGAGTTTTGGGCGTACTGATACGCCGTGGGGGAATACTCCTCGTATACCGGCGAATTGTAGCCGATGGACGTGCCGTCCATGATGTTGACAACGAAGGCGTTGATCTTCGTGGTCTTCGCATATTCAATGTACTTGTCGATGTCCTTTAAAATCGCGGGGTCGCAGGTGAGGTAGATCGCGTAGCAGGGATTCGGCATTTTGTTATCCGCAAAACTGGCCTTCGTGCGCGGGAAATAGTCAAGGCTTTCCGCGTCGCCGCCGCCCCATTTGTCGCCGCGTCCGGCATGGATGGCGTAGACGCCGAAGCGGTCATAGACGTCGTTGGCCTCCTCCTGCACGGTTGAGACATACTGGCCGCTGATGTAGCCTGTCTGGCCCTGATAGGAGACCTGATACAGATCGACGACGCCGTCGGTCGTGCCCTCATAGCTCAGAACCTGCAGCTCCGTTCCTTTTTCGACCAGCGTGCCGAGCTCGAGCGTGTTTTTGTCCAGACGGAGGTTCTGCGGCGTGCGGACATAGACGACCTTCTCTGCGATCACGGCGGAGGGGTCCTGCGTCAGGTTTTCCTCGGAGACATAGCCGCAGTCCAGCGTGGAGAAATAGGTCAGATAGTACCGGACGCCGTCGCGCTCGACAGAGCGGTCGGTCGAATACGTGATCTGCATCCCGCGCGCGACCGTTCCGGCCTCGGAAAGCTCCTCGGTATAATACGGGACCTGCGTCGTGATGGCGCAGATAAAGCCCGACTCATAGCGCGGCGTCTCGTCCTGCGTCGTCTCCGGCGCAGGCGCTTCCTTGGGCGCGGCCCCGGCGATCACGCAGACGAACAGGATCAGCGCGATCATAATCAGGACCGTGATCATCACGCCCCAGGTGTGCTCGCGCAAAAACCGCTTCAGCTGCGCCAGCCTCTTTGCGCGCAGCTTCTGCTTTGCCGTGGCGGGCATTCGCTTTGTTCTGCGTAGTTTCATATACACTCCCAAGCGTCCGCGCAGCGGCGGGCGCTGTTTATCAAGATAAGGGCATTATACTACATTTTGATCAGGATTTCTACCTTTTTTGGAAGATCGTCCCTGATCTAGCCTGAATTTTCCCGCTTATTTTGCGTTTTTCCTCCACTTTGCGAAAAATCTCTTTTTTCTTCGACACGCATATGATAGGATAAGAGGCAAGATATCCTGTTCAAAGTGAGGCCATATTTATGCTTGGAGTTCTTGTCAACGCGCTTGCCATTCTCGCCGGAGGCTCGGTCGGGCTGCTGGCAAAGAAGGGCATCCCGGAAAAAATCACAAACGCGATCATGACCGCGATCGCGCTCTGCGTGATCTATATCGGCGTCAGCGGGATGCTGAAGGGCGAAAATACGCTCGTGCTGATCGTGTCAATGGTGCTCGGCACCGCCGTGGGGACGCTTCTGGATCTCGACGGGCGCATTGAGCGCCTCGGCGGCAGGATCGAGCGCCGCTTCCAGCGCGGCGGGAAGCGGCCCCCCATCGCCGAGGGCTTTGTGACGGCGTCGCTCCTGTTTTGCGTGGGCGCGATGGCGATCCTCGGCAGCTTCAACGCCGGTCTGAAGCAGGACAATGAGCTGCTGTTCACAAAATCCCTGCTCGACGGCATTTCGTCTTGTATGCTGTCCGTCTCGCTGGGGCTGGGCGTGCTGTTTTCCTCCGTGCCCGTGTTCGTGTATCAGGGGTTGCTTGCCCTTCTGGCGCACGTGATCGCGCCGCTGCTGTCCGACGCGGCCATCGCGGAGATCACGTGCTGCGGCTCGGTGATGATCCTTGCCATCGGCCTTAATATGCTGCACCTCACGAAGATCAAGACCGCCGACCTCCTGCCCGCCGTGCTGTTCGCGCCGGTACTCACATGGGCGTTCTCCTTCCTGCCGCTGTGACTCCGCAGCGGTCTGGTTCAGAAGCAACTGGCAGCAAAACCGCACGCACCCAAGCCGGACGCTCCTGGCTGCTGCTTCTCTTAAATGAGCTCCCGGCCATACCGGCGGTTCCCACGGTTTCCCTTGCAAACACTGGATTTTGTGGTATGATAAGAAAAAATAACATTGATGAGGTTTTTCTATGATCACCATTTCCAACCTTGCCATGCAGTTTGGCGGCTCTGTGCTGTTCAAGCAGGTCGATCTGCAGTTTACGCCCGGCAGCTGCTACGGTATTATCGGCGCCAACGGCGCGGGCAAATCGACGTTTTTGAAGCTCCTGTCTGGCGAACTGGAGCCGACGTCCGGCGAAATTTTCATCAAGCCCGGCGCGCGGATGTCCGTTCTGAAGCAGGATCAGAACCAGTATGACGCGTATACCATTCTCGACACCGTCATCATGGGCAACCAGCACCTGTACGACGTGATGAAGGAGAAGGACGCGCTTTATGAAAAGCCGGATTTCTCCGAGGAGGACGGGATGCGTGCGAGCGAGCTTGAGGCGGAGTTTGCCGACATGGACGGCTGGGAGGCCGAGTCCGACGCGTCAAAGCTTTTGCAGGGCCTCGGCATCCCGGTGGAGCTGCACTATGATCTCATGGCCAACACCGACCCGCGTCTGAAGGTCAAGGTGCTGCTTGCGCAGGCGCTGTTCGGCAAGCCCGATATCGTCATGCTCGACGAGCCGACGAACAACCTTGACATTGAGGCCATCAACTGGCTCGAGGATTTTATTCTGGATTACGAGGACACCGGCCTTGTCATCGTCGTCAGCCACGACCGTCATTTCCTCAACACCGTCTGCACGCATATCGTCGATATCGACTACGGCAAGATCAAGATGTATGTCGGCAACTATGATTTCTGGTACGAATCCTCCCAGCTCATCCAGCAGCTCATCCGCAACAAGAATAAGCGTGCCGAGGAAAAAATCGCAGAGCTGCAGACCTTCATCGCCCGCTTCGCGGCCAACAAGGCCAAGAGCAAGCAGGCGACCTCCCGCCGCAGGCTGCTCGACAAGATGACCGTCGAGGAAATGCCCGCGTCCTCGCGCCGGTACCCGTTCGTGGGCTTTGAGCGCGAACGCGAGGTCGGCAAGGACATTCTGTTCGTGACGGATGTGTCCAAGACCATCGACGGCGTGAAGCTTCTGGATAAAGTCTCGTTCATTGTCAATAAGAATGATAAGATCGCCTTTGTCGGCGAAAACGAGCTGGCGCAGACGACGCTCTTTAAAATTCTCATGGGCGAGCTGGAGCCGGACGAGGGCAGCGTCAAATGGGGCCAGACCGTCACGACCAGCTATCTGCCGAAGGACAACACCGCCTATTTTGAGGGCTGCTCCGACTCCCTGGTTGACTGGATCCGGCAGTATTCGGCGAAAAAGGACGACGTGTACCTGCGCGGCTTTTTGGGGCGCATGCTGTTTTCCGGCGAAGAGGTCTTCAAGCCCGTGAATGTGCTGTCCGGCGGCGAAAAGGTCCGGTGTATGCTCTCGCGCATGATGCTCTCGGGCGCAAACGTGCTGCTGCTTGACCAGCCGACGAACCATCTGGACATGGAGGCCATTCAGGCCGTCAACAAGGGCCTGTGCGCCTTCCCCGGCAACATTCTCCTTGCCTCGCACGACCATGAGCTTTTGCAGACCACCTGTAACCGCGTCATCGAGTTCCAGCCCGACGGCACCATTATTGACCGCCTCTGCTCCTACGACGACTACGTCGCATGGAAGCTGGCGAAGGAAGCATAATAAAAGAGGTTTTTATGGACATTCCGTATCAGGAGATCAACAGCAAAACCATCGACCGCTGGGTCGAGGAAGGCTGGGAATGGGGGAAGCCTGTTTCCCACGAGGAATATGAAAAGGCAAAGGCCGGTACGTGGGACGTCAAGCTGACGCCGGTCAAATTCGTCCCGCACAGCTGGCTCGGCGAGCTGAAAGGCAAGCGCGTGCTGGGGCTGGCCTCCGGCGGCGGGCAGCAGATGCCCATTTTCGCCGCGCTGGGGGCGCAGTGCACGGTACTGGACTATTCGCAGCAGCAGCTGGATTCCGAGAAACTGGTCGCGGAGCGGGAGGGCTATGACATTACCATCGTCCGCGCCGACATGACCAAGCGCCTGCCGTTTGACGAAAACAGCTTTGATCTGATCTTCCATCCCGTCTCCAACTGCTACGTCTACGCAGTGCTGCCCATCTGGCGCGAATGCGCACGGGTCTTAAAGCCCGGCGGACGGCTGCTGGCCGGGCTTGACAACGGCCTGAACTTCGCCTTTGACGAGGACGAAACGCGGATCATCAACACGCTCCCGTTCAACCCGCTCGAGGATGAGGAGCAGATGCGCCAGCTGGAAAAGGACAAAAGCGGCGTTCAGTTTTCCCACACCGCGCACGAGCAGCTCACGGGCCAGCTCAAGGCGGGATTGCAGCTGCTGGACCTCTACGAGGACACCAACGGCTACGGCAATCTGCACGCGCACAACATCCCCACCTACTGGGCGACGCTTGCAAGAAAGGCATAAGGCAGCACCGCACAATTGCTTCGGCGCGCTTCGGCGCAGCTTTTCCGCCAATTTCGCGGTTTGAAGCGTTTGAAATACATACAGTATTCCCGCGCTTTTCAGACCTTGACTTGACGAAAAACTCTCACCGGATCAGCTTGCCGAATGGTGCGGTGCTGCCATAACATCATACAGGGGGAGGACGGCTTCGTCCTCCCTCCCTTGGTCATGTGCAGCTATGTAGGCTGAAAAAGCCTATACGGAGCGCCTCAGCATCTGCTGCGCGCAGGCAAGCATCCAGAACACGCTGCCCGCGTAGATCAGAAGCTCCGGCAGCTGCGCGCCCGCAAGGCTGATTGCGCCGAACAGAACGCCCAGCAGCGAATAAAACGCCAGCCGGCGCCGTGCGCCTCGCTCAAAGCTGAACGCGCCCGCGTGATAGCTTGCCAGCATGAACGCGATCATGGCGAACAGCGAGAAGCAGTAGTCCAGAATCGCGGGATTGATCTCCCAGTGGCGGAAATCGCGGAAGAGCTTCGCAACATAGAACAGCACAACGAAGACGGAAAACGCCGCCGACGGCTTTTTTTCCTTCCACCGCAGCACGGCCCCCGCGCCGAGCGAAAGTCCGGCCAGCAGGCCGAGCAGGCTCACGAGCATCTGCGCAACAGAGCCACGGAAGCTGAGCACGCAGCCCGCGATCAGCCCCAGCGCACCGAGCAGTGAAAACGTCAGATCCTGCCCGCTGGGCCGGTAGACGGCTTCATAGGCGGACTTCTTTTCCAGACTGACCGCAGCGAGCGCAAAGACGAAGACCATCAGGATGCTGAACGCGATCAGCGGGACGCTGCTGCCGCCGGACAGCTGCGTCATGCGAAAAAAGTAACCGGCGATGGCGGAAAGGATCGCGGCGTAGACGACGCCGATCATGCCGGATTTCTGCTTCATATCTCAAATACCCCCAAGCGAGCTTCATTTCATATAGTATAGCACACACGCGGGGGAAATGACACCCCGCAGACAGGAATTTGCGTTTTTTTCGCGCACAGTGCGCTTTTGCGCAGATCAGGGCGAAAAAAGAAGGAAAAAAACAAGAAATTCCGGGTCAAATACAGAAATACTCCTTGCAATTTCCGCCCGCGGATGCTATAATAAGGCCATCTTGATAGTATTTTACTTGAGAGTGGGGAATTGCTCCCCACTCTTTCTTGCTGGTAAGGGGGATTTTTCATGAAGGTAACGGAGCAGGTGGCGCAGTTTGCAGAACCTGTCGTGCAGGCGCACGGCTGTACGCTCTGGGATGTGGAATATGTCCGCGAGGGCGGAGAATGGTTCCTGCGCCTGTACATCGACAAGGACGGCGGCGTGGATATCTCCGACTGCGAGGCCATTTCCCGCGCGCTCGATCCGATCCTCGATGAAAAGGACCCCGTGCCGGACAGCTACAATTTTGAGGTCTGCTCGGCAGGACTCGAACGGCAGCTGAAGCGCCCGTCTGATTTTGAGCAGTTTATGGGCAGTTCTGTTTCGGTCAAGCTGTTCAAACCCGTCGGCGGCGCGAAAGAGTTCGTCGGCAAGCTTACGGGCTACGCAGACGGCGCCGTGACCATCGACACCGCAGGAACCACATATACATTCCAGAAAAACGAGGTCGCGCAGGTGCGGCTTCACGTCGAGTTTTAAAGGGAGGAATTTAGAAAACTATGAATGCCGAAATTTTTGCAGCGCTTGCGCAGCTTGAAAAAGAACGCGGGATCCCGCAGAGCTACATGGTCGAGAAGATCACGCAGGCTCTCGTCGCTGCATACAAAAAGGACAAGGACGGCTACACCGACAACGTCTTCGTCGAGGTCAAGGACAACGATATGCATATGTACGTGCAGAAGGAGGTCGTCGACGACGTCATCACTCCCGCCACGGAAATTACGCTCGACGCGGCCCGCAGAATCAGTAAGACCGCGCAGCTGGGCGACCTTGTAAACGTCGACGTGCAGACGAAGGACTTCGGCCGCATCGCCGCGCAGACGGCCAAGCAGGTCATCATCCAGGGTATCCGCGAAGCAGAGCGCGGCATGGTCTTCGACACCTTCTCGTCCAAGGAGCATGAGATCCTCACCGGCACGGTGCTGCGCATCGAGCCTGCGACCAACGACATGACCATCCGCATCGGCGGCGGCAACGACAAGACCGACGCCATGCTCTCCGCATCCGAGCAGGTCCGCACGGAGTATTATCACGAGGGCGACCTCATCCGTGTCTATGTCGTGGAGGTCCGCCGCTCGACCAAAGGCCCGCAGGTCATCGTCTCCCGGACGCACCCCGGCCTTGTCAAGCGCCTGTTTGAGCTTGAGGTTCCGGAGATCGCCTCCGGCCTCGTCGAGATCAAGTCCATCGCCCGCGAAGCAGGCTCCCGCACGAAGCTGGCCGTCTACGCCTCGCAGGACGGCATCGATCCGGTCGGCGCCTGCGTCGGCACGCGCGGCGCAAGAGTCGGCGCGGTCGTGAACGAGCTGCACGGCGAAAAGATGGACATCATCGTCTGGTCGGAGGACCCGGCGAAGTTCGTCGCCGCGGCGCTTTCCCCGGCGGATGTCAAATCCGTGACGCTCCTGCCCGGCAGCACGAAGGCCTGCCGCGTGATTGTTCCGGACGATCAGCTGTCGCTCGCCATCGGCAAGGAGGGCCAGAACGCCCGTCTCGCCGCCCGCCTGACCGGCTACAAGATCGACATCAAGCCCGCCTCGCAGGAGCAGGAGCTCGAAGCGATCGACGCGCAGCCGGACGAAGCGCCGGAAGATGCCGAGCCGCAGGCGTAAGCCTGCTTCTGAAAAGGAGGCGCGCATATGCAGAAAAAAATTCCCATGCGCCAATGCGTTGGCTGCCGGGAAATGAAGGCGAAAAAAGAACTGGTCCGCGTGGTCAGAAGCCCGGAGGGGGAAATTTCCCTCGATTTCCGGGGCAAGGCTCCCGGCCGCGGCGCATATGTCTGCCCGCAGGCCGAATGCCTCAGGCGGGCGATCAAGTCCAGGGCGCTCGAGCGGGGGCTTGACTGCCAGATCCCGCAGGAGATCTACGATCAGCTCCTTTTGAGAATGGAGGCGGACGATCATGACTGACCAGCAGCAAAAGGCGCTGCGCCTGCTGGGCCTTGCCCGCCGCGCACGGCTTCTGGAGATCGGCGAGGAGCCGGTCGGCATCGTCTGCCGCAGCGGCAAGGCGAAGCTTCTATTGGTAGCAAAGGACGCCGGCGACCATACCTTCCGCCGGGCACGCTCCTTTGTTTCGGGCAGCAAATGCCCGTATATCTGCGCGCCGTACACCAAAGACGAGCTGGGGAACGGACTGGGCTGCAATGCCTGCGCGCTGTGCGCGTTTACCGATCCCGCGTTTGCAAAATCGTTTCTTGAGGCACTGGGCGATCCGGGACATGATGAGATCCTGACCCAGCTGACCGTGCAGACGCAGCGCGTCCTGAAGCGCCGGCAGGAGGCGCAGGCGCACAGAAAGAATGTCAAAACAGGGAAGAAATAACTGGAGGTGGCTGTATTGAGTATTGAAGTGAAACAGAAGATCAAGGATGTCGCGGACGATTTTGCGATGCCGGCCAAGAAGCTGATCGAGATCGTCGGGAAGTTCTATGAAAAGCCGAAAAGCAGCTCCCAGAATTTGTCGGAAGACCAGCTGAACGTGATCGTCGACTATATCACGCAGCAGAACCAGATTGATTCGATCGAGCAGGTCTTTGCCGCAGCTGCGCAGAAGAAGGAAGCGCCCGCTCCCGCGCCCGCACAGCAGGCAAAGCCCGCCGCACCCGCGCAGACCGTGCAGGCCGGGAACCAGCCGCGTCCGCAGGGCGGTCAGAGCCAGCCGCGCCCGCAGCAGCAGGGGAATGCGCCGCGTCCGCAGCAGAACGGCCAGCGCCCGGCGCAGCCGCAGGGCGGCCAGAACCAGCCGCGCCCGCAGCAGACTGCTGCCCAGCCTGCCGCCAAGCAGCCGCAGCCCGAGCGCAAGCGCGAGCGCCGCGTCATCGACACCAGCGCCGTCACGGTCAATGCCGACCGCTATGACGACCGCGTTGATTCGCTCGTCTCCGACCGCGTGCAGAATTATTCCAGCGGCAAGCAGAAGATCGGCAGCAAGAATAAAAAGCAGCAGCAGGCCAAGCGCTTCGGCACAAAGTCCCGCTCTGAGGAGCAGGAGAAAATGCGCCGCCTCCAGCTTGAAATTGCCAAAAAGGCGCAGCTGGTCGTCAAGATCCCCGACGAGATCACCGTCGGCGAGCTGGCCTCCCGCATGAAAAAGACGGTGGCCGAGGTCATCAAGTGCCTGCTGAAAAACGGCGTCATGGCCACGGTCAACCAGACCATCGACTTTGACACGGCGGAGTTCGTCGCCACCGAGCTTGGCTGCAAGGTCGAGCACGAGGTCATCGTCACCATCGAAGAGCGTCTGTTCGACGACCATCAGGACACCGCAGACGAGCTTGTCACCCGTCCGCCGGTCGTGGTCGTCATGGGCCACGTCGACCACGGCAAGACGAGCCTGCTCGACTATATCCGCCACGCGAAGGTCGCGGCCGGAGAGGCTGGCGGCATCACGCAGCACATCGGTGCGTATACCGTTGAAATCAACGGCCAGCCCATCACCTTCCTCGACACGCCGGGCCATGCGGCCTTTACCGAGATGCGCGCGCGCGGCGCGATGTGCACCGATATCGCCATTCTCGTTGTCGCCGCTGATGACGGCATCATGCCGCAGACCATCGAGGCCATCAACCACGCCAAGGCCGCTGAGATCCCCATCATCGTGGCCGTCAACAAGATGGATAAGCACGGTGCAAACCCCGACCGCATCCTGACCCAGCTGACCGAGCACGGTCTGACACCGTCTGAATGGGGCGGCGAAACAGAGGTTTGTAAGATCTCTGCCAAGACGGGCGCAGGCATCGACGAGCTGCTTGAGACGGTCATTCTGACCGCTGAGATGGAAGAACTCAAGGCCAACCCGAACCGTGCGGGCAAGGGCTGCGTTCTTGAAGCGCGTCTGGACAAGAACCGCGGCCCGATCGCAACGCTGCTTGTCCAGAACGGCACGCTGCGTCAGTCCGACCTTATCATTGCGGGCACGGCTGTGGGCCGCGTGCGCGTCATGACGAACGACAAGGGCGCGCAGGTCAAGGAGGCAGGCCCGTCCGTTCCGGTCGAGATCACCGGCCTTGCCGAGGTCCCGTCTCCCGGCGACGAGTTCAGCGTCGTTTCCGACGAGCGCATGGCGCGTCAGCTGGTCGAGCAGCGTAAGCAGAAGATCAAGGACGACGCCAACAAGCTCAACCAGAAGGTCACGCTCGAAAGCCTCTTCTCCAAGCTGCAGGAGGGCGAAATGAAGGAGCTGAACCTCATCGTCAAGGCAGACGTGCAGGGTTCGGCCGAGGCGGTAAAGGCCTCGCTCGAAAAGCTGTCGAACGACGAGGTGCGCGTGCGCGTCATCCACGCGGGCGTCGGCGCGATCAACGAGTCCGATATTCTGCTGGCCTCCACGTCCAACGCCATCGTCATCGGCTTCAACGTCCGCCCGAACGAGCTGGCACAGGCCGCCGCGAAGCGTGACAAGGTCGATATGCGGATGTACCGCGTCATTTATGATGCCATCAACGAGATCACCGACGCCATGAAGGGTATGCTTGCGCCCAAGTTCCGCGAGGCCATCATCGGCCACGCCGAGGTCCGTCAGACCTATAAGGTCTCCGCCATCGGCACCATCGCGGGCTGCTACGTCAAGGACGGCAAGATCACGCGCGACGCGTCTGTCCGCGTCCTGCGCGACAATATCGTCATCCATGAGGGCAAGCTCGGCTCCCTGCAGCGATTCAAGGACGCGGTCAAGGAGGTCGCGGCCGGTTACGAATGCGGTATGTCGATCGAGAAGTTCAACGACATCAAGGAAGGCGACATTTTTGAATGCTTCGTTATGGAGCAGATCAAGGAGTAAGGACGGTATGGTCAGCGCCGGAAAATCGGCGCTGGCCAACCTGATTGTTTACAAGGAGGTACTATGGCTTCCAACCGAATTGGCCGGATCAACGAGGAGATCCAGCGGGAGCTGGCGGAGCTGATCCGCTCGCTGAAGGACCCGCGGGTGCAGACCATGATCTCCATCACGCGCGTGGACACCACGCCCGATCTGCGCTACAGTAAAATTTATGTGAGCGTGCTGGAAGACGCCCGGTCGCAGGACGCGCTGCGCGGCCTGAAGTCCGCGGGCGGCTGGCTGCGGCGCGAACTTGGCAGCCGTCTGCAGCTGCGCTATACGCCGGAGCTTGTCTTCACGCTCGACGATTCGCTCAAATACGGCGCGCATATGTTCGATCTTCTCGAGAAGCTCGAACGGCAGGAGGCTGCGCGGGAGGCGGAGAAGGCCAATGACGAGGGCTGAATTCTGCGCGTTTGCGCGCGCACATGACAACTTTGTCATCCTGACCCACCGCCGCCCGGACGGCGACACCATCGGCAGCGCAGGCGCGCTGTGCCTCGGCCTGCGGCAGCTGGGCAAGACGGCGTTTGTCCTGACGAACGAGCAGTTCACGCCCCGCTTCAATCCGTTTCTGGACGGGCTTGTCTGCGAGGCGCTGCCTGCAGGCGCGACCGTCATTTCGGCGGATATCGCGTCCGAGGGCCTATTGTCCTTCGATGCGGTGCGCATGGGCCTCACGCCCGTCTGCGCGGTCGACCATCACGGCAGCAATTCTCTTGCCTGCCCGAAGCTCGTCGAGGCGGACAAGGCCGCCTGCGGCGAGATCATCCACGCGATCCTGCTGGAGCTTGGCGTGACCGTTACAAAACGGATCGCGGAGTGCCTGTATGTGGCGATCTCGACGGACACGGGCTGCTTCAAATTTTCCAACACCACGTCCAATACCCACCGCACGGCCGCTGCGCTGATCGAGGCGGGCGCGGACGTGTATCCCATCAACAAGCTCTTTTTCGATACCAAGAGCTTTTCCCGCCTCCGGATGGAGGCAAAGCTGACGGAGACGATGGAGTTTTACGCAGACGGAACGGTCGGCGTGTGCGTCATGCCCAAGCGTCTGCTTGCGGAATTCTCCGCCACGGAGGACGATCTGGACTCGATCTCCGGCTTTGCCCGCAGCATTGAGGGCGTGCGGATCGGCGTCATGATCCGCGAGGTCGAGGACGGCCTCGGCAAGATCAGCCTGCGCACTGAAGCGCCGTATGACGCGGCGCAGATCTGCGGTCTGCTCGGCGGCGGCGGCCATGCCGCTGCGGCGGGAGCCAGCGTCCCCGGCGGCGTCGAGGGCGCGAAAGCAGCCATTTTGCAGGCGCTGCGCGACAGCGGCGTGAAGCTTTGAGGAGAACCTATGGCAAACGGAATCCTTGTGATCGACAAGAGCGCCGGTTGGACGAGTCAGGATGTGGCGGCCAAGCTGCGCGGCGTATTTCATGAACGCCGCGTCGGCCACGGCGGCACGCTCGACCCGATGGCAACCGGCGTTCTGCCCATTTTTATCGGCCGCGCGACAAGGGCGGCGGAATTTCTGGAATCAGCGGAAAAGGAATACATCGCGGGCCTGCGCCTCGGCACTGTGACCGACACGCAGGACACGAGCGGGACTGTCCTCGAAACGCATCCCGTGACCGTCACGCGGGCGGATGTGCAGGCCGCGCTCCATCGCTTCCTCGGCCCGATCGAGCAGATCCCGCCCATGTATTCCGCCATTAAAATCGGCGGCCAGAAGCTCTATGAGCTGGCCCGCAGGGGCAAAGAGGTCGAGCGGAAGCCCCGCAGCATCACCATCCACGAGCTGGAGCTGCTGGAAGGGGAGGGGACGGAGTATGTTCTTCGCGTCCGCTGCTCCAAGGGAACGTATGTGCGCACGCTCTGCCACGATCTGGGCAGCGCGCTTGGCTGCGGCGGCTGTATGTCGTCCCTGCGCCGGACACGGGCCGGAAGCTTTACGCTTTCGCAGGCCGTCACGATGCAGCAGGTGCTGGATTTTGCGGCAGAACACGATCCGCAGGAGCTTCTCATGCCCGTCGACGCGGTTTTTTCGGTACATCCGCCGCTCATCGTCACACTGGGACAGGCTGCAAAGCTCAAAAACGGCGCACAGGTCAGGGACTGGCAGTTCCGGTCCGGAACCTATCGCGTCTACGCCGAGGACGGCGAGTTTCTGCTGCTTGGCCGCGTGGAAAACGGGCTGCTTACCACCATCAAGAGCTTTTTCGAGGTGAACACACTTGCAACATGACCGCGTTCTGGCCCTCGGCTTTTTCGACGGCATCCACCTGGGCCATGCCGCGCTTCTGAATAAAACGCGCGAGCGTGCGCGGGAGCTTAGCCTTACCCCGGCGGCCATGAGCTTTGACACGCATCCGGATACGCTCGTGTTTGGAACGGCCGTGCCGCTTCTCAATACCATGGCCGAGCGTGAGTTTCTCATGCGCAGGCTCTGCGGCATTGAAGAGGTCATTTTCGCGCACTTTGACGAGGCGATGATGCATATGCCGTGGGAGGTCTTCATCGAGGACTATCTCGTCCGGCAGCTGCGCGCCCGCCATGTGGTCTGCGGGCACGATTTCCATTTCGGCGACCGGGGACAGGGGAATCCCGACCGGCTGCGCGAAAAATGCCGCGCGCTCGGCGTCGGCTGCGACGTGATCCCGGAAATTCAGCTGGACGGGCAGTGCGTCAGCTCAACGGCCATCCGCGCGCTTCTGCGCTCCGGCGATTGCAAAACTGCCGCGCGTCTGCTCGGCCACGGCCAGCTTGTGACCGGCACCGTGCAGAAGGGCGCGGGTAGGGGAGCCGGGCTTGGCTTCCCAACGGCGAATCTGCCGTTTTCCCCGGACGTGCTCGTCCCCGCCTTCGGCGTCTACCGCGCGGAGGCGGAGCTTGACGGCAGGCGCTATCCCGCCTGCGTCAACATCGGCGTCCATCCGACGCTCGGCGCGCTGTCTGCGCCGGTGCTGGAGGCCAATCTGATCGGCTTCTCCGGCAATCTATATGGAAAGGAGATTGCGGTCTGGCTGGAAGAACATCTGCGCGGCGAACTGCGGTTCGAGAGCCTCGAAGCGCTCCGCGCCCGCGTGCTGTACGACCGGCAGCTGGTCGCAGACTTTTATCAGATATGAACTTTGAACGCATCGGCGCTTCCCATCCGCTGTTTGAAGCGTCGTTCACCCTTTACGAAGCCAGCTTCCCGCCCAACGAGCGGCGCACGCGGGAAGACCATCTGCGCGCCTTGCAGGACGAGGACTTTTTCCCGCTCGGCGCAGTCGAGGGCGGAAAGATGCTGGCGGATGTGTTTTTATGGGAGACAGAGGACTTCTGCTATCTTGAGCATTTTGCTGTTCAGCCGTCTCTGCGCGGCCACGGGACTGGCAGCACGATTCTCCGGCAGCTGCTGACGCAGGACAAGCCTTTGATTCTGGAGATCGAACCGCCGGAGGACGAGCTTACCTGCCGCCGCAAGCGCTTTTACGAGCGAAACGGCCTGCGGGCACAGCCGTACCGGCACGTGCAGCTCCCGTTTCAGGGCGGCGGTCCCATTGTTCCGCTTGTCATCATGTCAAACCGGAATCTAAGCGCGCAGCAGTGCCGCTCATTTCAACAATATCTGCTGAACCGCGTCGTCCGGTACACGCAGTACCGGAAAACGCTTGACATGGCTGATATAATTGACATATAATACACATCGTATGATTGCCGGAGGGAGGTGCGTTCCATGGCGGAGGGCGTGAAGATCGCCGCGCGGAACCAGAAAGCGTTCCATGAGTATTTTATTGATGAAAAATTCGAGGCCGGCATCGAACTCACCGGGACCGAGGTCAAATCCATCCGCCTCGGCACGCTCAGCCTGAAGGAAGCCTGGTGCCAGATCAAGGACGGGCAGCTTTTCATCCGGCAGATGCACATCGCGCCCTACGAGCAGGGCAATATCTTCAACAAAGACCCGCTTCGCCCGCGCAGGCTGCTCATGCACAAGCGTGAGATCATGCGGCTGTACGGCAAGGTGAAGCAGGACGGATATGCGCTGATCCCGCTGAGCATTTATTTCCGCGGCAGTCTCGTCAAGGTCGAGGTTGCGCTTGCAAGGGGCAAAAAGCTCTACGACAAGCGTGACGACGCCGCAAAGAAGGACGCCAAGCGCCAGATCGACCGCGCAATGAAAGGACGGTAATCCCATGGAAAATCCCATTATGACCCTCACAATGGCAGACGGCGGCAAGATCGTCTGCGAGCTCTACCCCGACAAAGCGCCGCAGAGCGTCCGCAACATGATCTCCCTTGCCAACAAGGGCTTTTACGACGGCCTGATCTTCCACCGCGTTATTTCCGGCTTCATGATCCAGGGCGGCTGCCCCAAGGGCACCGGCACCGGCGGTCCCGGCTACTGCATCAAGGGCGAGTTCAAACTGAACGGCGTGAAGAATAACCTCAGCCACAAGCGCGGCGTTCTGTCCATGGCCCGCGCGCAGGCGGCCAACTCCGCGGGCAGCCAGTTCTTCATCATGCATGAGGACGGCGAATTTCTGGACGGCCAGTATGCCGCGTTCGGCAAGGTGCTCGAGGGCATGGATGTCGTCGACAAGATCGCCGCTGTGAAGACCGACGGGAACGACCGCCCGCTCACCGAGCAGAAGATCGCCTCTATCCGCGTCGACACCAGGGGCGAGGAATACCCAGAGCCCGACAAACTCCGCGACCCCTACGGACGCGGATGACCGCAGCCGTCATTACCGGCGCGTCCGCCGGACTCGGCGCGGAGTTCACGCGTCAGCTTGTGCGGGAATTCCCGGAGATCGAGGAATTCTGGCTCATCGCCCGCCGCGTGGGCAAGCTCGAAGAGCTGGCCCAGCAGTTCCCGGAAAAGAAATTCGTCTGCATGGGCCTGAACCTGCTCGACCCCAAAAGCTTCCGCTATCTCGGCGAAAAGCTGGCCGAGCAGAAGGCCGATGTGCGCGTGCTCGTCAATAACGCGGGCTGCGGCACGACGGGCAATATCGGCTCAAGCGCGTCGCCGGCAGACGTCATGCGCGTGGTCGACCTCAATGTCCGCGCGCTCACCATGGTCACGCAGACTGTCGTGCCGTTTATGACGCGCGGCGCGAAGATCATCAACGTCTCGTCCATCGCGGCCTTCTGCCCCACACCCCGCATGACGGTCTACAGTGCCTCCAAGGCGTATGTCTCCGCCTTTACCGGCGGCATCGCCGACGAGCTGCGCCCCAAGGGCATTTCCGTCACAGCCGTCTGCCCCGGCCCCATGAAGACCGAGTTCTTCGATGCCGCGGGCGACCATGACCTGTTCGGCAATATCCCGTGGTGTGACCCGGTAAAGGTCGTCGCCGGGACGATCCGGGCAGCAAAAAAGGGCCGGACGTTCTACACGCCGACGGCATTTAATAAATTCTATCGCTTCGTGGCAAAACTCCTGCCCATGAAGTGGATGATAAAAGCAACGAGAGTCTAATTTAGAGTTTTCCAGCGATCCGCAGCGGTTTTCCGCTGCCATATGGGGCTGCACTGGTTTCGACGGGGGCAGTGAGGCTGGATAAGCGGGCGGAGGCGCCTGGCCTCCATAAAACGGGCAATTTTTCTAAATTAACTGACAACACTTACGTTGCTCAGGCTGCCTAATTAGGCAGCCCGTCCTCCCCGGAAGGGCCACGAGCCGGGCTTGGGCGTGATCTAGTGGCGTCCGTGAACGCAGTAAGCTTTGCCTGCGTCATGCATCATGAAGCTACCAAGGCGCGGAGAGTGTCTGCTCCCGCCGCGCCGAGGGAATGTAAATAACAGACTGCGCCCGGAGAAAGTCCAGTCAAGTTGCTTTCGGACAGGGGTTCGATTCCCCTCAGCTCCACCATGACGCGCAAATACGAACCCTCTGCATTGTACGGAACGTGTTTGCGGTAGACGTAGAAATATCTCCAAGGCCGTGATGGCCTTGGAGATATTTCTCATATTATCAGAGTTTTTTGCAATTTTGACTTATCACACAAAGCCTTACGTCTTAACGCTTGCCCCGTTCTCACTGCACCCCCGTTTTACGGATAACCCACTTTGGCAGCAGTCTGCAACTTTCTGACTCCATTCAAGGGGCCGCTGCCGTTGGCCTAACGTTTGTGCCGCTGAAAGATCGGTTGCCGGAGTCCCTGCTGGTAAGACAGTAAAATCCAATTCTTTTGGAACAGGCATGATTTCGGTCATGCCTGTTCCGCTTTTAGCAGCTCATCCACGAGAATGTAACCCACAAGGTCGTACACGATACGTACCTTCTGCCTGCGCTTGCCGCCGGAGACTTGTCAGGCGCTTCCACATAGACTGCCTTGACAAGCTCTCTGAGGGCATAAGAGGTCAGTTCTGTGAGAGTACGGCACGGCGTCAGTCAGCCAGTATTCCATCGCCCTGCTGCAGGAGATCTGCCATCATATCGGCCATCACAGCGCGTCTGTCCATGCGGGCGGCTGAGCCTCGAATCCCGACTGGTGCTACTGGGATTATCCGCTCATCGAGCTGGAGGGCAAGACCATCGGCATCATCGGCTTTGGCCGCATCGGATAGGCGGAGGGACGCATTGCACGGGCGATGGGCATGCGCGTTCTGGCATACGATGTCTATCCGAACGACGCCGGGCGCGCCATCGGCGAGTATGTCGATCTGGACACGCTGCTTGCGCAGGCGGACGTAGTGTCGCTGCACTGCAATCTGACGCCGGAGAACACCGGCATCATCAATAAAACGAGCATCGCGAAAATGAAGGACGGCGCGATCCTTATCAACAATGCCCGCGGCCAGCTGATCGCGGAGCAGGACGTCGCCAACGCGCTGAACAGCGGCAAGCTCGCAGCCGCCGGTCTGGATGTGGTCGATACGGAGCCGATCCGCCCGGATAATCCGCTTCTGACCGCGAAAAACTGCATCATCACGCCGCACATCTCCTGGGCCCCGAAGGAGAGCCGCCAGCGGATCATGCCCGTCACGGCGGAAAACATCCGCACTTTCCTCGCCGGAAAGCCGCAGAACGTCGTCAACCGCTGAGTGTTTGAAAAAATAGGGCCGTTTTACCGGAAAGATCCCGCTGTCATCTGCTTTGAAGTGACAGCGGGATCTTTTTACAAAAACCAGGGCGGCAGCGGCATCAGCCCGCTGACCACTTTGCCTCGATATCCTGTGCCAGCGCCTTCGCGGCTTCGTCGGAGGGGGCGCGGCCCGTCCAGATCTGCATGGCGCGGACACCCTGACAGGCGCTCATCGTGTTTCCGATATAGACGGGCAGACCGGCGGCGTGCGCCGCGATCGGGAGCTTTGCGGCCGGATTGGAGTAATTCACATCGAATACGACCGCATGCTTCGGGAGCATGTCCAGAAAGGACAGATCGTCATAGTCGGAAAAGCCGACCTGGCCGAGGACGCTTGCGTTTATGAACAGATCTGCCTGCGGCGCACATGCGCGAAGCGTCTGGCTGTCCAGCGGGTGACCGAAAAAGAGCGGGCCCATTTTCTCGGTCAGGGCTGCGGTTTCCTGCTCGTAGATGTTGAGCACGTCAACACGGGCAGCGCCGCTGACCGAAAGCTGATATGCGATCGAACGGGCAACGCCGCCGGCGCCGACCATGACGACGCGCTTGCCGGCAAAGGATACGCCTTTAAGCTGCAGGCATTTCATCATGCCCCAGCCGTCTGTATTGAAGCCGGTCAGCTGGCCGTCCTTTACAAGCACGGTATTGACAGAACCGCAGGCCTGCGCAGAGGCGTCCAGCGTATTGCAGAGCGCCGTCATACGCACCTTATACGGCATCGTAACCGTGAAGCCGTGAAGCGTTTTCCGGAATTCCTGCACAGCCGGCAGAAAGTCCTGCTCCGCAACGTTGCAGATCTGAAAATCGATCTCGATGCCAAGCTGTTTTGCAAAAAAGGAATATGCCTGCGGCAGTACGGAATTGTGCATGTCCTGTGCCAGCAGTGCAAGCTGATAGTTCATGGACTTACCTCCTGTTATTTTTCTGGACACACTGCATTTCGCGGCCGTCCTTCAGCAGCTTCATGCAGGCGCCGCAGGTCGTGCAGAACTGCGCGGGCTGCTGCCCGGAGAGGATCGCGGCGGCATAGGACGGGTCTGCGATCCACTGACGACCAAAACCGGCCAGATCAAACCAGCCCTCGCGCACGCCGCCTGCGGCGACCTGCGGCGCAAACGCTCTGAGCCAGGTAAAGCCGGACGCTGCGACGCACAGTTCCGGCGCGCGTCGCTTTGCGGCTTTTGCTGCCTGAAGGAGCCGCTCGATGCTTTTCAGTGACGGTTCGTCCGGGATGGGCATTCCGCGGTCGTAGGGCCGGATCATGTATGGCTTGTATGCACCGATACCTGCGCTGACGTTCAGGATCGATACGCCCATCTCATGCAGCCGTCCGATCAGCTCCAGCGGCTCGCTCCAGTCCTCAGCGCCGTCCGGTGCGCAGCCCCAGCCATAGGGGTAGGGAAGTCCGTCTGTGATGTTGAGCCTTACGGCGATGGTCAGGTCTGTATTCTTGCGGACACCGTCGACAATGCTGCACAGCAGACGGATCCTGTTTTCAAAGCTTCCGCCGTAGGGGCCAGGGCGATCATAGGCGCTCAGAAATTCATTGAGCAGATATCCGTGACAGGCACGGATATCGACAGCGTCGAAGCCGGCCCGTTCGGCAAGAACTGCTGCACGGATATAGTCCTGCACGAGCTGCTCTGCCTGCTCGTCTGTTATAATGCGGAACGCGTCCTTTTTCAGAATGGGGTTTTCATAGGCGCATATCCCCAGGTGCCGGCCGTCCGGGTTGCTATTTCGTCCGGAGTGCGTCAGCTGCGCGACGACGAAGGGCGCGCCCTGCGCGTGCACGGCGCGCAGCAGACCGGCAAACTGCTCTGCCGTTTCCTCGTGCAGCCAAAGCTGGCGGGGCGTGGACTTTCCTTCCTCGTTTACGGAGATGGATTCCATCCAGATCATGCCGCTGCCGCCCTGCGCGAGTGCGGTATATCGCGCAAAGGTATGCACGCTGGGAGCGCCGGTGTCCTCCGCGTCCCCGCCTTCGATCGGCTGCGCGAGGAGGCGGTTTTTGACGGCCTTCCCGCGGATCGTCAGGGCAGAGGCAAGGCAGGCAGTGTCCTCGCAGCAGGGAATCCCATATGTGAGCGCTGCGGCGTCGCGGGAAAAAGCCTCCTTTGACGGATAGGGAGAATATTCTTGTTTCACGCTATGCATCCTCATCTTCTGCGGAATATGGCAGGCAGCCAACCACGTTTCCCGACTGTCTGCCATATTTTTTCTGTCTATTCAGTCTTCCTTTTTGGGGTTGCAGCGCAGATGGCAGATCTCGTATGCGTGGATACATTCGTCTACGGTTTCGGCCATTTCGATCACGCGGTTCGTCTCGTCCTCGGCCCACTTTTCGGCCTTGCACATGGCGAGCAGCTCTTCCAGCATCTCTGCCTTGAATTTTACGGCGCCGTCACGATCCATATGCACCAGCTCGCCCGGCTGAACCTCCATGCCTGCAACCTCGACCTTGCCGTTCAGCTCGTAGATCATGGAAGGCGCGGTAGAAGCGATCGTACCGGGGATCATCAGTTGCATGCCGTAGCTCTCAAGTTCGTCCAGATCGCGGATCGCGCCGTTGCAGATCACGTTCTGTACGCCGCAGATGTTGCAGACGCGGCCATACTGTCCGCCGAAGTTGCTGTCAGACAGCCGCATGGCCTCGGGCTCGTCGACCTGAATGACCAGCGTGACTGGCTTCGGGCTGGCGTCAATCAGACGCAGAAGATCTGCGCGGGTCGGTGCGTTGAACTCGGGAACGGGCACGCCGACGCGCATGGTCACAACAAAGCCGCAGCGCGGGCCGACGTTCCGGTTCGTGCAGTGGATGGAAGCGTCGGTGTAATACTTGTCCATGCGGGACGTGTAGTAGTCGACGCGGCGGTGGCCCTTTTCCAGACAAGCTGCGACGAAGCCGCTGGGGTACTGCTCCAGTTCATGGCAGAGCTCCGCCATTTTTTCGTTGGTCAGCGGCGCAGCGTTGGGCTCCGGCTGATACTGGAACCGGATGTTCTCTTCCAGCCGGGAGACAAGTGACTGCTCCTGCTCTTTTGTCATCATAGCCATTGCATAATTCCTCCTAGAAAATGAAAGATAGGTTACTCTGCCTGATAGGCTTCGAATACGTCCTGATTCAGTTCGATGCCAAGGCCGGGCCCCTGCGGAACGGAGACAAGTCCGTCCGCTTCAATGTCGATCTTCTGTGTCAGCAGTTCGTCGCGCAGCGGATAGGGGTTCCGATCCATCTCCAGCAGACCGGCGTTCGGAAGCGAGGCAAGGAAATGCAGGTTTGCCGCCAGACTTACGCCGGAGGAGAAGACGTGCGGATTGCACGGCAGATTGTGGGCAAGCGCCAGCTGCGCGATCCTGCGGCACTCGGTAATGCCGCCGCTCCATACGCAGTCCGGCTGTACGATGTCCACAGCGCGGCGCTCAATCAGTTCGCGGAAGCGGTAAAACCCGATCTCAGACTCGTAACCGGCGACCGGCAGATCAAGCGCTGCCGCAAGCTCGCTGGAACCTGCGACGTTGTCGAGATGCAGCGGCTCTTCCAGCCAGTAAACGCCCATTTCCTGAAGTTTTTTGCCCATCTGAAGTGCGGTGAACGTATTCCAGTTGTTGTTTGCGTCGACCATGATTCGCGCGCCGTATTCCTTTGCCGCATCGCAGCAGGCCTGCACACGTTCAAGATCCTCTTCGAGCGAGTACCGGCACTCCTGCGTGGAGGGCATATTGTGCAGCGGCGTCATCAGAACCTCGGGATTTCTGCCGATTTTGATCTTTGCATACCGGAAGCCCAGTTCAAAATAGCTTCTGCATTCTGCGGCGATCTCTGCCGTGCCCTTTCCGGCGGAATAGAACCCGGAGCTTGCGTAGGGCGTTACCCTGTCTGCATAGCCGCCGAGCAGCTTATAGACGGGAAGACCGGCTTTTTTGCCCAGAATGTCCCACAGCGCGATGTCGATGCCGCTCATCGCGGCGAAGATCAGTCCGCCGCGGCCGTGCTGCCGCGTGCGGTCAAACATCCGCTGCCAGACGCGGCTGATGTTTGTCGGGTCCTGCCCCAGAACGATGGGGCGGAGCTCCGTCTCAATTACAAATTTCGTTGTTTCAGGCGGGCCGCCAAAGCAGGCGGATTCGCCGAGGCCAACGATGCCTTCGTCTGTGAATACCTGCACGATCACGGCGCTGCGCGTCGAAAAATAGTTCTGCGCGTCAGCGATCGCGTGCTCGTACTGGTACTTCAGAACGGTTGCTTTTACATCTGTGATTTTCATGTTGTCCTCCGAGACGGTAGGGGAGCATTGCATAAATGGCCGGGGCCATTTATGCAGTGGTTCCCAGAATTGGCGCCAGCTGCGACAGACCGGACGCAACGCTGGTGAGGATCGGAAGCGGCAGGTCGGCGCACCGGTCTGCGGCGTCGGTCATGGTCGCCTGCGCGAACACGAGCGCATCATAATCTGCTACGCAGGCGCGGGCCTTTTCTTCGATCAGGCGGTCGTGCAGCGGCTTGTCACCTGCGTTTAAAGCGTCGCGCGCACCCTCGACCAGGATCACGTCAACATCAACCCGCTTCCCGGCGTCAGCGGCAAACGCAAGGCAGGCGGCGCGGGAGGGCTTTTCTGTAGGTGCAAAGGTGATCAGCATCCCGATTCGGCGGCCTTTCTGCACGGCTGTTTGAAGCATGGGACCGTCGATGGTCAGCATGGGGATCTCGATGGCAGCCTGCGCTTCCCGCATGGCGATGCCGAGCGTGGTGCACATGCAGACAAACGCTGCGGCTCCCTGCTCCTGCGCCAGTGCACCATAGGCGACCAGTCTGCGGGTAATGCTGCGGGAAGGCGTGCCGCCGTTTGCGATGACCTCCGGCAAAATGCCGTCGTCAAGAATCGAAATAAGCTGTACGTCTGGGTACCGTGCAAGAAACTGCTGCTTCATCGGCTGTACGGTTGCGGGGGTCGTGTGAAAAAAGGCGACTTTCTGTTTCATGCGGGAACATCCTCCGTTATGTATAGATCAGTGCTGGCAGCCATGCGGACAGACCGGGGATCAGGATCAGCAGCAGGATCATAATGAAGGAGATGAGGATGAACGGCAGCATGGCCTTGCAAAGCCGTCCGAACGCAATGCCGCTCATGCCCTGCAGGACAAACAGAACCATGCCGAACGGCGGGGTGATGACGCCGACCATGAGGGTAAAGCTGAAGACGATGCAGAACTGAACCGGATCAACGCCGAGCATCTGCGAGATGGGGAAGAGAATCGGCGCGACAATGTAGATCGTGGCAGTGCCATCCATGACGCAGCCGCAAATGAGGAGGATCGCAGCCTCAATGAAGAGGAATGCAGTCCCGCTGTCGACATTTGCAACCATGGCGCGGGAAATGATCGCCGGAACCTGCTCCACGGTGATGATGTAGGAAAGGATCTTTGCTGCGACGGTGATGAACAGAATGCTCACCAGCAGGTCGCAGGATTCCTTGAAGATGCGGGGGACATCGCGCGGCTTTAGGTCGCGGCTGACCAGACCGAGCAGGATCGCATAGGCGCCGGCCAGAACAGCTGCTTCCGTCGGCGTGACGACGCCGGAATAAATGCTAGCGAGAATGATCACCGGCGTCAGGAGCGGAAAGAACGCCTGAAGGAGATCTTTGAAGAAGACCTTCCAGGTCGGGAACGGGCTGCGCGGATATTTGCGACGGAGCGCAATCACGTAGACCATGGCCATCAGTGCAAGCGCAAAGATCACGCCGGGGATGATGCCGCCGGTAAAGAGCCGTCCGGTGGAAACGCCGGTCAGGCAGGCAAGCAGGACGGCCGGGATGCTGGGCGGAATGATGGGAGAGAGAATGGTAGAAGCGCCGGTGATGGCGAGGGAAAAGTCGAGGTCATAGCCGTCCTCGGTCATGGCTTCAACCTCGATCTGACCCAGACCGCCTGCATCCGCAGTTGCAGAGCCGCTCATGCCTGCAAAGATGACGCTGGCGATGACGTTTGCGTGTCCCAGACCGCCGGGGATCCAGCCGACGATGTTTTTAGCAAATTTAAAGATCTTCCGGGTAACGCCGCCGTTGTTCATCAGATTTCCGGCCAGAATGAAGAAACCCACGGACAGCAGCGTCTGAGACATCGGTGCGGTTGTGCACTGCATGATCGCGCTGACGATGCTGATATCAAATGCCCACATATAAATGAAACAGGAGAAGAGCATCGAAACCGCGACCGGCGCGCCAAGCGCCATGAAAACGAACAGAAGGCCAAACAGCAGGATAAATTTCAGGATCATGTTTCGTCGACCTCCTTGAAGAAAACAGCCTGTTTGCCGCAGAGGCGAAGCAGGGCGTCAACAGCGTCCATGACGCTGTACACTGCAGTGAGCGCAAAGCCGATCGGAACGCAGAGCAGCGCCTTTCCCTTTCCAACGGCGAACGTGCCGAAGTTGATCGTCCAGTTCCGCAGCGCATATTGCAGACCCTTATCGACAAAAACCACACAGATCGCGATCAGCAGAATGCTGAATGCGAGTGTGATGAGCTCCTGAAGGACGGCAGGGAGCTTTTTGAAAAGACCGTCGACCCGGATATGACTCTTTCTCCGGGTGCCGTAGGCAGTACCGAGAAATGCAAGGACCAGCTGGAAGACGGTAGAGACCTCGTCGGTCCAGATAAACGGTTTGTTAAACACATAGCGGCTGACCGCCTGCAAAAGAACAACGACGAACGCCAGCACAAACAGAGCCGGAATGAAGATCTCCGCAAATTTCTGGTATCCGCGCGCAAATTTATGAAGCATATGATACTCCTCTCTGTTTTAAATCTCCCGCGGCGAGGGGTTTTCTGCGCCGCGGGAGACAGGAACGGACGTTTAATCAGCCAGAGCCTTGAAGGCTTCCCATGTGCCCTCGCCCCAGACGTCATCGTACTGCTCGTACATGGTCTCGGCAGCCTGATAGAATTCCGTCAGGTCGATATCAAAGCAGGTGATCTTCTCGCGCAGAAGGTCTTCGCTCTTCTTCTCGGATTCCTGCGCCAGTGTGTTGTATTCCGCACAGGCCTCCTGCACGACCTCGCAGACGATCTGGAACTGCTCGTCGGTCAGCTTGCTTCTGCAGGCGTCGCTCATGAAATATACCATGGTTTGATACTGGTGCGCCGTCATGGTCATATAAGGAGCGACCTCGTAGAACGCCTGGTTAACGATCTGGTCCGCGCCGTTTTCTGTAGCGTCGACCGTGCCGTTCGACAGCGCCATGTAGACCTCGCTGCCTGCCAGCGGCGTGGGAACGGCGCCGATCGCAGTAATGCCGGCAATCGGCATGGCCTCATTCGGAACACGGAACTTCATGCCCTGCACATCGGCAAAGGACTCGATGGGCTTGGTGGAGAGGAAATTGCGCTTGGCATAGTAGACCTCGCCAAGGACTGTTGCGCCGATCGTCTTTTCCAGAGAAGAGAGAATGGCCTTATATTCGTCAGACTGCGTGCATTTCAGATAGTGATCCCAGCTCTCAAACATGAAAAACGCGCTCATGATTCCCTGCTGGGGGTTGTAGCTGTCATAAACACTCAGAGCGCTCATGTCGATGTCCGTTTCGCCGGCCATCAACATATCGGCGCGCTCCTGCGCAGTGCCGAGCGTATCGCCGGAGTAATAGTGGACGGTAACGGCGCCGTTTGTGCGCTTTTCGATCTCGTCCTTGATCTTCTGGCTGCAGCCATGCAGAATGTGGTCTCCAATCATGCCGTCAGAAAGCTTCAGCTCGATGGGCTGGGCGGATTCAGCAGGAGTGGCCGCTGCGGTTTCGGAGGGAGCAGCTGCTGCGGTTTCGGAAGAAGGGGCGGGCGTTTTGGCACAGGCGCACAGGCCGATCGTCATCGCCAGAAGAAGGAACGCTGCAATGATCTTTTTCATGTAAAAAACCTCTCTTTCAGTATTTGATTACTTTCTTGTGATTTGGATACCCATAAAAACGCCGGGCGTTTTGGACTGATACTGATGCCACGGATATTCGCCGTTTTCGTCATAAATGACGTCGTGGACAATGCCGGGTGCCATGCTCAGATCCTGGAATTTGGTGTCGAAGTCCTGCTCGTGGAACTTCTGCATGGCGCCATAGCCGAGGATCTGGCAGTGATATTCATCGATCTCACGCGGATGGGTCTTGTGAAGACCGAGATTGTGCGGCTTTGCAATACAGTTGGAGTCGATGTAGATCATGCCGTCGTGGACAAATTCACCCTCTGCATGGTAAAACGGCAAATCCTTGAATCGCTCCAGAGGACGGAGCGTGTACATCTGCGGCCAGGCCGCTGCAAATTTATCGATGATATCCGGGTCACCGGCCAGTTCCTCGTAGTTCTCGACAAGAACAGCCTTGTCAATGTAGGGGATGGTCGTGTGGCCGGCGATCGTGCCCTTCATCGGCGCGAGGGGGATGTTTTCAATCATGATCGGGGTTCTGTTGTCATAAGAGACATTCACCAGAATCGCCATCATGCCGATTTCGTAATCATGCTCGTCTTCGATGTACTTGACCTTCATGATCGGCTCGCCGTATTTCAATGTCTGAATCATACTGTTCCTCCTATTTCTCGACGGCTGTGCTCAGTTGGACACGACTGTAAATTCCTTCAGCTTCATGCTGCCCGATACGTCGTGATCGAGATCCTGGATCGCGTCGATCCGTGCGACGATATCTGCGGGCAGAGGCCCCATTTCCGCGCTGCGGATATTGTCCTGAATGTGCGCCAGAGCGCGCGCGCCCATCGTGTGCGAGTGGATCTCCTCGTGCGCCAGCACATAGCGGACGGCCAGCTGGATCATGTTCATGCCCAGCTCGTCGGACAGATCGTAAAGCATTTCCAGCTTTTTGCCCTGCGCGATCTTGCGATCATCACCGGACAGCAGCAGCTCCTGCTCTACGCCTGCGCGATCCTTCGAGACCAGGAAGCGGTTGTTCTGGCCCAGGCAGCCGCCGACGACAACGCCGACGTTGTGTTCCTGCGCGGCGGGGATCAGTTCGTCGTACATCCAGCGGTTCAGAAGGCTGATGCCTCCGGCGACCATGACAACGTCCAGACGGTTCGTGCGGGTCATCCGCGCAAGCGCATTGCAGTCCCAGGAGGAGCCGCCGATATACTGCGCGATGCCCTGCTTCTTGAGCTCCTCAAGCACCTCCATGCAGACGCAGTTGCCGGTGTCGAAGTCCGCTTTCCACTCGCGCTCCACCTCATGCATCAGAAGCAGATCGAAGTGATCGACGCGCATGACCCACAGGGAGTGCTTGATCGTCGCAAGGATCTTCTGCGGATCCTGAAAGGCGGAGACGGGGTCGCGCATGCCGGCGAGAATGCCTTCGTGCAGATGGCCGACCTTTGCGCAGACCAGCGGCTTGTCCGCGCCGCTGTGCCGTGCAAGCGCGCGGCCGACGATCGCTTCGCTCTCGCCGCGGCCGTAGCACTGCGCGGTATCGATAAAGTTGACGCCGTTTGCAATGGCGTAGTCAATAATCGCATCGGCTTCTTCGGGCAGCACGTCGAACATGCTGGTGAACTGGAAGCCGCCAAGACCGAGTGCAGAGACCTCATAACCGGTTCTGCCAAGTTTTCTCTGAATCATGATATCCTCCTTATTCATGCTTGCCGCGTTGGCTGTTGCGGCAGTTTTTAAAATACCTGGAATGTGTCCGGATTGTTGCCAGACCAGCCGCATCCGCTCAGCGCATCGATCACAGCCATGTCGGATGCGGAAATTTCAAAGTCAAATACGTTCCGGTTGTCCAGAATGCGGGACGGTGTCACGGACTTCGGAAGCGGCAGCACGCCGTGCTGCAGAGCGTAGCGGATGCACAGATGCGCGACGGTTTTTCCGTACTTCTGCGCGATCTCCGTCAGAACGGGGTGCTTGAGAACAGCGCCGCTTCCCATGGGGCTCCAGCCCTCCACGACAATACCGCGGCTCCGGCAGAACTCCACGACAGGCAGCTGTGTCCAGCCGGGGTGGAATTCGATCTGGTCGACCATCGGGGGGATCTGCGTTTGCAGCAGCGCCTGAAGATGATGCGGCAGGAAGTTGGATACGCCGATCGCGCGAACCTTCTTCTGCCGGTAAAGCTCCATCATGGCGCGCCAGCTGTCCAGATTGGTCAGCTCCCACTGGCCGGGGCAGTTGACCTCGTTTGCGGGCCAGTGGATCAGGTAGAGATCAAAGTAGGAAAGGCCGAGGTCCTTCAGCGATTTTTCACAGGCCTCCAGCGTCTTTTCGTAGCCCCGGTGCGTTGTCCAGACCTTTCCGGTCACGAACAGTTCTTCGCGGCGGATGCCGGCCTCCTCCAGACCGCGGCGGATCCCGCGGCCAACGCTTTCTTCGTTTCCGTATACTGCTGCGCAGTCGATGTGGCGGTAACCGGCGACGATCGCGGCCTTTACGGCTTCCTCTGCGACCTGGCCGTCCGGCGTCTGCCATGTGCCGTAGCCGATGCAGGGAATGGCCGTGCCGTTTTGCAGCGGAAGCGTATCTGTCAGGCTGGTGATATGCATACCTTTATTTCCTCCTTACGTGGTCTGCGGGTAGAAGCAGTTGTCGGGGCCGAAATGCTGCAGGAGAACCAGAGGCTCCGTTGTGCTGCTGTTGGTAATTGTCACGCCGCTGCGTGCAGCGTTCCAACCGACAAAGAATTCATCGGCCGTCAGCGCGCCGGCGCGCATCAGGTTCACGGCTTCCGCCCGATAGGCGCCGAAGGTGCCAAAGCCCTGAACAAGGATCGCGCCATAGGCTGCCCGGTCGGTTAGGACGACAGTTCGGCCCGGGGCGACTGTGACCTCTTTCGCGCTGACGAAGTCGTTCCCGTAGCAGACCCATTTTTCTGTCAGCCCGTCCTGCGTCTGCGCGAGCTGTACCGCCGGACGGAGATATTTCTGCTTGAGATCCGGCTCGAAGTTCAGATCCCAGTCGATGGCGTCCATGATGTAGTCCGTGACCTGTTCTGCGGGAATATCCTCCGGCACGATGTCCGTCAGGAACCGCTTTTCGAACACCTCGCCGCAGACGACATTTTCCAGCACGCAGTTCAGATCGGTTCCCCACTGCGGTTCGTAGGTCAGCAGGGAGCCGGGGGCGTGAATGACGCCGGCTGGAATGAACCATCCCTGACCGGGAGCGATCTCATAGGCGCAGGAAAGGGCAGTGATATGGGTGTCGCGGCGGTCAAAATCTTCGATGCAGCGCCGCACATCCTCTTTCCGGACGCCAGCATGGAAGCCCAGGAAGGTCGTCGGCCTGCGGCCGGGATAATTATTGAGCTGCGGCGGGAAATAGTAGCATTCCGGCTTTGCCTCACAGCCGACCCGGCGTGCGACCTCGGTGCGCGGGTGGAAGTGGAAGTAGAGCGGTGTTTCATAGTCAAAGAACTTTGAAAAGACCGGGAATGTTCCGTAGCGCTCCATCAGCGCTGTGCCGATCAGCTCCTGCCGCAGCGTCTCAACGGCGTCCTTGAGTAAGAACTGTGTACCGTCGGATGCGAGCACATAGCTCAGTCCCTGATCGGGACGCTTTTCATTTTTTGTGCGGCAGCCGCTGACCGAGCAGAGCCAGCGCTCCATGATAAGGCCCGCTTCCGCGCCGAATGCCATGTAATCGTCCGGGTGTATCTTCAGCCGCTTTCCCGGGATGCCGAAGCGGACGGGGACAAACGCGGGAACCATCCGAAAGATCCCGCCGCCCTGTTCAAAGGTCGTTCTGATCTGATCTTGCATATTTCTGTACCCTTCCTTCGTGTGCTGCCGCGTTTTGCGGCAGGGATGTACGGACAAGGCTGCGGGTGCAGATATGCAGGCGTTTTCACGGGTGGAACAGGCTGCTCTCACGCACCACGAGCTCTGGTCTTAAATAGATATTCTGGAAATCGGGCTGCTCTTCCTTTGCAGCCAGCCGCTGCATCAGCAGCTTTGCGGCTTCCTCTCCGACGGTATATTCACGCATGTTCAGCGAACTGATGTTCAGGATCTTGGAGATCTCCAGATTGTCCATGCCGGTCAGCGCGACACTGCCCGGAACGCTTCCGCCCATATCGCGGATGGCCTCCCAGCAGCCGATCGCCTGCTGATCGTTCGATGCGCAGATCGCCGTCGGCCGGTCGCGCATCTGATAGAGGATGCGCCCGGAATTATAGCCGCCTACGGTGGAGTAATCGTTCCAGACCACATAATCCTCCCGGAAGGAAAGCGAGCAGTCGCGCAGAGCGTCCTGATAGGCCCGGTAGCGCTGCTGGTAGACCTCAATGCCGCTGCGGCCGGCAAGATAGCCGATCTGCTTGTGCCCCATTTGCGCCAGATGCTTCACTGCGGCGTAAATGCCCTGATAAACATCCACGGAAATGGTGTCAAAGCTGTGCGGTCTGTCGACCCAGAGATGATTGCACATACTGCATAGAACGACAGGGCCTGCGGCATGGTCAGCTTCCTCGAGAAGGGTCTTGTCAAAAGAGAAGTGGACAAGGAACAGACCGTCCACAAGCCGCTCCTTCAGCAGCTGCAGCGCTTTCATTTCGCCTGCGAGCTGGCCGTCCGTGTAGTACAGCAGCATGGAATAGCCGCTACGCTTGATAACGTCCTGAACGGCCTTGATCATATCGAAGTAGATCTCGTTGGACGTATCGGGAATCGCCATCATAATGAGCCCGGTACGGTTGGTTTTCAGGATTCTTCCGGAGCGGTTCGGAACATATCCGAGCTCGTCGACGGCTTTGAGGATCTTTTCCCGCGTCTGCTCGTTGACATAGCCGATATTATTGAGCGCGTGCGATACGGTTCCGCTCGAAACACCGGCACGTCTGGCGACGTCGGTGATTGTTACTTTCTCGTTCATAAATTACCTCCGTTTTATGTTTCGTATAAAACAAGTATAAAACATGGAGGCGATATTTCCAAGTATTTTTTATATTTTAATAGAAAACAAGCATATGCTTTTTAATGGCTATGATGGAGAAAGTGCGTTATTTTATGAAAAGCAAGAAATAATCAGAATGTTTCTGGAAATAAATAAAGAGAAAATTTTGATATCAAGTAGAAATGTGTGCCTGTGTTGGAAATAAAATATAACAACGTTTTAATCAAAAGCCACAAAGCGATGGAGTCAAAACCGGCGAAAAGAGCCTGACCGACGCACAAAACGGTGCGATCTGCTGCCGCATTCTGGAGTTTTCACAGAAAACAGCACGGCGCCTCTGCATAAGCACGGGCAGAGAGGCGATTCATCACGGCGCTGAAAACCGCAAAAATATAAAAACGTTTTTTGCTTGTATTCAGTATATATCTGCAAATCTTCCGAGTCAATACCACAATTTCATCAAAAAATCGCGAAATATATTGTGCAGATACGACAAAATTGAAGGAAAAACGCTAAGGATTTCAAAAACCCGCTTGACGAAATATAAAAACGATTTTATACTGTGAAAAACGAACACACATTTCATTCGGGGAGGGCTATCAAAGTATGACGAATTATGATGCGCTTCAGGCACAGGCGTTTGCACTGCGCAAAAACGTCGCAGATATTGTCGTCGCCGGAAACGGCGGACATATCGGCGGGGACATGAGTATATTGGAAACGCTGCTTGTTCTGTATTCGTGCCGGATGAACATCCGGCCGAATCATGCCGATGACCCGGACCGCGACCGGTTCATTCTGAGCAAGGGGCACTCCGTGGAGGCGTACCTGGCGGTTCTTGCCGCAAAGGGATTTCTTTCAATGGAGGATATTTTACAAAATTACCTGCAGCCCGGTTCGCCCTACATCGGACATCCGAACAACAAGCTGCCGGGCATCGAAATGAATACCGGTTCGCTTGGACACGGGCTGTCGGTCGCCGTCGGGATGGCGCTGGCGGCAAAGATGGACGGCCGCAGCTACCGGACATATGTCGTGATGGGCGACGGAGAGCTGGCGGAAGGCTCGGTCTGGGAGGGGGCCATGGCGGCGGGACACTACCGGCTGGACAATCTCTGCGCTGTCGTCGACCGGAATGGCCTGCAGATATCCGGGAGCACGGAACAGGTCATGCGGCAGGAGGATCTGCGGATGCGGTTTGAAAGCTTCGGCTGGAATGTGATCGACGTCTGGAATGGAAACAGCGTCGCGGAGCTTGACGCGGCGTTCTCTCTGGCAGAGGGCTGCTCCGGCAAACCGACGCTTATCCTTGCGCATACGGTAAAGGGCTGCGGCTCTGCACTCATGGAAAACAAGGCCGTCTGGCATCACAAGGTTCCGAATGCGGAGGAATATGCGCAGATCGTCCGGGACTTTCGCAGGCATGAGGAGGAATTTCAATGAATAAAAACAGGATCGCAAACCGCCAGGTGATCTGCGACGTGCTGATGCAGCGCGCTGAGCAGGATCCCTCGCTGGTCGTATTGTGCTCTGATTCCCGCGGTTCGGCTTCGCTGACGCCATTTGCGGAAAAATATCCGTCACGGTTTGTGGAAGCCGGTATCGCCGAGCAGGATCTGGTCGGCATTGCCGCCGGTCTTGCAAGCTGCGGCAAACGGCCGTTTGCCGCAGCTCCGGCGTCCTTCCTTTCCACGCGCAGCTATGAGCAGATCAAAATCGACGTCGCATATTCGCATACGAACGTCAAGCTGATCGGGATCTCTGGCGGCGTCAGCTATGGTGCGCTGGGCATGAGCCATCATTCGCTTCAGGATATCGCGGCGATCTCGGCGATCCCCGGCATGCGGGTCTATCTGCCGAGCGATCAGTTTTTGACGCGCAGACTGATGGAGCAGCTGTCTGCCGACGGGGAGCCGGCGTATATCAGGATCGGCAGAAATCCGGTCGATGATGTCTATGCGGACGATACGTTCCCGTTTGTAATGGACAGGGCAATCAAGCTGGCGGACGGAAAGGACGTGCTGATTGCTGCGTGCGGCGAAATGGTCGCGCCTGCCCTTGCGGCGGCAGGACTTCTGGCGCAGAGCGGCATCAGTGCTTCGGTTCTGGATATGTATTGTCTCAAGCCGTTTGACACTCAAACGCTTTTGCAGGAGGCGGCTGCGTGCCGGCTCGTCGTCACGGTGGAGGAGCACGCGCCGTTCGGCGGTCTTGGCGCCATGACGGCGCAGACGCTTTCCGCGCAGCTTCCGAAGCGCGTCCTGCAGCTTTCTCTGCCGGATGCACCGGTCTATACCGGGACGTCGCAGGATGTGTTCCGGCATTACGGTCTGGACGCACAGGGGATCGCCGACACAATCCGAAAGCAGCTCTGAGCCGGAGGAAGCTACGCAATGGAGAAAAAAAGCTATATTCTCTCCGTCGATCAGAGCACGCAGCGTACAAAATGTCTGCTTCTGGATGCGCAGGGGACTGTCGTTTTTTATCAGGACATTCAGCACCGGCAGATTATCGACCGGAACGGCTGGGTCACCCATGACCCGGAGGAGATCTATAAAAACCTGCGCAGTGTTGTGTGCAGCGTGATTGCAAACGCGGGGGTCGATCCGGCGGTAGTCCGCTGCGTCGGTATCAGCAACCAGCGGGAAACCTCTGTCGTCTGGGAAAAGGAAAACGGGCGGCCCGTCTGCGGTGCGATCGTCTGGCAGTGTGCGCGGGCGGCCGCGCTCTGCCGACGCGTGGAGGCGACGGGGATCGGCCCGGTCGTGCAGGCGCACACTGGGATCCCAATCTCGCCGTATTTTCCGGCGGCGAAATACGCCTGGGTACTGGAAAACGTTCCGGGCACACGGGAACTTGCGGATGCGCACCGGCTGTGCTTCGGAACGATCGATACCTGGCTGCTTTACCGGTTGACGGATGGCGCCTGTTATCGGACGGACTATTCCAATGCTTCGCGCACACAGCTGTTCGATATCAGCCGGCTCTGCTGGGATGCGGAGATCTGCCGCGCATTCGGCATCGATCCTGCGGATCTTCCTGAGGTCTGCGATTCGGATGCGACCTTCGGCATGACGGATTTTGGCGGTCTTCTGCCGCAGCCAGTCCCGATCTGCGGGGTGATCGGCGATTCTCAGGGAGCGCTGCTCGGACACGGCGGTGTTTTGCCCGGTACGGTAAAGGCTACGTACGGAACCGGCTCCTCTGTCGTTATGAATATCGGCGGAAGACCTGCCTGCAGCACGAATGGGCTGGTCACGTCCATTGCATGGCGCAGGGGCGGGGAACTCCAATATATTATGGAAGGGAATATCAATTACAGCGGGGCGGTAGTCAACTGGCTCCGGGATATCGGTGTGATCTCGGCTTTTTCAGAAACACAGGCGCTTGCAGAACAGGCAGACGCCGACGACAGCACGTATCTGGTACCGGCGTTCAGCGGTCTTGGCGCGCCATATTGGAGCAGCGGCGCAAAGGCGGCCATCTGCGGCATGACCAGGCGGAGCGGAAAAGCGGAGATCGTCCGCGCCGGGCTGGAGAGCATCGCGTATCAGATCCATGATATCGTGCGCTGCATGGAGCAGGATTTCGGTGCGGATGTGCGCGTTCTGCTGGCAGACGGCGGCGCGGCAAAAAACGAGTATCTGATGCAGTTCCAGAGCGATATTCTGAATGCCGAGGTGCATGCTGCCGCATATAAAGAACTGTCCGGGCTTGGCGCGGCATATCTGGCCGGTGTTTCCGCCGGAGTGCTGGATCCGAAAACACTTTGCACGACGGCGCATACCGCCTTCCGCCCGGAGATGCAGCCTGCCGTCCGGCAGAAAAAGCTTGCGGGCTGGCACGCTGCGGTCGAGGATGTTCTGCGGCAGCGGACTGCCGGTGATCCGCAGGAAAAAGAATAACAGGAAAGGCGGCTGCCTATGCAGCCGGAGGATGACGGAAATGAACAAGCAGGAACTGATTGCCGGGATCCGGGAACGGAAGATCATTGCAATCCTGCGCGGCCTGCCGGAGCGGCAGGCGGTGCAGACAGCACAGGCGCTGTATGCCGGAGGGATCCGCTTTATAGAGATCACATTCGCGCAGGACCGGGAAGAATGCCTGCGCGATACCGCCGGAGCGATCCGTGCCGTTTCCGGGCTGTACCCGGATCTGCACGTCGGGGCCGGAACGGTGCTTACGCTTTCGCAGCTGGAGGCGGCGGAGGCGGCAGGCGCAGCGTATATCATCTCGCCCAACACGGATGAGGAGATCATCCGCCAGACGGTCTGCCGCGGACTGGTGTCGATACCCGGCGCCATGACGCCAAGCGAGATCGTGCAGGCTGCGTCGTATGGCGCGGATTTTGTGAAGGTCTTCCCGGCTGCGGCGCTTGGCGCGGCCTATATCCGTGCCATACGTGCGCCGCTGCCGCAGATCCCGCTGCTGGCGGTCGGCGGAGCAGACGCGGAAAACGTCTCTGCATTTCTGCGGGCAGGCTGCGTTGGCGTTGGGATCGGCGGCAGTCTTACAAACCGCGCATGGATCGAAGCCGGAGACTATGCAAGCATTACACGGGCGGCACAGGCAGTTTGCCGCGCAGCGGAGGGATAAACGATGGCAAGAATCATTACATTCGGAGAGATCATGCTGCGCCTGAACCCGGAGGGGTATTTCCGCCTTGTGCAGGCGGAACGGCTGGAGGCATCCTTTGCAGGAGGCGAGGCAAATGTCGCGGTCTCTCTGGCCGGGTATGGCGCGGACGCAGCATTTGTCAGCAAGGTACCGGCGCATGAGATCGGACAGGCCTGCGTGAATTCTCTGCGGAGATACGGCGTGGATACGAGTATGATCCTGCGCGGCGGCGCACGGCTGGGGCTTTTCTATGCGGAAAAGGGCGCATCGCAGCGGCCGTCCAAGGTGATCTATGACCGGGCAGGCTCTGCAATCGCAGAGGCGCATGTGTCTGAATTTGACTGGGATCGCGTTTTTTCCGGGGCGGACTGGTTCCACTGGACTGGCATCACGCCGGCGCTGGGGGGTGAACTGCCTGCGATCTGTGAAGAAGCCTGTATTGCGGCAAAAAAACGCGGGATCACGATCAGCTGCGATCTGAACTATCGGAAAAAGTTGTGGACGGCGAACGAGGCATCCCGCGTGATGCGCAGACTGATGCCATATGTCGATGTGTGCATTGCCAACGAAGAGGACGCAAAGGATGTATTCGGCATTCAGGCGGAAAATACGGATCCGGAGAGCGGAAAAATCGACCGCGCCGGGTACGTTCAGGTCGCAGAGAAGCTCTACGCGGCGTTTGACTTCAAGACCGTGGCATTCACGCTGCGCGAAAGTCTTTCAGCGTCGGACAACGATTGGTCAGGCATGCTGTACCAGAATGGGCAGGCGTGGTTTTCTCCGGTATATCATCTTCATATCGTCGACCGCGTCGGCGGCGGCGACAGCTTCTGCGGCGGTCTGATCTATGCGTTGACGGAGGGCTATGAACCGCAGAGGGCGATCAACTTTGCCGCAGCGGCGTCCAGCCTGAAACACAGTATCGAGCATGACTACAATCTGGTTTCGGCAGAAGAGGTGGCGTCGCTGGCCGGCGGAAACGCCTCCGGCCGTGTGCAGCGCTGACAAGCGATTGAACAGCGGAAAGGCAGAAAGCTGACGAACACTGCACGCAAAACGCAAGCCGACTTGCCGTTCCGATCACCGAAAAAACAGCGCGGCAGTCCCAGGCGGGCTGCTGCACTGCTGTGTCAGCGGGTGTTATGCTTTACGGCGGGGGTTTTTCTGTGTTTTTCGCTCTCCCAGTTGGCGATGAAGCGCTTTGCTGCTTCGCTCATTGTGGAGACGGTACAGCCGTTTTTGCGGATCGTGGCCATGATGAACGTGACTGCCGTCGGCGTCGCCGCGACGACTTGCGCGTTTTCTCCTTCATCCGCAGCAGGATCTTGCCGAGCTGGGCGGCCAAGCAGACGTTTGCGTCGGCGTTGATGCGGAGGCATTCGTCCGCGCTGTCGGAGTGGACGATGATACCGTGGTTCTGCATCAGGATCACAGCCGTGGCGCGGCCTGTCTCATGCTCCACGCGCGCAAGCTCCCGGCGAATGGCAAACGTCAGATTCGCGCCGGGATCCGTATACGGCACCCAGCCCCAGCTGTACCCGTCTACGTGGAGTCAGCCGGAGAAGCACTCAAGGAACATCTCTGCATCTGCAGCCTTCCGGCCGGGCGTGTACTTGCAGAGGATCATCGGCTGCGCGGAGCGCTTCTCGGTTCGGTAGAGCCACATATAGCTCTTGGAATGTACGGATTTGTCCGGCTCCCGCAATACCTGGAGTGTGGTCTCGTCGGCATGGAGGACTTCCACCGGCACATTTTGAGGGAAGCTTCCTTCCACGAGTTCACCGATGCAGCTACAGCTATGGAAATCGTATCTGAGTTTCACGACGTCAATTAGAAATAGAATCGTGAATATGATATGAGCACATATTATCTTCAAAATTGGGTGGTATGCGGAGAATATTCCCTGGAATCGGGAGATTAACGGTGCCGCCGAAGAAAACAAGACCGTCACATCGGCATAGGCCAATATGATCACCGTCATAGCCAAGTGTGCGTTGGAAATGTGAAAATGATATGTTGGCACGTTTTCCGGTGCTGCATTTAAGGTGCCTCGAATGATTGCCGCCCTGAACAGGTGTCTGCGTCAATTCTGACGCAGACACTCATTCGGGGCGGCGCGCTTGTTCTGTTCAGAATCTTTGACCCAGCGGATGGGTCAAACGTTCCTCACAGAACCCCACAATTACGGCTCCGTATCGCAACGAAGATTACGGTACGACCCTTGCCGTTCCAAACATTCCAAGCCCAGTTGAGCCATCCGTTCCCGCGTGCTCCATGACATTTTACAAAGTTCATGGAGCACGCGGATTTTTACCGTAGCTTCGGATGGGTCAAGGCCCTAAAAAGCGGGAGATCCGGACGACTGTGCGGCCGGGTTTACCCCACGCTCCGATCACGGAGAAGGCCATGTGCTCCAGATCATCGTCCCAGAAAAAGATGCCCTTCAGGTTGTTGATGACGAGGTTGACCGCCCGGTTGCAGGTATCCCAGAGCTGGCGGTTGTTGCTGCCGCGCGGCGTGGTGACCTCGATCTGCACAAAGGCCCGGTAAAACTGCGGAAGCCCTTCCTGCGCTGCCGCCTTCTGGATCGCGGCATGGATCATAGCCCGCCAGTGTTCGTCCAATGCCGCGGAATACTCCTTCATGGACGGAAGCGCTTCTTCAAACGTCAGAACCACACAGCCATCCTCCAGCCTTCCGCTGCTCATCGCCTCCGCCAATTCCTGCCGTCCCTGCTGATGTGCGGAATAGGCTTCCAGATCATAGATGACGCCGAGCAGTTGGCTCCGCAGGCGGAGCGTCTGCCGGTACATCTTGGCCAGAGCCTCCACACTTGGCTCGCCATCTTCCGGTAAGCAGCGAACGAGTGCCCGCAGCGTTTTATTCAAATCGATCTCCATAGCAGAGCGCCTCCTTCCTATTCAAAAGATCCGGATACAGACTGTGCAGAAACGGCAAGTCCTGCTGCTTCACAAGCATCGCGTATTTAATCTGCGGAGCCGGGGCATTCTGGTCGCTTTTCATCCTTTGCAATTCCCGCAGCGCAGAATAGAAATACACATATTTCAGCAGGTCATTCGCCGGGTTGACAAAGTAACGGGTCGGCCAGATCTCCCAGTCGCCATGCCTCGGGTCGCTGCACCGATTTCCTTTCGCCTGCAAGTCGGCAATCATTCGTTCTTCGTACAACAGATCGTCGAGAAATCTTGAAAGCCCGTTATAGTCCACAAGATACGCATGCTCATACTGTGTCCGAAGTCGGATCGGCGCGGTGGACCATCTGACCGGTTTATCGCGCTCGGTTATGGGATGGGTGCTGAGCAGCTGCTTTCGATACCACATGGTCTGCCGGATGATGTTCTCCGCGATCGCAGTTTTCCGCTCCGGCTGGCAGAGCAGGAGCATCCCGGTCGCCTTCGTTTCATAGGAGCCGTATCGTGTGTAGAACAGAGAGCCTTCCGCCCGGGCCTGCCACTCTATCGCGCCGTCTCCAATGTCGTACACGGCAAGACGGATGTCCGCCCAGATCAGCATTCCAACGAATCGCGTCGTGGAAAGAAGGCCCGGCGCAATCCGCCGCCAACAGGTCGACGGGATGAAGTGGGGCGTATCCCATGTCTGCAATGCTCCGCAGCACGCGATATCCGATTCTTCCATCCGCAGCGCCATTCTGGAGATCTGTATCACGCGCCGCTGCATCGTCTCTCCGCCGCCGGCGGAGACCAGCGTATCCTCGTCTGGAAACAATACCCGTCCTTTCTTGAGCACGCTGACCACGCCGTTTTTCTGGTGGGACAGATATTTGTTCTTTGTCAGTGGCCGGAACGCATAGGACAGTGCTGTCCGATCTCCCGTTTCTTCCGTGTCCAGCAGATGCAGGCAGCTTTCATAGTCCAGCAGCGAAAATCGGCACAAATGCCAGATCAACCGCAGCTGATTCTCATGTAGTTTCATAAAAATACCTCCTCATAAAAAATCAGGCGGCGCGGGAGCCATCTTTGCTCCCGCGCCGCCCTTTTGATGCTGTTTACGCTTCCGAGGATTCCGCATTCAGATACGCGATTAGACGTTCCGTGTAGACCCGCGCGTATGTCTGGCCAATGCCGATGTTGGCCCCAAAGCTGCTAAACGGGTTCCGTCCTTCTGCGATCAATTTGGAGAGCCGTCTCGGGGAAAGGCCCAGATACTGCGCCGCAACAGCCAACGGCATGTGATTGGGATATTTCGCGCGAAGCTCTCTCGCTGTGATCTCGTCGATCTCCTTCACCTCCTTCCTGTAACCGCAGCCACCTCTCATAATCCGCCTGATGATCAGGTGTCTCATAGAAGCGCACCGCAGCCTCTGCTATGGCAGCGCACAAGATCCGTAATTCTGTTTTTGGCATATCAATCAGCGAGATATGGAGCAGAGATCTTGCACCGCCTTTCTTCTGAATATCAAATTTTAATATTAACATATTTTTCGCTATTAGCGTCAATAATTTTGATATCCAGTAAAGCAACTATATACTCTTCTTTTGATGCTGTCAACATTTTTGTATATTAAAAATATATTAACATTTTAAATATTGATTTTATTGACTTTCTGTGTTTTAATATGCTTGGAAATGAAAACACAGCATGTGCTCTTGAACGATTCACAACAGAAGGAGCGTGATATAGATGGCAGAAACACATACTTCATACGATGGACTAAGTATGGAACCGTTGGACTTGAAAACATTCGGGCAGCGGCTGCGGGCGCTTCGTCTGGAAGGCGAACAGACGCAGGACGAATTTGCAGCGAGAATTGGGCTGTCCAAGCAGATCCTTAGCAGACTGGAAAAGGGGCAACAGATGCCAAAGCTCGATCAAGTCCAAGATTATGCTGAAAAACTTGGCGTCCCGGTGGAATGCCTGCTCGGCGAGGACCCGCAGGAGGCCGTGATCGACGCGCTGGCGACGAAAAAGCGGGAGCCGTTTTACAAGATCTTCATTGAGGTAACGGAGCAGCTCGGCCTTGACATTCCGGGGATCGTCCGCGTGACCGGATTGACCGACCGACAGGTGCGGCTGATCATTACGCGCCGCGTCAAAGAAGCTCCGCTGGGCCTCGCACTGCTGCTGTCCGAGACGCTGAATGTCCCGCTGGCCACGTGGACAGGGGAGCGTGAATACCAGCCGCAGGAACTTTCGCTGGAGGCATACGAGGCCGCCAGAGCCTACGACCGGGCAGGCCGGAAGGAACAGCAGATCGCGCGCATGGTGCTCGATCTTCCCCCGATAAAGGCGGTGTCCGCCAAATGAACGCTGTCGTTTATGCCAGATTTTCCAGCCACAGGCAGGGTGAGCAATCCATTGAAGGACAGCTTGCCGAAGCTCGAAGGTACGCTGATGCGCATGGACTTATGATCATTCACGAATATTGTGATCGCGCAATGACCGGTCGGAATGACAATCGTGAGCAGTTCCAGTTGATGCTTGCCGACGCTGCAAAACATATTTTTGATGCACTTATTGTGTGGAAGACCGATCGTATCGGCCGCAACAAAGAGGAAATTGCGCTCAACAAATATCATTTGAAAAAGAACGGCGTCAAGATCTACTATGTGGCGGAAAGTATTCCGGATACGCCGGAGGGGATCATTCTGGAATCTGTTATCGAGGGTATGGCTGCATATTATTCGGAGCAGCTTTCCCAGAACATTCGCCGTGGTCAACGCGCAAGCGCCGCAAAAGCGCAAAGTATCGGTGGAAACCGTCCGCTTGGTTACAGGACTGGGCCGGATAAAAAGTTTATGATTGACCCGGAGACTGCGCCAACTGTCAAATGGATCTACGACCTATATGCCCAAGGCAAAACCATTGCCGAGATCGTAAATCTTCTGAACAGCCGGGGCCTTCGTACACTTCGCGGTCGGCCGTTTACACATAACAGCCTGCGAACACTTTTGAAAAATGAAAAGTATATCGGTGTGTACACCTATAAGGACGAGGTTCGCATTGAAGGTGCAATTCCGCCGATCATCGATCCGGATACATTCGAAAAAGTGCAGCGAATGTTGAAATACAATCAAAAAGCAGCCGCGCACAAAAATGCAAAGACAGAATACCTGCTTACCGAAAAACTGTTCTGCGGAAAGTGTGGTGCAATGATGGTGGGAGTGAGTGGGACAGGGAAATCAGGCGTTCGCCACCATTACTATTACTGCAGCGGACAGCGGCGAAAGATCTGCGACAAGAAGCCCGTGCGGAAGGAATGGATCGAACAGCTTGTTTTGAAGCGCATTGCTGAACTCCTGCAAAACGATGAGATTCTGGATTTTATCGCCGAAAACACCTATCAATACTACGTCAGGCAGAACACAGATTCTTCCTATACGGAATCGCTCCGCGCCGAATTGCGCGACACCGAGAACGCGATGGCCAATCTGGTAAGGGCGCTGGAGGCCGGGATCTTTAACGACGCAACCAGAACGCGCATGGAAGAATTGGACGAACAAAAAAGAGCATTGTCCGCGTCTCTGGCTGCAGCCAGGCTCAAACAGGATCTCGGACTGAAAAAGGAACATATCGTTTACTTCCTGCATCGGTTTTCGGCCATGGACTGTCATGATCGTAACTGTCAAAAGCAGCTGATCCGAGCATTTCTCAATTCTGTTTTTGTCTACGACGACAAAGTCGTTCTGACCTTCAATTATTCCGGAGACGACCGCACAATTACGCTGCGTGAAATTGATGCCGGATTGCAGCAGGGCGTTTGCCCGCCCCGCGCCTCGTTCCACCAAATAAGGTAGTAGATTTTGATAGAAAGTCTACTACCTTTTTTCTTTGTAAAAAGCCTTGAAAATCAAGACTTTCGAGGCATAGAGGTTTGCTTTATCCTGCTGTAGGAGCGTTTCCGCAGCGGGATTTTTTCATTTTCTTAGCGTTTTATTGTATTGCCTTTATGGTAGGGTTTGCTTTGTGGGGGTGGGGTTTACTTTGTGCTCACGATGTAAACCGTTGGGAGTTCCTCTGTGAAATAAAACTCTTCGGTCTTGTACGGTGGGCAGCAAAAAAGCGGACACGAATCACAAACAAGCTGTTGATTCGCTGGAACGCATCATGTGGAGACAGTAGTATTGATGACGAGAACGATAATGTACAATAAGTTGCGCAAATTGAAAAGAGCATACGGCAGTTTCCTCGGCTATGAGAAAGGACCGGACAAAGACCATCCGCTTGTCATCGTGGAAGACCAGGCAAAAATAGTCCGCAGAATTTACGCCATGTTCATCGAGGGCAAGACCCCGTTCACGATTGCCAAGACGCTCACCGAGGAATGTATCCCAACCCCGGCAGGCAAGCAGAAATGGGGTGTAGCGGTTATCGAGAGCATCCTCACCAACGAGAAGTATAAGGGGTCGGCGCTGCTTCAAAAGTCTTTCACAGTCGATTTTTTGGAGAAAAAGATAAAGCCAAACGAAGGTGAAGTGCCGCAGTACTACATCGAGCATTCCCACGAAGCCATCATCCCGCCGGAAGATTGGCAGCTTGTTCAGCTTGAGATGGCTCGAAGAAAAAGCCTTAAGAGGAAGTACAGCGGCAACAGCGTGTTCGGTGCAAGGCTTATCTGTGAAGACTGCGGTGGGTTCTTCGGAGCCAAGACCTGGAACTCCACGAACAAATACAGACGCACCATCTGGCAGTGCAACGATAAGTTCAAGGGTGAAAACATCTGCACCACGCCGCACCTTGTCGAGGATGACATCAAAGCACGGTTTCTGACCGCCTACAACAGTCTTCTGCCGAGCCGTGACGGTATCCTTTCTGACTGCCGGATGATGTATGAAGCTTTGACGGATACCACCGCAATCGATGCGGAGATGGAGGAACTGCTCCGGGAAGCCGAGGTCATCATGGAACTCACGAGAAAGTGCATCGAGGAGAATGCGGCCTCGGCACAGAACTAGGAAGAGTTTACGGCGAAGTACAACGGCTATGAGCAGCGGTACGAAGCTGTGAGAAAGAAGGTCGAGAAGCTTCAGACGCAAAAGGAAGAACGGCAGACCCAGGCTGACTCCATCAGCGCCTTTATGTTTGAACTGCACGAACTGGACGAGCCGGTCACGGTCTTTGACGATAAGCTGTGGCTTTCGGTCATCGACATCGTGACAGTCCGCCATGACGGAACGCTCGTGTTCCGCTTCCGTAACGGCATGGAGGTGGAAGGTTGATACGCAAGTTATAATTAGCATCACATTTTATAACAAATCGTAAATGATACACCATTCAGTCAAATATATTGACAGAATGGTGTATTTTTGATATACTATGGAACGGAGGAAATGCTATGACAAATTCTGATTACTCAATTGCATCACTGCAAAAGTATTTATCGATGCTGCGAAAGCTTTATGGTTGGACTATGGAGCAACTCGGAGACAGAATTGGGGTTACAAAGCAAACTATTTCAAACCTCGAGCGCGGTAATCCCAAAATGACAAAACTTCAGTACATTGCAATCAGATCTGTTTTTGAATCGGAAGCTAATGAACGTCCTAACGAAGAGAAAGAAAATCTCTTAAAAATCCTAAACCTTGTTTGTGACAATGATGAAAATATATCTGATGAACAACGAAGCGAAGCATTAGACGTTGCGATGGTGGTAGCGGGTGCAACGGCAAGCGGTGTCGCAACTGCCAGTGCAATCAAAATTCTGGCAAGTTCTCTTGCATCTGTTGGATTAATCGCAGTAGTTCCATCAGCCGTTCCGGTTGTTGCTGGTTTAGCTACCGGGTCTTGGCTTACAAAAATGTTACGAGATAAAAACGCTGAAGAGAAGGAGAAAAAAGGAAAATGAGTGATAACACAAATGCCGCTCAAGAGAATCCTTCCCTTGAAGATGACTTTTTGCTTGATGATGTAGAATTAGACTTGGATGACATAGAGAATCAACTCGAAGCGAATCTTGAATTGCAGTTTTCAGACTTAGCATTTCTTGAAGAGGAAAAAGAGAAAATTGGAAACCCAGATTCTCTTGGGAACGTGATATTAGATGAGGTTTGGACTCAATTCGGAAATCAAATAGGTCTCGATATGACAAACGAAACTCTGATTCAAGCCTACAATAGAGAACACCCGGAAGCGTACAACAAAGCTATCGGTGATGCCATTATGCAGGACGAACGGTATAAGGCTGCAAACAAGGCAATGAAAGAAAAGCAGCAAGCCGGAAACCTTACTGATGAGTATACTGGGAAGAATCTTGGTCCGCACGATAAGGCAAACTTGGATCATGTCGTTCCTCGTAAAGAGTTATATGATAAAAGATAGATAAACGCTTGCAGGATAAGCTTGATGCCGATGATGATTTAATGTTACAGGCTCAAGCAAAAGCTGAAAAGGCAATAAACCATGACATTCGGGTTGGTGTAGCAAAAGGACGAGGCAATGGCTTCTATGGCGAATACGCTTGAAACGGAGACAGTATTACGGAAAATGATCATAGCGATTCGTATGGTAGAGAGTGCTTAACTGAACTGACAAAAGCACTTGAGGATTACCGTGATGATTTGGTGGTCATCGTAGCGGGATATACTGAGCCGATGAAAAAGTTCTTTGAATCTAATCCTGGACTTAAATCACGCTTCAACACATTTATAGAGTTTGGTGATTTTTCCGGTTCCGAGTTGAACGCTATACTTGATTCCATGTGCAGGAAAAATGACTACGAATTAGACAAAGCCGCTGCCGGATATCTTGAAGCCGCGCTACTGAATCTATCGGAGCATAAAGGTGAGCAATTTGCAAATGGAAGACTTGTAAGGAACATCTTCGATGATCTCGTAATGAACCATGCAAGAAGAGTCGCAAAAATTGAAAATGCAACTCGGACTCAGCTGACGGAAATCACGAAAGACGATATCCCGGCATCTCTTTTGAAACCAAGCACAGAGTCAGAAGAATGATGAAGACAAAGGGAATAACCCACAAAGTAAACCTTTGGGTTCAAATTCACCTTTTCAACCCACGGACATCAATTTGAACCCAACTGCCTATTTTCTATCCATATATACAAGGCAATCCAAAACAATATAATCCGAACCTTTTGCCGATTGGTCATGGGTTCGGATTTGTTGTTTCTGTTGAGGAAATTGAAGACTGGTAGCTTTGTCTCGATTCTTGACACAATGCTCAAGGTGTTCTTAGCATAAGACGATATGTGCTGCCCTTACTGACCTCATGGAAACAGAACAAGTCGCCCGGATCCATTGCGCTGCAATGGATCCGGGCGGTTCGTTTCCATGCTTCATCCCTCTCGGATACCTACGGTCATCGCTCCCGTTTTCGTCATTATGTACTAACTCCACCCATTCCGTTTAGCCAAATCATCCATCGCAAAACAGAACCTCTCCCACCATGTCAATGCTGTCTGCAGCGGGTCGCCCTCGCGGATTCGCAGGGTGCGGCGGATTTCCTTGGGGATCACGACGCGGCCGAGGTCGTCGATGCGCCGGACAATGCCTGTTGCTTTCATAAATTGCTCCTCCAATGCCTTTCGTTTTGTGCTGGTTTCAAAGCTATTGTTTGCATACGCAGGAGAAATATGCAGGTAAGAAAGACGACCGGTTACGCGAACCGGTCGTCTTTCGTTTATCGAAATTTTGTCGAAATATGGCGGGCGGCGTGGGTTATTTCGCGCCCTTCATCGTCAGGCTGATGCGGCCGCGCTTCTGGTCGACATCCAGAACGGCGACCTTGACGACATCGCCGACTGAGACGACCTCGGACGGGTGCTTGATGAATTTATTGCTGACCTGCGAGATATGCACAAGCCCGTCCTGATGGACGCCGATGTCGACGAACACGCCGAAATCGATGACGTTGCGCACCGTTCCGCTGAGCACCATGCCGGGCTTCAGATCCTTCAGCTCCAGCACATCCGTGCGCAAAATCGGCGCGGGCAGCTCGTCGCGCGGGTCGCGGCCGGGCTTGACAAGCTCTTTTACGATATCCTGCAGCGTCGGCACGCCGACGCCGCATTCTGCCGCAGCCTTTTCCGCACCGTAGGCGCGGAGCTTGTCGGGAAGATTGGCCATTTCCGGCTTTCCGGCATTTTTGAGATCGATGTCCAGCAGCTCCGCCAGCTTCTTCGCCGCGTCGTAGCTCTCCGGATGCACGCCCGTGCGGTCGAGCACCTGCTTGCTTTCCGGCACACGCAAAAAGCCTGCGCACTGCTCAAACGCCTTCGGCCCCAGCTTCGGCACCTTTTTGATCTGTGCACGCGAGGTGAACGCGCCGTTTTCCTCGCGGTAGGCGACAATATTTTTCGCCGTCGTCGCATTGAGGCCCGCGACCTGCTTTAAAAGCGGCGCGGAGGCTGTGTTCAGATCGACGCCGACGGCGTTGACGCAGGCCTCGACTACGCCGCCCAGCGCGGCATCCAGCTCCTTTTCCGGCATATCGTGCTGGTACTGCCCGACGCCGATGGCCTTCGGGTCGATCTTTACCAGCTCTGCCAGCGGGTCCTGCAATCTGCGTGCGATGGATACTGCCGAACGCAGGTTCACGTCATACTGCGGGAATTCCTCCGCCGCCAGCTTCGACGCGGAATAGACGGACGCGCCTGCCTCGTTGACAATCATATAGGAAACGCCGCCGCCAAGCTTATGGATCATCTCGACGGCCATGGCCTCCGTTTCGCGCGAGGCCGTGCCGTTGCCGATGGCAAGATGGCGCACATTGTCCTTTTTGATGAGCTGTGAAAGCTTTGCAATCGCGTCCTGCTTCTGTTTTTCGCCGAACGTCGGATAGACGACCGTGGTGTCGAGCACCTTGCCCGTCTCATCCACGACGGCGACCTTGCAGCCGTGGCTGTAGCCGGGGTCGAGGCCCATCGTGATCGCGCCTTTTACCGGCGGCTGCATGAGAAGCGGGCGCAGGTTGAGGGCGAAATTATGAATGGCCTGCTCGTTTGCCATGTCCGTCAGCGCCGTGCGCAGTTCGCGTTCCATGCTGGGCTCCAGCAGCCGGTCATAGCTGTCGTCGCAGACGGACTTGATAAATTCCATCGCCGGGCTGCCGGGCTTTACGACGCCGCGCCGGATGCATTGCAGCGCCTCGTCGCGGTCAACGGACAGGCTGACCTTCAAGGCTCCCTCGCGTTCGCCGCGGTTGAGTGCCAGAACCTGATGGCTTTGTAAACGGGAAATGGGCTGGGAAAACTCGAAATACTGCCGGTAGACGGCGGTTTTGTCGTCCTCCTCGTCCTTTGCTGCTGCCGAACGCGCCGTGCCGCGCCGGTTCATAAGCGTGCGCAGGCTCTTGCGCACCTCCGCGTCGTCCGAAATGCGCTCGGCAAGAATATCCGACGCGCCCGCAAGCGCGTCCTCGATCGTCTCCACGCCCTTTTCAGGGTCAATGTATGCCTGTGCCAGCACCTCCGGCGCGTCCATTTTCAGCGTTTGCGCGAAAATTGCGTCCGCCAGCGGCTCGAGGCCCTTTTCCTTCGCGATGGTCGCGCGGGTGCGGCGCTTGGGCTTGTAGGGCCGGTAGAGGTCCTCAACCTCAGCCAGCGTCGCCGCCTCGTCGATGGCCTTCGCCAGCTCGTCCGTCAGCTTTTCCTGCGCTTCAATAGAAGCCTTGACCTCCTCGCGCCGCTGGGCAAGATTGCGCAGATATTGGAGCCGTGTTTCGAGCGTCCGAAGCGCTGTGTCGTCCATTGCGCCGTGCTGCTCCTTGCGGTAGCGGGCGATGAACGGAATGGTGTTGCCTTCGTCCAGAAGGGCAATGACGTTTTCAATATATTCCTGCTTGCAGTTTAATTCCTGCGCCAGAATTTCCGATATAGACTGCATGGGTTACTCCTTACTGAAAAAATCTTTTTGTATTGTATCACAAATCATGCTACAATCAAACAAAAAACTGTGGGAGGCTCCCGATATGCCGATTCGCGCACTGCTCATGGACATTGACGATACGCTGTTTGACTTTCAGACCAGCTCCCGGAACGCGCTTTCCATCGCGTTCCGCGCCTTCGGCCTGCCGTTCACGCCGGAGATGTGGGAGCGCTACCGCGCGCTCGACGCGGAGCTCTGGCAGCGCTTTGAGCGGGGCGAGATCACAAAGGAGGCACTCTATGTCGAACGCTTCCGCGTCTTTTTCGCGGAATACGGTCTGGAGGCCGACCCGGCGGTGTTTAACGCCGCATACTTCCGCGAATTGGGCGATCAGTGCAATTTCATGCCGCACTGCGAACAGGCGCTACGGCAGCTGCACGCGCAGTACAAAATTTTTATCGTAACAAACGGCAACACGGAGATTCAGACGCGCCGCATCGCCGCCAGCGGCATGGCGCAGTATTTTGACCGCGTGTTCATCTCCGAGCAGATGGGCTGCAAGAAGCCTGACAAGCTGTTTTATGACAAGGTTTTCGCCGAGATCGGCGAGGACTACCGCGCGCAGTCCATCATGATCGGCGACAGCCTCTCAAGCGATATGCAGGGCGGCCGCAATGCCGGGATCCCGACCTGCCTCTATGGGCGGACGGAGCCGATCTCGCCGCTGTGCGACTATGCTGTGGCGGACCTGCTGGAGCTTCCGGCACTGCTTGCGCCGCTGTGACGGACCGGTGCGCGCAATCCGTATAAAATATTCCCATTTCCCAGATTTCCGCTTGCAAAACGCGGCGGAAGCCGGTAAAATAAATAGATATGAAAATTGTGAAATATTTGCGCTGAGCGCGTGCGGCGGAGGGCTTTTCTTATGCCGGCAGATATTCTGACCCGTATTCAAAACGAAATTCACGCCTTTTCCAAAGGCCAGAAAAAGATCGCGTCCTATATCCTGACCAACTATGACAAGGCGGCGTTTATGACGGCCAGCCGTCTCGGCAAGACCGTCGAGGTTTCGGAGTCGACTGTTGTGCGCTTCGCCGTGGAGCTGGGCTACGCGGGCTATCCGGAGATGCAGAAGACGCTGCAGGAGCTTGTCCGGAACAAGCTCACCAGCGTCCAACGCATCGAGGTCGCCAGCGACCAGTTCGGCAATCAGGACGTCGTGTCCAGCGTTTTGCAGCGCGACGCCAACGCCATCCGCATGACGGCGGAGGCGCTGGACCGCGCGCAGATGACCCGTGCGGTCGGCGCGATTCTGCGTGCGCGGTGTATTTATATTGTAGGCGTGCGCTCGTCCGCGGCGCTGGCCAACTATCTGAATTTCTATTTCCGCAATATTTTTGAAAACGTGCGCCTTGTTTCCTCCACGGCCACCAGCGAAATGTTCGAGCAGCTTCTGCGCGTGGGACACGAAGACGTCGTCATCGGCATCAGCCTGCCGCGCTATTCCAGCCGGACAGTGAAGCTGCTGCAGTACGCACACGACTCCGGCGCGACCGTCGTGACCATCACGGACAAGCCGGAGGCCCCGGCGGGGAAGGTCGCCGACTATGTTCTGTGCGCCAAGAGCAACATGGTCTCGTTCGTCGACTCGCTCGTCGCGCCGATGAGCGTGGTCAACGCGCTGATCGTCTCCGTCGGCTTGCAGCAGGAGGACAGCGTGGCAAAAACCTATGAGGATCTGGAGCGGATTTGGGATGAATATGACGCCTTTGAGCGGGTCGAATAAAATTGTCGTTGTCGGCGGCGGCGCGGCGGGCATGATGGCCGCCGGTATGGCCGCGCAGGCGGGCGCGCAGGTGACGCTGCTGGAGCAGAACGGCCGGCTCGGCAAAAAGCTTCTCATCACCGGCAAGGGCCGCTGCAACGTCACGAACGACTGCCCGTGGCAGGCTGTGCTGCAAAGCGTCCCGACGAACCCGCGCTTTCTCTACAGCGCCCTCGCGGGCTTTTCGCCCGCAGACGCAAAGAAATTCTTTGAAGACTACGGCTGTGCGCTCAAGACCGAGCGCGGCAACCGCGTTTTTCCTGTCTCTGACCGGTCGCAGTCCGTTCTGGATGCGCTCGAACGGTTCCTGCGTGCATACCATGTGCGTATCCTGCCGCGCAAAGCGGCGGAGATCGCCGTTTCCGATGGCCGCGTGACCGGCGTAAAAACGGCGGAGTGCCCAGTGCCTGCAGACTGTGTCGTTCTCGCGACCGGCGGCCTGTCCTACCCCGCGACCGGCTCGACCGGCAGCGGCTACGCCATGGCGCAGGCCCTCGGACATACGATCATAGAGCCGACCGGTTCGCTCGTCCCGCTGGTCGAGAAGGGGCACGACTGCGCGAAAATGCAGGGGCTGGCCCTGAAAAACATTGCGGTCAAACTTGTAAACACGAAGGGAAAGACCGTCTATGAGGACTTTGGGGAATTGCTGTTTACCCATTTTGGCCTCTCCGGTCCTGTGATCCTCTCTGCCAGCGCGCATATGGCGCGTGGCGAAGCTGGTTATACGGTCAGGATCGACCTCAAGCCTGCATTGGACGAAAAAACGCTGGACGCGCGCATTCTGCGCGATTTTTCCGCCGCGCAGAACCGCGATTTTGAAAACAGCCTTTCGGCGCTTCTGCCGAGATCTATGATCCCGGTCGTCATTGCCCGCAGCGGCATTGATCCCATGCAGAAGGTCAACTCCATCACGAAGCAGCAGCGAAGAGCACTGCTTGAGACGATCAAATGCTTTTCCGTGCCCATTGCCTGCAAAGCGCCCGTCGAGGACGCCATTGTGACCTCCGGCGGCGTGAAGGTCTCCGAGGTCAACGCGAAGACGATGGAATCGAAGCTGGTGCAGGGACTGTATTTTGCGGGCGAGCTTCTGGACGTCGACGCCTATACGGGCGGCTTCAATCTCCAGATCGCCTGGGCGACGGGCCGTCTCGCGGGGCTGTCTGCCGCCGCGAAGGAATTCCAGAAACCGGAGGACGCGACATGAGCAAATTTGTTTCCATCGCCATCGACGGCCCGGCAGGAGCCGGGAAAAGCACCATGGCCAGAGCCTGCGCGCAGGCGCTTGGCTATCTGTACGTCGATACCGGCGCGATCTACCGCACCGTCGGCTATTATATGCGCCTCATGGGCGTCGGCCCGAAGGACAAGGACGGCATTGCCCGCCTCATCGACGAGGTCAACATCGATATCCGCTATGAGGACGGCGTGCAGCATATGATCCTCAACGGCGCGGACGTGACAGGGGAGATCCGCACGCCCGAAATGTCCATGTACGCCTCCGGCGTGTCCGCGCAGCCGTGCGTGCGCGCGTTTCTGCTCGATATGCAGCGGCAGCTTGCCCGGACGCACAGCGTCGTCATGGATGGCCGCGATATCGGGACGGTCGTGCTGCCGAAGGCCGACGTGAAAATTTTCCTGACCGCCAGCGCCGAGGTGCGCGCGAAGCGCCGCTTTGACGAGCTGCAGCAGAAGGGCGACAAAACGCCCTACGCGCAGATCCTCGCTGAGACGAAGCAGCGCGACAAACAGGATTCCGAGCGCGCCATCGCGCCGTTAAAGCAGGCGGCGGACGCCGTGCTGCTCGATACCTCCGGCGATACGGTCGAGCAGTCGGTCAATGCCATTTTGGATATCGTCAGGAGGAAGCTCGGGTGAACTTCTGGTACCATCTGTGCTGGTGGCTGTGCCGCATCGGGCTGTTTTTCTGGCACCCGGTCTTTCATGTGACGGGCCGGGAGCAGATCCCGGCGGGCAGCTGCATTTTCTGCGCCAACCACTCCGGCATGGCAGACCCCATCTGGATTCTGCTTGCCCTGCCTGAAAAGAAAATGATCCGCATCATGGCCAAGCAGGAGCTGCGGCGCGTGCCGTTTATCGGCTGGGTCATGGAAAAATTCCGCGTGATCTTCGTCAACCGCGGCGCGCATGACATAGCGGCGTTCAGTCAGTGCGTCGACGCGCTGGCGCGTGAACAGGAGAAACTGCTCGTCTTTGTCGAGGGGACGCGCTGCAACCGGGAAAAGCACGTGCGCGCGAAAACGGGAGCCGTGCGCATGGCGGCGCAGGCCGGGGTCCCGGTCGTGCCGGTATTCGTCACGCGCAACAAAACGCCGTTTTGTCCGGTCAGCGTCGTGTTCGGCACGCCATACCGCGTCGGCGCGCTCGACCCGAACGACCACGACGCCTGCCAGCAGGCGTCCGACCGACTCCTGAAAACGATCTATGAACTGGGCGGTGACAGCTATGCAGATCAGATTGGCTGAAACGGCGGGCTTCTGCTTCGGCGTGGAGCGCGCTGTCGCCCTTGCCGAGCAGACGGCGCGCAGCTGCAAAAACGCGGTCACGCTTGGCCCCATTATCCACAACCGCCACGTCGTCGCGCGGTTTGAGCTGCTTGGCCTGCGCGAAATTTCAGCGGCAGACGAGGCGCAGCCCGGCCAGACCGTCGTCATCCGCGCGCACGGAATCCCCGTCGGGGAGCAGCGGACGCTGTCGGCCCGCGGCGCGGTGACGGTCGACGCGACCTGCCCGTTCGTAAAGAAGATCCACGTGATCGCGCAGAAGGCGGAGCGGGACGGGCGGAGCCTTCTGATCATCGGCACGCCCACCCACCCGGAGATCATTGCGATCGCAAGCTATTCCTCTGACGCGCACGTCTTCCAGAGCGCCGAAGCGCTCGAAACCTGGCTCACGGAGCGCCCGGAGCGGCGCGATTTGCCGTTTTGTCTGGTTTCACAGACGACAGGGACGCAAAAATTGTGGGAATCATGCCGGGAAATTGCAAAAAAAGTGTGTACAAATTGCGAAATATTTGATACAATATGCAGAGCTACGGAAATGCGGCAGGAAGAAGCAGCTTTTCTTTCAAAGAGTTGTGATGCGATGGTCGTTGTCGGGGATGCAAGAAGCTCCAATACGGGGCGGCTTGCCATGATCTGCAAGGAGAATTGCCCGAAGGTGGTGCTCGTCGATCATGCCGATGAATTAGATATGACCTTTTTTCATGGCGCAGCTACTGTGGGTATAACGGCGGGCGCATCGACGCCGCCGTGGATAATTAAGGAGGTAAACAACAAAATGAGCGAAGAACTGAAAGTTGAAACTGCACAGGAGGAGAATTTTGCCGAGCTTCTCGAGCAGTCCCTCAAAACTTTGAATAATGGAGATAAGGTAACTGGCACCGTCATGGCCATCGGTTCCACCGAGATCGAAGTCGACCTTGGCACGAAGCACACCGCCTACATCCCGCTGGAAGACTTCTCCGGCGATCCGTCCGTCAAGCCTGAGGACGTCGTGCACGTCGGCGACCAGATCGAAGCGATCGTCGTCCATGTCAACGACGGCGAAGGCGTCGTCCGCCTGTCCCGCAAGCGTCTCGAGGCCGGCAAGGCCTGGGAAGAGATCGAAGCGGCCGTTGAGGACAAGACCGTCGTCGAGGGCAATGTCACCGAGGAAAACAAGGGCGGCATCGTCGTCAACGTCAAGGGCATCCGCGTGTTCGTTCCCGCTTCCCAGTCCGGTGTTCCCAAGGGCGGCGATCTGAACGAGATGGTCGGAAAGACCGTCCAGCTGCGCATCACCGAGGTCAACCGTGCCCGCCGCCGCGTCGTCGGCTCCATCCGCTCCGTCGCCGCTGAGCAGCGCAAGGCCGCGCAGGAGAAGATCTGGAGCGAGATCGAGGTCGGCAAGCAGTACCACGGCACTGTCAAGTCCCTCACCAGCTACGGCGCGTTCGTCGATATCGGCGGCGTCGACGGCATGGTCCATGTCTCCGAGCTGAGCTGGAACCGCATCAAGAATCCGTCCGAGGTCGTCAAGGTCGGCGACGAGATCGATGTTTTCGTCATCGCGCTCGATCCCGAAAAGCGCAAGATCTCCCTCGGCTACAAGACCGAAGCGAACAACCCCTGGACGCTGTTCACCAACCAGTTCCAGGTCGGCGACGTCGTCAAGGTCAAGATCGTCAAGCTCATGACCTTCGGCGCATTCGCTGAGATCATTCCGGGCGTTGACGGCCTCATCCACATTTCCCAGATCGCGGATCGCCGCATCGGCAAGCCGGAGGACGTTCTGTCCGAGGGTCAGGAAGTCGACGCGAAGATCATCGACATCGATCAGGAGCACAAGCGTATTTCCCTGTCCATCCGCGCCCTGCTGGCTCCCGCCGCAGAGGACGAAGAGGACGCCGAGTAATTCTCACCGATTCAAGCAGGCTGCCGTTTCCGGCAGTCTGCTTTTTGTCGTATAAAACTTCATGCGTGAGCACTGCACCACGAAAATGCGCAAATGCCGGTGCATGAAGTTTTTGTGCATCATTTCCGGTTGCCCCGCAGGGGCGAGGAAATGGCACATTTCTTATTTTTGCTATGCTTTTGCATAGCAAAAACCGGCAGAAAGCACTTACGACTTTCTGCCGGTTGACGTGAACCCTGCCTTGCACACACAGCTCACAGCTCATACATACGGATGATCGTTTCCGCGATCTCGCGTTTTTTGATGCAGCGGTCCATTGCGGCCTTTTCGATCCAGCGGTGCGCGTCCTGCTCCGTCATGCCGAGCTGACGCATGAGCAGGCCCTTTGCCTTCTGGATGCGCTTGAGATCCTGCAGCTGTGAGCGCAGCTGGTCGGTCTGGGCCTGCATGGTCTGCATACTTTTTTTCAGCAGCAGCAGATTGCGCAGCGTCTGGGTCAGAACCGCCTGCTCCATCGGCCACGTCATGACGCACACGCCATGCTTCTGCAGCGTGCGCCAGGCCGCGCCGTATGCCTCCTGCCGCACCAGCAGCAGGAAGACGGCCTCCGCCGTTTCCGCCAGCTCGGCGCAGCGGTGCAGTGCCTGCGCATCCGGCGCGTCAGACTGCAGGACGATCAGCGTCGGGCGCAGACGTTCCAATGCGGCGCCTGCCTCGCCCAGCCCGGATATCGCCTGAAGCTGCACGTCCGGCTGCGCGGCTGTGAACGCTGACAGGGCCGCCGGCTCCGCCGCTGTGCCGCGCACCAGGAGAATCGTATTTTTTGCCTGCTCCACGTTCTCAGCCCCCTTCTGCTGCATATGATATTCTATTTTATGCAGCCGCCCTGTTTCTGTCAATCCATTTCTCTGGCTGAACGCTGCAATAAGAAAAACAGATACCGGTTTTTTCCGCATGGGGCTTGACATTTGCCCGCTGCGCGCGTATAATTCGCTCAAACAAACGGCTCGGAGGATTTCTTCCGGCTCACATGGAAACGGTAAACGGCAAAGGCGTCGTACAGCTTCGGTTCTGTGCGTGCCTTTGCCGCTTTTTTGAGAAAAGTGAGGGATTTTTTTTGCAGACGGTATCGGATTTCTTTGGTTGTCACGTATTCAGCGAATCGGTTATGAAGCAGAAGCTGCCGAAGGACGTATTCAAGGACGTCTACGCGGCTATCCACGAGGGCAAGCGGCTCGATCTGGCTGCGGCCAACGTTGTGGCCAATTCCATGAAGGACTGGGCCATTGAGCTCGGCGCGACGCATTTTACCCACTGGTTCCAGCCCATGACCGGCATCACGGCGGAGAAGCACGACTCGTTCATCTCGCCCACCGCAGGCGGCGGCGTTATCATGGAGTTTTCCGGCAAGGAGCTGATTCAGGGCGAGCCGGACGCGTCCAGCTTCCCCTCCGGCGGTCTGCGCGCCACGTTTGAGGCCAGAGGCTACACCGCATGGGACCCGACGTCCTTCGCGTTCATCAAGGATCATGTGCTCTATATCCCGACCGCGTTCTGTTCCTACGGCGGCGAGGCGCTCGACAAGAAAACCCCGCTGCTGCGCTCCATGCAGGCCATCAACAAGCAGGGTCTGCGCATTCTGAAGCTCTTCGGCCACACCTCCGTCAGGGCTGTGCGCACGACGGTCGGCCCGGAGCAGGAATATTTCCTCATCGACGAGGCGCTTTACAATAAGCGCAAGGACCTGCTCTACACGGGCCGCACGCTCTTCGGCGCGAAGCCGCCGAAGGGGCAGGAGCTGGATGACCATTATTTCGGCACCATCAAGCCGCGCGTGGCCGCGTTCATGCAGGATCTGGACAAGGAACTCTGGGAGCTCGGCGTTCTGGCCAAGACCGAGCACAATGAGGTTGCCCCCGCGCAGCATGAGCTTGCGCCGGTTTTCACGACCACCAATATTTCCGCCGACCACAACCAGCTGACCATGGAGCTGCTGCAGAAGATCGCCCGCAAGCACGGCATGGTCTGTCTGCTGCACGAAAAGCCCTTTGCGGGCGTCAACGGCTCCGGCAAGCACAACAACTGGTCGATCTCGACCGACACAGGCGTCAACCTGCTCGAACCCGGCGAAACGCCGAGTGAGAACGCGCAGTTCCTGCTGTTCCTGTGCGCCGTTATTCAGGCCGTTGACGATTATCAGGACCTGCTGCGCATTTCCGTGGCCTCTGCGGGCAACGACCACCGGCTGGGCGCGAACGAAGCGCCGCCCGCCGTCGTGTCCATGTTCCTCGGCACGGAGCTGACGGAGATTCTGGACGCGATCGAATCCGACACGGCCTATGACGCGAAGGAGAAGGAGCTTCTGAAGATCGGCGTCCACGTCCTGCCGAAATTCCCGAAGGACACGACCGACCGCAACCGCACCTCGCCATTTGCCTTTACCGGCAACAAGTTTGAGTTCCGTATGCTCGGCTCCGCCGCGTCCATTTCCGACGCGAACGTCGTTCTGAACACCGCTGTTGCAGAGTCCCTGCGGCAGTACGCCGACAAGCTTGAGGGCGCGGAGGACTTCGAAACTGCCCTGCACGATCTCATCCGCGACACCATCCGCGCGCACAAGCGCATCATCTTCAACGGCAACGGCTACGATGCAAGCTGGCTGGAGGAGGCCGAGAAGCGCGGCCTGCTGAATCTCAAGACCACGCCCGCCTGCGCGCCGTATCTGATGAAGGAAAAGAATGTGCGCCTGTTTGCAGACCATAAGGTCTACAGCGAGACGGAGCTGCACGCGAGATATGAAATTCTGCTGGAAAACTACAGCAAGGTGCTGCGCATTGAGGCGCTGACCATGCTCGACATGGTGCAGACCGACATCCTGCCCGCCGTTTCGGACTACACGGCAAAGCTCGTCCGGACGGCAGCGGAGAAAAAGAGCCTGCTCGGCGACGCGGCAGGCGGCTATGAATATAAGACGGCCGCACGTCTGTCGGCACTGACCGAGACGGCCAGCGAGGACGCCGCGAAGCTCTCCGACGCGCTCCTGCAGGCAGGTGAGCTGCCCAGCGCACAGGAGGCTGCCGATTTCTATCAGGCAGAGGTCTTCAAGGACATGGCTGAGCTGCGCCTGGCTGTGGACGAGATGGAGACGCTTACCTCCCGCGCCTGCTGGCCGTACCCGACCTACGGTGAGCTGCTGTTCAGCGTCCGCTGAACGCCTCCGTGCGATCCGCGCACATCTAAAACCTATGCCCGTTTCATGATTCCTCTTTTCATTTGTGTTGACGGCGGCCCGCAG
>ERZ772867.128-NODE-128-length-106255-cov-27.940395_pt1 | contig 106255 bp, 92 predicted proteins | sample MGYA00511341_ERZ772867 | MGnify/ENA primary metagenome ERZ772867 (study PRJEB29015, sample SAMEA2737707) | human gut metagenome | biome: human gut; feature: human-associated habitat; material: faeces | place: China | collected 2012 ... | reverse complement strand
TTTTCGGTTCCTCCGTATTGGCGGGCTGCGGTGTTTCTCCGGGGGCTGCCGCCTCCGGCGCTTCGGGGGTTTCCGCCTTTTCGACTTCGGCGCGGGCGTTCTGTCTCTTTTCTGCCATAAGCTCATTGATTTTGTCAAAGGACACAACCACATCGCCGGGCTCAGGTATGGCAGGCCCGGTCTGTTCCTGCTGGGGTTCAGATGCTGCGGCCTGTTCGGGTGTGGCGATAGGCTCTGCGGCCTCCGGGGAAATATTCTCCGCAGGGCCAGTATTCAATTTTTCATCGGCCATTTACGATCCTCCTTTTCGTTAAAGTTGCACAAATTTGAACGCTAAAATTTTGTAGTTATTTTTGTGCCTCCTTTCCGTCTATCCACGCAAAAAAGCCGCCCGTTTTTCATGCCGGACGGCTTTTTGCGTAATGTGATAGATCAAATATTATTTTTTCTGGTTTGTAGGCTCCGAAAAGCCTTGTATTTACAGTGTTCCTAATAGGAAGTAATCATATGTATGTGGTCTGCACACGCCTCTGCCTCCAGTATTTCCACGTTCTTTTGCTTGCACAATGTCCGCAGTATTTCTCCTATGTCTTTCTTCAACTGTCCATAGATCTCTTTTCTGCGGTACTTCGGTGCGAATACGATGTGATACTGACAACGGTATCTTGAATGTGATGTGCTTTTTATCTCGTTTCTTTCGTCTTTCTTTATCTGCATAAAACCTCCTATTGCTCTGGTAATGCGGTCGCCAAACCTTTACCAGTATACCGCAATAGGAGGTTTTACTCATGCTAAAGCTATTTTTCTTCCCCCGGTAGAACCGGGGGTTTATTTCCACGCCCGAAGGCACCAAAAAACGGGAGGCAGGTCATCAACCTGCCTCCCTCGTGTTTCGCTTACTATGTCTGATAACGATGTTCTATCTGTGATCAACTCATGCTACAGGACAATTTATAGTTGGACTATACGGCTATACAGTTGATCCAAAGGATAAGCAGTTGGCTTTTGACATTTATCGATGGATAGTTTCCATTTTTCCAAGTCCTCAAAAGATAATTCTCCCAAATGATCTATTGAAGTGCTGTATCCTACTTTTAATTCCGCATGTTCGAATACCGCATCTTTTCGCGCCACAGTTGCCGAATTACCGCAACGGTATTCTGATAGTTTTTTATGTCTAACCTCTCGTGCAAAAGCGATTTCAGAATAAGTTCATGGTGATAGGGTGGTTTCTCCGGCTTGTATTGAGTCTTTTATCATCATAGAATTAAGGGTGTTAAAATAGTAAGCATTCGCTTCGATCGATCATATACAAATATGTCGCAATGCATATTTTTATGACCGTTACGTCAAGGAAAGAGCCTCTCGCATAGTCAAGGCTTCCACGCATAATTAAAAAATTGGAGTTAGTAATCGACAGCAGCAGCGTTTTTTAGGATAATTATAATTATTCTAAAACGAAAGGAATTTATCGGAGTTATGAGTAAAGAGTTGGCAACAAGATACCTATCAACGTGTGAGACCCAGCGAAACTTAAATAACAAGACATTAAAGGCATATCGAATAGATTTGCAGCAGTTCGTGGAGTTCCACGGTGAGACACAATCCTTTTCTAAAGAATCAATACTGGAGTACATAGAGGCTCTGAATGCAAAATACAAACCACAAACGGTAAAAAGAAAAATCGCATCAATACGCGCTTTTTTGCAGCATTTAGAAGAAGAACAAGTAATTGAAGAGAACCCATTTAAGCGGATAAAACTCCGTATGCGGACACCCAAAATACTACCAAGGGTTATACCCATGTCACTAATTGAAAAAATGCTGAGAATCGCACACCAAGATATTGCTAACATGTCACACCGAAAGAAAGCTATAGCCATCCAAAATGCACTTGTTTTGGAACTTTTGTTCTCAACGGGAATGCGTGTGGGCGAATTGTGTGGATTGTCAAGGCTAGATGTAAATATTGAAACCGGTACTTTATTGATAATGGGGAAAGGGGCAAAGGAACGTCTTCTTCAAATCGGCAATGAAAAGGTGATAGAACTACTAAAGGATCATTGTAGCGGCTGTGCATATAGCTCATCCGCTTTGTTCATTAACCGCATTGGAAATCCCATATCGGAGCAATCAATACGAACTATAGTAAAGGGTTTCGCTCGCCGAGTCGACGCTCAAATGCATATCACCCCCCACATGTTTCGACATTCGTTCGCAACAGCACTTCTAGAAGCCAATGTGGACATCCGGTATATACAGAAACTCCTTGGCCATAGTTCAATTATGACAACACAAATCTATACAGCAGTATCAACCGCAAAGCAACGCGAAGTGCTGGTTAATTGCCACCCTAGAAACCAAATGGCGATATAAATGCACAGCAAGCGGATGACAATTCTATGGAGAGTTGATTTCATTAGCTTTGCGCGCATTTTGCGTAAGACCTGCTAACAAAAGTCAAGTAGAAATTCAAGAAATTTACGCAGGGAGAAATAAGCGCACTCAATCATGCCACTTCGCATCTGCAATTAAAGATGGTGGCAGTCCGTAGGTATAGAAGTGACGTTACGCCTCGTCCAAAGCGTCCAAATACGCCTTCACAGAGGCATAGTAAATACGGAGAAATTTATTTGCAGAGGCCATCATGTAAACCTTGTAAGGTTTGCCCTCAGAGTGCTTTTTGTCCATGAATTGGTACACAGGCTCGTTTATCTGAAACATTTTCATCCCATGCAATTTTGCTCTTTGTCTCACTCCGAGTCTCCCCTTCGGCTGGAGACCCGGTCTTCAAACCGTTCTCAGTCTCGCCTTCGGCGAAAGCTTCTGCCTTTGCTCCATTCTTAGTCTCATCCTCAGTGGAAGGTTCAGTCTTCGCCTCATTCTCAGTCTCACCCTGAGGCTTAGTCTCAGAAAGAGCATTTCTCTGGCAAATCAAATAAGCCTGTTGCTCATTTTGAGGGATTCCTTGAACATCATAGAGCAATATAGGAAGAATTAGGAACCGTACATCTCGCCAAGATTCCGAGGATGTTTTCACCTCTGCGCTCTCCACGCCAACTTCCAAATAGACCCCCTCAAAGATTTGTTCGCTTTCCTTTCTCTCTATTGCCCGATCCAGAATTTTTTCCGCATCCCGACTGCTCAATTGAGTAGCCAGACATTCTGAAGTTACAGAGGAAGCGCAGAGCACTCGAGTATCTGTTGGCCGCCGAAAAACGAGATAGCACATATCAGCGCCTTGTATGGTACGGACGCTATTGCACAGTGTTTCATAAGCGTTAGAAATCTGAGCCACAGAAGTATGTTCAAGAATTTGTAGCTGGTGATAAAGTAAAAGCATTCCACTGAGACGAACACTAGCCTCTTCATTAAGATCGTAGATCTTCTTAAATTGAAAAAGCTCTGTGTATGGATTCTGGTACAGAAAGTGTTCGCCATCTTTACTGTTACTATGAACCTTTTCAATAAATTTTTGGAGCTCACTCAACCTCCAAGAATATTCAGATTGGTCATTCTTTGCTTTCAATTCCAGTTCATATCCTTGATGGAGACGCTCCAACCCTTTGACCAACAACCGAGTATTTTCCAAGCTCACACTTTGATATAGGCGAATCAATTCATCGGTCATTTTCTCTACCCTCCTCAGGAACCCGGAAGCTTTCCTCTATCAAATAGCATCCATTTTCGTCATCGCCGTAAGAGGAAGTCCACTTGACCAGCTTAACCATATTTTGTTCAACCTGAATGCTCGTGGGAACAGTGTTGAAACGTTGGTACACGCCATCAGCTTTTTTCTGCAAAAAGCTCTGACGTAAGCAATCAAAATACTCCACTACACATTTCATATTGCCCCGGCGCAGAAAATAAGTAGACTGCAATCCTGCCAAGCGTTTTAAAAGAGTCTGTAAGACTTGGCTACGAATCATCTCATCCGCTGTATTTGAACCTGCACGTAAAAAAGGTTTAGCAAATGCAAGATACTCAGGAAGTTCTTCCATTGAGCCAATTCCATAGGCTGTTAAATTCAGCATAATGGTTAAGATTCCTTGACGAATGTGATGATATTGGGCAAGGTGAGGACGGGAGAGCACTTTAAGATACGAAATCAGCCATTCCGCTTTAAGAGGAAGCGTCTCCACTTCGTCCAAGCTTTCTTTTATGAGTTCCGCTAAGATGCCTGCAGTCTGATGACCTCGCTCAGAAATCCCTGTAGCCAGCTGTTTCACACTTGTGTCCATTTTCAAAAAAGCACGGTGCGTGGCTACCATACGTATGTAGTTTTTTTGCGCGCAAACAAGATCAATAAGAACATGCTTCCAGTAGCGGAGGCTGTCAAACGGCAGCTCTGTCAACACAAAATGGCACTCATTGTGGCGGAATGCGGCAGCGGCAAGACCAAGCTGAGCGCGGCTGCGGCGGGAGCGTTGAACGCACTCAAGAGACTCGGAATCCGTAAATCCTTCAACCTTGTCATGTGCCCCTCGCACGTCACAGGCAAGTGGGTACGGGAGATCGCAGAAACACTGCCGGATACCTATGGCATGGTGGTCAAAAGTATCACCGACGTGGATCGACTCTTCGACCTGTACCAGCGCGGGGATAAAAATGTATACGCCGTTTTCAGTAAAGAGCGTGCCAGAGACGGTTATATGCGTTATCCCGCCGTGCTATGGAGCCGCAGAAAGCGCGGCTTTGTCTGCCCGGACTGTCTGGAACTCATTGAGGTGGAGACCAGCGGCGACGGCACAAGATACATGGTACCTTCGGACCAGTTTTTCTTCCAGAAGGAGCATCTGGCGAACCACCTATGCCCTCATTGCGGCACACCGCTTTGGGCGCCGGTCAATGACCGGCGTCAAATGCCGTGGATAAAAATTGGCGGGTATGGTTGGGTGTTCCGGCCACAGGCTGCTATGCACCTTAACCGCACGAAAAACGAGCACATTCTGGATCAGCTGCAGCAGCTCGTGGAGCATCCGGAACGCCCGTATTGCATTAAGGGCGCACACCGCCGCTTTCCGCTGAGCACCTACCTCAAGAAAAAGTACCGTGGACGGATCAGCAGCTTTCTCTGTGATGAGCTGCACGAGTACAACAATGACAGCGGCCAGGGCGACGCTATGGCGGAGCTTTACGGCATTTGCCGGAAATTCATCGGCATGACCGCAACGCTGATCAACGGTTACAGCTCCGGTATTTTTCACCTTCTGTACCGGATCGTCCCCGGACTGATGCAGAAGGATGGAAAGTCCCACGATGTGCCTTCCCGGTTCGATGCGGAATACGGCGTGGTGGAAAACACCTATGAGATCACCGACGCGGACTATAACTCCAACCGCCGCAGTGCCAAAAGCAAAAAACGCTCACGGCAGCTCCCCGGTGTTTCTCCGCTGGTATTCTCCCGCTTCTTGCTGGAGTGTACGGCATTCCTGTCGCTGTCCGATATGGGCAAGGATCTTCCTGATTACGAGGAAATTCCCATACCACTGACGATGCCGAAGCCAATCGAAGAGGCATACAAAGAAGTGGAACGGGAACTGACGTCAGTCCTGAGAAATGACCGTAAGGCGGCCAATAAGATCTTGTCCGCCTATCTCAATCTGTTGACGGTGTATCCAGATCAGCCCTATGACCAGCCGGAGATTATCCACCCCATCAGCGGCTGCACCATCGTGAAGCCGGAGGACATGGCAGACTTCCAGACCGTCCTCCCGAAAGAGGAGAAGGTGCTGGAGATCGTGCGGGCCAAGATCGCCGCAGGCGAGAGGGTAATGATCTACACCAGCTGGACACGGACAGATACCCAGCGAAAGCTGCTGGGGCTGCTGCGTGAGGAAGGTATCCGAACGGAGATCCTGAGTACACAGATCGTCCCGGAAAAACGAGAGGATTGGCTCAGTAAGAGGCTGTCCGCAGGCACACAGGTCATTATCACCAACCCCAAATGTGTGGAGACCGGCCTTGACCTGAACGCATTTACGACGCTGATTTTCTACTCCATGGGCTATAACCTGTTCACCTTACGACAGGCGTCGCGCCGGTCATGGCGCATCAACCAGACAGCGCCGAGAGTCGAGGTCTATATGCTCTACTACGCCGACACCATGCAGGCGAAGGCGATGAAGCTGATGGCCTCCAAGCTGGCTGTGGCCGGACTGATCGAGGGGACTTTCTCCGAGGAAGGACTGGCGGCCATGAGTGACGTGCAGGACATGACCTCGCAGATGGCAAAGGAGCTGATGCTGGGCATCAAGGACAATGTGGAGGATATTGCCGCCACCTTCAAGAAGATGGCCATTATCAACCCGCACCGCGCAGTAAAGCAGCTTCCGGAGCCGGTCACTATTCAAGAGGAAAGGGTGGTCGAAGTACCGCAGCCCGAAAGTGTCCGTGCCGCAGATACCGCAGCGCGGCAGGTGCTTTATGATGGCCTGCTGCAAGCATCGAGAACCGGCAGGAAACCGAAACACACCGAACTGGAGGACCAGCTCAGTATGTTCGATACTGCCGCGTAAAGGAGGAATATTTTTGAATTTTACCATTGACAGGGCGGCGGTTCTGACTGCCGCCAAACGTACCGCGCAGTTGGCACCGTCCGCATCACCGTTAGAGGTGCTGAAATGTGCGCTGCTGGAGATCGACACAGGGACGCGCTGCCTGCACATGACCGCCACCAATATGGAGGTAACGCTGCGGCAGGACGTACCGCTGCTGGCCTATGAGGGCGGTGATACCACATTCGCCATCGACGCCAAGCTGCTCTCCGCCATGCTCGCCAATCTTCCGGGGAATACGGTGGAGTGCTGCAAGGGAGACAAGGATACGCTGGCACTATCCAGTGACCATGCGTACTATCAGGTACCAACAGCCAGCGGCAAAGGTTTCCCACGCATGAACATCACTGCTCCTGAAAGCATGGTGAAGCTCAGCGGTGTTCCGTCCATGGTACGCCGTGCGGCATTTGCCACAGACCCGAACAACAGCAATATGCCCCTGCTGCGCTGCGTAAACCTCCGCCTGACCTCTGATGGCCTGCGCGCCGTTGGCAGCGATGGCGTCTGCATTGTTTCCGCAAAGGGAGATAAGCAATGTACCGGAGATCAGACGTTTCTTATCCCCGCTGCCAACCTGGAAAAGCTGGCCCAGCTTTGCGAGGAAAAGGATACATTTTCCGTTGGCATGGCCGACAGGCAGCTCGTCTTTGTGAAAGAGGGTTTTCAGTTTGCCGCACGGCTCATGCACGGCAGCTATGTGGACACAGACAGTCTCATTGCGGGGACACAAAACATATTTACGGTGCTGAGCGATTCCGAGGATCTGCGCCGCACATTGCAGACGGCTACGGCCGCGTGCATGGACAACAGAACGATCCTGCACTTTGACGGGAATCGGCTGACCCTTCGCTGCACCGGTGAGGTCGGTTCCTCCAACGCGGCATTGACGGTCATTCCTCTGACGGGACAACCTGCCGGTGACTACTGCTTTGCGGTGGATCGGCTGGAACGCTGCCTGCGGGCACTGCGCGGAACCGTTACGTTGGGTATCGCCCAGACGGGAATGCTGACGCTCTCCACGGAGGATGCGTTCTATATGCAGACACAGCTCCGCATGACCGCGTCGAAAGCAAAGCCAGCCCGCAAAAAAGCCGCAAAGGCTGCGTAAGGGGGCGTGCGATTGGAGATACCCCATATTTGCCGATACTGCGGCGGTATTGTCCGCCTTGTGCCGGCCGAAAGCGTCTACGGCGATTCTGCCGTGCGGCTGGGCCTGAAGGGCGAAAAGCTGTATCAATGTCAGAACTGCAATGCCAGAGTAGGTTGTCACAGGGGGACGATTCGCCCCCTTGGTGATCTGGCCAATGAGGGGCTGCGTCTCAAACGCATCGAAACACATCAGGTTTTCGACGCATATTGGACGGAGCGCGGTATGAGCCGAACACAGGCGTATCGCTGGCTGGCAAAGAAAATGCACCTTCCTGAACGGAAAGCGCATATCGGCGGTTTTGAGATGCACCAGTGCCAGAAGCTTATTGATCTGTGCCGCAGAAACAATGAAACGAAGGAGGATGTTACGATAGTATGACACTGCGAGATAAAATGCTGGCCGTGATGCAGGACGTCAACAGTCAGGTGGCAGAGCGCGAAGAACTGGTTGAGCTGATCGCCATTGCGCTGCTGACGCGGAATAACCTATTCATTCTCGGCAAGCCCGGTCAGGCCAAGAGTTTGTCCATCAACCTATTCCGCCAGCGGATCACCGGTGCGCGGCAGTTTGAACGGCTGCTCTCCAAGCAGACCGATGAGGATCAGCTTTTTGGCCGCATCGACCTGTCCAGCTTGATACCCGGCAGCGTGCCGGATGCTGTGCTGCAGGATGATGACGTACATAAAAACCTGCGCTTTGAGCTTCAATGTATGGTGGATGGCCTTGGTGCGAGGAAGGATATGCCGGACACCTTTGCCATGCTTGAAAAGGCAACGGATAAGCTGCTCGGCTACCGAAAGGCCGTGGCCGCGCTGCATCAAAACGAACCCGTGGTACAGACTGCCGGTAAAATACCGGAAGCGGACATCGTGTTCCTGGATGAAATATTCAAGGCCAACGATGGCGTGCTGAACTCCCTGCTGACAGCACTCAACGAACGAAAGTATACCAACGAGGGGCGTACCTATCCCATTCCGGCAATTTCCTTCTTTGCCGCGTCCAACGAGATACCTAACTTTGCCGATCCGCAGGAACAAATCCTGGCACCGTTGTATGACCGTTTGCAGATCAAAGTGGTGACAGAGGACATTGCTGACCGCGATAAGCGTCTGTCCGTCCTCAAGAGCAAGCAGAGCGGCGGCGATGGATCGCTAAATGCCACGATCTCGCTGTCCGAGCTGTACGCCATGCAGCAAGAGGTGGCCGCCATCCCTGTGCCGGACGCTATCAATGAGCTGGCTGATGATGTGCTTTGTGAACTGCGGGGCAACGGAATCGAGGTGTCCGACCGCAAATATCTCAACTACTACCCGCTGGTGCAGGCCAAGGCGTGGCTGGAAGGGCATGACAAGGTGGAGTCCCAAGACCTGCTGATCCTCAAGTGCTATCTCTGGCAGGCGCCCGGTGACCGGCCCACGGTAGAAAACACGCTGACCCGTCTGTGCGTCAATCCCTTGCAGGATAAGGTAAACAGTATCCTTGCCATGGCGGTGGAGGCACAGGAGGATTTCAACACCGTTGTTGTGGATGGCGGCAATCCCAAGGCTGGCAGCAAGGCACTGCTGAAGCTGCGTGGTGAACTGCTCCAGCTGTATAAGCGGCAGCAGGAGTTATGTGCCGCCGCACAGTCTGACAGTGAAAAGGACATGGTGAACAAGCTCCTGAACGATCTGGAGACCATCAGCATGGCTGCCCACAATGCGGTGAATTTCACCTATATCCCGCTGGAGCAGATGGCTGCTCTACAATAACTACATTTTTGGAGGAACGATTTATGCTGAACAAAATCATTGTGATGGGCCGCTTGACCCATGATCCTGAGCTGCGCCGCACCGGCAGCGGTACACCGGTATGCAGCTTCTCTATTGCCTGTGACCGCGATTTCAAATCGCAGTCCGGAGAAAAGGAGACCGACTTCTTTGATGTGGTGGCATGGCGCACCACCGGAGAATTTGTCAGCAAGTATTTTACCAAAGGCCGCATGGTCGCGGTAGAAGGGCGGCTTCAGATCCGTGAATGGCAGGATAAGGAGGGCAACAAGCGCCGCAGCGCGGAGATCAACGCTGATAATGTCTACTTCGGCGATTCCCGCCCGACGCAGGCCGAAGGATCCTCCGGGACTGGCGAGACCGATGCCTTTAAGGATTTCCCACCGCTGGATGATTTCCCATCCGCTGCGGGCGGCTCCGGCAAAGAGCTGCCGTTCTAATCCTGTAGGGTAATAAAATAGCAGGGGGAGGCTCACGCCTCTCCCTGCGGATAGGAGATGCTATATGGACACCAACAACAGTAACAAGATATATTTCGATTACCTTGAAAAGCTGCGCCAATCCGGTGAAACTAATATGTTCGGCGCTGCGTTGTATCTCCAGCGGGAATTCCCAGAGCTAAGACAGGCCGAGGCCGCCAACACTGTTCTGCTGGCATGGTTTCGCAGTTTTGAGGAGGATTTCACATGAGAAAAGCCTTTCGGACAATAACGGACGTGCTGCATTCCCCCATTGCGGAGCTTGCGGCTCTTCGGAGAAAACCGGCACAGAAAACCGACCGGGTGATGCACTCCAGCAAACTGGAGGACAGCATATACGCAGAGTTGCGCGAGGATGATACAGAAATGGATATGACGGAGAACGCCGCGGCGCAGAGGCTCAAGTCTTTCCCCGCCCTCTCCCGCGATGTGTTTCAATCCTTGTATTCGCTGGCTCCGCGCAGAAACGACATGGATATGCTCACCGCTGCGGCGCAGAAATTCAACGCGCCCATCCTCGACCATGTTGTCCAGCAGGACGATTATCCCACGCTGAAGAATATCTGCGAGGGTCGCAGCTTACCCGCCTATGAAGCGGCAGCGGAGTTCACCGATCGAGCCGCCGAAGAGCTGGACGGACTGTTGTCTGAGCTGAGTGGGGATAAAGGCGCGCTGAATACTCTCGAAAAGTTGGAAACAGCGCGTGATGCCGTAGCAGAGGAGCTCGCCAAGCTGCTTGGCGCCCAAGCTACAGGAGAAACGACCGAGATGGATAAGCAGACGCTGATAAATGCTGCCAATCGACTGGACAGCAAGCTGCGGCAGATGGAGGCTGTATCTCAGATGTTGGACACGACCATGCTGCGTCAAAAAGAAGCAGTCGATCTGGCGGTATCCGCCGCTGTGCAGGCTGCCACAGAGCGGGCGCAGGAGGTTCAGAGCATCATCGGCGCATGGAGCGATGAACCCTCGAATATGCGCTGCACGCCTGAGAATCTTGCACTGCTGGAAAAGGTACGGCAGAGTCCGGTGTTAAGGGATGTTTCCAAGTATCTGGGTCGCTTCCGCGAGATCTTCGCACAGGCCAAGAAAAATAGCTATGCCTATGGGCGGGGCGGAACCTACTCGCTGGAACTTGGTAACAACTTGTCCCGTGCGCTGACTTCGGAGCTTGCCATGCTGGCCACGCCGGAGACTATCCCGCTATTCCTGCGGAAGTATCAGCAAAAGCAGATCAAACAGTATCGTCGGCGCGAACCTATTTATAAGGGTATGGGCGACATTATCTGCTGTCTGGATGAGTCCAGCTCCACCGAAGGCGAAGCTGCGGCCTGGGGCAAGGCGGTAGCCATGACCCTGCTGGAGATTGCCGCAGAGAGCCGAAGAAGATTTGCGCTGATCCATTTTGCCGGAAGCAGCAGTTGTCAAGTGGACATATTCCGTCCGGGCGAATACACGCTGGAGGATAAGTTGTCCGCTGCGGAAACATTCCTCGGTGGCGGTACCAACTTTGAACGCCCCATCCGTGAAGTGATCCAATTGATGGACACTGAGGGCTTTGAAAAGGCCGATGTGGTTTTCATCACGGATGGCGAATGTGAGTTGCCCGATGCCTGCCAGCAAGAATTGCGATCAGCGCAGGTCACATATCATTTCACGGTAACAGGCATTTTACTGGACGAGGGGCACGCTGGCATGGATTTCAGCCTGAAACCCTTTTGTCAGAAGATTTACCGAACCAGTGAACTGACAGGGGATGATATAGTGCAGTCTCTGACATTTGGCAGATAACGCTAAGAGTTAGGTATCAGTCTCACATAGTCTTTCTACCTATGGTTTACCATGTGCGCAGGGGTAACAGTATTGTAGATAGTTAGCAAATCTTGTCCCAAAATAATTATCAAAGAAGTGAGCGATTTAATTAGCCCGCTTCTTTGATAATCATTTATCATTCAATGCAGACTTATCTACTGCTACATGGAATGCCGTCAGGTCGGTCATAAGTGCCTTCGGTTCCTTGTAAGACACATATTTACTGGAATTCCGAAGCCGGTGAATTCTACAGTTCTAAATTTTCGACTGGAGATGGTTTCTGCTTTCCAGACATATTGCGATTATTCAAGTAAAGAAGAAAGATCTAGGTGCGTAGGCAATTTAATTGAGGGAAGATTTATAGAATCATTTTCTTCGTCGTCAGCACATCTTTCCTCAATGATTGCATAGCCTTCAACAAAGACCAATGATAATTTCCAAATATCTCTCCCCTCGATCCCGCCAACAGGGGCCTTAGCATATACAAATCTAACTTTTGCGTCAATGATTGATCCCATTCCAACATCATTATCTAAAAGCCAATCCGCGCCTACTCCAGAAGCAAACAAGTCTGTATCATCCGCATTTTCAATTAAGCCAGGACCATTCAAGACACTTACTTCAGTGTTAATAGTATCGCCTATCTCCAGTCCAAGAGACTCAACCAGACCGTCTTTTAACTTCCAGCCGCCCCAGCGTTTATTAATGTGCAATCTAAGTATTGCTTCTTTATTAGTCATCTTTTTGGGCCTCAGCCAGAAAACTTCGAAATCTTTACCGCCTTTTTCTAAATTCTTATCTGTTACAGAGCGTTCATTATGTGTATTGCTCATAAATATTCCTCCATAAAATAATCAAAATAATTAATTGTACTTATTGAATTCAAATGCTTTTTTGACGGAATTATTTATATTGATCCTCCGATATTCTTCATCGTGTTCAATAACTTTTTGAATTATCTGGTTAGCAACAGCTGGATTAAAAGATGTCAATCCCTCTATCAATTGGTGTAGGTCTTGGACATATGCGTGCGAGGCATTCAGCTGTTCTAGAAGTTTGTTTATGTTTTCATATATAGCCACCAGGGATTGCTGTTTTTGAGCCAGTTCAGCCGCAGTTTTCTGAAGATCTTCATTGGCTCTCTGCAATTCCTTGTTGAGAGAATTCTGCTTCTCAAATACGGCATTTTGAAAGCTGGCAAAAATTTTTATAGCTTGCGAGCGTTTTTCATCATCGATTTTTAGTGTCTTTGAACCCCCCTGAACTTCTTTTTGTTCCGGCCCAAGAATTGGTGTGCCGATCTCAGGCCAATTAGATGGACTGTTTTCGCCATTCATATATGTATTCACCTTCTTCTGAGTATTGTACTTGCATAATGCTTTATGTCATCTCATTTAATCTGTTCAGAGACATTTAGCAAAAACAGTCCATTTCCTTTTGTTTTTGAAACCAAAATTCTAGGGCTAAAAGAAAAGTCTTTTCCATATGTGAAATTCAGCGTCATCCAGCTTGTCTTGATTTCTTTTGGAATGTTTTCAATCAAAATGCATCGTTTTAAATATCTGCTAGGAAGAACGTCAGAGTAGCCGTCTGCAGGATTATAGTCCTTACCCCTGTTGACATACTCAAAAATTCTGCTTTCATTGCCAATTTCTTTAATTTCAAGTGACTTGAAGGACAAGTTATTAATTGGGGCTTTACTATTGTTAACGATATTAAGAAAAAGCAAGATTTGGAATTGTTCAAACTCAATACTGTCGTTGATTGGAGCTACACAATGGTAGGAATAATATTCTTCTGCTTTAACTCCTGGAACAGTTTGTATTATAGCATTAATTGCAAATCCGTCATCTTCACCATAATCCGTGCTCCTTACACATTTTTGAACAATTATGCTTGCAGATGGTTTATATTCCGATAATGTAAGATTGTTGATTTGCTCACTTTGGCGATACACAAGATACGCCATTACTAAAGAACCTGCAAATCCTAGATACCCGCCTAGAAAGCCTAACCAATCAGCAGATGTCAGATTTAAATCTGTGTTATTGTTCTGTGATACCGATCCCGGAAAACCAATCTGATAACAGAAAAGAAAATGTATTACAATAAAAACTGCAATCAGTATCATAATCGCAATAATACAGTCATACGCACCTTTGCATTTTTCTGCATTCTGTTTTCTACGGCGGCATAGAATCAGAACTACAAGTAAAACTATGATTAACATACATACTTCAAGTTTTTTTAAGGTCATGGATATGCAACCTCTCCGATATATACTCGTGGCGCAACACAAAAGCTGCTCAAATATAGTAGTTTAAAGTCCAGAATAGATAATACAATCATTTCGTTTCAAAATGAAATGTCAAGGGCAGCAATGCTCGCTACGGCAAGCGTTTTACGATATATAGAATCAGATGTCGCTTTTGGTGCGCTCGCACCATTTCGTTCACAACTCATATGGGCTAATTACCTTGCCGTTGGAACACACTTTTTTCTAAGGGACATCTTTTGCGTCACGTTCGCTATATACGTCCTTGTATATATGAGCGATTCTCTCGTAGGTTCGACCTTTGTACCCGCAAATTATTTCTATGGAGATACATTTATGCCAAACATCCATTATAGCGCCTTTCAAATTTAGGAGAGTCGCTTCCCTGTGCAGCACTACATTATATTCAAGTATGTCAAATCAACGCAGGTTATGACAAAAAACAGCAGCTTAAATTTGTTTCCACCTGTACGCCCCCATATTTCCCCGCTACAATGGCCTTGTACTTAAGGTCATTAGGCATTGAGGACGGAGCAGAGCAGGCACGGGCGAGAAAGGAGGTCAACCCCTTCTTCGTCCTGACTAAGACTTGAAGTATGTAAAAAACTGGACATCAAGAAGAACGTAATTGCCTTTCGAGGCGGTTGCGTTCTTTTTTATTGTCCCAAAACACGAAAGGAGCCGTTACCATGAGTGACAGCAACAACATGTGGCCGTTTCAGGAGATCAGCGCGGAGGAAGGTCTTGACATCAACGAGATCTTCGGCACCGGCACATCCAGCGGCACAGCAACACCCGAAGCCAACCCATTCCAAGTACCCCAGCAGGCCGTCCCCGCACCGGAGACAGCAACGCCCCACGTGGAGCAGCCGCCTACGTCCCCCGCAGTGCCCCAAGCGGAGCAGCCCCCTGCGCCGCAACCGGCGGCAGTGACCATTCCTCCCACAACGATCCCCGCCGCAGAGCCTGCACCCAACAATCCGCTGGAAGCAGCTTTCGAGGCAAAGACCGTGGAGAACGCCAAAGCCAGCCTTTTTGAAAAGAAGCCTGTCTTTTGCCATAAGAGCGCAAAGGAGGTCATTGAAGATCCTACCATGACATTCGAGGAGCTTCGCATCCGTAAGTCAGAGGATTTCCTTGACTTGGAGGAGGGCAAAAATGTGTCATGGTCGGTGGAGTATGGCACTATCCGCAAGGACGTCAAAGATCCCAAGGGAACAACGATCATCTCCAAGAAGGAATCTATCGAACGTTCCCGTGAGTTCCTGGACGCGCTCAAAAAGGCCAAGGACAAGAATCCGGACTGCATCGTGCGTCCCAAGGTGACCATGAAGAATAAAGGCACTGCCGCCTACAAGGGAACATTTCCCACCGTGGAGGCCGCCCGTAATTCGGACAAGGTCATCTGCCTGATCCCCGGCAATGACGGTCACATCTATGAGATGCACAAGACCGAGCAGGGTGAATTTATCGCCCCAAAACACAAGATCATTGATTTTCAGGCGGTTGCGGCCGGGTTTACCCCGGCCCTGCCCCTGATCCCGCTGTCACTGATGTGCCAGATCATCGCGTTCTTCCGCTCCTTCATGGCAGAGCATGGACAGGAGTATGAGGCGCTGGTGCTGATCTATTGGGACAAGTGGAAGGAGGAATACCTTGCCTACGTCCCCAAGCAGAATGTCAGCAAAGCAGGCATCCACGCCAGTTTGCAGGAAAATCCTTACGATGATGAAAGCCGCTATATCCACTATGCCGACATTCATTCCCACAATAGCATGGAGGCGTTTTTCTCCTCTATTGATGATGCGGATGAACGCGGAACCGGTATCTACATGGTGCTGGGCCATCTGGATCATTTCTATCCGGAGATCGCGGCGCGCATCTGCTGCGGTGGGTCTTTCGTGGACATCGACCCCGGTACGGTGGTAGAGGGGCTTGAGGAACCCTTTCCGCCTGAATGGTGTACTGAAGTAAGCCACGGAAAGGCGCCGGTCTCAAGGGTCTCGCCTCGCAAAGCGGAGAAAACGGGTATCTGGGGCTGGAAGGCACTGGATCTTCTGCTGGGGGATCTGAAATGAAGATTCCTACAGATGCACCGGTGAAAATCGTCATGCTGGGCGCAGGCGGAACAGGCGGACATATCGCGCCGCATATCTATCGACTCCTGTACGCGCTGGATCGACCCAGCCGCTTTATCATCTGTGATGGTGACAAGGTGGAGTTCAAAAACCTCGTGCGTCAGAACTTTTCTCCCGCTGATCTGGGTGAAAACAAAGCAAAGATCCTGGCAGAGCGATACGCCGCCGTGTTCGGTATGGAAGCGGAATACCTGCCCGCCTTCGTGGAGGATCTGGATACGCTCACCACACTCATTCACGCAGATGGCTGGGCAGGCGAGTACAGTCGCTACCCCACGGTACGCGAACAGGTCATACTTATCGGCGCCGTAGATAACGACAAGTCCCGTCAGCTTTGCCACAAGGCATTTCTGAAAGCGGAAAACCTTATCTATATCGACAGCGGCAACGGTGACTTTTCCGGTCAGGTGGTATGTGGCGTCCGCAGGAATGGCCGTACCGCCCGAAAGCCGGTAGGCGGTGTTTTTCCTGAGCTGCTGAAGGCGCAGGATCGGTTCCCTTCGGAGCTTTCCTGTGCAGAAGCATCTCTGGCAGACCCGCAGAGCATGGCCGCTAATATTACCGCCGCTACGATCGTGGTGGATATGGTCTACAATATCCTCGTCAACGGAGAATGCAGCGCACGGCAAACGGACTTTTCCACCAAGACCGTCCGCATGAGTACCACATTAGAGAAGAATAGGAGTGCAGCATGAAAGCTACTGTAGATGCCGGCGCATTTTTCAAGGCGCTGAACCGCGTAATTCCACTCTTGAAGGTCAGTGCGATCCCCGCACTGAGCGAAGCGAGCGTTCAGTTCCACGACGGTGTTTGTACCATCACCGCCACAGATCTGGAGCTATGGGTACAGACGGAGATTCCGGCAGAGGGGGACGACTTCGGCGTTGTCCTCTCCGGCACAAAGTCCATCGCGAAGGCAGGGAAGTTCTTCCGTGGCCCGCTGACATTTTCCTGCGCGGACACGGCAGTTTCATCCCCGCAGATCACCATGGCCTGTGCCGACAAAAGTGCGGAGTTTACCGGATACCCGCTGAAGGATTATCCGGAGCTGCCGCGGTTTACCTGTGAACAGGCGTATACTGCCAACGCGGCACAGCTACTCACCTGTATTGGCCGCATCAAGTATGCAGCCCAGCGGCGGAGTGACAGCCGTCCCGTGATGAGCGGTGTACGCTTCTACCGGCAGCAGCTCTACTGTGTGGATGGCCAGCGTCTGGCCGTCTGCACAAACGACGCCATGACCGTGGATAAGACCTTCATTGTCCCTGCGGACGCCATGTGGATCTTGAAAGCCTTTAGCGATCAAAACGTGTCCGTTCAGGTGGGCGCCCGGTATGTCCGTTTCGCGGCGGATGGAGTTTGCGCCTATGTCCGCCGTTTGGAAACCTGCGACACACTGACGCCGGAGGTTGCCATCCCCCGCAGCGAACGGGAGAGCTATGTGGTTGACCGCAAGGAATTTCTGCAAAGGCTGACCTATCTGAAGGAATGTGCTTCCCCTGCGAAAACCACACCTGTTGTCTATTTTGAAAACGGGTGTCTGTCGCTGCAAACACCATCCGCACGGTATCGGGCGGCAATCGAGCTGCCCGTCCGCAGCAAGGTCACGTTTGCCTTCAACCTCTCCTATATGTGGGACGCCTTACAGCAGTTTTCCGGCCATGAGAAGGTACGCCTGCATGTACTCAGCCCTGTTTCGCCTGTCACCATCACAGCAGAGGGCACAGATGATGTGGCACTGGTACTGCCTGTCAGATACCGTGCCGCCGCATGAACAAATAATGAAAGGAATCGACGAACATGAAAACCATTTATATCCCCAAGGGTGAAACCGTCCACTATGAAAGCCTGTCCACGGATCATCTCATCGTAGAGGGTACGTTGGAAGTGACCTATGGCGTAGTCGCAAAGCAGATCGACGGCGATGGCGTGATCCACGCCGGAACCGTGGAGGCGGACATCATCCGTATCCGCTGCATTGAGACAGCCCGCACCGTATGCCGCCGACTTATCGCCAAGGTGGTGGAGTCCTCCGAGGTGTTCGCCTCCGAGAGCGCGGTGGTGAGCTGCTTCTGCTCCGCGGCGTATGTGGAGACTGGCCGCCTGACCGTTACCATCAGTGAGATCGACGAGGTGAAGGCCAAGCAGATCATCAACCTGCCCACCCGGCAGCGCACCCTCCTGGGAACACTGCTGGCGTCCATGTGGCGTGCTTTCTGGCTGTCCCTGTTCGCGTATCCTGTCCACGCCAACGCGGTGGACGCATCGTATCGCCCTGATACGACGGATACCGAAGATGCACCTCCCGTAAAGGAGAGCAAGACCGCGGAAGCTGCCAAGGAGCCCTTCGATGAAGAACTCTCCCGCTTTGTCAATATGTTCAAGCTGGCACGGGAGAGCGGCTACACGCTGAAGCTCGTCCCCGGTACGCCGGAGGAAAACGCGCCCGTATTTGACTTTGCGGCAGAAGCCTTTGCGTCTCAAAAGGCCGCATGAACCACTACCCATACACCGTCACAAATATAGCGACGGGAGAAAGGCAAGGAACGCATCAGTTCCTTGCCTTTCCTGCAAATTATGCAGATGGCGAGGTGACATACCGTGAGTGAAGATTTACAGAGCCAACGCTACTATGTGCTGGAACGGATCGGCGAGCTGCGTGAACAGATCCCGCAAGCGATGCAGGCCATGGTGGTATTCCGCGCCCGTATTGAAAAATACCGGCAAACGGATCTGTCCGCCGCCCGTGATACCTATGACGCGCTCCGCCGCGTCCGCGATGATCTGACACAGGCGTTGGCCGACGCGCAGCCTCTGCTGATGGAATTGGAGAGCTACGCTTTGGCGGCCATGGCCGGGCAGCTGCTGCGGGGCTTTAAGGGCTTCGACCTGATGAGCACCGGCTACCGTCCGGTATATGATGCGGTCTGCCGGTTCGCACAGCAGCTCCCGGAGAAAAACACTGTCAATGCGGCCACCATCGGGCGGCTTATGAACAACGTGAAGCTGGGGTACTATCCCACTGCTCCGGATAACATTGCGCTGATGCTGCAAGGCATCTCTTTTCCGGAGGGTGTGACCACCAACGTCTTTGACCCCTGCTGCGGCTGCGGAAAGGCGCTGCGGCAGATCGCCCAAGGCAACAACTGCTATGCCTATGGGGTGGAGCTGGATGAAAGCCGTGCGGAGGAGGCGCAGACCCGCCTGCACCGTGTAGGCTTCGGCAGCTTCTTCCATAGCGACATCAGCCGTGAGGCGTTCCACCTGCTGTTCCTGAACCCGCCGTACCTCTCCGTTCTCAACGAGAGCGGCAGCAAGGCGCGGCACGAAAAACGGTTTCTCATCGAGAGCATTCCCCATCTGCTGTACGGCGGTCTGCTGCTGTATGTGATCCCTTACTACCGTCTGACGTCGGATATTTGCCGTATCCTCTGCGATAATTTTGAGCATATCTCCGTCTGGCGTTTTACGGACGGAGAGTTCAAAAAATTCAAGCAGGTGGTGGTCATGGGCATACGAAAACGCCGTGAGACTACGCCGCAGGACGCTGAATGGCTGGAGCAGTATGCCGCTTATCCTGACCGGATACCGGTGCTGACCGAGTTGAACAGTCCGCGCTATGCGCTGCCTGCCAACGAAGCAGAGGTCAAGGTATTCAAGGGCGAACGGTTCAACCAGAAGGAACTGGAGCAGCAACTGCGCCGGTGTGATAGCTTTCAGCAGCTCATGGCCCGCAGCCAACTGGACAGCGGCGTCAAACACCCGCTGCTGCCGTTGTCCATCAGCCAGATCGGACTGATCGGCGGTTCCGGCATGATAAACGGGCTGATCCAGTGTGACTCGCCCCATATCATCAAGGGTCGCATCGTCAAGGTGATCCGCAGGGAAACCGACGAAAGATTCGCTGCCAACGGTAAGCATATCGGCAGCGAGGTCAAAGAAACCATTACCAACAAAATGATCTTCAACGTCCTGACGCCTCACGGCTTCAAGGCGCTGACATGAGGAGGACTGATTATGAGCAGATCAACAACATTAGCCATCGTTCATCCTGTGGATAAATTACAGGGGAGTGATGACGCGGTACGCACACAGGTCTGGGAGGAAACGACACATCTGCTTACCCCTATGCTGGGGAAGCTGTACGCCCGCTTTGAGCCGGCACAAAAGGCATGGCGTCAAGCCACCTACACGCCGCTTGGCGTAGTGCTGGGACGCACAGACCCGGCACTGTTTCTCTACTTCTTCTCCTATGGCAAAACTATGCAGAAGGAGGCAATGGAGTTCCATCTCTCCGGCCTTATGAACAGTCTGGCTGTCGATCAGAAAGTGGACAATGGCAATATACACAGCCTTGTGATGAGTCCCAGGGAAAACAGCGAGGAAGCTGCGGTCGCACACGCCGCGTGGCATGTAGGCATGACTTGTGGGGAAATATTCCCCGATTCCGGCATTTACTTTGCCGCGGTCAAGCAGGCCACCATCTCGGACAAGCTGACCGAGGACATTGCGAAAAACATGGAGCAATACGCCATTTCCCTGGTGCGTCTCTATGCGGAGGGGGCTGAGGACAAATGACCGATTCTTCGATCCGGTTTGTTCCGGAGTTGTTCTTCCAAAGAGCCATCGCCGCCCCGGAAATTAATCCCATCTTTGAGGAGCAGGAGTTCAGTCCTTATCTGAAAGAGCATGTGTTTGACAAGCTTTCCGAGAACGGGACTTTCAATCTGGAGCAGTTGGATCTTACCGCTTTCGAGATGAAGCACGTCCTTCCGGCCAATATGCCAAAGGCAGTGAAGCGGGTACACGCCAACTGGGCGGAAGGTTTCAACGCCAAGGTCAAAAAAATCGCCGCAGCGTCAAAATGTGTACGCACGTTTTTCTGAGGTGGCCTATGTATGATCATGAATATGAATGGCAGATCTTGGGATTTCTGCGGATACTGAAATATATTTGGCAGAGAAATAAAAGTATTCTCGCCGACCTCGTGCGTGATTATCGTTGTGGCGAGATCGACACCGAGGACATATTTGAGTTATCCGTGATACTTCTTGTGGAGTACATTTGCGTGGACTATCTGCCTGAAGACGATCCAAACGATTTCTACGGGGAGGAGTATACCTGTTACCTTCTAATGGAGACGGAGCTGGATGATTTTTTGACGCTTATCGCGCAGATAGAGGCTCTTCGCTTCAGAACAACCGAATGTACCGGGAGGAATAAGCTTCGTGACGCGGTGGAGATGTTTATGGGGAATGTGCTGTACGATTTCAAAATCGTGCCGTGCGAGGCCGGGTGTGTGATCTATCTTTGGCCGCCGCCTGACTACTATGACCCCATTGAGTTCGCCAATTCCATCATTGACCTGATGGCCTACATCGGCGCGGAGATCGACCGCATGAAAGCAGAGCTGGCAGCGGTGACCGCTGCGGAGCAGGAAATGGAGGTGGCTGCGTAAGTATGGAAACAGCCGTAAACCGGGATTACAGTGGCGAGATCCTTTTGCGCGTCTCGCCCGAAAGCGGCAGATTTATCGTAGAGGAGCACAAGAAAAACGGTGTGGTCAGCTATAAGGAAATATCGCCGCTGGATTTTTACAACACCATCTATGGCAGCTTTGACCAGGAACACTTCCTACGGAGCGGATTGCTGCCGCCAAATTGCCTTCAGGTCAGCTTCTGCGGCGAGGACAAATACTTTGTACTCTGGAACCCGGAGCTTCGGGCCGACATCTTCTATGGCGATACCGAGTATCTGGATTTTCCTATCCCGCGTATGGTGTTCGGCATACGAACCTTACGGGATGGCCGTGCGGTAGATTGCTCTATGGGCGTTGTGGCGGATGAGCCGCCAACGGGAGATACGAAAATATATCACTATCCCTTCTCCAATGTTTATGACGATCTGCGTGTCTGCGTGGGCAACAATGTGCTGCCGCATTTCAAGAGTCAGACGCAGTTGTCGAAGTTCCCACGCTTTCTGCTGGGCATTCCCAACAACGACGATTTTTTCAAGGAAAGCCATAACAGGCTGCATATGTCTCACAGGGAACTGCTGGAGCATCTGAAGGACAAGGAACCCGCCTACTATTACACGGATGTACTGGTAGAAAGCGGCAAAACACTTTCTGATTTCATCAATGGGAGGTAGCAGATGAATGATCCCAGAGAATTGTTGTCACGGCTGGCCGCGCCCTTTGCGGCGGAGGATCTGGAATGGCGGCTGCAAATCGCCTATGAGGATCGGATGCAGGGCATCGCTGTACCCTATGTGACCAACCGTGCGATCCAGAACCGTCTGGACGACGTTATGGGGCCTGACCGCTGGCATAACGAGTTCAAGCCGTGGCACAGTACAGGCAAACGGGAGTCGCAGCTTTGCGGCATTTCCCTCTATTTCGAGGAGCGCGGCTGGATCACCAAATGGGACGGGGCCGAGGACTCGGATATCGAACCCATCAAGGGCGGATTATCTGACTCCATGAAGCGTGCCGCCAACCAGTGGGGCATTGGCCGTGTGCTCTACAGCATGGACACCGTTTGGGTCAATGTGGAGAAGAAGGGCAAGAGCTTCATCATCAAGCCCACAGAGCGCGGTAAGCTGGACGCCCGGTATCTGGATACATTGAGAAGTCTCGGTCTAACACCGGCGAAAGCCTGCGGCATCCAGTCCCTGCTGATCCCCGCCCTGCGCACGGAGGAACAGGCCCCTGCCCCCACAGCAAAGCCCACGGCGAAGCAAGAGCCGCCCAAGTCACAGGAGGACACGACTGTTGTTCCGTTTCCTGCCTGCGAGTACACCGTACTGGAGGCCAAGGCTGCGGGAACAACCGTGCAGCTTATTCTGGAAACCCCGGAGGGCAAACGCTGCTACGCATACGCCATGGGGAATCACTCTGAGCTGCAAAAGGGTGCGAAGCTATACCATGTGGAAAAACGCATGGTAAAAAAAGACAATGTGGTTTTCTATCTGCTGGACAGCTTTGAGGTCATTCAGCAGAAGGACGCCGCATGAGAAAGGAGAGCTTTTGATGGAAAAACTCAAATCGTTCCGGATCACGGCACTGCACATGGAGGGCTTCAAGTCCTACAGTCAGCCCACCGACCTGACCTTTGGCGATCCCACCGTCATTACGGGCGGCAATGGGCGCGGCAAGAGCAGCATCGCGGACGCCATCGCCTTTGCTGTCACCGGCCTGCCCTTCTTCGGAGAGCACCGCATTGACCGGCTCCACAGCGAGGATAATCCGGAACTGTTCATCCGCATGCGGTTTGTGGATGAAAACGGGACGCTCCATGAGCTGTCCCGCGTCCGTAAGAGCAACCGTATGACCATCACCTATGATGGCTGCGAGGTGAGGCAGGTGGATCTCACCGACCTTTTCGGAGAACGGGACGTGTTCCTGTCTATTTTCAACCCGCTGTACTTTATCGAGGAGCTGGGCAACGATGGCAAGAACCTTCTCCAACGGTATCTGCCTGCGCTCACCAAGGAGGACATTCTGGCGCAGATGGCAGGCCCCGCCGTGGAAGCCCTGCGGGATGAGCCGCTGCTCTCGCCGGAGGTGGAGAGCCGGAAGCTGCGGGAGACCATTCGAGAACTGGAGAACAACATCCTGTACCTCACCGGGCAGCAGGACATGACCACCGCCCAGCAGCAAAGCAGTAAAACCGCCCTGCGGGAGCTGCGAGAAAAGGAGGATGCCCTCCGGAACGAGGAACAGGCACTGAAAAGTAAGCAGTTTGCCGGCGTGGATATTGCCACGCTGAACGATGAACTGGCAGACCTCAGTGCCCGTTACAGTGATTTGGCAAATCAACGGCAAATACCTACAGCCTCGGATGAATGCATCCTTGCGTTGACGCAGGAGCTGACCGCTCGAAAAGTGGCGGTCTACACGCCTAAGTATGCGGAGGCCACCGCGCAGGTCAACGCCAGGATACGCCAGTTGGGCAGCCAATATCAGCAGGAAAAGGATCGGTGCAGCCAGCTCAAGCCCGGCTATCAATGCCCCACCTGCCGCCGCGCCATAACGGCGGACGAACTGCCCGCGATGCAGAATGCTTTTCGGACATCTATCAAGCAGATCGTAGAGGCAGGTCAGGCAGAGCGTGCCAAGCTGGAGGAGTTGCAAGCCCTTGAGAAAAAAGCACGGGATACGTTTCTACAATTTCAGAAGGACGATATTGCCAAATTGGAAGAAACCTTGCAGGAGGCAAAGGAAGCCGCTGAACCGGATGCAACTCGTCCCGAGGCACGGCAGCTTCAGGAGCGGATGCAGGCGCTGGCGGCAGAGCTGGAGTTCGGTGCGCTCTCTCAGGAGGAATATGACCGTATGTTTGCCTGCCGTGAGGAATTGCAGCAGGTTCGTGCGGACATTGCAGCCATTGAGAAAGCCACACCCGCAGCCGGTGATCTGGACAGCCAATTGAAAGCGACCCGTGAGGAGATCGAACAGTGTAAGCTGAAGCTGCAATATCTGGCGCAGTACATCAGCAAGCGGGCAGAGATGACTTTCTCCGCCTTGAAGATGAACCGTGTGGAGATCTCACTCTACGATGTGGTGAAATCCACCGGCGAGGTCAAGGACGCCTTCAAGTTCACCTATAACGGGCGGCGCTATGACTGGCTTTCCCTCTCGGAGAAGATCCGTGCAGGCATGGAGGTGTCGGAGCTGATGAAGCGGCTCACCGGCAGGAACTATCCGCAGTTCGTGGATAACATGGAGTCGGTGGACGATCTCGCCAATGTGCGCCCCACGGGACAGGTCATTATGGCGAAATGTGTCAGCAAGGCGGAGCTGTCTGTCAGGCCGGTGAAGCCGATCCTGACTGCAATGCCCACCGCCGCATAAGCGGCACGGGAAGGAGGTGCGCCCTCTGGCTCGTGCCTATGAAAAGATCCCCATCGTAGACACGGCCAGACGGTGCGGGCTTGTCCTTGACCCCTCGACGCTTCGGCGTCGGGAGGTCGAGGCAAGCTGCCCCTTCTGCGGTGACCACGGTAAGGGGAAATATCATCTGAGTCTCAATGTAGATACAGACCAGTACCGCTGCAACCTGTGCGGCGCGTCCGGCAACAGCGTTTCGCTGTATGCCCGGCTGCACGGTCTGACCAACATAGAGGCATATATGGAGCTGAGCCGGGGCGGCAACGTGTACCCCATGCCCCAACAGCCCAGCTCCCAAAATACAGAGCCGCAGCCAAAACCATTGGTACAGCGGCATGAGGTATATACGGATATGCTCTCACTTCTGACGCTTTCGGCAGGGCATCGGGAAAACCTGCGTGAACGCGGCCTTTCCGACGACCGCATCGACCAAAACCAATATCGCAGTATGCCGCAGACACCGGAAGGTCGAAAGCTGCTGGCCTCGCTGCTGCGAAGCACCGGGCATGACCTGCAAGGTATTCCCGGTTTCCGTACCAGTTATGGGGAATGGACGCTGTCCGGACCAAACGGTTTTCTGATCCCTGTCCGTGATAAGGACGGTCTGATACAGGGTATGAAGATACGGCTCGACGAAGGTGCGCCGGGCCGGAAGTACCGATGGCTCTCCAGCCGCAATGCCCCCAACGGAACACGCAGCTATTCATGGACGCACGTCACCGGCAACACCGCCAGTAAACGCGCCTATATCACGGAAGGGCCGCTGAAAGGCGACGTGGCCAGCTATCTGGACAACGACACCCTGTTCGTCTGCATCGGTGGTGTCTTTGCCCTCCACGGGCTGAAAGATACGCTGATAAGCCTTGGCGTGACCGAGGTGGTGGAGGCAATGGACATGGATCAGATGACCAATCCGCAGGTGCGGCGTGCCATACAGGCCATCCGCCAGGAAGTGCAGAGCATCCGTGGCATACGCTACTCCAAATACGTCTGGAATCCGGCGTATAAGGGGATCGACGACTACTATCTCAGCCGCATCGCGGCACAATGAGGAGGACATGTTATATGACAGAACTTAAATTTGAAAACATGACTGCCGCCGCATCCGGCGATCGTCAGAATATGCTGGGAAAGCTGCTGTATTTCTCTCTGCCCAGTGTTTTAATGGATAAGGATGATTTGCGCCAGCTTTGCGTGGATATGAACATCCCCTACGCAGGCGGCAACCGCCTATCGGTGTCCGACGCTTTCCGCAGCGCCACCGGCGATGTGCGGGACAGGATCATCAGCGAGGAATACGGCGAGCGTCGTATTTATCAGATTTATTGCCGGGATAACCGGCGTATCTCCGACAGCGTTATTTCCCGTGAGTTGGTAAAGGAGACCATGCACCAGGAAACCAACCAATATGAGAAGCTGGCCAACATCAGCTACGATAAGGACAGCCAGATCTTCAGCTACGACAATCTGGCCTATGACAGTCAGATCGACGCCTTGGCCTATTGCCGTAGGGCGGAGGAGCTGTTTGAGCTGTACCAGCGCTGCGCCAACCGAAGGCAGGTGGAGACCATCTGTGTGAATTTCCTCCGTATGCTGGAATCCACCAAGCTCAGTGTCAACGGCCATCTCTACTTTGTGCCGCGGCACAATATGGAGAAGGTGGATGTTTTCGAGGACTTTGTCGCCGAGCTTAGCCGACTCAGCCGCAATCAGACGCACCTGATGGCGAACTCCATCTACATCATCGACGACGCCAAGCAGCGCCAGAAAATGACGGAGGAGTTTTATTCCGCTGTAAAGAAGGAGATCTCGGAGTATCAGGAACGTGCTGACTATTTTATCAAGAGCGGCTGCCAGAGCCCCAGCGTCATGGATCGTTGGGTGCTGAAGATCCAGAGTCTGGAGGGAAAGAAGCAGCACTACGAGGATGTGCTGCGCCGTGAGTTGGATGGGCTGGACGATGATTTCGCCACCCTGAAGCTCTTATCACAGGAGCTGTCCTTCCGCGCTCAGGCAATTCGGGCGAAGAAGGCCGCATAAGCTGTACAGAATAGTTGTTAGATTCCTACTGTTGATTTATGTGCTTGACATCTCGGTGGTCTTTTGATAAAATTGGCATAATCTATTATAAATTGTTATAAACGGAGGCGCCATATGGTTAATACTGACCTGCATGATCTGCGATGTCTTGCAATCAACAGCCAAATCTCCTATTCGAGCCATGCTGTTGACCAGATGCTTTCCCGCAATATTGGTCGGGCGACCGTCCAAGCTGTTCTGTCCAGCCCGACTAATCAGTTGATTGAGACACAATCGCCCTCAACAACACCGGGTAAAGAACACGATGATGAACGGGCACTGATTTCTGATCCCACATTTGAAGATGCTATCATCATCGTTCTAGTCATCCTGTTTCACCCGATTCCAGAAATACGGGTCATTACGGTAGAACGGGTAATGGATCATAAGTGGGAGAAACATATCAATGAAAACCCGTGGCTAGTACGTAAAGTATAACGCACAATCATCTATGTCTGTGTTCTGTATTTCTCTGCTCCTCTGCGGGCGGGAAAATACAGAACATTAGACAACCTTAAATGAACACTTGTGCCTCTACAATTATAAGAGTAATGATGGCAACGCAACTAAGGTAATAAATAGGAGGAATAAAATGATTGGCACAAATTATAAGATCTGTCATGAATGTGGTTCAAGGATGGAACCATGTACAATATCAAAGACATTTCGTTTTCATGAAAAAGAGATTGAACTCAAAGGAATTGAAGCATATCAATGTACAAACTGTGGCGAACAGGTTTATGCAGACAAAGAAGTCGATATGATTGAAAAACTCATGGCAGCTTTAAGTGAAAAGCAATCTCCTGCAATTGACGTTTTGAACTTAGAAGAAACCGCAGAATATCTCAGAGTAAGCAATCAAACAGTATACAATATGATTAAAGATGGTCGTATTAAAGCTTACAAAGTCGGCAGAGAATGGCGGTTTCTTCGGCAGGATATTGCTGCATATATGAATTCGAGCAGCAATACCGATTTTATGTCTATGGCAGCCAAAGGCGGAAAGGTAAATACAGAGGACTTAACTATTATAAAGAAAGAAATAGAAAAGAGAAAAAGCGATAATGGTTAAAGACGTATGTGCTGAAGCAATCAATGTTGTACAGTGCCTTATGGGGAAAGCGTCTCATTACAATCCCTTTGCGTTATGTGAACGAATCGGAATATCAACAATCACAGATAAACCTCTTCAAAAAGATGGGTATCTAGTTTGTAGCGACGGACTGAAGTTAATTTTTGTCAGTTCAAATATACAGAACCAACATAGAAGAGAATTTGTTGTTGCACATGAAATTGGACATTTCCTTATGCACCAAGAACAATTATATTGTTGCTCAAATGTTTCTGTGCCTCTTTCCGAGAAGGTCAATTCGTCTCGTCAGGAAAAAGAAGCTAACTCTTTTGCAACGGAACTACTGGCGCCAGCCACTGAATTACTGCCATTGCTTCCCAATAGGTCGCTGTGTTTTTCAGACATTTCATTTATTGCAGACTATTTTGATATTTCTATGTCGCATGCTGCTATCAAGTCTATTCAATGCTCAAAAGCAGCAGATGAGGTATTGTTATGCTATGAAAGCGGCCGTCTCAAATGGTATACAACAAATGGTTCACAAGAATTTAAAAATAAGATTCCCAAACGCTGCCCTATTGATATTAGCGTCGCTATGACATCTACATACACAAATGGTGTCTGGGATGATTTATTTGAAGGGAGTGTACATCAAGAAGTTTTTCGACCATACAAGGATAAAGCTTTAATATTGCTATCTGGAATCATGATTGATTCAGCAGATTGGTATAATTCCTAGGCCCACCTTAGCGGAAAGAATGTTTTGAAGCTTTGGCTTTCACATATTTCTTTCCAGTATTTATTTATTTCATATTTTAACCAATGTTAAAAAGGAGCCCTATTCACAGGAATGGGGCTCCTTTTTTGTGCTCTAAGTTCCCGCAGTACTGTACACCCACATTACTTTTAACTGTAATGCGGGTGTCAGCTTTCTTCGTGCTATTACATATTTCCGATTATTAATTGATTTCTACATAGCCCTCCAAGTAATGTCTTTTGTTTTTGTTAAAATTAAGGTCATATAGCATAAACAATTAGTAATTTGCGATATATTCATTAGCAATTGCAAAAGAATATTCATTACCGCTGCCGCAATCCTCCAAAGCCACTTTTCTCAATCCTGAAACAACAATTTAACCTATGGAGGATATTATGAGCAACTTATCAACGAATTACGTTCTAACCCTTTTGCAGAACTACCGCGCCACCAAGCGCAAGATTGAACAGCTTCGCTATGAGCTGGAGCATCCGGCCAGAGTGACGCCGGATGAAATGATTGAGGCCATGAATTTCGCCAAGGGGGATGGCGAGGGTCGGCCCTCCGGCAGTGTGTCCAACAAGACGCTTTACATCGCCATGAACTTCCAGAGCGCGGCGGATGAGGCAAATGCCGCTTTGACACACGATCTGGTCAGCCGCCTTGTACCGCTGGAGCAGGAGATCAGCCGTCTGGAGCACTATGTGGCACTTCTGGAACCGCGGCAGGCCGAGGTCATTCGACTCGCCTACTTCGAGGGCCACACATGGCAGCAGATCAGCACTAAAACCCAAATTACAACGAGAACCCTGTATAAGATCCGCAATCAGGCGGTCGAGGAGCTGGCGGAAATGTATGCGCTGACTGCCGATTTGCAGCGGTAAAGCCTTGTTGTTCCCATCTATTTCTGAAAGGCTTCACCTATTGTTCACCAAGTCTTACCTTGAAAGGGCATTTTGAAGCTGGTATTCTTTAGAATACAGAATCATAGGCAACGCTTCCCGGCATCACGCCGGGAGGCGTTGCTCTTTTATCAGCATTTTCATAAAACACCGAGATCTGGCAATACTACCGACAACGCCATTAGAAAAGAGGAATCTTCATGGAAGCAAATCGTCCGAGCGCCAGCCACACCACCCATACAGCGCCAAAGAACATCGCCTGTGTGAGTATCGACACCTCCACCCCCTGCGCCGAACGCATCAAACAGTATGTAGAGCAGGTAGGCGACCCGTATTGCTATACGGACAACGGCATTGTGGTAAAGCTTGCGTACTCCAATACTGATGTGAGCCTGCAAGACCGCCTGCGGGCCTATGCGTGCAGCCTGTCCTGATCCTCCAACGTTTCCCAGTTGACAAAAGCAAAGCGGGAAAGCATAATAGACCCGTCAGTGAAAATAATGTTGCCGCCCGGCAATGACAGCCAGAAACCGCTTTCCTGAATTTTTAGGAGGTACGTTTTATGGCTGCATTTTTTTGCCCACAAACCGAAGAACTCTCCAGACAGCATTGGTATGGCATCTCCTATCTCCGCCTGTCAAAGCTGGGCAAACGCTATGAGAGTGAGAGTATCGACAACCAGCGGAAGCTGATCCGCGAGTTTGTGCAACGACACCCAGAGATCACGTTGGTGGGGGAGCGGGTAGACGACGGTTATACTGGCACCAACTATGACCGCCCCGGCTTTCAGGGTGTTATGGATGCCATCCGTGAAAAGAAGGCGAACTGCGTCATTGTAAAAGACCTGTCCCGCCTTGGCCGTGAATATATCGAGACCGGCAAGTATCTGGAAACCGTTTTCCCGGATATGGGCATCCGGTTCATCTCCGTCAATGATGATCTGGACAGTGAACACACGCCGCTGTGTGATGATATTTCCATCCCTATCAAGAACATCATGAACGAGGCATACTGCCGCAGCCTTTCCCAGAAGCTGCGGGCGCAGTTCCGTGTCCAGCGCAAGGCGGGGGAATTTCTCGGCGCCTTTGCCTGTTATGGCTATCTGAAAGACCCTGCCGACAAGCATAAGCTCATTATTGACGAATATGCCGCTATGGTGGTCCGTACCATCTTCCAACTGAAAATGGAGGGCTACAGCCAGCAGGCTATTGCCAACTATCTCTCCTCGGAGGGCGTTCTGCCGCCGGCGGCATATAAGCAGCAACAGGGACTGAAGTATCGGTCTGGATTTCAGGCGGCCGGTGATAATAACGCATGGTCACCCATCGCGGTGCGGGCTATTCTGGAAAATCCCATCTATATCGGGACGCTGGTGCAGGGCAAGCGCGGAACACCCAACTATAAGATCAAACAGATGAAACTGCGCAGCAAAGAGGATTGGTGCATTGTGGAGAAAAACCACGCGCCCATTATCAGCGAGGAACTGTTCACTTCGGTGCAGCACCTGCTGTCACTGGATACCCGCACATCCCCTTCCGAGGAAGTGGTTCAGCCCTTGGCTGGACTGCTGTACTGCGCCGATTGCGGCCGCGCCATGTGCAGGCGCAGCGTAAAGCGCGGCAATCGCATGTTTTACTATTATGTCTGCTCCACCCACAAGCGCTCTAAGCTGTGCAGCAGCCATTCCATTTCACAGACTGCTTTAGAGGAAGTGGTGCTGAGGGCCATCCAGAAGCAAATTGAGATGGTAGTCGATATTGACCAGTTAATTCACGAGATCGGTCAAAAGAGCATCCAAGCCGCCAAGCACCGACAACTGGATATGACCATTGAAGAAAAGGAAAAGCAGATCACCGAGCAGAAAGAATACCGTATGCGTTTGCTGGAGGCTTTTCACGATGACCTGATCTCCCGCACGGAGTATGACATGATGCGGCAGCGCTATACGCAGCGGATCGACACATTACAGGCGGCCCTTGTCAGTCTGCACCAGCGGCGGCAATCCTTGGAGGAGGGGGCGGCAGACACCCGGAACTGGGTCGCCGAATATACCAAATTCAGGAAAATTGACAAGCTTACCCGTGAAATGGTGGCCGGATTGATTCGCAGGATCACGGTATCCGAGGGCAAGCAGATCACAATACAGTTCAACTACGCCGATGAGCTGGCATCTTACCGGCAGATGATCGCAGCAGCTGCGAAGGAGGTGGGGTAAGTATGGCACGAAAAAGCAAATATCTGTCGGTCCACCCTCTGGCGGAGACTTCAGCTCACTATTTGGCTGGGCAGTATGGCCGGTTATCTGTGGAGGACGGCGACGATACCGAAAGCAATTCCATCGGCAATCAGGCAAAAATTGCTGACGCTTTCCTTGCGGAGTACCCCGACATCCAAATTGTCGAGCGGTACGCTGACAACGGTTATACCGGTATGAACTACAACCGTCCGGCGTTCCGTCAGATGATGGCGGATGTGCGGAGCGGCAAGATCAACTGCATTATCATCAAGGACATCTCCCGCTTGGGACGTCATTTCGTCGAGACCAGCGAACTGGTGGAGCAGATATTCCCCGCCATGAACGTGCGCCTTATCAGCGTCAATGACAACTATGACAGTCTCGTGCAGGATGCAGGCGCTGCCGCGTCTCTCATCATGCCGCTGAAAATGGTCATGAACGAGAACTACGCCAAGGATATCTCCAGAAAAATCCGCAGCAGCATCCACGCGCAAATGCGCAGCGGCACCTATCTGCCTTCGTCCGGCAGCATTCCTTACGGCTATCTCCGGAACGCCGCTGCCGCGTCCTATGACATTGATGAGGACATCGCTCCGGTCGTCCGGCGTATCTTTGCCCTGCGTTCCGAGGGTGTCAGCTTCAACGCCATCGCAAAACAGCTGAATCAGGAACATATCCCATCCCCCGCCCAGCTGCGTTATCTGCGTGGAATGAACAGCTCTGCGGCATACCGTGACGCACTGTGGAGCAGGGCGACTATCCGCAAGATCGTCGGCAGCGACGTCTATATCGGCAACCGCACCTATGGGAAAGTATCCCGAAACCATTTGAACGAGAAAAAGAGACGTCAGCCCACTGAGCAATGGACGGTCATTCCAAACGCACATCCGCCGATCATCAGCAAGGAGCTGTTTGACGCGGTGCAGCAGGTCAATCAAGAGGTTCTTGCGTCCCGCGCCGCCTATCGCGTATGTGCTGATATTGGCGATGTGCAGGCCGATCTTTTCCGTGGTAAGCTGTTCTGCGCGGAGTGTGGCAGTCCCATGGGGGCCGGCAAAGGCTGCGCCCGGCACGGCGCACACTCTCCCAGCCGGCTGTTCTATGACTGCAACCGCTACCGCTACTCCGCGCACACCGTCTGTGCCAGCCACTACATCCGCCACGAGCGACTGCTTGCCGCTGTCACCGACGTCTTAGACCAGCAGGTAACATTGACCGTTGATGTAGAGCGGCTGATCCATGAAATCGACCATTCCGTCGAGCTGACACAGGCAAAGCGGGAAAAGCAAAATACCGCCACAAGCCTGCGGCTCCAGCGGCAGAGCCTTGACCGGAAGCTGGATATGCTGATTCACGACCTGTCCAGCGGGCTGATCGGCCGCGAGGAATTTCTCTACGCAAAAGAGAAATACCGGGCAGAGCTCAACCGCATTCTTGCGGCGGAAGCCGCGCAAAAGGAGCGGAGCAAGCAGATGCAGAAGGGCTTATCCACCGCACAGGCATGGGTACGCGCCATGCAGGAATATCAGCGGCTCCCGGCTCTTACAAAGGAGCTTCTTGATACGCTTGTTGAGCGTATCTCCATTCACGAGGATCGCAGCATCACGATCCAACTCAACTATGCTGACCCCTTCGCCACACTATGCCCCTATCACATACTGACAAAGGAGGCTGTTTGCTGTGGATAAAACGGCTTCCGATCTCATGATCTGCTACTACCGCCTTTCTTCGGAGGATGGCGATGTCGCACGCGGAAATGCCGCAGAGAGCTTCAGTATCTCCGCACAGCGCCTTTGTGTACGGAACTTCCTCGCATCCCACCCCGATCTGGAGGGAACCGTTGAGGAGATCGTAGACGATGGCTACACCGGCACCAATATGAACCGTCCCGGTATGCAGCGGCTACTGTCGCTGGTAAAGTCTGGAAGCGTCAAGACTGTCATTGTGCGTGACCTCTCCCGTTTTTCCAGAAGCTTTCTGGAGAGCGGCCACTATCTGGAGTTTGTGTTTCCGGCGTATGGCGTCCGTTTTATCTCCATCAACGACCACTTTGACAGCGCCGACTATGGCGAATCCACCGGCGGTCTGGAGCTGGGCATCACCAACCTGCTGAACCAGCTGTACAGCCGCGACCTGTCCCGCAAGATCAAAAGTGTAACAGACCGCAAAAAGCTGAATGGTGAATATGCCTTTGGCGCTGTCCCTTACGGCTATCAGAAGGGTGAGCAGAAGAACACCATCGTAGTTGATCCGCCTGCCGCCGATGTCGTCAGGCAGATATTTCAGTGGGCCGCACAGGGCGTCAGCATCACGCAGATCGCGCAGCGGCTGAATGCGTCCGGTACCGAGACGCCTTCCTCCTATCTGGCGAAAGTCCGGGGCCGCTACAAGGTACGGAAGTTCTGGACATACGAATCCGTCCGGAATATTCTCCAAAACCGCATCTACACCGGCGATACGGAGGCGTTCAAATCCCATGTGGTCAAGGTCGGCAGCAACCGCACGAAGCTGCTCACCGAAGCGGAGCGCCCTATCATCCCCCATACGCACGAGCCCATCGTGTCACGGGAGCTATATTTTCTTGCCCGCAGCACCGTACAGAAAACGGCACCGAAAACGCCGACAGGAAGCCCGCCAAGTCTGCTGCAGCCCTATCTTGTCTGCGGCTGCTGCGGGAACCATCTGGTGAAGGGCAAATCCTCCAACAAGAACTGGCGCTGTGCGTCGGCGCGCTATGTACCGGAAAGCGGCTGTGCCGAGGTCTGTATCTCCGACGCCGACTTGCAAGCCATTCTGATCCGTGCGATCAACATGCAATGTCAACTGCGGGACGCCCGCCTTGAGACCTTCCAGCGTCAATTTGAGAGTCACGCCTCCAAGCGCCGCGCCATCAACGCGAGGATGCAGAGATTCCAAGCTGAGATTCACCGCAAGCAGGAGGAGCTTATGTCTCTTTACGAAGCGCATGTCGGCGGCCGGCTATCAAAAGAGTCTTTTACAGAAAAACGGGAAAGCCTTCTCCGCGCACAGAACGAAAAGAAGCAGCAGCTTGCCCAGTTGAAAAGTGATTGGGAACTGCTCTGCGCGAAGGAGGAGACTGCCAAAAAGGAAGAACAACAAACCTCCGCCCTCTCTCTGTACCATGAAATAAGCGCTTTAGACCCTGCTCTTATGCGGGAATTGGTTTGTGAAATTTTAGTTTTCGGCAGGAAAAAAATTCAAATAAACTGGAAATTTAAAGATTTTACAAGCGAATTTGCCGAATAAAGTTCTTGAAAAAATATTTGTTGTCCCATATTGACATCAACCGTGAGCGGCAGTCCCATCCTCCAGGACGGACGGATCGTGGGTGCCGTCACCCATGTCCTGCTGAACGACCCCACCCAGGGCTACGGCATTCTCATGGAGAATATGCTGGCCATGGCGGGGTAAAAGGGAGGTGGAGGCATGCAGTCCCTGCTCATTAAGGACACCACCCGGGCACAGCGTGAGGAGATCGTGCGCCGGGCGCTGGCGGCCTGCGGCGGCAGCTGCGAGGGCTGCAATGGCTGCGGCAATTCCGGCGGCGGTCGCGTGGACGCCATCTATCAGCCGTATATCGACGGTGAGGTAGAGCTGGCGGACCTGAACGCGGCCTATTCCGAGAGCCGCAAGCTGGTGCGGTAACAACAGGAAGCGGCGGGCAGGGCCCGCCGCTCCCTTTTTTGCGTTGTGACTTACGGCACCGCTCGGTAGGATACTGGCTTGCCGTCCTCGAACGTCACCTGATAGCCGGTGCCCGGGGCCACCGGATAGTCGTACCGAATGCCGCCGAACCAGTGCATCAGCAGCCCAGCGGTGACGCCGCCGTGGATGACGCATACCGCGTCCTCTCCCGCGTCCAGCACCGGCTGGATGGCCGCCAGATTCCGCGCCAGCACCTGGGGCGCGCTTTCCCCGTTGGGGCAGGCATTGTGCTCCGCGTCCTCACACCACGCCTGAAACGCGGGATCGTCCTTCAGCTCGGCGTAGCTCTTCATCTCAAAATCGCCGAAGTCCATCTCCCGCAGACCGGGCAGCTGCGTGTGGGCCACATCGCCGTACAGTGCGCGGATGGTCTGCTCCGTCCGCAGAAGGCCGCTGGTGTAGTACCGCGCCGCCGTGGGGTACACGCCGGTCTTGGCGCGCTGCGCCAGCATCTCCAGCGAATCCGGCAGCACGGGGATATCCGCCGCCCCGTAGTACAGATCGTCCCGACTTCCGGCGGTGTCGCCGTGCCGCAGTAATGTCAGCCTCATTTCAATCCCTCCGTCAGCCCGCAGAATACGCGGGTCACATGGTCAGCCCTGCGGGCCAGCTCCTGCATAAACGTACCGTGGCGCTCCCGCCATGCCCGCTCCTCACCGTCCATGGGCACGATGCCGCCGCTGACCTCGCGGCAGACCACCACCGCGTTTTCAAACAGCGGCAGATACCGTTCCATGTCCGCCTCCCGACGGCTCAGCGCCTCCAGATGGCAGTAGCACTTGGCCGCCGCCGGCTCCGATACCGCCAGATCGCACACATCGTCCATGGTCAGACCGTAGTGCGCCAGCGCCCAGGTCAGCTTTCCCTGAAACGCGCCGCCGATCACCAATTCCATATCGCATTACCCTCCTATCGCCAAAACCACCGCGCCGCACAGCTCGGCCACCACCAGCCCGAAGCCGGAGATGTCGCCGGACATGCCGTCGAACTGCCGGAACCCGTGCCACACGGCCAGCCCGTAGCCCACTGCCGCCGCCAGCGGGGCAAAGCTGCCCCACAGCACCGCCGGTACGGCGCACGCCGCCGCCAGCACCGCCGCCGCCACGTACAGCGGCGCGCCGCCGCGCGCCATGGCACTGTACTGACTGGTGCTCATGGGCCGCAGCGACAGCACCGCCACCGCCGCCGCGGCGCGGCTGGCCACAGGGATCAGTGCCAGCGGCAGCAGCGGAACGTTCTCCATAGACAGAAACGCGCTCCACTGAGCCATGGCCAGCAGCACCATGCAGATCACCGCGAAGGCCCCGCAGTGGGAGTCCTTCAGGATGCGCCTCCGCGTCTCCAGATCCCGGCGGGACAGGATGCCGTCGCACACATCCATGAACCCGTCCAGATGCAGAAACCCCGTCACCAGCCATGGCGCCGCCGCGCCCAGTGCCGCGCCCAGCGCCCGGGGCAGATACCCTGCCAGCCACGCGCACAGCGCCCACACAGCACCCACGACGATGCCCACAAAGGGCAGACAGGCCAGCATTTTCCGCCGCGCCGTCTCGCTCCATATTTTTTTCGGGCAGGGGATGGCCAGAAACATCCCCCACGCCATGAAGAACCCGTAGATCCAGTCACGCACGGGGCATTTCCCCCTTCCACACATGGGGCAGCCCCATGGTCATCTCGCACACCACGTCGAACTCCGCCGCCAGCGTCCGGCAGATACCGGCCAGACCGGCGGTGTATGCCGCCGTCCAGGGGTCGTAGTCCTCGCCGCCCTGCCAGATGCCGTCGCACACGCATACGAAGTGGGCGGGCACGCGGCTGATGGCCGCGATCTGCTCCGCCGCCCGCCGGGGCGCACCCATGTCCATGCCGCCGTCCTCGAACATCTGCGCCGCCAGACACGCCGTCACGCTGTCGAACAGTACCGTGCCTTCGGGTCGGACAGCCTCCAGCCCTGCCGTCAGGTCACGCGCCCGCTCGATGGTGGTAAAGCCCCAACCATCGCGGTCGGCGATGTGCCGCCGGATGCGGGCCAGATCCTCGCCGTCGTGTGGCTCCATGGTGGCCCAGTAGTACATGGGCTTGCCGCAGGCCAGCGCCCGCGCCATGCGTTGGGCCGTGCTGCTCTTGCCGCTTTTGCAGCCGCCGATAAACAGAAGTCTCATGCGCCCTCCACCGTAAAGGCGTCCATCGCCCGTATCTCGTCCAGATAGCTGTCCTCAATGGAAGCCTCGCCGAACGTGGCCATGCCCCGCATGACGCCGCAGGCGCCCTCCAGCACGCGGAACAGCAGGGGACACCCGCTGCCCTCGCCCAGCCGCATCCCCAGACGCAGGCAGGGCTGGAGCCCCAGCGTCTCCGCCGCGATGCGGTAGCCTACCTCGTAGGAGTCGTGGGACAGAAACAGCACATCCCGCACCGCCGGACACAGCCGCACGGCGCACAGCGCCGCCGCGATGGAGATGAACCCGTCCACCGCCGCCGGCACCCGCTCATGGGCGCAGCCTAAAAATGCGCCGGTCATGGCGGCCAGATCCAGCCCGCCCACACCGGCCAGCACGCCGATGACATCGCTTCCGTCGGGCCGGTGCAGCGCCAGCGCCTGCCGCAGCACCTCCTTCTTCCGCAGGAAGCCCTCATCCGTCAGCCCGCCGCCGCGGCCCGTCACGGCCTCGATGTCCGCGCCGGTCAGCGCCGCCAGCACCGCCGCCGATGTGGTGGTATTGCCGATGCCCATCTCGCCGATGCCCAGCGCCGTCACACCGTCGGCTCTGGCCCGCGCCGCCTGCTCCATGCCTGCGGCCATGGCGTCCAGCACCTGCTGCCGCGTCATGGCGTCCTCACGGGCGATGTCGCCGGTGCCCCGCCGCACCTTGCGGTCCAGCACGCCTACCGGCGGCACGTCGCCGTCGATGCCCACGTCCACCACGCTTACATCGTCGCCGAAGGCCGCTGCCATGGCGGACATACCGGTCTTGCGGAAGGTCATGTTCACCGCCTGCTGCAGCGTCACCGCCGGCGGCGTACAGGATACGCCCTCGGCCACCACACCGTTGTCGGCGGCGAACACCGCCACGCGGCACTTGCCCATGGCGGGGCACACCTGCCCCGTCACACCTGCCAGCCGGATGGATATCTCCTCCAGCTGCCCCAGACTGCCCGGGGGCTTGGCCAGCTGCGCCTGCCGCCGCCGCGCCGCCTCCATGGCCGCCTCATCTGCGGGCCGTATGGCCTGTATGTAAGCCGAAAGCTCTTGCTCTGTCATGCTCGCTCCTCCAGATAGCCCTGCTCCGCCAGCCACGTCAGCGACGGCGCGCAGTCCTGATTCTCAATGGTATATGTCGCCGCCGGACAGACGTCCAGCAGCGTGTCCAGCACCTGTGCCATGGGGATGTCCCCCTGTCCCAGCGGGTCGTGGAGATCCCAGTCCCCCCTGTTGTTGTGCAGGTGTACGTGCTTCAGCCACGGGGCCATGGGACCGATCCACTCCATGGGCGGCGTCCTGCTGACGGAGGTGTTGGCGTGGCCCACGTCCAGACACAGCCCCAGCCGCGGATCGGCCACCGCCTGCGCGATCTGCACCAGCATGTCCGGCCCCGGCTCCATCACGTTCTCCACCGCCAGCACCATGTCCGGCGGCACGTCCGCCAGCAGTTCCTTCCAGAACACCGCCGACTGCTCCACGTACCACTCGGGGAAGTACACCAGCGGGATATACCCGCCGTGGACCACTATCCGCTTCACGCCCAGCATCCGCGCCGTCCGGATGGTCTGCCGGAACCGCCGCAGCGCCGTCTCCCGCACCAGCGGGTCGATGGCGCAGGGGGCCAGCTCCGCAAAGGGCGCGTGGAGCCACAGACGCTCCACCCCCGCGATCTGCTGCCGTACCAGCTCCATGGCGTCCGGCTGCTCCAGCCGCGGGGCCCAGCAGAACTCCGCGATCTCGAAGCCCAGCCCCCATTTTCCGGCCAGCGCCGCCGCCTGCCCGTCGATGCCGGACAGATGCAGCCTGTCCCGCAGCTCCTTCCGTTCCAAAGCCGCTCCTCCTTACAGATATTTCAAAACGATTATAGCATACTTGCCTGCAAATACAAACCCCAAAAACATCCCTGCCCCGACAGGGATTGACGGACCTCTCCGGAGCCGGTATAATTAAAACATCTGTGCGCAAAACAGGGGAGGGAGGTGCCACCCGTGCGCGATACGTTTTCCGACTGCCATCCGGCGGTCAATTTTGCCTATTTCGCTCTGGTACTGGCCTTCTCCATGACATTGATGCACCCCGTCTGTCTGCTGATCTCCCTGACCGGCGCCTGCTGCTATCTGGCGCGGCTCCATGGCCTGCGAGAGCTGGGACACAGCGCCCGCTGGCTGGTGCCCATGGCGCTGCTGGCGGCACTGGTGAACCCCGCCTTCGTCCATCAGGGCGTCACCATCCTGACCTACCTGCCCTCCGGCAACCCCCTGACGCTGGAGAGCATCCTCTACGGACTGGCCGCGGCGCTGCTGCTGGCCTCGGTGGTGCTGTGGTTCCGCTGCTTCAGCGCCGTTATGACCTCCGATAAATTCATCTATCTCTTTGGCCGCGCCATTCCCGCCCTGTCGCTGGTGCTGAGCATGACGCTGCGCTTCGTGCCCCGCTTCCGCCGCCAGTTCCATACCGTAGCCCAGGCCCAGCGCTTCATGGGACGCGACACGGAAAACGGCAGCCTGCTTCAGCGGTGCAAAAACGCCATGAAGGTCTTTTCCATCATGGTCACCTGGAGCCTGGAGAGCGCCATCGACACGGCGGACAGCATGCGCAGCCGCGGCTACGGCCAGCCCGGCCGCACCGCCTTCTCCATCTACCGTCTGGACAGCCGCGACCGGAGCCTTCTCCTGTGGCTGGCCTTCTGCGGCACATACCTGCTGGCGGCCGCCCTGAGCCGCGGCCTGCTCTTCCAGTATTACCCCATGCTGCGGGGCGCGCCCCTGCGCCCCATCACCGTCAGCTTTTACGCGGTATACCTGCTGCTGTGCCTGACGCCCGCACTGCTGTCGTGGGCCTCACAGCGCCGTTTCCGCCGTCTTGAGAAGGGAGGTGCCTGACAAATGAACGAGCTGTTCCGCCTTTCCGGCTTCGGCTTTACCTACCCCCAGCAGCGCCGCCCCGCCCTGACCGGCGTGGACCTCACCATCCGCTCCGGCGAATTCTGGGTGCTGTGCGGCCCCTCCGGCTGCGGCAAATCCACGCTGCTGCGCCAGCTCAAGACCGTCCTGACGCCCCACGGCGTCACCGAGGGCGAGGTGTACTTTCAGGGCACGCCTCTGCGGGATGTCCCCCTGCGGCAGCAGGCGGCGGACATCGGCTTCGTCCTCCAGTCGCCGGAGCATCAGGTGGTGACGGACAAGGTCTGGCACGAGCTGGCCTTCGGGCTGGAGAGTCTGGGCTGCGATACCCCGTCCATCCGCCGCCGTGTGGCGGAGATGGCGTCCTTCTTCGGCATTCAGGACTGGTTCCACAAGTCGGTGGATGAGCTGTCCGGCGGCCAGAAGCAGCTGCTGAGTCTGGCCTCCGTCATGGTCATGCAGCCCAAGGTGCTGATTTTGGACGAGCCTACCAGCCAACTGGACCCCATCGCCGCCGCCGATTTTTTGCAGACGCTGGGCCGCATCCACCGCGAGCTGGGCACCACCGTCCTCCTGACGGAGCACCGGCTGGAGGAGGCGCTGCCTCTGGCCACCCACGCCGCCGTGCTGGACGGCGGCCGCCTGCTGTGTACCGGCTCCCCCGCCGAGGTAGGCCGCCGGCTGCGGGGCAGGGGACACGGCATGTTCCTGGCCATGCCCGCCGCCATGCGGATCTGGGCCTCCGTCCATAGCGCCGATCCCGCCCCCGTCACCGTGCGGGAGGGCAGGGACTTCCTGCACCGCTGGGCGTCGCAGCACCCGCTGCTGCCCCTGCCCGAAGCGGAGGCACACCCCCACGGCGGCCCCGTCCTGACGGCGGAGGGCCTCTGGTTCCGCTACCGGCCGGATCTGCCGGACGTGGTGAAGGGCCTGGATCTCACCGTGTATCAGGGAGAACTGCTTGCCTTGCTGGGCGGCAACGGCGCCGGCAAGAGCACCACGCTCCACCTGCTCAGCGGAGCGCTGACGCCCTACCGCGGCACGGTGCAGCGCACCGGCCGTATCGGCGTCCTGCCTCAGGACCCCCAGGCCCTGTTCGTGAAAAAGACCGTCCGCGAGGACCTGTACGAGGCATTTGACGGCCAGAAGCTGGAGACCGCCCTGCGGGAAAAGCGGCTGGAGCAGGCGGTGGCCCTCTGCCGCCTGTCGCCCCTGCTGGACCGCCACCCCTACGACCTCTCCGGCGGAGAGCAGCAGCGCGCCGCATTGTGTAAGGTCCTGCTCCTTGACCCCGGGATATTGCTGCTGGACGAGCCTACCAAGGGCCTTGACGCCCAGTTCAAGCAGGAGCTGGCCGCCATCCTCCGCTCCCTGACAGCGGGCGGCGTCACGGTGGTCATGGTCAGCCACGACGTGGAGTTCTGCGCCCGCTGCGCCCATCGCTGCGCCCTGTTCTTCGACGGCAGCGTGGTGACGGAGGGCGCGCCCCGCCCCTTCTTCTCCGGCAACAGCTTCTATACCACCTCCGCTGACCGCATGGCCCGCGGCCTGTGCGCCGGCGCGGTGACGGCGGAGGATGTCATGGCCATTATCGGCGGCGACGTGCCGCCGGAGCCGGAGCCCCAGCGGATCTACGCCCCGCTGCCGCCGGTGGCGGAGGAGTCCGCCGCGTGGCAGGCGCCCAGACTGCCCTGGTGGCGAAAGGCGCTGGCCGCCGTGTCGGGTCTGGTGGCGCTGGCCATCTTCTGGCACGCCGCCAAATACACGGACCTGACGGCGCTGGTGGGCGGCGGCACGGTGTCCGCCGCCGGCTGGTCCGCGGTGGGGGAGTACGCCCTGTTCATCGCGGCTCTGTTCGTCACCGCCGCGGCCATCGGCCGCCGCTCGCCCCCGCCGGTGCAGCTCCAGACGCCGGTGCAGAAGCGGAAGCTGTCCCGCCGCACCAGGGTATCCGCCGCCCTGATATTGGTGGGCGTCCCCGCCGTCCTGTTCGTGGGCAGCTGCTACTTTGATCTGAAAAACTACTACCTCATGGCCCTGCTGGTGCTGCTGGCCTGCATGCTGCCCTTCTTCATGGTGTTCGAGGGCCGTAAGCCTCAGGCCCGCGAGCTGGTGATCATCGCCGTCCTCTGCGCTCTGGGCGTGGCGGGCCGCGCCGCCTTCTTCATGCTGCCCCAGTTCAAGCCGGTGCTGGCCCTGACCATCATCTCCGGCGTGGCCTTCGGCGGCGAGACCGGCTTTCTGGTGGGCGCCATGACCATGCTGGCCAGCAACTTCCTGTTCTCTCAGGGGCCCTGGACTCCGTTCCAGATGTTTGCCGCCGGCATCATCGGCTTTCTGGCCGGCGTCCTGTTCCGCAAGGGCTGGCTCCGCCGCAGCCGCGCCGCCCTGTGCGTCTACGGCGCACTGGCCGCCATCCTCATCTACGGCGGCCTGATGAACCCCACCTCCGCCCTGATCTACGGCAGGGAGCTGAACTGGCAGGTGCTGGTGAGCTATTACCTCACCGGCTTCCCTGTGGACTGCGTCCACGCCGCCGCCACCGTGTTTTTCCTCTGGGTACTGGCGGAGCCCATGCTGGAAAAGCTGGACCGCATCAAAACGAAATACGGCCTGGTAGAATAAAAAAGCGGTGTGGCAAAAGGCCACACCTCTTTTTTATAAATGCACTTATGCCACCAGAGCCAGATACCAGTCCAGCCCCGTGGTCACGACCACCAGATAGGCGATATACACCGCCAGCATCAGCACGCCCTGCCACCGCTGGAACCTCCGGCAGACGATGGTGGGGATGATGGCGATCAGCGTTACCACGATGGCCACGGGGAAGTCCAGATAGATGCTCTGGGCGGATACCGGCAGTTTGCCGCCGTACACGAAGGAACAGACCGCCAGAATGAGGGTGGTGTCGATGACGTTGGCGCCGATGACGTTGCCCACGGACATGGACGACTGCTTCTTGATGAGGGATGTGACAGCCGTCACCAGCTCCGGCAGGGAGGTGCCGATGGCCACGATGGTGACGCCAATGATGGCCTCGGACACGCCCCAGGACGCGGCGATGAGACTGCCGTTGCTCACCAGCAGCTGAGAGCCCACTACGATGCAGGCCGCGCCGCCCACGATGCGCAGAATGTTCAGCACAATGGATCTCCTGTCGCTGGCAGGAGCCTTCCCAGTCTCCTCCGCACCGGTGTCCCGCTTGGCGGAGCGGATGTTCTCCGTGATATACAGCAGGAAGATAAGCAGCAGCACCGCCGCCCCTGCGATGGAGAAGTTGCCGCTGCGGGAGAGCAGGAACAGCGCGCACACCGCCGCGATGAGCAGGATGCCCTTGGGTGCGAAGCTCCTTTTGTCCACGGCGATGGGCATGAAGATGATGCTGATGGCCAGGATCATGGCGGTGTTGCAGATGACGGAGCCGATGCCGTTGCCGATGGCCATGCCCACCTTGTCCTGTGACGCCGCGATGTAGTCGCCCACCTGGGACACCAGAATGCCGTGCCCCTCCATAGCGGCGATGGTGGACACGAAAATCTCCGGCAGGGTGGTGGCCACGCTGATGATGGTAGCGCCGATGATAAATTTGGGGATGCGGGTGATCTCCGCGGCCCACACGGCGCCGTCCACGAACCAGTCGCCGCCCTTCACGATGAGCACGATGCCCACCGCGAACAGTACGTATATCAGAATACTTTCCATATTTTTCCTCCTGCATTCACTTGCCACGGGCACAAAAAAAGCGCATGGCGCGCTGTCCATGCACAAAAAACTGCATGCACAATGCCAAGATCGTACATGAGTCTCATCAATTAAGATATGCCAGGTGCGCAGCACCAGCATGTTGACATACCGCGCCCAATGGCGCCGACTACTCCCTCAATTCAGCTTACTATACCATATTTTCCGAAAAAGTCAACAGGGCATCCGGAAAAGTCAGGGGGGGAGAGGCAAAACCTCTCCCCCTGCCGCGCCAGCCGCCCGCCGAAGAACGTATCGTCAAAGGACCGCTCCGCCGGCGTCACGAGCGGCACATGGTCCATCCGGCAGCCGCCCTCGCAGCTGCGGATGCCGCGGCGCCCACGGGTCCGGCGGGCAGACGGTGAACCGCCTGCCCGCATACGTCTCCCTGTCCAACGGCCTGACGTCCATCGTCTTACCTTCGTAAATTCGTATCCGTGCGGCCCGTCAGAACGTCAGCCGCATCTGGTGCCACACCGCGTTCCCGTGGGTGGACTTCTCGGACACGCCCTCGTCCACGAAGCCGAACTTGGCGTAGTAGTGGATGAGCCGCTCCTTGCACGTCAGCACCAGCCCCTTGCGCCCCTGCTTCCGCGCGTCGTCGATGGCGCGGCGGAGCAGCTCTCCGGCGTAGCCGTGCTGCCGGTACTCAGGCAGCGTGTTGACGCCGAAGATCATCTGCCACGCGCCGTTTTCGTTGTGCAGCGCCGCATTTTCGTACATGTCATCGGTCAGATCCGGCTCGTCCGTGACAAAGCCGTCCACAAAGGCAATGAGTGTGCCGCCGTCGAACATGAGCCAGAAGTGGCCGCTGTAATACCGAAGCCTCTGGGCGAAGTCCTGTTCGGTGGCCGCCTCTGCCGGCGGGAAACACGCCGCCTCCACCGCGGTCACAGCGGCCAGGTCGGACATATCCGCATATCTGATGTTCATCTGAGAGCCCTCCTGTGTTGATTTTGTGGTTTGCGTTTCCATTCTATCACAGCCTGCCGGAAAACGCCACCCGCTCCCGCGTCCCGCGTTTGAACGCCCCCAATGGGCATACTCCGCCCACACGTATCTCGCCATGTCTTCGGTCGCGCACCCCGTAGGGGCCGGCGTCCCCGACGGCCCGCATCGGCGCACCCTCGAATACCGGCGCACTCTCGTCTATCCCTCCGTAGGGGCCGGCGTCCCCGACGGCCCGCATCGGCGCACCACCGGATACCGGTGTACTCTCGTCTGATCCTCCGTAGGGGCCGGCGTCCCCGACGGCCCGTTTTCCGTTCTCCGATTGCGGGCTGCACCCGCGTCCTGCATGTATGCCTCCGGCGGCCATATTTCTTTCAACAGCGAAAGAAATATGGAAAAGAACGCCGCCAAAAACCATCGGTTTTTGGATTTCCCTTTCGTCCAATTGTAACTGCGGTGCAAAAAGGTTCCGCACCGGATCGCCTGCACTCCTATCCCCGCTGCCGCTCCTGTGTACCGCGCGAAAACTTTCTTCTCTCGCGCCGTACAGAGGAAGTGCTTTACATCCTACATACTTTTATATTCTGCGGCCCGAAGGGCCGCACCTATCTATCACAGCCCGCCGGAAAACGCTACCCGCTCCCGTGTCCCGCGTTTGAACGCCCCAATGGGCACACCCCGCCCACACGTATCTCGTCATGTCTCCGGTCGCGCACCCCGTAGGGACCGGCGTCCCCGACGGCCCGTTTTCTGTTCTCCGATTGCGGGCTGCACCCGCGTCCTGCATGTATGCCTCCGGCGGCCATATTTCTTTCAACAGCGAAAGAAATATGGAAAAGAACGCCGCCAAAAACCATCGGTTTTTGGCGGCGTTTTTGTCCACTTTTGCCGCTGTTGGCAAAAGCGGGTCGCTCCGGAGAGCGAAATGTCCCCGCCCCGCGCCTCCGCACAAAACGATACCCCTCCGGCTCTGCCGGAGGGGTATCGCAGTTCACATGATCTCAAAACTTGTCTTTGTTGAAGATGCGCAGGATCTCGTCGAAGGACTTATCCATCTCGTCCTGGGCCTGCTCGCCCTTCACCTCATCCAGCGGCTGCAGCACGGGCTTCTTCTCCGCCTGTGCCTGCGCAGTCCCGCCATTGGAGGTGATGCGCGCCTCCTGCTGCTCCTCGTCGAAGCCGGTGGCGATGACGGTGACGCGGATCTCGTCGTCCAGCGTCTCGTCAAACGTGGCGCCGAAGATGGTGAGCGCATCGGGATGCACGGCCTGCTGCACCAGCGTGGCCGCCTGCTCCACTTCCTCCAGACCGATATCCATGGAGCCGGTGACATTGATGAGCACGCCCTTGGCGCCGTTGATGGAGGTCTCCAGCAGGGGGGAGGAGATCGCCATACGCGCGGCCTCCTCGGCCTTGCCCTTGCCGGCCGCACGGCCCACGCCCATGTGGGCCAGACCCGCATCCTTCATGATGGCCGTCACATCGGCGAAGTCCAGGTTGATGAAGCCGGTGTCGCGGATCAGATCGGAGATGGACTGCACCGCCTGGCGCAGCACGTCGTCGGCGATCGCAAACGCGTTGGCGAACGTGATCTTCTGGTCGGTGGCGTACTTCAGCCGCTCGTTGGGGATGATGACCAGCGAGTCCACCTTGCTGCGCAGCTCCTCGATGCCCTGCTCGGCCTGGGCCATGCGCTTCCGCCCCTCAAAGCCGAAGGGCTTGGTCACCACGCCCACGGTGAGGACGCCCGCCTCCCGGGCGATCTCCGCCACCACGGGAGCCGCACCGGTGCCGGTGCCGCCGCCCATACCGGCGGTGATGAACACCATGTCGGTGCTCTCCAGCGCCTTTGCCATCTGGTTGCGGCTCTCCTCCGCGGCCTTGCGGCCCACCTCAGGGTTGGAGCCTGCGCCCTTGCCGCCGGTGAGCTTCTCACCGATCTGGATCTTATAGTTCGCGCTGGAAGCGTTCAGCGCCTGCTTGTCCGTATTCACTGCCACAAAGTCCACGCCCTGGGCGCCGGAGCGCACCATGCGGTTGACCACGTTATTGCCGCCGCCGCCGACGCCGACCACTTTGATGCTGACGACGTTTTCCGGACCGGTCTCCAATCCAAAAGCCATGTTGGTTCCTCCTGCCACAATTTGTATCGAAAAGACAGTTTCTCTGTGCGTAATTCTATATCTTGTGCTATAACTTATATTCTATTACGGAATGATAGACCCGTCAAGTGTTCCTGCGGAATTTGTCCATCTTTTTCCCGTCAGGAGGGGATAAAGCTGGCCTTCCCGTCCTGCGTCATATCGATGGTGCCCTTTTCATTGGCCTCCAGCTTCTCCACCACTGCCGCCAGATAGTCCAGCTTGTAGTTGAAGTCGGCATCCCACAGGAATTCCACCTGGAACCGCCCCATGTACTGCATGGTGATGCGCGCCGCATCGGACAGATCGATGACCTGCACCTCGTGCAGCATCCCCTTATCGTCCAGCAGCACCAGCATGCTCAGCAGCTGGTCCAGCACGGCCTGCTGCGTGGCGGAGGCCCGTGCTTCGCTGCCTACCTGGGGATTCAGCAGCGTCAGCCCCTCAATCTGGATGTACTGGCTCCATTTGGCGGCGCTGACGGTATCCACGATGTTGCCCCTGTCGCACAGGAGATACACCGTGCCGTCCTGCTTGATGGCCACAGGGTCGCGGCACTCCGTGATCTGCACCACCAGCTTGCTGGGCAGCACCCGCCGGAACTGCACCGTTTCCACGTAGGGCAGCTGCTGGCGGATGCGCGCCGCCGCATCGTACTTGTTCAGGAAAAACAGGTTGTCGCCCGCCTTGATCTGGGCCGCCGCGGCGATCTGCTCGTTGGAATAGCGGCTGTTGCCGCTGATCTCAATGTCATCGATCCTGAAGAACATGGCCAGCGCAAGGCCGATGGCGCCGCAGATCAGCACGAAGGCCAGCAGCTTGTAGAGGAAAGCAAAGCTCCCTTTCCGCCGTTTGCGATTGTACCGTCTGCGTCGCGCCATGCCTGAAGCTCCTTACTCCGTATTCTGCCGGACCCGTGCGCCCAGCCCTGCCAGATCGCCGGCCAGGTCCGCGTAGCCCCGCTGTATATGCCTGCACTGATGGACGGCGGAGCACCCCTCCGCCTGTAAGGCCGCGATGACCAGCGCCGCCCCGCCCCGCAGGTCGGCGGCAAACACATCGGCGGCGTGGAGCCGCTCCACCCCGCATACCACGGCCACCCGCCCCTCCACGCGGATGTCAGCGCCCATGCGCTGCATCTCCGCCGCGTGGCGGTAACGGCTTTCAAAAATATTTTCCACGAATACCGTGGTGCCCCGGCTCCGCAGCAGCGCCGCCATCAGCACGGCCTGACAGTCGGTGGGGAACCCCGGATAGGGCGCGGTCCGCACCGGCGTCACCGCCTGTAACCGCCCCTCGCTGCGCAGCCGGATGTCCGTCTCGCCGCAGTCGATCCGGCACCCCGCCTGCTGTAAGGCGGTGGTCACCGTGGCCAGATGCCGGTAGTCCGTCCCCCGCAGCAGGATGTCCCCGCCGCAGGCCGCCGCCGCGCATAGATAGGTGGCCGTCACGATCCGGTCGGGTATGACCCGATGGACGCACCCGTGCAGGGGCCTGCACCCCTCCACCGTGATGACGGACCCGCCCGCGCCCCGCACCTCCGCGCCGCAGGCGCACAGGAAGTCCTGCAGGTCCGCGATCTCCGGCTCCCGCGCTGCGTTGGTGATGACCGTGACGCCCTCGGCGCCGCAGGCCGCCAGTATGGCGTTCTCCGTGGCGCCCACGCTGGGGATGGCCAGCACGATCTGTCCGCCCCTGAGATGCCTGCCCTGACAGTACAGCTTACCGCCGCTTTCCTCGATGGAAGCGCCCAGCGTCCTGAGCGCCGCCAGGTGCAGGTCGATGGGCCGCGGCCCCAGCTCGCAGCCTCCGGGATAGCTGAGCTCCGCCCAGCCGCATCGGGCCAGAATGGCCCCCAGAAAAATGACGGATGACCGCATCCGCCGCATCAGCGTCTGGGGGATGTCGCATCGGGTCAGCACGCTGCTGTCCACCAGCAGATCCCCGTCCTCCCAGTCCGCGCTGCATCCTAAGTACCGCAGGATATCCGCCGCCGCGTCCACGTCGCTCAGACGCGGACACCGCCGGATGCGGCATGCCCCGCCGCACAGCAGCGTGGCCGCCAGAACAGGCAGTACGCTGTTCTTGGCTCCCTGCACCACCGTCTCGCCGCTGAGCCGGTGGCCGCCCTCAATGGTGATCGACCCCATAAAACCCCTCCCGCCCTTTGATACGCCATTGTATGAAAGGACGGGCTGCGGGTGTGCATGCCCTACCGGACCAGAGCCATCACCGTGTCATAAATACGCTCCGCGGCGTCAGGGATGCCCAGCTGGGCCATGCCCTGCTTCATCCGCGCCTGCGTCTCGGGGCTGCGGAGGATGTCCGCCGCCGCGTCGTACAGCGCCGCGCCATTGGCCTCGCTCTCCAGCAGGACCCTGGCCCCGCCGTGGGCCTCCAGCAGCCGTGCGTTCTTCTCCTGATGGTTGTTGGTGACGTAGGGGGAGGGCACCATGATGGCCGGCATCCCCAGCGCCGTCAGCTCACTGATGGTGGACGCGCCCGCGCGGCAGATGACCAGATCCGCCGCCCGCATCACCGTGGCCATGTTGTAGATGTACTGCCGCACATCCAGATCGGGGCACAGCGCCAGCTCCCGCTGCCGCAGGGCCGTTTCCATGGTCTCCCAGCCGCCCTTGCCCACCGCGTGGACGTGGTGGAAGGGGAAGCCGTTCTCCCGTTCCTTTTCGAACATATCCAGCATGGCCTCGTTCATGTGGCTGGCGCCCAGACTTCCCCAAAAGGATACCACAACCGGCCGCCCGTCGTCAAAGGCCAGATTCTGCCGCGCCTCCAGAGGCGTTTTCTCGAAGAAGTCGCCCCGCACCGGCGTACCCGTCACCATGATGCGCTCAGGGTGCCGGTAATGCTGGCGGCAGTCCTCAAATCCCACCATGATCACATCGGCATACTCCTCCAGCATGCGGGTGGTGAGCCCGGGCACCGAGTTGCTCTCGTGTACCGCCGTGGGGATGTGGGCCCGGGCCGCCGCCTTCACCATGGGAAAGCTGGCGTAGCCGCCGGTGCCCACCACCAGATCGGGCCTGAACTCCCGCAGGATGGCCTTGGCCGCAGGCCCCGAACGGGCCAGCGCCCCTGCGGCGTGAAGATTGTGGCGCATGGCCTCCGGCCGCATGGACCGGCGGAAGCTGTCCACCTCCACGGCGGCGTAGTCGTAGCCCGCCTTGGCCACCAGCTCCCGCTCCATGCCGTCGGGGGTGCCCACGAACAGCACGGCGGTCTGGGGGTCACGCTGCCGCATGAGCCCCGCCAGCGCCAGCGCCGGGTTCACATGTCCTGCGGTGCCCCCGCAGGTGAAAATAACTCTCATCCTGAAAACTCCGTTTCTGCTTCGATGTTTTATGCCTCCGGCGGCCATATTTCTTTCAACAGCGAAAGAAATATGGAAAAGAACGCCGCCCAAAACCAATGGTTTTGGATTTCCCTTGTCCGATTACGACTGCGGTATAAAAAGGTTCCGCATCGAATCGCTTGTACGTCTCTCCCCGCTGCCGCTCCCACGCACCGCGCGGCAGTGCCTTACTGCGTAGGAGCCGGTGTTCCCGACAGCCCGCTGCTCGTTCCTTTCATGCCTCTGGCAGGGATATTTCGCGCTCCGGCGCGACATCCTTTTGCCCGCGGCGGCAAAAGGATGCAAAAACGCCGCCAAAGACCCATGGTCTTTGGAATTCCTTTACGCCGAACGTGATACGACGCAAAAAGGCCCATAAGGAATCGCCTCCGCTCCTATCCCCGCTGCCGCTTCCATGTTCCGCGCGGGTGGCGTGCTATGACAGGCTCCGGCACTCGGCGATAAGAGCCGCTGCCGCTCCCGTGTTCCGCGCGGCGGTGCGCTGGCTTATCGGCGGCGTGTTGGCATGCCGTTCTGCAAAATACGCTTCGCAGCAGCGCGTATTCTTTATATTTCGCGGCCCAACGGGCCGCACCTGCACATGCCGCCGCTGGCGGCATGTGCGCGATTTGATAATCGCCAAAATCGGTAGGACCACGCGCCCCCATTTTGCTTTGCAGGAGCGGTAGCGATAAGAGGATCGCAAGGGATTCGTTGTACGACGATCAGCACCGTTTTGGATTTCGCGTGGTACGCGGCGGCAGGTTTCCGGCGTACTCCAGCCGCGCAGGAAGTCTTGAAACCTGCGGTTTCAAGCAGACCTTTTGGTCACTTTTGGGGCTGTGGCCAAAAGTGACCCGCGCTCGGGGGCGCGGAACCCTCTCCCGCCGCTGTTGGAAGAAATGGGGCCGCCGGAGACAGGAATGAAAATTCTCGATCCCTATACCCACTGCAATTACCTGACAGAAAAATACGCTATGTTGTCAAAAATCGCCCGTTTACCCCGCCTTGGGCGCGGGGATCTGCCGCGACACACTGAGCACCATGCCCATCTCCACCAGCTGCAAGCACAGCGCCGTGCCGCCATAGCTGAAGAACGGCAGGGAGATACCGGTGGTGGGCACGAAGCCCGACACCACCGCGATGTTCAGGAAGGTCTGAAGGGCCAGATGGGTCATGATGCCCACCACCAGCAGCGCGCCGAACCGGTCGCGGGCGTGGAGGGCGATCCAGAAGCCCCGCAGGATCAGCAGGGCGAAGATCAGCATAATGACGCAGGCGCCGATAAGCCCCAGCTCCTCGCATACCACGGAGAAAATAAAGTCGTTGTACTGCTCGGGCAGGTACAGAAACTTCTGGCGGCTTCGCCCCAGCCCAACGCCCAGCAGACCGCCGGAGCCGATGGTGATCAGGCTCTGCGCCAGCTGATAGCCGTCGCCGGAGTAGTCCAGCCACGGGTCGTGCCACATGGCGATGCGGGCAGAGCCGTACTTGATGACGCCGCTTTCCGCCAGCTTGACAAACAGAAGGCCTATGGCGCCCACGCCGCCGATACCGGCGGCCACCAGCCAGCCCTGAATGCCGCCCACGATCATCAGCACCGCGCCGGTACACAGGATCAGCACCGTGCCGGACAGATGGGGCTCCAGCATCATCAGAACGGAGATGATGCCCAGCAGCGCCACATAGGGCACGATGCCCTGCCGCCACGTCAGCATCTTCTCCTTTTTCTTGGAGATGGTATCGGAAAAGTAGACGATGACCGCCAGCTTGGCGATCTCCGACGGCTGGAACTGGAACACGCCCTTGATGCCCAGCCAGCGGGTGGCGTTGTTGGCGGTGATGGCCAGTGGGTTGTGGGGGATGATGACCAGGATCAGCAGGAACAGCGCCAGACCCACCAGCATGCGGGACGCACCGCGCCAGCGCTGGTAGTTGATCTTGCCCACAACGAACATGCCTGCCAGACCGATGACGGCGAACAGGGCCTGCCGCTTGAAGTAGTAGGTGCCGTCGCCGGTGTCGTAATAGGCGCGGGGGAAGCTGGCGGAGAACAGCATAATGAGTCCGATCACCGTCAGCAGCAGCGTCAGGATCAGGAAGGGCAGATCCATGGACCCCTTGGCGGCCTGCGTGTGCTTTTGCTCTGTTTGGCGCATGCGGGCCTTCATGGCCTTCTGGGCCTGGTATTCTGCACGGGTCACGGCTGTCCCTCCTTCCGAAATTTCATGTTGGTACTTCCTCATGAACTTCATGAGGAACGAAGACCCGCTTCATGATGAACTTCCTGATGGAAGTATTTTCAGAAGCTGAAGCGCTGGTACACGGCGAAGTAGGCCAGCAGGCAGAACAGTGCGCTGACGGTGGAGAACACCGCCACGATCTTAGTCTCCTTCCAGCCGCACATCTCAAAGTGATGGTGCAGCGGCGCCATTTTGAAAATGCGCTTGCCGTGGGTGAGCTTGAAATACGTCACCTGAATAATGTCGGACAGCGTCTCACAGATGTAGACGATACCCACCAGCAGCAGCACCAGCGGCATGTCGTAGGCGAAGGCCAGTGCCGCCACCGCGCCGCCCAGGAACAGGGAGCCGGTGTCGCCCATGAACACCTTGGCGGGGTAGCGGTTATACACCAGAAAACCGCACAGGCCGCCCAGCATGGCGGCGGAAAACGTGCCCAACTGGGCGAAGCCGGGCCAGATGATGGCCATGGCCGTAAAGAAAACGGCCACGGGGATGGTGACGCTGGTGCTGAGACCGTCCAGCCCGTCGGTGATGTTGACGGCGTTGACGGTGCCCACGATGACGAAGGCGGCGAAGACGAGGTACACCGGCCACGGCAGCACCACATGGGTGTTCCAGAAGGGGATATACAGGTTGGGACTCAGCATCCCCTCGTACCGCATGAGGCACAGGAACGCCACGGCCGCCGCCAGCTGCAGCACAAACTTCTGCAGCGCCGTCAGGCCGGTGTTGTGGTGATGCTTCACCTTCTGATAGTCGTCAATGTAGCCGATGAGGCCGAACACCAGCGCAAAGAGATAGACGTACAGGTGGGCGAAGTCGCCGCCCGCCATATGCTTCCAGCCCAGAGCCACGATGGTGATGCCGATACCGATAATGAACATCAGGCCGCCCATGGTGGGGGTGCCCTGCTTGGTCATGTGCCAGGTGGGGCCGATCTCCTTGATGGACTGGCCGGCCTTCAGCCGCACCAGCGCCGGTATCAGCAGCTTGCCGGCGATGACGGTGATGACAAAGCTGACCGCCACCGGCAGCACGATCTCCAGAATTCCCATAATGATTCGCTCCTTCCCGCCGCGAAAGGGCGCGGCGGCTCTTGTGATTTAGCCCTGCTTTTTCAGGTAGTCCGCCACGATGACCCGCTCATCCATGGGGTAGTGGACGTGGTTGATCTCCTGATAGTCCTCGTGACCCTTGCCGGCCAGGATGATGACGTCGCCGCTCTGGGCGTGATCCATGGCGTAGTGGATGGCCTCCACACGGTCGGGAATGGCCACGTAGGGCGTGTCGGTGTCCCGCATGCCCGCCAGAATGTCGTCGATGATGGCCTGCGGCTCCTCGGTGCGGGGGTTGTCGCTGGTGACAATGACGAAGTCTGCCAGCCGCGCGGCGATGCCGCCCATGACGGGGCGCTTCGTCTTATCCCGGTCGCCGCCGCAGCCAAACAGCACCACGGTACGGCCCTTGGCAAAGCCGTTCACCGACTCCAGCACATTCTCCAGCGCATCGGGCTTGTGGGAGTAGTCGTTGAGAATGGTGTAGTCACGGCCGGGGGTGGGGATGATCTCCATGCGGCCCTTGACGCCGTGGTTACGGGCCAGCGCGTCGGCGCACTCCGCCAGCGGGACGCCCAGATTCCAGCAGCAGGCCATGGCATCCAGCGTATTATATACCGTGAACTGGGCAGGGATGCCCACCTGTACGTGGGCCCAGTCGGTGTCGGCCTCAGCGTCGAACTCCACGCTGCCGGCGTGGAGCTGGACGGACTTGGCCTTCAGATCCGCATCGGCGTGAATGGCGTAGGAGAACAGCCGGGGGCACTGGGCGTGGGCCAGAAGGCGCTGATGCCATGGGTCGTCGGCGTTGTAGACGCCCACGTCGCAGCGGTCGAACAGGATGGCCTTGGCGTCGCAGTACGCCTCCATGGTGTGGTGGAAGTCCAGATGGTCCTGACTGAGGTTGGTGAAGATACCCACGGCGAAGCGCACGCCATAGACGCGATCCAGCGTCAGGGCGTGGGAGGAGACCTCCATCACCACATGGGTGCAGCCGGCATCGGACATCCGGCGGAACAGCTTCTGCAGCTCGAAGGACTCCGGCGTGGTGCGCTCCGTGTGGAGGACTTCGCTGCCGATCATGTTCTGAATGGTGCCGATCAGGCCCACTTTGGCACCGGCCTTCTGCTCCAGAATACTCTTGATGAGGTAGGTGGAGGTGGTCTTGCCGCTGGTGCCGGTGACGCCGATCATGGTCATCTCGCGGGAGGGGTGATCGAACCAGTTGCAGGCGATCACCGCCAGAGCGCGGCGGGAGTCCTCCACAACTACGTAGGGAATGTCGCCGTCGGGTGCATGCTGGCAGACAACACAGGCCGCGCCTTTTTCACGGGCCATGGGGATGAAGCGGTGGCCATCTGTCTCGGCACCGGTGATAGCCACGAACAGCCCGCCCTCCGCCGTCTGGCGGGAGTCGTAGCAGACGTCGGTGATGTCGGTGTCCATATCGGCGGTGGCGGCCAGAACAGTGAGGCCCTTTAGCAGTTCGTTCAGTTTCATGGGAAAGCTCTCCTTTACGGCAAAGTACAGTACCTTCCATTATAACAGGCAGGAATTGCGCAGAAAAGGGAAATCTGTGCGGTCTGCTGGGAAGTTCGTGCGGAGTTTAATCCGTGACGGAGGTGTCGCCCAGCTGGACAGTGATGACCGTACCGGCCTCCACCTCGGTGCCCGCCTCAATGGACTGGGACAGCACGCGGACGGCGGAGGACTCGCTGCCGGTGGTACCGGAGAAGCGGATGAACAGCCCCGCGCCGGTGGCGGCGGTGTTGGCCTCGGAGGGCGTCTTGCCGATGAGGTGGGGCACCGTACACTTGGCGGTGGACTTATCCGTGCCGGCGTACAGGATGACGGCGGACTTGCCGGGGATGATGGCGCCGCCGGCGGGGGTCTGGTCGGTGACGGTGTCGCCGTCGCCGTTGATCTTGCAGCTGAGGCCCCGTTCGCCCAGCTTGGTCTTGGCCTCCTCCACGGACATGCCGATGACATTGGGCACGGTGGTGTCCATGCCCAGCAGCTCCTCGGCGGAGTAGCTGGGCTCCACGCCCAGATAGGGCAGGACCTCGGACATGATAGAGCTGGCGGTGGGGGCCACCATGTTGCCGCCGGACACATAGGTGCCGGTGGAGCGGCTGGGGGTATCCAGCGTCAGGAGCATGATGACCTGGGGATCGTCGGCAGGGGCGAAGCACAGGAAGGACACCACCACGTCGCCGGTCTGGCCCTTATCGGCCGTACCGGTCTTGCCGCCCACGCGGTAGCCCGCCACCTGACCGTTTTTGCCGGTGCCGCTGGCCACCACGTATTCCAGACACTCCCGCACGGTGGCGGAGGTCTCCTCACTGACCACCTGACGGATGGGGGTGCTGTCGTGCTGATAGGTGACGCTGCCGTTGGAGTCGGTGATGCGCTCCACCAGATAGGGGGTGCGCAGGTAGCCGCCGTTGACGCAGGCGGCCTGAGCCGTGATGAGGGCGATGGGAGTGACGTTGAAGTTCTGGCCGAAAGCGTAGCAGGCCAGATCCAGCTGAGTGAAGCTGGCGGGATCGGCGAAGATGCTGTCCGCCTCGCCGCCCAGGTCGATGCCGGTGCCTTCCATGAGGCCGAAGGATCTCATGTACTCGTAGAACGCGGTGTTGCCCAGCTTCAGACCGTAGGAGATAAAGGCAGGGTTGCAGGAGTTCCCCACGGTCTGGACCAGGGTCTGCAGGCCGTGACCGGCCTTGTTGGAGCAGTGGATGGTCTGTCCGGAGATGGTGACGAAGCCGTTACAGTTGACGGTGGTGTTCTTGTTGATGACACCCTCCTCCAGCGCGGCGGCCAGCGTCAGGATCTTGAAGGTGGAGCCGGGCTCGTAGGTGTCGTTCAGCGCCTTGTTGCGCCACTGGAGCAGCTGCATCTCCGCCAGCGTGTTCTCGCCGCGGGCGATGCGCTCCTGCAGGGTCTGGTCCTGCACGGCGGAGAAGTCATTCAGGTCATAGTTGGGGTAGGAGGCCATGGCTAAGATGCCGCCGGTGTTGACGTCCATGATGATGCCTGCGGCGCCGTTGGCGGCAGCGAACTTATCGGCCATATTCTCCAGACCCTTTTCCAGATAGTACTGGATGGTGGCGTCCAGCGTCAGCGTCAGGTCGCTGCCGTTCTGGGCGGCGAAGTACTGTTCATAGGCGTACATCATGTCGTTGCCGGCGTTGTCCTTGGCGGACACCACCAGACCGCTCTGACCCTCCAGCTCCTGCTCGTAGCGGGCCTCCAGCCCGTACAGGCCGGTGTTGTCATCGCCCACGAAGCCGATGACATGGGAGGCCAGAGAGCCGTAGGGATAGTAGCGCTTGGCGTCGGCCACCAGGTGGACGCCCACGATCTTGTTCTCGTTGATATAGGCGCGGACGGCGTCGGCAACCTCCTCGTCGGCGCGGAGCTTGATCAGCTCGTACTGGGACTCGGTGTTGTCCATGCGGCGGCGGATGGCGGCGGCGTCGCCGTCCAGTATCTCGGCCAGACCCGCAGCCAGGGAGTCCTTGGTCCAGGTCACGGGATCGTCCTTGTCATTGACGGCGCGGTCGATCTCCAGCGGGGAGAGAATGACGGTCTCGGCGCTGGCGGAGATGGCCATGATGTTGCCGCTGCGGTCGTAGATGGTGCCGCGGGAGGCGGTGACCACCGTGCGGCGGGTCTGCTGATTCACGGCCTTGCTCTGCAGTTCCTCGTGGCGGACGATCTGGAGGTCGAACAGCTGAAAAAACAGCAGCACGAACATGCCGACGCCCATGACGAGCATCAGCACGAAGGAGCGGGTCTGGATGACCCGATTGGCGCGGCGGATATTTTCATCCTTGCGGTTGGGGTTTGGTCTGCGTTCTGTCACGTTCTCTGCCTCCGAATGTAGGGTCCGGCGGCTCTGCGCCGGACGGGTCCTCGAATGTCAAGCAAGGAGCAAGAAGTCGCCTTCTTACTCCTTACTGCCTCATGATATGGCCGCTGTCAGCGGAAATATTCCAGCACATAGGCCCAGCCATCCTTTGCCTTATCCAGCAGGCCGCCGGCGCTGCCCTCCGCCTTGTAGAGGGTGACGCTGTCGCTGCCGGACAGGTCGATGTACTGGATCTGGCCGCTGGTGGGCTTGGACATGCCGGCGGCTTCGGCGGCCGCCTTGATGGTGGCCAGATCGAAGGTTTTTTCGTACTCCGTCAGCAGCGCGACGTGCTGCTCGTCCAGATCGGAGATCTGGCGCTTGATGGAGGACACGCTGCCGGACACGTCGGTGAGGGTGACGTAGCCCAGCATCAGAACCACCACCATGGCCAGCAGCACCACCACGCCGCCTGCCACCAGCGGGGAGGGACGTGCGGCGGCGCGGGCCTGGGGCCTGCGGCGGGGCAGGGGCTTTTCCTGTACGGCGGGCTGCTGCTTCGGGGGCAGCTTGCCGGCCTCCTCCAGCTGGCGCTCCCGCACCAGTGCGTCCAGGTCGTAGGCCAGACTGCCGTATACGGCGTTTTTGCGATAAGGCTGGGCCAAGGTGCGGTCACTCCTTTCCGAAAGATGCAGCGGCTCTGCGTCAGAGCTTTTCCGCCACGCGCAGCTTGGCGCTGCGGGCGCGGGGGTTCTCGGCCAGCTCTGCGTCGCCGGATACGATGGGCTTGCGGCTGACCAGCCGTATCTTCGGCGTTTTGCCGCAGACACAGACGGGGAAATTAGGCGGGCAGGTGCAGCCTGTGGCCAGCTCCTGCATGGTCTTCTTGATGATGCGGTCCTCCAGCGAGTGGAAGGAAATGACAGCCAGCCGTCCGCCCGCGTTCAGGTGGGATACGGCGGCCTCCAGCATGGGAGGCAGGGCGTCCAGCTCGCCGTTGACGGCGATGCGGATGGCCTGAAAGCTGCGCTTGGCGGGGTGCTGCTTCTCCCGCAGGGCGGCGGGGGGCATGGCGGACTTGATGATGTCCACCAGCTGCAGCGTGGTCTCAATGGGAGCCTGCTCACGGGCCTGCACGATGCGGCGGGCGATGGCGGGGGCGCAGCGCTCCTCGCCGAAGTCGTAGAGGATGCGGCGCAGCTCCTCATAGGGCCAGTCGTTTACCACATCGCGGGCGGTGAGGGGCGCCGTGCGGTCCATGCGCATATCCAGCGGGGCGTCGTGCATGTAGGAAAAGCCCCGGGCGGCGTCGTCCAGCTGGGGGGAGGAGACGCCCAGATCAAAGAGCATCCCATCGACACCGGAGATATGGAGATCGGCGAGGATATCGCCGATGCGGTCGAAGTTGCTGTGGACCAGCGTGACGCGGTCCAGATAAGGGGCCAAACGCTCCTGCGCGGCGTCGATGGCCGTCTGGTCGCGGTCAATGCCGATGAGGCGTCCGCCCTCCGTCAGGCGGCGGACGATCTCCAGCGAGTGACCGGCGCGGCCCAGCGTGCCGTCCACATAGACGCCGTCAGGCCGGATGGCCAGTGCGTCCAGACATTCCTGAAGCAGGACGGGCTTGTGGCCGTAGTCCTTTTCGATAGCGTGGTCAGCCATAGCTTACAGCCCCATTTCTGCCATGGCCTGCTCCAGCGCGCCGGAGGAGAAAGCCTCGTTCTCGATGGCGGCCCAGCGCTCGGCGCTCCAGATCTCGGCGCGGTCGAAGCTGCCCACCACCACGACCTCCTTGGTCAGGCCCGCGTATTCCCGCAGCTTGGCGGGGATCAGGATGCGGCCCTGAGAGTCCGGCTCGCAGTCCGCCGCGTAGGCGAACAGGGCGCGGAGCTTCTTCACCTCGTTGTAGGACAGCTCCTTCAGCCTGGCCATGAAGGCGGCCCAGCTCTCGTCGGAGTAGACGGACAGGCAGCGGTCCTGGCCCACAGTGACGTGGAAGGTCTGGCCCAGCTCCTTGCGGAGAGAGGCGGGAATGAACAGGCGGCCCTTGGCATCGATGTTATGGCTGAACTGACCGGTCATAGAGCCGCCTCCTCTCGTGCAAAATGGGGTGAATGGGGAAAAGCGTGGGATTGTTCCCCACAAATAGGGGCACTTTCCCCACAGTTCACCACTCATGATGCCAGTATACATAATCCGTTATGGAAATGCAAGCAGAAGTTTCCACAGAAAGGGTACGTGGAAGCGGTAATTTCTTCCAGAAAACCCGCTAAAACGGGCGATTTTTGAAACGAACGTTCGAGGACAGGGAGCGCAAAAAAACGGCAGGCACAAAATATAGTGCCTGCCGGTTTCGCGTTCTACAAGATATTATTCTTTTGTCAGAAACGTAGAAATGCAGTGAAATAATTTGTCAGATTTCCACAAATGGGGAAGGGGGCGTTACTGGGCGCTCTCCTCCGTCTTGGGAGCTTCCTTTTCCTCAGCGCTGCGGTTCAGCTCCGCACGCTGGGCCTGCATTTGCTCCTGACTGGCGGCGCGGAAGCGCACGCGGGACTCCTGAACCTCGCTGAGGGCCATCTGAATGGCCTCCTCGGTGCGGCGCAGGGCGTCCTCGGTATAGGTGTTGGCCACGTGGTACAGCTCACGGGTGCGCTCCTCGGCGCGGCGGACGATCTCACTGCTCTTCTGACGAGCCAGCTGGATGGTCTCACTCTCGGAGACGATGACCTTGGCATCCAGCTCCGCCTGACGCAGCATCTTTTCCACTTCTTTCTTGGCGCCGGCCACATACTCGCTGCGGGCGGCGATGAGTTCCCGTGCCTTTTTCAGCTCCAGCGGGAGCTTGGCGCGGATCTCGTCCAGCAGATCCAGCGCCTCGTCGCGGCTGATGACGCATTTGTCGGAGCTGAAGGCGGCACTCTTGGCCTCGTCGATCATGCCGTAGAGCATATCCAGCAGTCGCTGCACGTCCTTTTCTTCCATAGGTCCTTCGTTCCTTTCTCTGTATTGCAGGACGTCAGCCCCGCGTTCTTTCCAATTCCTCGGCGATGGGCGCCGGCAGATACTTCTCCAGAGGCTGGCCGTAGTGGATCATCTCGCGGGCCATGGTGGAGCTGAAATGCTCATACTCGGCACTGGCGGGCATCAGCAGCGTCTCCAGCTGGGGCAGGATGCCCTGGTTGATGCGGGCCATTTGCAGCTCCATGTCCCAGTCGGTGGGGTTGCGCACGCCCTTGAGCAGGATGTGGGCGCCCTTTTCCCGGGCGTAGTCCGCCAGCAGGCCGCGCCAGTTCTCCACCTCCACATTGGGGATGTGGGCTACGCTGCGGCGGATCAGCTCCAGCCGGCGCTCCGGTGTGAACATGGGCAGCTTCTTCTCGCAGTTCACCATGACGCAGACATACAGCTTGTCGAAGCAGGCGGCGCCGCGCTGGATGATGTCCAGATGGCCCAGGGTGATGGGGTCAAAGCTGCCGGGATAGATGGCGATCTTCATGGGTCAGTCCTCATTTCCGCCGCGATGGAACACCGTCAGCTTGATCTTGCCGTACCGGTATTCCCGATACAGGCGATAGGGGAGCGGAAGTGCAGGCAGAACCGTATCTGCGGCACTTTCCGCTATGATTATACCATGCTGACGGCAAATGTCAAACGCTGCGATGTCCGTCAGCGCCTGCTCCAGCAGGCCGGAGGCATAGGGCGGGTCCAGAAAGATCAGGTCGAACTTCTCGCCGCTGCGGAGATAGGGCAGGGCGTCCCCCTGACGGACCCGAGCGCGGTCCGCCAGCCTGCACAGGGCCAGATTCTCCTGGATGAGCCTGACGGCGTCGGGGCGGCGGTCGATGAACACGCACTCCGCCGCGCCGCGGCTCAGAGCCTCGATGCCCAGCTGGCCGGTGCCGGCGAAGAGGTCCAGCACGCGGCGGCCCTCAATGTCGAACTGGATGATGGAGAACAGGCTCTCCTTCACCTTGCCGGTGGTGGGGCGGGTCTCCATACCCTGTAATTCCTTCAAAACTCTGCCTCGGGCAGAGCCGGTGATGACTCTCATGGCGTTACCCCCTGGGATCGAAGCATTCGAAGATGACCAGCGCGCCGTCACGCTCGGCGGCGTCCATGGTCTCCTTAGAGCGGATGGTCCAGCTGAACTCCTGTGCGCCGTACAGCCCGCGGCACAGCCGCAGGGACAGGGACTTCCGGTCCTCAAAGCGGTAGGCGATGAAGTCGGGGCGGGTGCGGGCGTTGAGCAGCAGGTTGCTCAGTACCCAGCGCACCACGCCGGGGAGATTTTCCGCATCGCCGTGACGCCGGAAATTCTCGGACAGCTGGCCCCGCACGACGTCGGGGCGGTTGGCCCACAGCCACATAAGGCAGCGGGGGTCGAAGGACTCGATGCAGTAGGTGACGCGGTACTTGTCCAGCAGCCTGCACGCGGCGGCGGCCAGCGCATCGGCGTTGCCCCGCTCGGCCTTCAGCTCCACCACCAGCGGGGCCTTGCCGGCGAAGATGGGCAGCACCTCCTCCAGCAGGGGGATGTGGTGCTCCGTGCCCTCCAGCCTGTAGTTTTTCAGGTCCTCCGCCGTCAGATCCTCGATCTGCACGTCCACGCCGGCGGTGCGCAGCAGGGAGGCGTCGTGGATCACGGCCAGATGGCCGTCCTTCATCAGGTGGACATCCAGCTCCGCGCCGAAGCCGCACTGGACGGCGCGGCGGAAGGCGGGGATGGAATTTTCGGGGATGCGGGGCTTATCGTGGAAGCCGCGGTGGGCGAAGCGCCACTTGCGGAACCGCTCCCAGTCCTTACGGCGGCGGCAGCGCAGGCACAGCGCATACAACAGACAGACAAGGACCAGCAGGCCCAGCAGGATATATACGACCGTCATATCAATCCGCCTCCAGATCTTCCAGAACTTCGATGCCGGACTTGGGCTCCGGCTTGCTGTCGCCGTGCTTCACCATGAGCATGGTGAAGAAGGCCAGAGTCGTGAACACCGCGGCGTAGGGGAACAGGACGTGCATGCCGAACTGATCCATCAGCAGACCGGACAACATGGGGGTGGCCACCTGCGCCGCCATGGAGGCGGTGTAGTAGAAGCCGGTGTATTTGCCCACATCGCCGCCGGAGGCCAGCTCCACCACCATGGGGAAGGAGTTGACATTGATGGTGGCCCAGCCGATGCCGGCCAGCGCGAACATGGCGTTCATCAGCATGGTGGGGCTGTCGGCATTCAGGAAGGCGGCCACGGTGAAGGCGCCGGTGAGCATCACCACGCCGGCCAGGATGGTCTTTTTACGGCCCACCTTGCTGGCGATGAAGCCCACGGGCAGATAGGCCACGATGGCGGAGGCCTGGGCGATGATGAGGGTCAGGTTATAGTCCTTGTGCAGGATGTTGCTGGCATAGACGGAGTATTTGCTGGTGACGGCGTTGTAGCCGAAGAACCACAGCACGATGCTCAGCAGGATGAAGATCAGGCTCTTGACCTCGTCGGCAGACAGCTTGCGGCTGGCGGTGGGGTCATCGGCCTCGGACTGCTCCTCCAGCCCTGCGGCCACGGCCTGCTGCTGCATCTCCGCAGACCACTCCTGCTCACGGACGGTGAGCAGGAAGATCACCAGCGCCGCCAGCATCAGCGCTGCGATGACGCCGAAGTAGCCGATGTAGCTCATCAGACTGTTGCGGACGGCGGAGGTGGCGAACACCATGCCCAGCGCCAGCACCAGGATGCCGCCGGCGGAGCCCATGAGGTTGATGATGGCATTGGCCTTGGAGCGCAGGGGCTTCAGCGTTACGTCGGGCATCAGGGCTACGGCGGGGGAGCGGAACGTGGCCATGGCCACCAGAATAATGAGCAGCAGCACCACGAAGAAGATCAGGGTGGCGGGGTGCTCCGCCGTCATCTGCCAGGCGCAGGCCTGCCGGGCGGGCACCACGTAGTTGGTGTAGTCGGGGTTGGTGACCGCGCTGTCACCGTCGGTGATCTGGCTGCGGATGGCGGCGAACTCCTCCTCCGTGAACTTCTGGCCCAGGATGAACTTCTCGCCGGAGGGGGTCAGCAGCGTGGCGGCCTTCTCCTCCTCGTAGATGACGGAGAGGGCGGCGGGGTCGTCGATGGCGGACACGTCCTGCAGGTTCTTCAGCTGGGCGTTGTCCGCGAAGGACAGGCAGACCAGCGCCACCGCGGCGATGAGGGTGCCGATGACGATGAAGGGCGTCCGGCGGCCGTGGCGGCTGGTACACTTGTCGGAGATGTGGCCGAACAGGGGCAGCAGAAACAGCGCCAGCACGTTGTCCAGCGCCATGATGACGCCGGACCAGGTCTGGCTCATGCCGAATTTGTTGGTCAGGATCAGGGGAATGGTGTTGTCATAGGCCTGCCAGAAGGAGCAGATGAGGAAGAAGGCGAAGCCTACCATGACGGTGCGCTTGTAGTTGAGTTTCATAGCGTTTCCTCCAGTTGGCGGTACAGTGCCGCGATGTCAGAAAAGATCCACGTGGGATGGATGCCGTATTGGGCGATGTCCGCCTCCGTGCCCTCGCCGGACAGGACGAAGATGCTGTCGATGCCGGCGTTGATGCCGCAGGCCACATCGGTGTAGAGCCGGTCGCCGATAATGACGGCCTGCTCCGGCGAAAAGCCGGTGCGGCGCAGGGCCAGCTCTGCCATGGCGGGCTGGGGCTTGCCCAGAAACAGGGGCTCGCGGCCGGTGGCGGTGGTCAGCATGCGGCAGACGCTGCCGCAGTCGGGGACGGAGCCGTACCACGTGGGGCAGACCCAGTCGGGGTTGGTGGCCAGCCACGTGACGCCGCGGTTCAGCAGGATGCAGGCGTCCTCCAGCTTCCGGAACGTCAGTTCCCGATCGAAGCCGCACAGCAGGATGTCCACATCGTCCTCCGGCCGGTCGGTAACGGGGATGCCGGCGGTTTGAAGCTGCCCGTAAAACGCGCGGGTGCCGAACACGTAGCACTTTTCTCCCGCGTGGAAGCGGCGGAGATGGTCGATGGCGGCGTCCACGGAGGTGAGGTAGTCCTCCGGCGCGGTGGGGATGCCCATGCGGGAGAGCTTTTCCATGTAGCCCTCCACGCCGCGGGAGGAGTTGTTGGTCAGGAACAGATAACGGCCGCCGATGCGCCGGACGTGGGACAGGAACTCCGGAACCTTGTCGAAAAGGCGGTCGTCCAGATACAGCGTGCCGTCCATATCCAGCAGGAAAAGCCGCTTGTCCGCCAGCGCCATGCGCGGCACCTCCCTTCGTATGACGGTTCATGCGCACCTTATAGAATATCACAAAGTATGGCCGCTGACAAGCGCGGGGCGCAAAGATGCGCAAATTTTCGCGCAGGGAAAATGGCGGCGCCGGCAGAACGGCGCCGAAAAGCGGCGGATGTCGTTAAAGTTGTATAAATTTTACAAATTTGTCGGAGGAGGTCGTGTAAAAGATTGGGCTTATCGACAGAAAAACCTTGCATACGATGTCTTTTTGTGCTAATTTTTATAGCGGGTCACCGATAAATGTTGTATTAACGTGAAACGGGGGCCTGTACGCGAAAGCGAGGAAAGGAGCAGGGGGAAGAAAATGGAGGCAAAAATAAGCGTATTGCTGGCGGATGCCAGCGGGGACCTGCGGCTATTGCTGCGGGAGACCCTTGAGAGCACGGGAGAATTTCAGGTCGTAGGGGAAACCGGCGACGGCGGCCAGGTACTGGCTCTGGTGGAGGAGACGCATCCGCAGCTCCTTCTGCTGGACGCCATGCTGCCGGTGCTGGACGGTATGGGCGTCCTGCGGCAGCTCCGAGAGAGGGAGGAGCAGCCGCGGACCATTGTGACGTCCGCCTTCTACAACGACCGGATGGTGGCGGAGGCGGTGAGCCTGGGCGCCTACATCTTCCTGCCCAAGCCGGTGAGCGAGAGCTCACTGATGGAGCACATGCGGCGGGCCGTGAAGCCGCCGCAGGAGCGGGAGCCGTCACCCCAGCTGGAGGCCATGGTCACGGCCATTATCCACGAGATCGGCGTGCCCGCCCATATCAAGGGCTACCAGTACCTGCGGGAGGCGATCATCATCACCGTGGGGGACATGGAGGTCATCAACGCCGTCACCAAGGTGCTGTACCCCGAGGTGGCCAAGCGGTTCAGTACCACGCCCAGCCGCGTGGAGCGGGCCATCCGCCACGCCATCGAGGTGGCCTGGGACCGGGGCGATCTGGAGACGCTGCAGAAGTACTTCGGGTACACGGTGAACTCCGCCAAGGGAAAGCCCACCAACAGCGAGTTCATCGCCATGATCGCCGACCGCCTTCAGCTGAAGCTGAAGAAGCGGCAGGCATGAGAACGGCAGACAACAAAACAGGGACGGCGCACCGGAGGGGGTGTGCCGTCCCTGTTTCCGCATAGGGTCAATGGATGTCCGTCACCGTGTAGCCGGCGTCGGCCACGGCCTTCTTCAGAGCCTCGTCGCTGACATCACCGGTGACAACGGCGCTGCTGCCGGCCAGGTCCACGGCGGCGGTGACGCCGGGCAGGGCGTTCAGGGCCTTTTCCACGTGGGCCGCGCAGTGGGCGCACATCATGCCTTCAATGCTGAGAGTCTTTTTCATCGTTGGTTCCTCCTCGTTATGTTGTGCCGCAGGAGCGGCGGGTTCACTTTGGGTATTGGCAGGGGTCTCGCCGCGCCTGACGGGAGCGGAGCCTTTCCAGCCCCTGAGACGCAGGGCGTTGGACACCACGCACACGGAGCTGAGGCTCATGGCCGCGGCGGCGATCATGGGGTTCAGGGTGATGCCAAGGGCGGGGTACAGCACACCGGCGGCCACGGGGATGCCGATGGAGTTGTAGAAGAACGCCCAGAACAGGTTCTGCCGGATGTTCCGCAGGGTGGCGCGGGACAGGGCCGCCGCGTCCACGATGTCCATAAGGCTGCTGCGCATCAGCACCACGTCCGCCGACTCGATGGCCACGTCAGTGCCGGCACCGATGGCAAGACCCACGTCTGCCGTTACCAGCGCGGGAGCGTCGTTGACGCCGTCGCCCACCATGGCTACCAGCCGGCCCGCCTTCTGGAGGTCCTCGATACAGCGGGCCTTATCCTGGGGCAGGACCTGGGCGATGACGCGGTCCACACCCACCTGACGGGCAATGGCCTCGGCGGTGCGCTGGTTGTCGCCGGTGAGGAGCACTACCTCACAGCCGCTGCGGCGCAGGGCGGCGATGGCGGCGGCGCTGTCGGGCTTCACCACGTCGGCCACGGCGATGACGCCCAGCAGCTGCCGGTCCTCGGCGAAGTACAGGGGCGTTTTGCCCGCGGCGGCCAGCATCTCCGCCGCGGCGCGGAGGGCGGCGGTGTCGGCGCCGATAGATTCCATGTAGCGGTCGTTGCCGGCGTAAAGGGTCTTACCGTCCTGCACGGCCTGTACGCCGCCGCCGGCCACGGCGGCGAAATCGGACACGGCGCACAGAGGGATGCTCCGGCGCTCCGCCTCCTGCACGATGGCATCAGCCAGCGGGTGGCCGGAGGGCTTTTCCAGACTGGCGGCGGCGCACAGCAGCTCCTCCTCGGTGACATTGGCGGCGCACAGCACATCGGTGACCCGGGGCTTGCCCTCGGTGACGGTGCCGGTCTTGTCCAGCACCACGGTGTTGACGCGGCCCATCAGCTCCAGACTGGCGGCGGATTTGATGAGGATGCCCTTTTCGGCGGCCTTGCCGGTGGCCACGGTGATGGCCACGGGGGTGGCCAGACCCAGAGCGCAGGGGCAGGAGATCACCAGCACGGCGATGCCGATGGACAGGCAGAAGCGGACGCCCATGCCGCCCACAGTCGCCCACAGCAGGGCGGCGGCGACGGCGATGGAGATCACCGCCGGTACAAACACGGCGCTGATCTTGTCGGCCAGACGGCTGATGGGCGCCTTGGTGGAGGCGGCCTGCTCCATGAGCCGGATGATCTGGGACAGGGTGGTGTCCGCACCCACGCGGTCGGCGGTCATCTCCAGATAGCCGCTGGTGAGGACGGTGGCGGACACGGCCTTGCTGCCGGCGGTCTTTTCTACCGGCATGCTCTCGCCGGTGAGGGCGGACTCGTCCACGGAGCCGCTGCCCTTGACCACGGTGCCGTCCACGGGGATGCGGCCGCCCTGCCGGACGATCACCGTCTCACCGGCCTTGATCTGGTCGGTGGCCACGGTGACCTCCGTGCCGCTGCGGCGCACCACCGCCACGTCCGGCGCCAGCGCCAGCAGTGCCGTGATGGCTCCGGTGGTCTTGCCCTTGGAGCGCTCCTCCAGATACTTGCCCACGGTGACGAGCGTCAGGATCATGCCGGCGGACTCGAAGTACAGATCCGGCATGCCGGTGACCTGTCCCGCAGCCAGCAGGCCCATTTCAATGAGGCTGTACACAAGGCCCGCGGCCGCACCCAGCGCTACCAGCGAGTCCATGTTGGGCGCGCCCTTGAACAGGCGGGAGAAGCCCACGGTGAAGTAGGCGCGGTTGAGGATGAGGATGGGCACGCACAGGACCAGCTGCACCAGCACCGCCGTCAGGGGCTGGCGGTGCATGAAGGCGGGCACCGGCAGGCCCATCATGTGACCCATGCTGAGATAGAACAGGGGCACCAGACACACCACGGACCACAGAAGCCGACGGCCCATGGCTCTGGCGGACGCCTCCTGCTCTCTGCGGATGTCGCGCTTGGCCTCGTCCGCCGGAGCCGCGCCGTAGCCCGACGCCTCCACTGCGGAAATGATGGCCTGCGGCGTGACCTTGTCCGCATCGTAGGAGCACACCAGTGTGCCCAGCATCAGGTTCACGGCGGCGCTGTCCACGCCGTCCAGCGAGTTCGCCGCCTTTTCCACGTGGGCGGCGCAGGCGGCGCAGGTCATGCCGGTCACCACAAATTTTTCGGTCATTACGCTCTCCTCCTTCATTTCATCATCTTCTGCAGCGTGGTCACCAGCTCGTCGATGACTTCGTCATCGCCCTGCCGTATCCCGTCGGCCACGCAGGTGCGGATGTGGGTGGCCAGCAGCTCCTTGCTGAAGCTGTTCAGCGCGGCGCTGACGGCGGACACCTGCACCAGAATGTCGGGACAGTAGGCATCGGCTTGCAGCATGTCCCGCAGACCGCGGACCTGTCCTTCAATGCGGCTGAGACGGTTGGTCAGCTGCTTCTGCTCCTGAGGAGAGCGGTGTTTCGTTTTATGGCAGCAGCATTCGTTCATATCGGATACCTCCCGGGGGTATTTTTTAACGGCTGCATTATATACCCCTCGGGGGTATTTGTCAACGCTTTTCTTTGGGCCGGCACAAAATTGCCATCAGGAGGCCGAACACCACGGCCGCGGCGATGCCGCCGGAGGTGGCGGTGAGCCCGCCGGTGATGACGCCCAGCAAGCCCTTTTCCGCCACGGCCCCGGCGACGCCTTTGGCCAGCGAATAGCCGAAGCCGGTGAGGGGCACGGTGGCCCCCGCGCCGCCCCAGTCCACCACGTACTGGTACACGCCCACGGCCTGTAAAAACACGCCGGCCACCACATAGCCCGTCAGGATACGGGCGGGGGTGAGGTTCGTGCGGTCGAGGATGATCTGCCCCACGGCGCACAGCAGGCCGCCGCAGAGGAATGCGTTCAGGTATTCCATTTATACCGCCTCCTTTGTGTGGGAAAGTACCACCGCGTGGCAGATGCCGGGCACGCTCTCGCCCTGGAAGGAGCTGGTGGGGCTCAGCAGCGCGCCGGTGGGCGCAAAGACAAGACGCTGCCACCGGCCGGTGCGCAGGCCGTGGAGCAGATAGCCGTTGAGGACGGCGGCGGAGCAGCCGCAGCCGGAGCCGCCGGCGTGCATGTCCTGCTTCACGCGGTCGTACAGCAGGAGGCCGCAGTCGGTGCAGTTGTCCCCCAGCTCTACGCCGTCGCGGCGGAACAGCTCCGTCAGCAGGGCGTGGCCCAGATAGCCCAGGTCGCCGGTGACGATGAGATCATAGTCCCGAGGCGCTGTGGCGGTGTCGCGGAACAGGGCGGTCAAGGTATCGTGGGCGGCGGGGGCCATGGCCGCGCCCATGTTGGCCGCATCCGTGACGCCCAGATCCACGATGCGGCCGCGGGTGGTGTGGGTGATATAGGGTCCCGCGGATTGGGCGCCCACCACGCAGCAGCCCGCAGCGGTGGCCGTCCACTGGGCGGTGGGGGCGCGCTGGCTGCCGTAGGGCACGGGGGCGCGGTACTGCCGCTCGGCGGTGCAGAAGTGGGAGGAGGTCTGGGCCGCGGCGATGCGGGCGAAGCCGCCGGCCACCGCCATGGCCGCCAGCGACAGGCTCTCGCCCATGGTGGAGCAGGCGCCGTACACCCCGTAGAAGGGGATGTCGAAGTCCCGCAGGGAGAAGGTGGCGCCGATGTTCTGGTTCAGGAGATCGCCGGCAAAGACGCAGTCCACGTCCTGCGGCGTCAGACCGCCCTTTTGCAGGGCACGGCGCAGGGCCAGGGCCTGCATCTCCACCTCCCCCTGCTCCCATGTCTTTTTGCCGAAGAAGGAGTCGTCATCCGTGATGTCAATGGAGCCGCCCAGAGGGCCCTGACGCTCCAGCCGTCCGGCCACACTGGCCCAGCTCACCACGCCCGGAGGGTCCGTGAGCCGGCAGGTCTGGCGGCTCAGTCGTTTGATGTCCATAGTGTTCCACCTCGCACATGATTTGCCCTTAGTCTGCGCGGGGATGCGGAAAAATATGAAAAAGGACGCCCCGAGGGACGTCCTTTTCGCTGTACGGTACGGCTTACACGAACACCAGCTGCACCAGCAGCATGTATACGGCGGTGCCCGCTAAAATGGACAGCAGGGTGCTGCGCCTCCACAGGTGGAGACCGGCGGTAACGGCCACGGCGATGGCCTCCGGCAGACCGTGACTGCCGGAGAGGATGTCGGTATTCCGCAGACTGTATACCACCAGCAGGCCCATCATGGCCGGCGGCAGCAGGCGGCCCAGATCCTCCACCACTCTGGGGAGCTTCCGGCTGCCGGAGAACACCAGAAACGGTGTCCAGCGGGTGATCTGGGTGGCCAGCGCCACCATGGCTACGATGATGAGAGACTGGATGAAATTCAGGCGCATAGCTTTTTCCTCCCCAGCAGAAGTGCGATCAGCGTCAGGACCATGGCGGGAATGACCATGCTGTCCGCGCCGAAGACGGCCAGACCGGCCACGGAGCAGGCAAGACCCATGAAGCCGGCGGGGCGGTTCTCCCGATGGACCGCCTGCTCGATGAACAGCACCACGAACAGAGCCGTCAGGGCGAAGTCAATGCCGGTGAGGTCAAAGGTGATGAGCTCGCCGATGAGTCCGCCCAGCATGGAGAATACGATCCAATAGAGCCACGTCAGCAGGCTCATGGCGAAGTAGAACAGGGTGGGATCCATGTCCTCCGGCGGCTCCACGGTGGAGCTGAGGGAGAAGTTCTCGTCGCTGAGGGTATAGATCAGGAAGTACCGCAGTTTGCCCAGCCCCCGGTATTTGGGCAGCAGGGCCAGTGCGAAGAACAGGTGACGGGCGTTCACCATCAGACTCAGGAAAAAGGCGCTGAGGGGGTCGAAGGCGGTGGTCAGCAGCGTGATGGCCACGTACTGCATGCTGCCGCAGAAGGCGAAGGCGCTGACAAAGCCGGACCACAGGAAATTGTAGCCCTTGGAGGCCATCAGCAGGCCGTAGGCCAGACCCACCGCCAGATAGCCGGTGAGGATGGGTACGGTGTGGGGGAAGGCCGCTTTCAGCGCGGCGGGGAAGGATTTGCGGGGCAAACAGACCACCTCCGGGAAAATGTGTCGGTATTATACCCGAAAACTCTTTTTGGCGCAATACTGGAAAAGCGCAGAAAATGTGTGTATAATAGGCCCACTGAGTTTCACGGAAGAAAAGGAGCGTGTGTTTCAATGGAGGAGATGCGCAGCTTTGGCTATATCTGCCCCCACTGCGGCAAGGCGGTGCTGCACCAGCGCAGTGTGTTCGCCCTGTCCGCTGCTGCGGCCCGCATGGAGTGCGAATGCGGGCAGGAGGCGCTGGAGGCGGAGACGGACGGTGTGAAGTTCCGGCTCTGGGTACCCTGCGGCGTGTGCGGCGGCCATCATCAGGCGGAGTGCGACGCCGACGCGGTGCTGCACGGGCGGGGCATCGGCCTGGCCTGCCCGGAAAAGCAGGAGCTGTGCTGCTATATCGGTGAGGAGCAGCAGGTGCGCCGCGCTATGGAGGAGCTGGCCCTGCGGGTGGAGAAGGAGAAGGCCGGCGGTGAGGAGGCCTTCACCGACAACGTCATCATGTACGAGGTGCTGTCGGAGCTGAAGGACATCGCCGCCCGGGACGGCATCTCCTGCACCTGCGGCAGCCACAAATACAACATTGCCGTGCGGCGGGGCGCGGTGGACCTCATCTGCGCCCGGTGCGGCGGGAGGCTGCGGCTCAATGCCGCCACGGACCGCGATCTGGACGACCTGTGCTGCCAGATGAAGCTGACCATCCGCGGCACGGAGCAGTAACGCGGTGGGCAGCATCGTATGCTTCGCCCTGTTTTTGGGGGCGGTGGGCGTCTGCCTGGCGGAGGGCTGGCAGCTGATGTGGGCCATCTGGGCGGGCATCGCGGTGTTCGCCGCGCTGGGTCTTGCGCGGCATGTGCCGGTGCGGGTCATGGCCGCGGGCGCATGGCGGCAGGGACGGAAAATGTGCTCCGTCATCGACATCTACCTGCTGATCGGGGCCATCACGGCCCTGTGGCGCAGCGCGGGCACCATTGGATTTTTCATCTATCACGGCCTGCAGATCATCACGCCCCAGATGTTCCTGCTGGTGGCGTTTCTGCTGACCAGCTTCATCTCCTACGCTCTGGGCACGTCTTTCGGCGTGGTGGGCACCGTGGGGGTCATTCTGATGGCGCTGGCACGCTCCGGCGGCGTGGGCACCGCCGTGACGGCGGGCACCATCATCGCAGGGGCCTATTTCGGCGACCGGTGCTCTCCGGCTTCCTCCAGCGCGGCGCTGGTGGCGGCGGCCACGGGCACGGCACTGGAGCGGAACCTGCGGCGGATGCACCGCACCGGCTGGCTGCCGTATGCGGTGAGTCTGGCGGTGTACGCGGCGCTGTCTGTGACCCACCCGCTGGCGGCGGTGGACGGGCAGGTGCTGACGACGCTGGCGGAGACATACCGGCTGGGCTGGTGGACGGCGCTGCCGGCGGCGGCCATCATCGTGCTGCCGCTTTGCAGGGTGTCCATCCGGAGGTCTATGGCCGTCAGCGTGCTGGCGGCGCTGGCCGTGACCCTGTGGGGGCAGGGAGGGCAGCTGTGGGACGTGCTGCGGGACACGGTGCTGGGTTACCGTCCGGCGGGCGGGGCTTTGCAGCAGGTACTGGCAGGCGGAGGCGTGGTGTCCATGCTGACGGCCACGCTGATGGCCATCAGCGCCGGCATGTACGCGGGGCTGCTGGACAGCGCAGGCGTACTGGACGGCGTGCGGCACCACGCGGCGGCGCTGGCTCGCAGGGCAGGACGGTTTCCCGCCTGTGCGGCGGTGTGCGCCCTGGCGGGCATGATCTTCTGCAACCAGTCCGCGGGCCCTGTGGTGGCCGACCAGCTGCTGGAGGAGACGTACCGCACCCGGGGGCAGGGCGGCGAGGAGCTGGCGCTGGACATCGAGAACTCCGGCATCGTGATGGCGCCGCTGATCCCGTGGAACATCTCGGTATCCATTCCGCTGGTGATGCTGGGGGCAGACGCCTCCGCCATCCCCTATGAGGTGCTGCTGTACGCCATCCCCCTGTGCTATCTGTTGACGAAGCGGCGGGTGTTTGCCGCGAAAGGAGAGAGAATATGATCGAACTGCTGGCCCGCTGGTGCATACCGGATCGGGACAATGTAACATCGCCGTCGGTGCGGCGGGCCTACGGCACGCTGTGCGGCATCGTGGGCATCGCCCTGAATATCCTGCTGTTTGCAGGGAAGTTCTTCGCGGGACAGCTGTCCGGCTCCATCGCCGTGACGGCGGACGCTTTCAACAACCTGTCGGACGCGGGTTCCTCGGCAGTGACGCTGCTGGGCTTCCGGCTGGCGGGACGGAAGCCGGACACGGACCACCCCTTCGGCCACGGGCGCATCGAGTACATCTCGGGCCTTGCGGTGGCGGGCCTGATCCTGCTGATGGGCGTGGAGCTGGCCAAGTCCTCCGTCGATAAGGTCCTCCATCCGGAGGAGGTGACGTTCTCGCTGCTGGCGCTGGGTATCCTGGCGGCGTCGGTGTGCGTGAAGCTGTACATGTGGTTCTACAACCGGCGCATCGGGAAGAAGATCAAGTCCGCGGCCATGGAGGCCACGGCCATGGACAGCCTGTCCGATACCGCGGCTACGGCGGCGGTGCTGCTGGCCATGCTCATCGGCAGGTGGACGGGACTGGCGGTGGACGGCTATGTGGGCCTTGTGGTGGCGCTGTTCATCCTGGCCTCCGCCTGCAAGGCGGCGAAGGAGACACTGTCGCCCCTGCTGGGGCAGGCACCCGACCCGGAGCTGGTGCAGGAGATACGGGATATCGTCATGGCCCACAGCACCGTACAGGGTATCCACGATCTGGTGGTCCACGACTACGGCCCGGGGCGGTGTATGATCTCCCTCCACGCGGAGGTGCCGGCCCACGGGGACATTATGGAGATGCACGACGTCATCGACAACATCGAGAAGGAACTGGCGGAGCGGCTGCACTGTCAGGCAGTGATCCACATGGACCCCATCGTCACCGACGACGCATCCGTGGGTGCGCTGCGCCGGCAGATCGCCGAAGTGGTGAAGCAGGTGGACCCCCGTATGACCATCCACGATTTTCGGGTGGTGCGGGGTACCACCCATACCAACCTGATCTTTGACGCGGTATTGCCGTTCTCCTCCGGCAGGACGCCGGAGCAGGCGGCGGAGGAGATCCGGAAGCTGGTGCGGGAGCTGGACAGCACATATTTTGCCGTGGTGACGGTGGAGCACAGCTATACGGATTGAAAAAATCCCGCGCCGGTGGGCGCGGGACGGGACGTTATTCCCAGGTCTGCCAGATCTCGGGGTGATAGCCCACCGTGGCCTGGCGGCCGTTGCGGACGATGGGGGCGGCGAACAGCTCAGGGTAAGCCAGCAGCTTTTCCTCCGCCGCATCGGGCGTGATATAGGCCATGTACTGGTCCTCATAGGCGCGGCAGGTCTTGTCCACCAGCGCATCGAAGCTGCCCACGGCGGCCTTGATGGAGCGGTACTCTCCGGCGGACACGCCCTTGCTGGCAAGGTCGATGTACTGGTACTTGATGCGGCGCTCCTTGAACCAGCGCTCCGCTTTTTTGGTGTCGAAGGATTTGGATTTTCCGAAGATCTGAATATTCATAGACGGCTCCTTGTGAATGAAATGGAGGATATGCCATGGATGAGAACATCCGTAAATTGAAGGAATTGGTGGATGGCTCCGACAACATTGTGTTTTTCGGCGGGGCCGGTGTGTCCACGGAATCGGGTATCCCCGACTTCCGCAGCGTGGACGGGCTGTATCACCAGAAGTTCAGATACCCGCCGGAGACCATGCTGAGCCATACGTTCTTTGAGCGGCACACCGGGGAGTTCTTCGACTTCTACCGCGCCAAGATGCTGGCGCTGGACGCCCGGCCCAATGCGGCCCACCGGAAGCTGGCCCAGTGGGAGCGGGAGGGAAAGCTGAAGGCGGTCATCACCCAGAACATCGACGGCCTGCACCAGAAGGCGGGGAGCCGCGAGGTGCTGGAGCTCCACGGCAGCGTGCTGCGCAACCACTGCACCCGCTGCGGGAAAGCCTACGGCGTGGAGCGTATCGTCAGCAGCGCCGGCGTGCCGCGCTGCAGCTGCGGCGGCGTCATCAAGCCCGACGTGGTACTGTACGAGGAGCCGCTGGACGAGGACGTGATGGCCCGCGCCCTCCATTATATCCGGCAGGCGGACGTGCTGCTCATCGGCGGCACGTCGCTGGTGGTGTATCCGGCGGCGGGACTCATCACCTACTACCGCGGGCATAAGCTGGCGGTGGTGAATAAGGGCGGTGCTGGCCCCGCGCAGGCCGCCGTTACGGTGGATGGACCCATCGGACAGGTGCTGGAGCAATTGTAACATAGGAAGCTGCGGGGCGCAAGGCGGGGATTTTTCCGTCTGCCCCTTGACAAACAGGGGCATTTTGTTATAATAGCAAGGTGTTCCGCATGCGAGCGTGCTGGAATCGGCAGACAGGCAAGCTTGAGGTGCTTGTGTCCGTAAGGTCGTGTGGGTTCAAGTCCCATCGCTCGCACCAGAGAATAAGAGACACACGAAGGTGTGTCTCTTATTTTTCTGCACAGAGCCGACCGTCTGCGGGCGTCTGTTTGCGCCCGATCTGACCTTTGGTGAGCATATCGAGATGGACGAGCACATCTTCTTCTATATGGGTGAGACACAGGAACGCTGCGTCTTCTGCTGACTGGACGCACCGGTAAGCAAGTGAATACGAACAGCGCCGGCCGCGTTACCCACACGCGGCCGGCGCTGCTTTTGAGGTCTCCCTCATGGAAAAGAAAAGTAAAAAGTATGGCCTGGCTGGACCACGGCGCTATGATATCACAGAGAAAAAGATTTGGGAAGCGCATGTTTGTTCTTGAAAACATGAGAAGATGTATAGTACAATGACCGCAGGGCGGCTGCTCTATTGTCCGTCAGATACCGCGTGCCCGCCTGCGGCGGGCGGTCGGTACCGGCGAATAGCAGACCGCAGAAGCGAGGTGCGCGATGAATATTTCCAAATACCAGATATTTCTGAAGGTCGTTTCCTGCGGCAGCTTCTCCAAGGCGGCGGAGGCGCTGAGCTTTACCCAGTCCGGCATCAGCCACGCCATCAACTCGCTGGAAAACGAGCTGGGCGTCATGCTGCTCAGCCGCAACCGCGGCGGCGTGGTGCTGACGGCGGACGGACGGGCGGTGCTGCCCAAGATCGAGGAGCTGTGCGCTGCGCACCACGCCCTGATGCAGACGGTGGAGGGGCTGAAGGACATGGACAGCGGCCTTGTGAAGATCGCCACGTTCTCCAGCGTGTCCGCCCAATGGCTGCCCCGCATCCTCAAGAGCTTCGGGAAGGTATATCCCAACATCGAGTTTGAAGTAGTTACCGGCGACTTCTACGACCAGATCGAGGGATGGATCGTCAACGGCACGGTGGACTGCGGCTTTCTGCGTCTGCCGTCGGTGAAGCGCTTGCAGACCTACGCTCTGCACCGCGACGAATTGCAGGTCATCGTACCCTGCGACCACCCCTATGCCGACCGCGACCCGTTCCCCATGTCCGCGCTGGCCACAGAGCCGTTCATCCAGCTGGAGGAGGGCGACGACTACGAGATCATGGCGGCGTTTGATGAGATGGGCATCCGCCCCAACGTGAAGTACATCGCCCGGGAGGACAGAACGATCCTTGCCATGGTGTCCGAGGGGCTGGGTATCAGCCTCCTGCCGGAGCTGATGGTGCGCCACAGCCCCACGCCTATCCGCATCTGCCGCGCGCCGCTGCACTTCTATCGCACCATCGGCATCGGCATCAAGGATAAGAAGGCGCTGTCCAACTCCACGCGGCTGTTCGTGGACTATGTGCGGACGTGGGTGGCGGAGAACGGGGAACGGTGACGCGCCCGCAAAGCCCCGAAATCCCGCGATTTTCCGCGGATCTCCGACAGGCGGATATTGACAATGTGAATAAACTGGGATATACTGACATCCGTCAGGTTTTGGACGTTTTCACAAGCCTTGATGGTCTGAAAAAAACAGCGTCCGGACTTCATGAAAAACTGGATAGATCAAGCTCGGGGACGCCGCGCGGCTGTTTGTTGTAACGACGAGACATCGTCAGACAGCAGCTTAGAAGGAATTTTGGGTCAGAAACCCACCGCGGACGGCACTGTGAGCGCAAGGAGATGACCGAAGCAGCATACGCTGCCGGGGTAACACCGCCATTGGGAGCATCGCTCCTGAGAAGGTAGGTCATGTACGTGGAAACCGTTGGGACACAAGGGCTTCCGTGGCGCGAGGACAGTAGAATTGCACGGCTGAGAGCTTACTTGCGGCGGCGCTTCTTCGTTGTGACATATCAGAGGGTGGACTATGCGCCGATGGCTTCCGAAGGGGAGCGGTCGGCGTTTTTGTTTTACCCGATAAGCCGCTGGTGGCTCCGGAACGGAGCGCCGGCGTTTTTTATGCGAAAAGACCGCACATCCCCTGTCAAGCCGAGACGGCCCGCAAAGGCCGCCTGCTTCCCATAAGGGATGGAGAGGGTGCCGGCCCTCTCCATCCCATACCTCTTTCCGGCAGGGCCGAGACGGCCCGCAGCACACCTGTACAGCACGCGCGGCTCCGCGCCGCGGCGTTTGAGAGAGAACACACAAGGAGGAAACAGAACTTGAACACCAAGAGAACGCACCGGCTGCTGCCGCTGGCCATCGCGCTGGTCATGGCGCTGAGCCTGCTGCCCACGAAGGCGTGGGGCTACTACGTCCTGCAGGGCTCCGGCACCGAGGCCAGTCCCTACCTGATCTCCAGCGCCCAGGCGCTGGAATTTCTGGCGGAGCAGGTCAACGACGGCGCACTGAAAACGGAGGGCGTCTACTTCCGGCAGACCGCCGACATCGACCTGTCCGGCTTCAAGAACAACTCGTGGGTGCCCATCGGCAACGCCACCGGCTCCGGCGGCACGGGCCGGACCTTTGACGGTATCTACGACGGCAACGGCTTCCGTATCAAGAACTTCGTGTTCGAGGATACCACCCGCAAGTATTACGGTCTGTTCGGCCTGCTGTCCGAAAGCGCGGTCATTAAGAACCTGACGCTGGACAAGAGCTGCTCCGTCACCGCCCGCACCTATGTGGGCGGCCTCGTCAGCCGCGCCGCAGGGGCCACCCTCATCAACTGCACCAGCTACGCCACGGTGTATGCCGCCGGTTCCGCCGGTGAGATCCCGTATCCCCGCGTGGGCGGTCTGGCGGCGGAGGGCCACACCTTCATCAACTGCACCAACTACGGCAGCGTCAAGGCCAACCCCGACTCCAGCGGCTTCAGCAGCCCCGGCGGCTATGGCGCCGGCGGCATCGCGTGCATGGCGCGGGTGATGATCGGCTGCGCCAACTACGGAAGCGTGGCGGCCGGCGGTCAGGCCGGCGGCGTGGTGGGCGAGATCAGCTGCTATGGCAGCACCGAGGAGAAACCCGTGGGCGTCATGGTGGGCTGCGCCAACTACGGCACCGTGGAGGCCCGGGAGTGGGCCGGCGGTCTGGCCGGCGATGCCGAGGGCATCATGGAGGACTGCTACAACCTGGGCACCGTGAAGGTGGAGAAGACGAAGGCGGGCGGTCTGGTGGGCCGGTACAGCACCAGCGACTACAACGCCCTGAAGGTGGGCATCCACAACTGCTACCACGCCGGCTCCGTGCAGTACGGCGCGGAGGAGGCGGAGCCCGTGGCGGGCCATCTGGTGGGCCTTGTGCAGGGCAGTGCGGACGAAGCCACCGCCAAGGCATACCTCAGCGGCAACTACTATCAGAACATCGGCCTGCTGCCGGCAGTGGGCAGCATGGACATCGGCGACAGCGCCGTGGCCATGGAGCTGGCCGATATGCAGAAGCAGGAGTTCCTGGACAAGCTGAACAGCTACACCCATGTGGCGCTGTACGGCGCCGCGTGGCAGTTCAGGTATATCACCGGCCAGGGGCGGATGCCTGTCTATAAGGAGTATCAGGAGCTGCTGGACTACTCCTGCAAGCTCAAGGGCGTGACGGTCAACGGCATGCCCGCCATCGCCGCCGACGGCGGCTACACCTGGGTGCTGCCCTACGGCACCGATCTGACACAGATCAAGGTGGTCACCAGCATCAGTCCCCGGGCCACGGCGGAACCGGCGGACGGCACGCTGGACTTCTCCAAGGGCCCCGTGACGTTCACGGTGACGGCCCAGGACGGCGTCCACCGGCAGAGCTATCCCGTGACGGTGACGGCGGCAGCCAGCCCCAACGGCCTCAGCGCCCTGCGGGTGAAGATGAAGTCTACGGGCGACGTGACTCGGGACGATTATCTGCACGGCCTGACGCTGGTGGGGCCGGAGGACTTCCAGCAGGATGTCACCACCCGCGACTACACCGTATACGACTATAACGCCGCACAGCGCGGCGCCTTCGACACGAACAGCTGGAACGGCTACTATTTCTGGGCGGTGCCCGCCGAGACCGGCGCAGCGATGGTGGCTGCCACCCCCACGCGGACCAGCACCATCACGGCCTGTGCGGACATGATGGATAAGTCCGGCCAGTACGTCTACTACGGCGACAGCATGCACCTGGGCGACAACACCATGACCCTCACCGTGACCCCGCCCTCCGGCGGCAGCGGCAAGGAGACGGTGTATACCTTTCATGTAAAAGTCCTGCCCTCTCTGGGCAGCGTCAGCTTCAGCGACAGCGGCACGGAGCTGGCGGGGACATTCCACCCCCTGACCTTTGCGTACAGCATCAAGGCGCCGGACTATCTGACGGGCCTGACGCCCACCGTCACCACCACCCTGAACGAGGGCGAAACGGTGACGTACAGCCCCGCGCTGGAGGACGGGAAGATCCCGCTGGACAAGCTGACGGACGGCAAGTTCACCATCACCGTGTCCGACGCGGAGGACAGCACCCTCAGCACCACCTATACCTTCACGGTGGAGCAGGTAGCCACATTCACCGCCAGAATCGTCACCAATGTGGCGGATGCCCACATCCGCGTGTATCAGGGTACAGACCTGATGACTCCCAACGCCGGCGGAGCCTACGAACTGCGGGGCGACAGAGACTACCGCTTCGAGGTGGCGGCCAAGGGCTACGTGTCCGTCAGCGATGCGCTGACGGAGGACCTGCTGAGCGACGGCGTGCTGGAGCTGTATCTGGAGGAGGTGCCGACCGGCGATCTTCCCAGATATGACTCCTCGTGGCCCAGCTTCCGCGGCAACGACGAGAATATGGCCATCACCACCGTCAGGACCCCCATCGGGCCCTACGCGGAGGAGGACGATGTGGAGCTGCTGTGGAACAGCACCAGCGGCAGCGGCTTTGACAGCGGCGCCGTGGGCTGCCCCATCTTCGTGGACGGCTATATGTACGCCTACGCGGGCGCCAACATCCTGAAGCTGGACCCCGCCACCGGCGAGACGCTGATCTCCAAGCCCATGGAGGACGCCTCCGACTTCGCCATCATCCCGCCCACCTACGGCGACGGCATGATCTTCGTGGGCCTGAAGAACGGGCGGGTGCAGGCGTTCCGCGCCGATACGCTGGAGTCCCTGTGGGTCTACACCGACCCGCTGGGCGGCCAGTCCAACTCCCCCATCACCTACTCCGACGGCTGCGTGTACGTGGGATTCTGGCGGGGCGAGAGCGGCGCGGCCAACTTCGTGTGCCTGACGGCGGACGATGAGAAACCCAACCGCAAGACGGAGCCCAAGATCCCCCTGTGGAGCTGCACCAACGACGGCGGCTTCTACTGGGCGGGGGCCTACGCCAACGACAAATACGTGATGGTCACCACCGATGACGGGTACAGCGGCTATTCTCACAACACCGGCAAGCTGCTGATCTTCGACAAGCGCACCGGCGAGCTGACGGATTCCAAGACGACCTACACCGGCGACCTGCGGTCCAACGTGGCCTATGATAAGGCGAGCGGCCGCATCTTCTTCACCAGCAAGGGCGGCGCGATGTACAGCGAGATCGTGGGCGCGGACGGCAAGATCGACCGCAGCGCCAGCAAGACGGTGGCGCTGGGCGGTATGAGCACCTCCACCCCCGTGGTCTGCAACGGACGCGCCTACGTGGGCGTGGCCGGTACGGGGGGACAGTTCACACCCTACGGCGGCCACCACATCGCCGTCATCGACCTGACCGACTGGAAGGTGGCCTATACCGCCCAGACACAGGGCTATCCCCAGACCAGCGGCCTTATGACCACCGGCTATGACGACGGCGTGTACGTATACTTCATGGACAACTACACCCCCGGCGTCATGCGCGTCATCCACGACGCCCCGGGCCAGACGGCGCTGGAGGGCGGCGTCACCGAGGAGTTCACCTCCGACAAGGGCGTGTCCGGTACCTATACGGACTGCGCGCCGGTGGTGTTCACGCCCCGGGGCAGTCTGGCGCAGTACTGCATCGGCAGCCCTGTCACCGATGAGTACGGTACGCTTTACTTCAAGAACGACAGCGGCAACCTCATCGCCCTGACCAGCGCCGTGCGGGAGCTGAAGGTGGCGGAGGAGCCGGAGATCGCCAGGACCGAGGACGGTCAGTGGGAGGTCACCGGCGGTAAGATCGTGGCGGTGCTGGCCAACGGGCTGGAGCGCGACATCACCGCTCTGGTGGAGTACCGCGACGACGGAAGCGGCGGCGTGGAGGCCGTGTATACCTACGGCACCAGCGTCCAGCCCTATACCAAGTCGGTGCGTACCGTGTCCCTCAACGGGGCTTCGGCGGCGCAGCCCGGCATCGGCAACGGCGCCGAGGAGGGCGTCACCGAGAACGGCGTTACCAGCTTCAAGGCCGGTACGTCCGCCGGTGCGCCGGAGATCCGCGTCACCGCGCCGGCCAACGGCTGGGCCGCGGGTGAGAATATCTTCACCGTGGCATCTGACGGCGACGCCGCCTGCACGGTGATGGTGAAGAAGGCCGACGGCACGCTGGTGCGCCTGACGGCGTCCACTGCGGACGGCACGCACAGCTTTACCGCCGTCCTCGCCGAGGGAGACAGTCTGGTGGTGGGCCTGAAGGGAGACGTCAACGGCGACGGTGAGATCACCAGCCGCGACATCGTGCAGGCACAGGCTGGCTTCCTTGGTAAGCTGACGCTGCAGGATCACCGCCAGCTGTGCGGCGCCGTTTCCGGCGGCGATGCCATCGGCAGCCGTGACATTGTCCAAATTCGAGCAGCTTTCCTGGGAAAGCTGACTCTTAAATGGTAACAAAAATCAGAAAGGAAAGAGAACATGAAGCACATCGCAAAGAGATCCCTGTCCATGCTTTTGGCGCTGGTCATGCTCTGCTCCCTGTGCGTCAACGCACTGGCCGCAGACGAGGTCAAGGTCAACTCCGCGCTGAGCGCCACGGAGCTGGAGAAGAGCGCCTCCGCCCAGACCGTTCGGGTGACGGTGGCGCCCGCGTCCGCCGTGACCGTCTCCAACTATGAGGTGAAGCTGGAGGTGCCCAAGGGCTGGACCATCACCAACATCGAGAACGACGACCCCAACGCTGCCCTGACCGCCGCGGACTATAACCTCGCCAACGGCCAGATGGGTTGGACCAGCAAGGATGCCGAGGATAAAAGCGTGAGTAAGTTCGCCACCTACACGGTGGAGATCCCCGCCAACACCGCCGCCGGCAAGTATGAGCTGAAGGTCGTGGGTGTTATGGCCGATAAGAATTATGGGCAGGACGCAGTGCTGACCAAGGGCCAGCACGACAGCACCCTGACCCTGACCGTCAAGGAAAAGACCACTGCCACCGGCTACACCGCCGAGCTGTCCACGTGGTACACCCAGCGCGAGGTGGGTCAGACCTTGACCCTGCCCGTCTACATCACCAGCAGCGAGGCGTCCGTCACCACCTGGAATGCCGCCACCGTCAAGATCAAGTACGATCCCAGGTACGTGTCCTTCTTTAATATGCAGCAGTTCGGCCTGCAGGCCAGCGAGGTCTACGACGACAAGACCAACGGCGTCGTGACCATCAGCCGCTACGGCGACAGCGTGAAGTGCGGCAACGCCAACGGTACGTTCTTCATGGCGGTCTTTGACTGCAACGCCGTGGGTGTCGCCAACTTCCAGCTGACCGAGGCCCGCGTGGACCTGCAGGACAACGCCAACGTGCAGGACGCCCCTCAGGCCACCGTCAAGGGTGACCTGTTTATCCAGATCGGCACCCCCACCTACAAGGTCAGCGGCGCGGAGCAGGAGCTGCGGTATGAGCCCACCGCCGAGGCCGGCAAGGACTTCATCATCAACATGCAGGAGGGCTATGTGGTCAAGGGTCTGGACGTCCACTATAAGGTCGGCGGCAAAGACTACACCGCTTCGTGGGATGCGGATGAGAACACCTTCATCATCCCCGCCCAGCACGTCACCGGCGACATCGAACTGTATGTCTCCTACCACAGCTACAACATCACCAAGACCGGCAGCGGCGCCGAGGACGTGACCCTGCCGCAGCAGGTGCTCGACTACAAGGCTGACTACACCTTCACCCTGAATAAGAAGGACGGCTATGCCTACACCGTGAAGGTCGCCATCGGCGGCCAGGAGATCACCTGCACCGTCAACGAGGCCGGCACGGAGTACACCATCCCCGGCGACAAGATCCTGGGCGACACGGTGGTCACCGTGACCCGCACCAAGGAGGCCTCTCAGATCACCTTTACCGGCAGCACCGACGATCTGGTGGGCGAGGTCTCCCGCAGCGCTCCCGTCGGTCAGGACTTCACCTTCACCCTCACGAAGGATGCCGACTATGAGTACACCGTCTCCGCCAAGTACACCGAGTCCGGTGAGACCGTGCCCGTGACCGACAACGGCGACGGCACCTACACCATTGCGGGCAAGTACATCACCGGTGATGACATCTCCATCACCGTCAGCAAGATCTCCCCGCTGGATAAGTTCGACTTCAGCGTCTATGAGTACGTGAAGGTGGACGGCGGCAAGTCCGTGTTCCTGATCCTGGCCAACGTGAAGAGCGGCGAGACTCTGGGCGAGGGCAAGGTCCCCGCCTACGACGGCTCCAACATGTATACCGACATGTCCGGCCGTTATAACTCCGCCTATTCCTGGCTGGTGTTCTCCGAGAGCGATGCTGACACCCTGTTGGCCGATGTGAAGAACCACATCACGCTGGTGACCGGCGAGGCCAAGAGCTACAAGTCCAACAACGATGTGAACTACACCGGTACTGCCGACATCAACGACGCCCAGCTGGTATACAACATCTACAACGCCAAGTATGACAGCTTCGACGTGGTGGAGATGAAGATGTTCCTCAGCGCGGATATCAACGGCGATAAGCAGGTGAACTCTTTGGATGCCAGCGCCATCGCAAGAGGCACTGTTCTCTTCTGATAAGTAAACCGCATCACGGGCCGTGTGCTGCACAGGATCTCCCCTGCCCCAAGGGGGCAGGGGAGACAGCCCGTTTTTCGGAGGCATGTTTCTGTGGCTCATATCCCGCGTCGTATGGGAAATGGAAACGGGTTTCTGAACAAAACAGGAGGAGAAAATAAGATGAAGAAAGTATTCTGCGCCCTGCTGGCGGCGCTGACGCTGCTGGCGGCGGTCGTCGTCCCCGCCTACGCGGTGGACAGCAGCAAGTCCTACCTATTCGAGTTGTCCATCGATGGCAGCGACACCAAGCATGCCGCCGCCGGCGACATCGTGACGGTGCTGCTGACACTGAAGCGCACCGACAAGGACGAGGGCTACACCATGTACGCCATGCAGGACGAGATCTGCTACGATCCCGCGTTCTTCGAGCTGGTGCCCAATAGTGCCATGTCGGCGGCGGCCATCGAGACCACGGACATCTCCCTGCGCGGCGGCCTGCGGGCGTTCTACATGAACTTCGTGTCCTTCGGCGGCGGCGAGGACTGGAACGCCAGCACCATGATCGGCACGTTCCAGCTGAGGGTCATCGGGACCTCCGGCTCCTCCGTCATCCGGAACACGGAGAATCTGGTGTCCACCGCCGACGGTATGGACAGCTATGCCGCCGAGGCCCGGGACGTCACCGTGGTGGTGACGGACGACTGCACCGTGAAATTCGAGAGCAACGGCGGCTCCTTCGTGCCGGAGCAGGTGGTCAAGCGGGGCCAATACGTGACCCGGCCCGAGGACCCCACCAAGGAGGGCTTTGTGCTGGAGGGCTGGTATACCGATTTCGACATGACCCGGCCCTGGGACTTTGACCGCGACACGGTGACGGCCAGCATGACGCTGTACGCCAGATGGACGGACGGCACGGCCATCGCGCCGGTGGACGAAAACGGCGGCGGTCAGGTGCCGGTGTGGGTGTGGATCGCGCTGGGCGCGCTGCTGCTCCTGCTGGTGCTGTTCCTGCTGCTGCGCCGCCGGACCGTGAGGTTTGAGACCTTCGGCGGCACCGCCATCGACAGCCGCAAGGTGCGCCGCGGCGAAAAGCTGACGCCTCCCATGCTGCCTGTGAAGGAGGGCGCGGCCTTCGGCGGCTGGTTCGCGGATCAGGCCTGCACCAAGCTCTGGAGCTTCGACAGCGACACGGTGGAAAAGAGCATGACGCTGTACGTCAAGTGGCAGTAACCGCGGAAATAGAATGAGGGTGCAGATGAGAAAACGGATCACAGCCCTGCTGCTGGCCTTTGTCATGACGGCGAGCCTGCTGCCGGTGACGGCGCAGGCGGTCTCACCGGAGGCGGAGGCGCAGGCGGCAGTTATCACCACGGCGGCGGAGTTTGCCGCCATGGCGCCGGACGGGAATTACCGTCTGGAAGCGGACATCACGGTGGACGAGCCCTACGGCAGGACATTCACCGGCAGCTTCGACGGCGCCCACCATATCATCACCATAGATCTTCATGCCTCGGCCGGTGGACCGGTCGGGGCATGGGGCCTATTCGGAGAGCTGGACGGCGCGGCGGTAAAAGACCTCCGTCTGCGGGGCGAACTGACCGCGGCGGAGGACAGCGGTGTCCGAAGCCTGGGCGCACTGGCCGGTACGGTTTCCGGCGACACGGCTATCGGCGGCTGCCGCAGTGAGGCGGCGGTGCAGTCGGAGGTGTCCGGCGGCAGCGTGGGCGGCTTTGTGGGCCGCGTCACCGGCGGTACGCTGACCATGACGGGCTGCGCCGGCGCCGGCGTGGTAAAGGCGCTGGACAGCGCCGCGGCCGGCGGCCTTGTGGGCAGCCTCGACGGCGGCAGCATGACGCTGACGCGGTGCTATCAGTACGGCGACGTGCTGGGTGGCCTGTGCGCCGGCGGTTTTGTGGGACAGATCGCGGAGCAGGCGGACTGCACCGCGTCGTACGGCTATGCCGCCCTGCGGCCTGCCGCAGAGGACGCGGCAGCACCGGAAAACTGGGGCGAGCTGCGGACCGTCAGCGCGGAGAAGGCCGGCGCACTGTGCGGTGAAGGTACGTTCAGCGCGGAGAGCAAGGCGCTGTTCTGGTCGGGCAAGGCGTTCGGAACGGACGCTGTCCCTGCCGGTGGGCGGTTCGAGGAGACGGATGCCGCCGCGGTGCTGGCGGCTTTGAATGAGGGCGCGGCGGAGGACGATGCCAACGGCTTTCTGCTGACGGCGGAGAATGGCGGCTGGCCCATGCTGCGCTGGGAGCTGACCCAGCCCCAGACGCCGTCTGCCGCAATAGAGCAGGAGAAGGAGACGCTGCGCACCCAGTTGGCCCAGCTATGGAGCCAATACAGCGAGACGGCCTATGAGCCGGAGAGCTGGGCGGCGTTGACCAAGCTCTATCAGGGCGCGCTGGCCGCTGTGGACGCAGCTGTGTCGGCAGAGGAGCTGCCGCTGCTGACGGTGCTGGCCGCGGCCATGGCGGAGGTGCCCGTCAAGGCCCAGACCTACACCACCCTGTCGGAACAGGAACGGCAGGCGGTGATCCAGCGGCTCCAGACAACGTATGAGACATATTTACAGCAGATCGAGGACAAGGCATCCGCCTTTGCCGAGGCCAGCCGCGGCGTGTGGCTGAAGCGCACGGCAGAGGGGCGGGAACAGCTGGACACAGCCCGCCAGACGCTGGTCCGGCAGCTGACCACGGCGCTGACAGCGCTGAAGGACTGCCATACCATGGCGGACGCTCAGACGCTGGAGGATGCCTTCGCGGCCTCCGCCCAACAGACGGCGGAGGGCGTGGATCCCACTGTGGCGGATAATCGCGTGCCGCAGGGGGACAAGTGGGACGGCACGTCCCGTACCCGGCCTGCGGAGGGCAACGGCACGGCGGAGGACCCCTATCGCATTACCACTGCCGCGGAGCTGGCGTGGTTCGCAGACCAGGTCAACGGCGGCCAGCGGACGCTGTGTGCCCGTCTGGCCTCGGACATCGACCTGAACGGCTATGTCTGGACGCCCATCGGCAGCACCGGCGGCAAGAGCTATCAGGGGACGTTTGACGGCGGCAACAGCGTCGTCCACGGCCTGCGGGCGGAGAGCGCCGCCTACGCCGGACTGTTCGGCGTCATCGGCATGTCCGGCACGGTGCAGCGCCTGTGTACGGCGGGCACCATCGCCATCACCGCCGCTCAGGGCAACAAGATCTCCAGCGTGGGTGCGGGCGGCATCGCCGGATACAGTATGGGCATTATCTTTCAGTGCTTCTCCACGGTGTACGTCACCAATGACCGCACCAGTTACAGCGCGGTGGCCGGGGGCATCGTGGGCAAGGCGTCGGCGCAGGCCGTGGTGGACAGCTGCGGCAGCTACGGCGCCGTGGGCGGCCGCAGGAACATCAACTACATCGGCGGTATCGCGGGCGTGGCCCAGAAGGGAGCCGTCATCCGCTACTGCACCAACTACGGCGCCGTCACTGGCAGCCGCGGCGTGGGCGGCATCGTGGGCCTGCTGACGGACTACGCCCAGGTGCGCCTGTGCGAGAATCAGGGCGCTGTGGACGGCGAGAGCCGCGTGGGCGGCGTCGTGGGCTGGGTCTGCGGGGCGGACTACATCTCCGGAAACGTGCTGGACGTGACCATCCGGAACGTGGGAAGCTACGCCGATGTCACCGCCGATGGCTCCCCCGCTCTGGGCTACGGCGCAGGCGGGATCGTGGGATACATCGACACCGCCGATGATACGGGCCTCACCGGCCCCTGCACCCTGTCCTGCGCCTACAACACCGGCACGGTGACGGACAACGGCGGCACCACGTCTCAGGGCGTGGGCGGCATCGTGGGTGAGTGGCACGGCGGCGTTCTCAGCCATGTGCAGAGCGCCTCCGGCAACACGCTGTGGGGCGTGGTGGACATGGCGGTCACCGCCAGCCACGACGCGGCGCGGGTGTCCACGGTGACACCGGCCTATGACATCACCGGCGGTGACCGCTGGGACAAGGTCAGCGCTGCGGTGACGCTGCTGGCGAAGCTCATCCGGCCCGAGGCCGGCGATGAGGGCTACGCCGCCTACGGCAGGGACCAGAGTATCCTCTATAACGGCGTGATCCTGTCCTATCTGGAGCGCATCGAGTCCGCCGCAGACAGCGGCGAGACAGAGACGCTGCTGCGGGAGTGTCAGGAGCAGCTGGACGCCGTCCTCACCGGCACGGATGCCAGCGGCCAACAGCTGCTGGAGGACCTGCGCGCTTACGCCGGAAGCCGCGTGTACGCGGCGGCGGAGCAGGCGGAGGCGGATGCCCTGCTGGCGGCGGCGGAGACGGAGATCGCCGGCGCCGCTACCATCGCGGACATCAGCAATATCCGACTGAAATATCTGGGCGACAACGGCCTGCTGACCAGAATCACCACCTATCAGGCCAAGCGGCAGCAGGACCTCTACAATACCTACGTCTACAACAGGAACTATACGCAGGACGATATGGCCGCGGCGCTGGCCGCCTATGAGAGCTGGCGGGCCAAGTTGGACAGCGCCTCCTCCGTGGAGGAGGTGGACGCCATCTACGCCGACGCCCGCAAGGCGCTGGCGGACCTGACCGCAGGCTTCACGGAGGGTGATACTGCGCCGGACATGGACGCGGCGGCAGCCGCAGCCCTGCAAAAGACACGCGATGAGGCGCGGCAGGCTCTGGATGATCTGGCGCAGCAGCGCATCGCGGCCCTGACGGCGCAGCTGGACGACATCAGCGGTTTCGACGAGACACGGCGGCAGCTGCTGACCCAGGCGCTGGAGCGGGGCGTGACATCCATCCGGGAGGCCGCTGCGGTGGAGCTGGACAGCCTTACCGACTATACCGCCATCCAGCAGGCCCGGAAGGAGGGCCTTGCCGCCATCGAGCAGGCGTACACCGCCGCCGCCGGCAAGCTGAAGAAGCTGCTGGAGTCCTCCCGGGCGGAAAACGGCTGGGACGGCATCACCGCCAGCCGGCCCCACGGCAGCGGAACGGAGGCCGATCCCTACCAGATCGGCACGGCGCAGGAGCTGGCGTGGCTGGCCTATGCGGTGAACAACCAGACGGAGAGCGGCGGATTCAGCGCCGTGCTGACGGCGGACGTGGATCTGGGCTATTGCCAGTGGCCGGTGATCGGCACGCGCAGCAGCGGCAGCCAGCGGCCCTATACCGGCACCTTTGACGGCCGGGGACACACCGTGTCCGGCCTGTACATCACTTCGTTGGGCGGGCGGCAGAAGCTGGGCCTGTTCGGCGTGGCGCAGGACGCGGTGATCCGGAACCTGACGGTGCGAGGCAGCATCGAGCTCACCGGCGTCCGTTCCTACGACGGCGACACGGCGGGCTACCTCATCGGCGGCCTGCTGGGCAGCGGCGAGGGCATCGGCGTCACCATCAGTAACTGCGTGTCGCAGGTGGATGTCTCCGTGTCCTTTGCCAACGACCAGAAGGCGCAGCGCGCCGCCGTGGGCGGTCTGGTGGGCCGCCTCAGCGGCAGCGGCAGCCACACGCTCACCGACTGCCGCAGCGAGGGGCGGGTCTACACTGCCTTCGCGCCCGGCGCCTGCTATCTGGGCGGCTCCGGCGGCGACGGCGGGCAGGCCGGCATCGTGGGCTTTATCAGCGCCGGCGCACGACTGGAGCGCTGCGTCAACGCCGGCGAGGTCTACGCAGGCCGCGCCGCAGGCGTGGGCGGCATCGTGGGAAGCGCGGGCAGCAGCGGCACGGAGGTGACGCTGTCCCAGTGCGCCAATCAGGGCGCGGTGTCCAACGATACTGCGGCGGTGCTGCTGAACAAGGGCGGCACCGGCGGCGTCCTGGGACTTGCCGCGGCGGGGACCGTAACGGTCCGCAGCTGCTACAACACCGGCAGCGTGGCGGGCAGCACCATCGTGGGCGGCATTCTGGGCGGCGAGCGCGGCGAATACTCCGCCAACGCTCAGTACGGCTGCCGGGGCCTGACGCTGGAGAACTGCTACAACGCAGGCGGCCTGCTGGTGGGCACGGCCACCGTTCGGGTGGGCGCGCTGGCGGGCTACCCGCTGGACGGCCGGTACTACACGGGACTGACGGTGCGCAGGGGCGCCTGCCGGTTCGTGATGGGCTGGAAGTGCAGTCAGGGCGACAGCGTGAAGGAAAGCGCGGTGCTGACGGCGGATACGCTGTTTGAGGGACTGGTGGACAGCATCGGCGGCGTCAACAGCGGCTATCCGCTGTTTGACTGGCAGCTTCTGGAGCAGCAGAGCCGCGAAGAGGTGGTCAGCTATCTGAACGACCGCTATGAGCGGGAGATCAAGCCTATCGCCACCGTGGCCCAATGCCAGGAGATCGAAAGGCTGCTGGCCGAGACGGCGGAGACCATCCGCACCGCCAAGACCACAGCAGAAATGACTGCCGCCTATGAAAAGGTGCTGGCGCGCATGAGCGCGGATGACCTGCTGGCAGCGGCAAAGAACGCCGCACTGAAGCAGCTGGATAAGCTGTATGGCAGCGCAAAGAAGAATTATAAGGATATTGCAGAACAGCTGAACAAGCTGTATGAAGCACAAAAGGCCACCATTGAGGCCTGTACCAAGTCCTCGGATACGGACACGGAGCTGGATCGGTTTTCTGCCGGTGTGGCGGACCTGCTGATCGCGGCGCGGGTGAAGTCCGGCGCGGCTATGCGGGAGCTGGCCGCCGCGCTGCCGGAGGTGCGTCAGGTCTATGACGCCCTCACCGCCGCCCAGAAGCGGCTGGTGGTCAACGGCAGGGCCATCACCGATGCGCAGGTGCTGGTAACGGCCTACGAACAGAATTTGGACCTGCTGCGGCAGTGGGAGAGCGCCGACAAGGCGAAATACACCGCCGTGAAGTCCGGCATCGGCCGTCTGGCGGCGGATATCCGCAGCCAGCTGGGCGATTGCGCCGACGCATCGGGCATGACCGCCGCCCTCAACGGCTACGCCGCAGGGGTGGCCCGGCTGCTGCTGGACAAGCTGGCCTTCACCGAGGGTACGACCACACTGGGCCAGCTGCACAAAGCGTCGGAGGTGTTGACCCAGACATCGGAGGCCGTAAAGGGCCTGACCCGGGAGCAGCTGGCGCTGCTGCCTGCGGAGCAGGTGGCGGGCGTCAGCCGCGCCCAGCTGCTGCTGGCGGTCTACACCAGGGCGTCGGAGCAGCTGGACACCTGGCTGAAGAACGACAAAGCGTCCTACGCCGACGTGGCCCAGCGGCTGGAGCGTCTGGCAGACAGTGTCCGGCAGGAGTTGGAGCGCAGCGTGGATCGGGACAGCGCGGCCAAGGCGCTGGACCACTACTGCGGCGGCAGCGTGGAGGTGCTGATCTCCTCCATCGGCACGGTCAAACCCGTCATGCCCCCCACCGAGGCGGCTGCAGCCAAGACCCGCCTGCAGCGTGCCCGCACGGCCTACAACGCCCTGACGGCATCGCAGAAGGCGCTGGTGCCCAACTACGCATCGCTGCAGGAGGGCGAGACGGCCTACCGCACCTACGAGAGCAATTACGCCGCGGCCAAGGCGGCGGAGAGCCTCATCTCTGCCATCGGCACGGTGACGGCAGACAGCGGCGATGCCATCCGCAAGGCTCAGGAGGCCTACGACGCCCTGACGGCGGAGCAGAAGCAGCTGGTGGACGCCAAGCTGGTGCAGCAGATGGAGACTGCCGCCGCCCAGTACCGGCAGCTGCTGGCCCAGAGCGCGGAGAACGGCGGGGAAACACCCTCCGCCGACGAGACAATGTCCGACGGCGTGAAGCCTGCGGACCGGATGCAGCCCACAGACCAGACCCGGTCGGAGCAGGCGCAGCCCTTTGACTGGAGCCTTGTGTGGCTGGGCGGCGGCATCCTGGCGTCTGCGGCGGCGATCGCGTTGATCCTCCGCTGGCTGGCGGCGGTGCGGCGCACCGAAAAGAAAAACAAAGCGTAAGTCCCGCAGGAGGGGGAGGTCTCGTGCCGCTCCCCTCCTGCGGCGGTTGCAGAAGGAGCGTGAAGCGTGAAAAAGAGACTGGGAGGCGTGATGCAGACCGCCATGGCCATACTGCTGTGTATGGCGGCGGTGCTGTGCGTGACGCGGCTTCAGACCGGCCATGCCCCACGGGAGGATGCCCGGGCGGCATCCCGCATGCTGTACTCACCCGGGGAGGTGCTGTACGACGGCGACCGCGTGACGGCCATGGACAGCGCCAACGACGCGGAGGTCCCTGAGGACGAGACGCCGCCGGATCAGCCGGACGCACCGGAAAGCGCGCAGCCTGACGATACCCCCACGCCGGACGCGCCCCCCGTGGACAGCGACACCGCGTCCTCGGACGGGCGGGACGGCATCGGCGACCTGCTGGACATCGCGGATAACGGCGGCGGCTCCGGCGGACAGACACCGGACCACGCCGCGCCGGGGGACGTTACCGTACCGGAGGCACCGGATGCCGCGCTGTATTTTACCACCAGCATCATCGACGGCGAGACCACGGCGGAGGAGACCTATCCCTTTACCATCACCCACCAGCCGCAGCGGGAGCCCATCGGCCTCGCCGTCACCGTCAACGGCAGGGAGCTGCGCTATGCCGCACAGACCACCTCCGTGACGGTGCATCTGGCGGCGGGAGCCAATACCATCGTTGTCAGCGCGGACTATCGGGAGGACGGCGGCACCGTCCGCGCCACCCGCAGCTACACCGTCTGCTACGCCCAGCCCGGGGAGCTTATCATCGTGGCGAAGCGCACCTCGGACGGGCGGCAGCTGGGCGAGCTTGGCACCGTGTCGGAGGGCGCGCTGACCTTTACCGCCTGCGCCGAGCGGGACGGCAGCACCTATCCGGTGCAGTCCGTGGAACTCAACGGCAGGACCCTCGCCGGCAGCGGCGGCAGCTACACCGCCGACCTGAACTCCGGCGAGAACCGCATCCGCGTCAAGGCAAGCTATCAGTCCTCCACCGCCGATGTGACCTATACCATCACCTACAACGCCAGCGCGTTCCGGATCAAAACCAGTATTTCCGATACCGTCATTGACGACAATACGGCACAGAGTTCTGCTTCCTTTGAAAAGGTGACAGTGGACAGCGAACGGTATCGTTTTTGGCTCCAGCTGATCCAGAGCACCGGTAAAGAGTCCATCGACCGCGTCCGTGTCAGTGACAGCACCGGGACCACCTCTCTAACACAGGAGAGCGACGGTCTGTATACCGTGCAGATGGGCCGCGAGGACCGGAGGCTGTATATCGACTACAAGGATTCCACGGGCCGGAGCAAGACCTATAAATACCAGCTGCACTTCCAGCGCGGCGCGGAGGACACGCCGGAGGACCGCCAGCCCACCATCATCGCCCAGGTGGAGGCGGACGGCACCGTTATCGGTCTGACCAACGGTCTGACCATGAAAACGCCCGACCTCATCGTGCTGGTGGATGGCCGCAGCTGCAACGGCCAGCAGCTCTACGCCAACAACTACACCGTGTCGGTGAACGGCACGGTGGTGTCCGCACCCATCAGCCAGTCCGGCTACCAGTTCGGTTACACCGCCTACCTCTCCAACGAGGGGGCCAATACCATCACCATCACCGCCACCGATGGCGACGGCTATTCCGCCACCCGCAGCTGGACGGTGTACTACGAGGAGGGCACCGTCACCGTTACCGTCAGCGTGGAGGCCACCACCGTGGGCCTCGGCTATCTGGTGGCGCCCACGGAGGTGACGGTCCCCGGCGGCACGGACGCATGGACCGTGGTGCAGCAGGTGCTGACGGAGAACGGCTACACCGTCAGCGGCAGCGGCAGCTATCTGTCCGCCATCCAGCGCAGCGGCATTTGCAGCGGCTTTTTCATCGATTCCGAACTGATGGAGCTAATCATGGCCGACGGCATGGACGAGAACGGTGCGGGACTGGATCCCCAACCCTTCTCCATGGACAGTCTTGGTGAATTTGACTTCTACCGCTGGTCGGGCTGGATGTATTCCTATAACGGCAGCTATCCCGGCTACGGCATGAACGTCTGCAAGCCGCAGGACGGCAGCGTCATCCGCGTGCGGTACACGCTGGCCATGGGCAAGGACATCGGCGGCTATTCCAGCGCCAACGGCAATTACGGCGTTTCCAGCGGCAACTACTATAAAGAATGGTAAGAGGAGAAAAGCAGATGAATACCAGCGTAGAAAAGATCCTGCATGAAGTGAAAAAGGTCATCGCCGGTAAGGACGATGTGCTGGAAAAGATCATGATGACGGTGCTCTCCCGCGGCCATGTGCTGCTGGACGACGTGCCCGGCACCGGCAAGACCACCACGGCGCTGGCCTTCAGCCGAGCCCTGGGTCTCCGGTATGGGCGTATCCAGTTCACGCCGGACGTGCTGCCCTCGGATATCGTAGGTTTCTCCATGTACCATAAGGAGAGCGGCAGCTTTGCCTATCAGCCCGGCGCGGTGATGACCAACCTGCTGCTGGCCGATGAGATCAACCGCACCTCCAGCAAGACCCAGTCGGCGCTGCTGGAGGTGATGGAGGAGCGTCAGGTCACCGTGGACGGCCAGACCCACAAGCTGCCGGACCCCTTCGTGGTCATCGCCACCCAGAACCCGGTAGGCTCTGCCGGTACGCAGCTGCTGCCTCAAGCCCAGCTGGACCGCTTCATGGTGCGGCTGGAGATGGGATATCCCGATTTTGCAAGTCAAGTGAACATCCTCCGTGACCGCCAGACCGGCGACCCGCTGGAGGCGGTGGCCACCGTGTCCTCCTGCGCGGAGGTGCTGGCTATGCAGAAGGAAGCCCAGTCAGTCCACATGGCGGACGCCCTGCTGGAGTATGTCACCAGCCTGGCGGAGGCCAGCCGCAGCCACCCGCTGACGGTGCTGGGCGTCAGCCCTCGCGGCGCTCTGGCGGTGTGCCGCATCAGCAGGAGCCGCGCCTACATGGCGGGCCGTGACTACGTGCTGCCCGATGATGTGGCCGCCGTCTTTGCCGACGTGTGCGCCCACCGTCTCATCCTGTCGCCCAAGGCCAGGATCGCCGAGACCACCGCCAAAGACGTGCTGGCAGAGGTGGTGCAGCAGGTTCCGCGGCCCGACCACATCTGAGCGATGGCGAAAAATCGGATCGTTTTTATTGTATGGCTGCTGCTGTGGCTGGCAGCGTGGGCACGGGGCGTGGGCAATATGGCCGGCGGCATCCTGCTGGCCTCGGCGCTCTGCGCCGCGGCGGAGATCGCCGCGGCCTGCGCCCTGCGCAAGCGCCTGACGGCCCAGCTGTCCGCCGCTGTCTCCTGCCGCAAGGGGGAGGAACTGCCGGTAACGGTAACGGTGGCAAACAGCGGCCTTCTCAGCTGCCTGCGGGTGCAGGCAGACGTCCAATGCCGGAATCTGCTGACCGGCGAGGTGACGCATACCGCAGCCTGCCTCCCTGCGGCAGGGCACGCCAAGGCCCAGACGGTATGTACCCTCCGGCCCCGGCACTGCGGCAAGCTGGAGCTGACGCTGACGGCCCTGCGGGTCTACGACATGTTCGGTCTTGTGGGGGCGAAGAAGCCGGTGGGGCTGACAGCCCCGTCTCTGGTGCTGCCGGATGTCTGGCCGGTGGAGCTGACGGTGTCGGAGCGCCGGAGCCCCGACATGGACAGCAGCGAATACTCCATGTATCATCCCGGCAATGATCCCAGCGAGACATTCGCCCTGCGGGAATACCTGCCCGGCGACCGGATCAAAAACATTCACTGGAAGCTGTCGGAAAAGACGGATCACCTGCTGGTGCGCCAGCTGGGTCTTCCGGTAAACAACGCCATTCTGCTGGTGCTGGACAACACCGCTGATACCGCTCCCTCTCCGGAGGAGCGGGAGGCGCTGGGCGAGGCGGCTGTCTCCGTGTCTGCGGCCTTATGCGAGGCGGGCCTGCCCCATCAGGCGGCGTGGCTGGACCGCGAGACCATGGAGCCGCGGCTATGTGCCATCGGCGACACGGAGGAGCTGACGCAGGCCCTGTCCGGCCTGCTGTCGGCGGAGACGGAGCCGGACACCCGGACGGTGACGCGGCGTCTGGCGGAGACGCAGGGACTGGACTACGCCCACGCGGCGGTGCTGTCTCTGCGGTCGGAGCCGGAGGACCTGACCACCGCCTCCGGTACGCCCGTGACCCACGTGGCGGTCTCGACCGCCATGCTGCGAAGTAAGGAGGGGATCTATCTTGCGCTTTAATGGCGCCCGCTTCGGCGGACTTCTGACCGCATCCCTTCTGACGGCGGGGCTCATGACCCTGCTCATCACGCTGCTTTCCCTGCCGGTATCGCCCCTGTGGCCGGTGCTGCTGGGCGTTTTAGCGGCGGCCACCGTGTGTCTGACGGAAGGCACGCGCCTCTCGTGGCTGCCTGACGCAGCATGGATGGCGGGCTGCCTGCTGACGGTGCTGGCACTGCCGGGTACTGTGACCAACGGTCTTGCCCAGCTGCTGGACGCGGCGGTGCAGACGTGGCAGCAGCTCCACGCCCGCAATTACACCAGCTTTCTGGCGCAGGACGACGGCGCCGCGGGCCTGACGGCGGTACTGTGCCTGCTGGGCGTGGTCTGCGGCCTGTGGTGCATGGCCTGCGTGCGCCGCCCCAGCGACCTGCGCTTCTGGCCCATGGCGCTGGTACTGGCTGCGGCGGCGGTGCTGTTTGCGCCCCTGACCGCCGTATGGTGGCTGCTGCTGGCGGCTTTGACGCTGCTTTTGCTCTACGCCGTGCGCTTCGGCGGACGGCACGCGTCCTCCGCCCCGCTGCGGGCGTGGCTGCGTCCTGCGGCGCTGCTGCTGGCCTGCGTCACGGCGCTGGGCTGCTGGAACGGCGACGCCGCCCACCCTACCGCCGTGGATACCGCCGCCCGCTGGACAGCGGCACGGGCGGATATCCTGCGCTACGGCAGCAACGCCGCCGCAGGTCTGCCGGAGGGCGATATGACCGGCATCGGCCCCCGCCGCACCACGGAGGACGCCATGCTGGAGATCACCATGACCCAGCCCACGTCCTACTACCTCCGGGGCTTCGTGGGCGAGACGTATGCCAACAGCCGCTGGAGCACGCTGGACAGCAAGACTCTCAGTGAGGACGCGGGTACCTTTTACTGGCTGCATCAGGACGGATTTTACGCCCAGAGCCAGCTGACCACAGCGGCGCAGGCCGGTGTGTCGGACGTGCTGCGCTATGACAACACCGTGACGGTGCAGAACGTCGGCGCGTCGGGGAAGTATCTCTATGCGCCCTATGAGCTGCTGGCGGACAGCGATGTGCTGGATGCGGCGCAGATCGGCGACCGCACCCTGCTGGCCAGTGGCCTGCGGGGACAGCGGACGTACAGCTTCCACGCCAGCGACAATATCATCACCCAGTACCAGCGCCTGACCGCCGCGCTGGCGGAGGAGACGGAGCAGACCGATGCCTTTCTGAATACAGAGGCGGCCTATAACCGCTTCGTCTACGACCACTATACGGACATCCCTGATGATATCCGCGGTTTTCTGGAGGAGAAGCTGGGCGGCTATGAGAAGGACGAGGGGCAGGTACACTTCGATTACCGGCGGGCCAAGCAGAACATCCTGTTCTATCTGACCACCTACATCACCTATGAGGAGAATGTTCTTCCCATTACCGGCGGCGATTTCGCCCTGACGTTTCTGGACGGCACCCAGAGCGGCTATGACGTCCACTACGCCACTGCCGCGACGCTAATGTTCCGCTATTACGGCATCCCCGCCCGCTATGTGGAGGGCTTTCTGGTAACAAAGGACGATGCAGCCCATATGACCGCGGGCCAGACGCTGCCGGTGGGCGGCAGCCGTGCCCACGCATGGGTGGAGTACTATCAGGATGGCCTTGGCTGGCTGCCCTTTGAGGTCACGCCTCCCTATTTCTCCGCCATGGAAAAGGCGGAGCGGTACCAGAGCATCTCCGGTCTGGTGGGTCAGGCCCCGCTGGAGGACACACCGGAGCAGCCGGACGACACCGACGCCCGGGACCCCGTGACAGAGGCACTGCGGGAGCTCTGGCTGAAGCATGGTATGACCGTACTGCTGGTGCTGCTGGTATCACTGACCGTGGTACTGGCGGCGGTGCTGCTGGGCCGTATCCTGCGGGAGCGGCGGCGGACACGGCAGCGGAAAGCGTCGTTTTTCGGCGCGGACGCGGCGGCCGCCATCGATGCCATCTTCCGCTATACGATGGATGTGCTCCGTGCCCGGGGCATGGCGGCGCGGAACTGCCCGCCGGAGGACTATGTGGCCTATATGGATCAGGACCTGCGGGAGGACTACCTGCTGGCGGCCCGACTGTGGCAGGAGGCCCGCTTCCGGGGCCGGCCCATGACGGAGGAGCAGCGCCGTCGGGTACTGCGCCTGAAGGACGAGATCTGGCGGCGTACCTGGCACAACGCGGGGCTAAGGCAGCGCCTGCGCCTGAAATACGTGGAATTCCTGTAAGGAGGGGATCGGATGAAACAGAGTATAGCGGCCCTGCTGCTGGCAGTGCTGGTGCTGCTGCCCGCCTGCGGCGCGCAGCCTGTGCCGGAGGCCCCGTGGCAGACGGCCTGCCGCGAGACGGGGGCCTATCTCCAGACGCAGGGCGCCCCCACGGCGGGCTCCATCGGCGGTGAGTGGGCGGTGATCGGCCTGAGCCGCGCGGGGCTGCTCAGCGACACGGCGGCCCGGAGCTACGAGCGGAGCGTGGAGGATTACGTGCAGCAGGCGGGCTCCGTGCGGCTGCACCACGCAAAATCCACCGAGAATTCCCGCACCATCCTGGGCCTGACGGCCGCAGGCTGCGATGCCGCCAACGTGGCGGGCGTGGACCTGACGGCGGGTCTGAGCGATATGACCTTCGTCCGTGCCCAGGGTCTCAACGGCCCCATCTGGGCGCTGATCGCTCTGGACTGCGGGGCTTACGATATCCCGCAGTGCGCCGACGGCGAGGAGCAGACCACCCGCGAAGGCCTGGTGGCGGAGATCCTGTCCGCCCAGTGCGCCGATGGCGGCTGGACTCTGATGGGCGACGTTTCCGACGTGGACATGACCGCCATGGCTTTGACGGCTCTGGCATCTTATCAGGAAGATGCTGAAGTCAAGACCGCAGTTGACGCGGCACTGGCATATCTGTCCGGGGTCCAGCAGGCGGACGGCGGCTTCATGAGCTGGGGCGAGAGCAACAGCGAGTCCTGTGCGCAGGTGATCGTGGCCCTGACGGCGTTGGGCATCGACCCCGCATCAGATGAGCGCTTCCTGAAGGACGGCGCGTCCCCGTTGGACGGCCTGTGTGCCTTTGCCTGCACCGGCGGCGGTTTTCGCCACAGCGCCCGGCAGACGAAGCCGGATGGCATGGCCACGGAGCAGGGCTTCTACGCCCTGACGGCCTACGACCGCTTCCGGCAGGGCAAGACGCGGCTCTTTGACATGACGGACATCACATGATGCGGCACACCGCCGGTCCTCTCAGGGATCGGCGGTGTTTTTTTTACCGCGCCGCGATTGCATAAGCACACGCTTTATGGTATGCTAAAAGCACCCAACGGGGCGAAACAGGGGAGCGCCCCCAAATTGCAGAAAAAGGAGAAAGACTATGGGACTTATCAGAGCGGCGATGGGCGCGGCCGGCGGTACGCTGGCTGACCAGTGGAAGGAATATTTTTATTGTGACGCCATTCCCGAGAACGTGCTGGCGGTAAAGGGACAGAAAAAGACCACCCGACGCTCCAGCAACCGTCACGGCGATGACAACGTCATCACCGACGGCTCCGTCATCGCGGTGGCGGACGGCCAGTGCATGCTCATCGTGGACCAGGGCAAGATCGTGGACATGTGCGCCGAGACCGGCGAGTATACCTACGACATGTCCTCGGAGCCGTCCCTGTTCTGCGGCAGTCTGGGCCAGGGCCTGAAGAACATGTTCGGTACCATGGCCAACCGCTTTACCTTCGGCGGCGAGGCCCCCAAGGATCAGCGCATCTACTATTTCAACACCAAGGAGCTTATCGGCAATAAGTACGGCACGCCCAGCCCCGTGCCCTTCCGCGTGGTGGACCAGCGGGCCGGCATCGACATCGACGTGGGCATCCGCTGCTTCGGCGAGTACAGCTACCGCGTCTCCAACCCCATGCTGTTCTACACCAACGTCTGCGGCAACGTCAGCGAGGCGTATACCCGCGACCGGCTGGACAGCCAGCTCAAGACCGAGCTGCTGACGGCCCTCCAGCCCGCCTTCGCCAAGATCGGCGAGACCGGCATCCGTTACTCCCAGCTGCCCGGCCACACCATGGAGCTGGCCGACGCCCTCAACGAGGTGCTGAGCAAGAAGTGGCGCGACCTGCGGGGCATCGAGATCGTCTCCTTTGGCGTCTCCAGCGTTACCGCCGATGAGGAAGACGAGAAGATGCTCAAGGAGCTGCAGCGCAACGCGGCCTTCATGGATCCCACCCGCGCGGCGGCGCACCTGGTGGGCAGTCAGGGCGACGCCATGAAGATGGCGGCGGCCAACAAGGGCGGCGCGGCCATGGCGTTCATGGGCATGAACATGGCGGGTCAGGCCGGCGGCATGAATGCCCAGGATCTGTACGCCATGGGTCAGCAGCAGATGCAGCAGCAGGCCGCCCAGCAGGCGGCGTCCCAGCCCGCGGGCTGGACCTGCTCCTGCGGACACACCGGCAACACCGGCAAGTTCTGCGGCGAGTGCGGCGCACCCAAGCCCGCACCGGCGGGGGAATGGAAGTGCTCCTGCGGCGCAGTGAACACCGGCAAATTCTGCGGCGAATGCGGCAAGCCCAGACCTGCCGATGAGTGGACCTGCTCCTGCGGCAGCGTCAACAAGGGCAAGTTCTGCGCCAACTGCGGCAATCCCCGTCCCTGACACCGTGTGACATGTGAAAGGAGAAGACCATGCAGTTCATCGATTACTATTATTATGAGTACCAGATGGCCCCCAGCCCCTTCGCCAGCTTCCTCTCCCTGCTGCTGGGCGCGGCGGGCATCGTGGCCTGCTGGCTGCTGTTCAAGAAGGCGGGTAAGCCCGGCTGGGCCTCCATCGTACCCTTCTACAACGTCTATACCCTCTTCGAGATCACCTGGGGCAGCGGCTGGCGCTTTTTGATGCTGCTGATCCCCATCTACAACATCGTCCTGGGCATCCAGACCTGCATCAAGCTGGCCAAGGCCTTCGGCAAGAGCGGCGGCTTCGCGGTGGGCCTGATCTTCCTGCCCTCCGTGTTCACCATGATCCTGGGCTTCGACAGCTCCGTCTACCTGGGCGTCCCCGGGAAGGGCGGCTATCAGCAGTCTGCACCCAATCAGGATTACGCCCCTCGTCAGGACTATGCGCCCCGGCAGGACACCGGCTTCCGGCCCACGTTCTGCCCCAGCTGCGGCGCCAAGCTGGAAAATGACGGCAGCAAGTTCTGCCAGAACTGCGGACGGCCCCTGTAAGGCCGCCCCGGTCAGACTGTGAGAGGGAGGAAAATTATGGCATCCCAAGTGACCAACTATAAATGCCCGGCCTGCACCGGCCCGCTGCACTTTGTGGGCGCGTCCGGCAAGCTGGAGTGCGACTACTGCGGCACACAGTACGAGGTGGCGGACATTGAAAAGCTGTACGCCGACAAGGAAGCCGCCGCGGCAGCGGCGTCCGAAAAGGCGGAGGCTAAAGCTGAGGCAAACCGCCAGAAGATGGCGGACATGGAATCCCAGGGCTGGGACACCTCCGGCCTGAGCAGCGACTGGGGCGCGGAGGCCGACGGCATGAAGGCCTATAACTGCCCCTCCTGCGGCGCGGAGCTGATCTGCGACGCCTCCACCGCCGCCACGTCCTGCCCCTACTGCGGCAATCCCACCGTGGTGCCGGGCCAGTTCAGCGGCGCGCTGAAGCCGGACTTCGTCCTGCCCTTCAAGCTCAGCAAGGAGGACGCCGTGGCTGCCCTGAAGAACCACTACAAGGGCAAGCCCCTGCTGCCCAAGGCGTTTACCAGCGGCAACCACATCGAGAAGATCCAGGGCGTCTATGTGCCGTTCTGGATGTTTGACGGTCAGGCCGAGGGCACCGTGGACTACGAGGGCCTCATCCACCACGAGTACGAGACCTCCGACTATGAGGTGACGGAGACGGAGCACTACGATGTTCACCGAGGCGGCTCCATCTCCTTCGAAAAGGTGCCTGTGGACGCATCCAGCAAGATGCCCGATGACCACATGGACTCCATCGAGCCGTATGACTACACCGATCTGAAGCCCTTCTCCACCGCGTACCTGCCCGGCTTCCTGGCCGACAAGTACGATGTCAGCGTGGAGGACAGCCATGACCGCGCCGACGGACGCTGCGCCGCCTCGCTGGAGAGCGCCCTGCGCCGCACGGCGGAGCAGTACGACAGCTGCATCCCCCTGCGGCAGGACATCCGGCTCCGGCGCGGCAAGGTGCATTATGCCCTGCTGCCTGTCTGGATGCTCCACACCAAGTGGAAGGGACAGGATTTCCTGTTCGCCATGAACGGCCAGACTGGCAGGCTGGTGGGCGACCTGCCCACAGATATGGGCAAGTTCTGGACCATCTTCGCCGCCGTGGCGGCGCCGGTGGCGGCCATTACCGCCGCCATCATGATGTTGGTGTAAGGGGGGACAGCGCCATGAAAAAGAGAACTTGTACATTCCTGCTGGCCCTGCTGGCAGCACTGACGCTGACCGTCCCCGCATGGGCGGAGACCCAGCCCGGCGACGCCCTGATCTACGACACGGAGAGCCTGCTCACCGACGGCGAGCGCCAGCAGCTGGAATCCCTGGCCGACCAGATCACCTGGCAGTACGACTGTGCGGTGTACGTGGTCACCATCTACGACTACGAGCAGTACGCCGACGGCGTCTACGAGGCCGCCTACACCATCTACAACGACTACGACTTCGGCATCGGCGAGGGCCGCGACGGCGTGCTGCTGCTCCTGAGCATGTACGACCGCAGCTACAGCCTGTATGTCCGCGACGGCGCCCAGAGCATGATCGGCAACTATGCCCAGCAGCAGCTGGAGGACAGCTTCTTGGACTATCTGGGCGATGACGACTGGTACGGCGGCTTCCATGCCTATCTGACCACCTGCGCCGACATGATGCAGCAGGCGTCGGAGGGCCACGCGGTGCGCAAGCCTCTGGGCAAGGTGATCTTCCCGGCGCTGCTGGTGGGCTGCGGCGTGGCGCTGGCGGTGTGCCTGGTGCTGAAGGGCAAGATGAAGTCCGTCCGCCGCGGCGCGGAGGCGGATGTCTACGTCACCGCCGAGGGCCTGGACCTGACGGAGCGCTCGGACATTTACACCCACACCACCGAGACCCGCCGCAAAAAGGAGAAGAACGACTCCCACAGCGAGTCCGGCGGAGGCGGCTCCGGCCGCAGCGGCCACTTCTAAGCAACAAAAAAAGAGGACTGTCCGGGACAGTCCTCTTTTTTTGCTCTTTGTCAGAAAAATATGAAATAAGACGGATACTATGCAGCCAGCTTATTGAAATCGCACAAAAACAGGTGTATTCTATCGTTGTAATGACCTGCCGGCACATACCGGCGGAGATCATAAAGAAAAGGGGAGTTTCTGTGAAAAAACATATCCTATCCATCCTGTTGGCGGTTCTCATGCTGCTCAGCGCCGTTCCGCTGGGCATGGTGGACACCGCCTACGCCGCCGAGACCTCAGGGGTCGCGGCGCAGAGCTACTATGTCGCCGGCGGCCAGTGCGGCGACGACCTGACCTGGACGCTGGGCAGCAGCGGCACCCTGACCATCAGCGGCACCGGCCCCATGTACGGCTATTCCTTGTTTAAGAACCCCTGGTGCGACAGCGCATTGAGAAACTCGGGGATCAGCACGCGAGTGAAAAACGTGGAGATTTCCTCCGGCGTTACGACATTGGGAGCATACGCGCTCAGCGCCTGTGATTCAATGGTCAGTGTCTCCCTGCCGGAGACTCTGCTGGCGGTGGGGGAGAGCTGCTTTTTCTCCTCGACAGCGCTGCACAATATCAGCATTCCCAACAGTGTCCGATCTATTGGCGATTGTGCCTTCTCCGGCTGCAACGGCCTGACCCGTGTCACACTGGGCAGCAGCCTCAAGGGTATCGGAGGTCAGGCCTTCAAAGAATGCAGCAGCCTCAGCAGTATCGTCATTCCTGAGGGGGTCACGGCCATCGAGTATTCAACGTTTGAAGATTGCTCCAACCTGATGGAGATCACCATCCCCCGCACGGTGACGAGCATCGGGAGATGGGCTTTTGACGGCTGCTATGGGCTGTCCAAGGTGACATTCACCGGCACGCGGGCACAGTGGAACGCCATTGACGTGAAAGAATACAATGACCCGCTGCTGAGTGCTAATATCACCTTTGCCGGCAGCGGTCCCGCCGCACCCACCGTCACCGCGGGCACCGACAGTCAGGGCCGTCCGACCCTGAAATGGAAGGCCGTGTCCGGCGCGGCCAAGTACGAGGTGTACCGCGCCCGCAGCAAGGACGGCGACTACATCAAATACAGCACTACCACCGGCACCAGCTACACCAACATCAGCTACATCGAGGACGGCAATACCTACTATTACAAGGTTCGCGCTCTGGATGCCAGCGGCACAGCAGGCGCGTGGAGCAGCATCGTGTCCGTGACCTACCGCGCCGCCTCGACAGGCACTCTGCCCGCTCCCACCGTCACCGACGGCAACGACGCGCAGGGCCGTCCCACGCTGACATGGAAGGCCGTCACCGGCGCGGCTAAGTACGAGGTGTACCGCGCCCGCAGCAAGGACGGCGACTACATCAAGTATTCTACCGTCACCGGCACCAGCTACACCAACACCAGC
>ERZ772867.125-NODE-125-length-108109-cov-5.276621_pt1 | contig 108109 bp, 133 predicted proteins | sample MGYA00511341_ERZ772867 | MGnify/ENA primary metagenome ERZ772867 (study PRJEB29015, sample SAMEA2737707) | human gut metagenome | biome: human gut; feature: human-associated habitat; material: faeces | place: China | collected 2012 ... | reverse complement strand
CGTTCGGCGGCACCACGATCCTGATCATCGCGGGCGTGGGCCTCGACACCCTGCGCCAGGCCAAGGCCCAGACCGAACAGTTCCAGTACACCGGCTTCCTGCCTGAGAACGTGGAGTCCGGAACTAAATCCTTACCGTCCACGGTAGGCGGCGGCCATGAGTGACTGGCGCAAATCAGCCGCATGCGTCGGCTATGATCCGGCACTCTGGTTTCCCGGCAACAGCCAGCTCATGCGAAGGGAAGCAATCCACATCTGCCACACCTGCCCTGTGATGATGCAATGCCGCAAATATGCGGAAACAAACAATCAAATCTGCGGATACCCATTACAGGGCATTTGGGGTGGTAAGGAATTCACTCCACGCAAATACCGAAGGAGCACTCCGAGGTGACAACACAATCCGAAGAATACCGTTGCGAAGCATACGCAATCCTATACTCGTTCCACCAATCCGACGATCCGATAGAAGCCTTCGCCCAAGGATACGAAGCAGGAGCCAAAAGCCACGAACAAGTATCGGAACGACAGATCGAAACGGTGAGTCGAATCCTATACAAATGCTCTTTCGGTTTTCCGTTCGACGAAGATTCCATCGACGGGATGTTCGACCATGCTGTCCAATCCGGGCACATGCCTTGCAGACGGAAAGCCGAACAGCTCATCAAAGCATTAATGCAAGCCAGAAAGGAACCAGCCCGATGAACCTAATCCTGATTAAAACCGGAGCCAACATGTTCGCCGTTTTCGCCAACGGTCATACCGTCGGCACTCTCCGACGGGAAACTATCAACCGGAAACACATGTGGCATGCGACCGGCATCAACGGAAGCCAAGGCATCTTCCAATCGAAACGCACCGCCGCCGAATGGCTCGCTAGAGGAATAGGTTGACCTGCGTGAGGCGCAAGCCCGGTTCTTGAGGGCCGGTTGACTTCCTTCCGGTGCTTTAGTACCGGGAGGAAGTCAACTCAGTTTCTTTTCAACGGAAGAAACATTTTCGTTGAACGTTCGATATGTCGAAACCCGTAATGCTCGTAGAATTTTGTCGCCGAATCGGAAGCTGGTTCGACGAATAATGCCTTGGCTCCTACTATTTCAGCCGCATTGGAAGCGCGCAAGGTCGCGTCCCTTAGCAGTTGAGAACCTATGTGCATGGTTTGGTAGCGTATGTCTACGCCAAGCATGCCCAAGAGTATCGCCGGGATTGGGTCTGGACTGTTTCTTTTTAACCATCCGTTCGCCTCGGTGTGATTGATACCGTATGCGCTAAGCGTGTAGAAGCCTGCCAGGACTCCATTCGAGAATGTCGCATAGGCGACGGCTGTATGCTGTCTGCCGGCGTTCTTCAGCTGGTTTCGTAGCCAGTTGTTGACGACCGGTAAGCCGCAGTCGAACCCATCGATGTCGTCTTCCATGGTCAGTCGTCGTGGAAAGGTGAAATCGCTCATTTCCAGATAGGTTCGCTTTCAAGCAGCTCTACCATCTTCGTCGGCATGGGTTCATCCAAAGATTTTATGAATGAGTTCCATTGCTCGTCGTCCAGATAGAGTACGTGCGATTCTTGGATGTCACGGTCGGCGGCGACGAGCAGGTTGGACAACGCCCATTGGGATGTGCTGAGACCTTTGATTTCGGCCGCTTGGTCGAGACGTTCCTTTTGTGACGGCGTGAGCCGCATCTCGAAACGGCTGGCTTTGTTCGTGGTTTCTATCATATGTTAATCGTACGGCATTTGTACGTAATAAGTCAAACTCGTATATGCTTTGTTTGATTTTTATCCGAATCGCGCCGTAAAACCCCGGCTTCAGCCGTGGGGAGGAAGTCAACGACCATCTTCTGTTTGGCCGGCCTTCTTCAGCGGCTTAATCGCGTGAACGGCTTCAACGAGCTTGTATCGGATCGTGCTGGTCGGTAGAGTGCACGCTCCAACCAGCTCCTCGGCATGCCCGTTGAATCCCTGTTTGAATTCCAATACCCCACGGCCTTCGTCATCCGGGTCGTTGAATACGCCGGTGATGCCGTACATGTTGAAGCGTCGCGGTTGGGTACTGTTGACGCACAGGCGGAGCATTCCTTCGTGGACCAACAGGGCGGGAGCCTGGTATGCCCGGTATTCGGGGAGAGCGCCGGCTGTCAGGTACACGGTTTCACGCCGGTGTTCCACGAACAGGGCGCAGGCGGCTGGGATCACGCTACCATGTGTGGTCAAGGCGCGCGCCTCGTCGAGGCGACGTTCCAGGGCGGTCAGGTTGCGGGCCGTATCGTCAATCTGGCGTTTGAGCCGGGTCGTGGCATGCGCTTCGTATCTGGTTTTCAGCGAATCCAGCTGATCGGCGAGCCTGTCATGTTCGGCGGTCAGGCCGGTCAGAAGCTCATTGGCATGGATTTCGGCGAGCATGAAATGGGCTCGGCTTCCGAATGTCTCCTTGAACCGGCGATAGTAGTCTTCGTCGCGGGCCGTGAAGCCGCGTCGTCCTGCGGTCTTCCGTTCGATGTCCACGAACGTGCCAAGCTCATCCGCACCGAGTTCGCGTACTCGCACGCCTGATGTTCTCGCCCGGTTCACGCTCCACCGGGTGCGCGGCTTACATGAGGCGAGCAGCGTCTGCTCATCCTTGATACCGTCGAAGGTTCTGATCCAATTCCAACGGTTGATGACTTTCCCGTATCCGGTGTCGAATCCTTGATGCCTCCAGCCGCATGACCGGTAGGCGTCAAGGATCATCGTGTCGGGGACCCCGATCAGGTTCCCGACCGCATCATGCCTCTGGTATTCGATGTTCGGCCAGCAGGTGACGGATACCGCATGGCGGCGACGTGCGGCGAGCCGGATTCCCCGGGTCATGTTCTCCAGGAGCTTCGGATCGTCGAGCGTACACAGTGGACCAAGCCAGATACTACCCTCCAAACCGAACCGGCCTCGAGTCCACGCGATCAGACATCCGGCCGTCAGAACACCATTACGGGTCACGCCGATCAGATCCGTGGCCTCCACGTCTGGGGCGGCGAGATGCGCCATGTGCCCGGTCTGCTGAAGACCACCCTGCGGGTGTCCGGCAGACAGCAGATCCAATTGGTTGAACGTGATGGGTGTGATGTCGTAAATCAATGCTGTTCTCCTTCGTTCGCTATCGCCTGCAATATGCCCGCCAGTTCGCCCAGCTCGTTGGCGTTCAGCCGGATGCGGCGGACCGTGTCCCCGTCATGGGTGGACAGCACCCATGTGCGGGTGCCGTGACGGCCCCTGTCGGGCAGCCACGTGAGTGTCATGTGGCCGTGGCGGGCACCCATGATCATGCCGCACCGGCGTTCGATTTCGACTCTGTCCGTCATTCCTTCTCCTTGGCGGGTATGGTCCGTCCGTCGCGTATCCGGTATGCGGTCGAATCGATGGGATGCCGGGGTTTGCGGCGGCATTGCTCCTTCAGCTCTCCGAACAGTTCCTTATGCCGGTTGTACAATGTCTGGCGGGTGATGCCGAGTGCGGACGCGATCTCCGTCTTGCTCAGATGGGCGTTCAGGACGGCGTCGCGTACGGCCAATGATTCCAATGCGTCCAGTTCCGTATGCCCGTTCCGGCCGCTGGTGAACGTGAATCCCAGCATGTCCACGGGCGTTCCGGTTTCCTCCGGCGTGATGGTCAACCGAACCTTGAACTTCCTGCCCAACGGCATCGCCTTGTCACTCATCGTCCGCCTCCTTGATTGCCTGTTGCAGTGCCTGCATGATTTGTTTCGCCTCGTCCACGCTCAGATAAGCGCTTGCAGATTGGCCAACGGTCTTGTGCTCCGGGCGGGAGTCGTCCCGGTCGAGGTGAAACGTCACCAAGCTGGAAGAGCCACGCCGATGATTGGCGATCTCTACCCGATAAACCATGTATTCGTCATCGTCAATCGGGATAGTGAGCCTCGTGCCGGCATAGTGGATGCTGCCAAAGGTCAAGTCGAACGATTCCGTCTCAATGCTCAAGGTCCATCTCCTTTTGTCCGGGATTGTGCAGATCGAAATGCTTGCAGCCGGTACGGTTCACTCCGTCAGCCGTTACCACGGCCCACAATGCGGCCGACAAGCCCGCGATATACCCGTCATTCCAAGCACCCTGCACGCCATGCTTGGAGTGCATCACAATGCGGTCGTGAATGGTCTTCTGCACGTCAAACGGTTCATTCATCGTCCGTCTCCCATTTCCTTCTCCTCGTTCGCGATCGATTGGAGGATGGCCGCCAGGTCACCGAGCTCGTTCCAGCTCAACCGGATGCGGCGGATGCTGCCGCCGTCATGGGTGGCCAGCACCCATGAGCGGGTGCCGTTTCGGCCGTCTCCGGGAATCCAACTCAGGGTCACATGCCCGCAGGAGGCACCGGTGACCATGCCGCACCGTCGTTCGATCTCCACGTCCATCCCCTCCGTCGCCTTCAACGCACGCCTCCCAGAATCAGCGGCACCGCGGCCCGCCAGTGGAACATTTGGCCCGGCGCGGCCGTGCAGTACGCATGATCGGGATGCAGTACGGTCACGCCCTTCGCAGCCATCGCCTCCAATGTGACGGGCCTGTCGTCGATGAGCACGTCCGGCGTGAGCAGCGTCTTGTCGCCGTTGTAGTAGCCGTCGAACTGGAAGCCGTTGCGGTGCAGCCAGCGTTGGCTTTCGCCGCGCCAGTCATCCGCGCGGCTGGTCGCCATGATGACGTTCCAGCCCGCATCGTGCAGCTGGTTCAAGGCTTCGGCGGCTCCCGCATACGGTTCTTCTCTGGAGTACAAGCCGTCGGCGACGGCGCGCGTATGCCACCACGTGAACGCTTTCGGATCCCCGCTGAACGGCCATCCGCCGGTCAGCGTGAAATCGTAGGCCGTCGGCTCCGGGCACGGGCATTCGTCCTCGCCATGTCCGCATTCGCGGATGTAGTCGCGCAGACCGTTCGTATAGTCGGCGATCGTGTTGTCGATGTCCACCATGATTGTCTTGGTCAAGGCTGTCACCTCTTTTCAAGCTGGTCTGCCAGTTCGTCAAGCCAGGCATCGACGGCTTCGCTCTCATACCCGTAGGAGCCGCAGGGCAGATTCAGATGCCTGATCTCGTCGGCGGTAAGGCCTCCCGGCTCCCCGGGGTGGGCCAGGGTGAACGAGGCGAGGCGCTGTACCAGGTCGACGGGTACCGGCATGTAGGATGCGGGAGCCGATACGAGCGGGAACATCGGGTATGCCATGCTTATAGTCCGTTCTTCGTCAGGTATTTGTTGTTGATGATTTTGAAGCACCGATTGGCTCCCAGTTCGTTCGCCAATCCTTCGGACAACTGCTGGTCTTCGCGCAGATGCCAGACGATGCCCTCGTCCAGACGGTCTTTGGTGACGTTGCCACGCAACCCGTCTACTTTGGCGATCATGTCGTCCACGCTCCCTGTCAATGCCCACTCGTTTTCGTCGAGTTCGGGAACGGCAAGATTCGGCATTCCCGTCGGCCACTGGTTGCGGTCGATCTTGTGATGGTCTTTCCAGACGGCGAAGACGAACGGACGTTGGGCCGGCAGTTTCAAACGGTTTGATTGGATACCGGGGCCACATAGCTCGAACTGGACGGCCATGCCGGGCCATAGCATCTTGTCCAACTGGAATCTTTTGGCGAGCTGCATGTTCGAGGACATGGAGTCAAGCTCCCAGTTGCGTGAATACACGTGGACTTGTCCGCGTTCGTCCATGCTGAGCGTGGTGCTGGTGCCATCGACCTTCACGGTCGGCACGGCTTTCAACGTCTTGATTTCATCCCAGTGATCGGTGAGCGTCTGCAAACGTGGCGCGTCCGACTTGGAGCAGGGCGCGTCGAACCGGCCGATCTGAGCACCGCCCATCGGCAGGGGCTCCTCGTATTTGAGTACATTCGCCTTATCGGTGATGTCCGTGCCGACTGCCGGCGTATACCGGAATCCGAGTTCATCCAAACGCATGATGAGGCCCTGCGAATACACTCCGCGCAGTTTCATGGTGCGCAGCACATGGCCGGTGATTTCCATGGAACCGACGATCATGGTCTTCTGACCGCGAGCCTGGAACGCCTTGTAACGCGGATCGTAGGCTGGCAGGAGACTGTCCGTCTCGAAATAGGCGACCCTGTCCCCCGGCTTCAGATGCATGTCCTTGCCGACGACCACACGCCACCCCAATATGCGGGCGACTTCGATGCGATCGGCCCCTTCGATGGGTTCGATGTTGGTGATTTCCTGTACGCTGACGAGTTTCCTGTTGCTCATGCTGCGACTCCCATGCTGTACTGTTCGGGTGCGATGGTGATGATCATCTCGTTTTCGTCGTCGTAGATGCTTGCCTCATATCCGTTCGCATTGGCGATGTCACGTGCCATGGCGAGCATCTGTTTGAAGCTGTAGTCTGCGGGTACTGGTGTCGAATACTCGTATGCGCCGTAGGTTCCATCTTTGATGCTTTTAATCTCGTACATTCTGTTCCCCGTCTTCTACTCATCGACTGCGTTGAGCTTCGTCCAGTCGCTCATGAAATCGGCTACGCTCCAGCCACGGACTAGCAGGACGACCTCATTCGGGAAGTCCTTGTCAACTGCGTATTCGCTGGGCTTGAACGTGGTGATGCCGTACAGGGAGCAGGCGTAACGATCCGAAATCATTTCGGTCGGGTCGGCCAGATCCTCACAGGAATGGATTTCCCCACCGTCAAGAATCTGATCTGCCGCCTCTTTGGGAAGTTCCTCGTATTCGCATCCGTCAGGAGTGTTGCGGCGCATGGACACGTCAAGCTGTCCTTTGCGCCACTTGTCCCAGATTTCATGGCTCAGGTGTGCGCGGAACATGATCCTGAAGTCTTCAACGTTCATCATGATTTCACGCCTCGATGCTTTCACGGTCGAAGCCAAGCGCTTGAATCGCGTTGTCAAGCGAGTCGGGGATGATGTCGCAGACGTCGCTCCCGAGCATGTCGTGGGCTTCCTCGGTCCAACGGGTCATGAGCTGGTCGAACTGGATGGCGTCCAGCTTGTCGGGGTCGATGCCATAGTCTTCGAGGGTTTGCTTGTCGAAGTAGGTGACGCCGTATTGTCCGAACGCATCGCCATAACCGTAGAAGTCCGGTTCTCTGACGTTCAGCCCTGTGGGCTTGTAGGTTGACAGGAATTTCAGGAAGGCGTGTGCGCCTTGCTTCTCCTCATCGGTGAGGGTGCTGTGTTTGAGCGCGTTTTGCAGATAACGGGAGTATGCGATGTTCATTGGTTTTCCTCTTTCATTTTTTATGTGGACATATTCAGTATAACAAGTAAAAGAGAAAAGTCAAAAACACAATGAGAACACGCGAAAAAACAAAGAAAGACACCAAAAAAGAAGTGGAGCTGGCGGGAGTCGAACCCGCGACCTTTTCGTTGCGAACGAAACGCTCTACCAACTGAGCTACAACCCCAATGCCCCGCTTAACCGCGCGAGGCGAGCGTGATCACTGCAATGAGAACTCTCCGGTGACCTTTGCGTCGGACATGTCAAGAGTGCCCGAAGCTTCGATGCTGACCGGTGAAATCTCATCCTCCAAAACGTATCCGACAGTCACCGTCTTACTGGCACCTGGTTGAATGGTTTGAGTGGAGGATTCCGCATCATATCCTTCGGGCTGATCCATATAGATCGCCGTATCCAATTCGTGTCCGTTCTGGAAAGCCTGAATGTCGACGTCCATGAAGTTGGAGTTTTCGTTCTTCTTGTTGGTCAACTCGTAGGTGAGTATCGCAGTCGGCTTTCCTTCATAATCGTTACTGGATTTGGTGACAGATACGAGTTTGATGTGATAGTTGCCGGAGTCGATGTCACCCTCTTTATCCGCAGACTTCGTGTTCTCGGATCCTTTTGCCTGTGTTTTTCCTTTTGTAGAGGATTGCGTGGAACTGTTGGTTGTTCCAAAGGTGTCATCGATTGCTTTGGAATACATTCCTTGAGTCGCCAAGGTGAACACGATGGACAATATGGCGAGAATCGTGGCGGCAATGGCTATGCCGCGACCAGTTCTTTTGCCTTTGCGACGAGTGGCGACGATACCTGCAATCGCAAACGGCAGAGCGATGGCACCCAGGATCGCTGCGAAATTATTGACGATAGGAACCCAGCTGATCAGTACCGCGATGCTCGAAAGCACAAGACCGGTGATTCCGAGCGCGGTCATGCTCTTGTTCACACGATGCTGCGATTGAACTTCTGTTTGTTCAGAAAGCGGTTGGGAGGGGGGATTATTGGGTGCAGTCATAAGAATCTCCTTGTTCTCTAGGAAGCCCAGAATGGGTTCCTCTTCTGCGAGCTGCCGGTCGGCTACGATCCGACGACCTGCCGCTTACAAGGCGGCTGCTCTACCAGCTGAGCTACGGCAGCATTACCGGAATCCTCCACGCCTGTCCGGTTGCAGACTTCCCGAAAACCAGCCAGACAAAGGAGCATGATTTAGATATTTAATATCTATTCATATCTATGCTATACTATTCAATATGACCTATTTCAGCCTGTCCGAGTTCCTTGAACGCACCGGCGTGAGCGCTTCGACCGCCTATCGGGCGGAACAGCGGGGCGTGATCAGTCCGGCGCGCACGGACGGCGGGCATCGACGCTACTCGCAGGAGGACGTGGCGAAACTGCTGGGATTGCAGCATCAGAACCCGAAGAAGAAATGCGTCATCTACTGCCGGGTCAGCAGCGCCGGGCAGAAGAACGACCTCGCCGACCAGCGAAAGGCGATGATGGATTTCGCCACGGCGCGCGGCTACGTGTACGAGGTGTGGGAGGAGATCGGCGGAGGCATGAACCTCAACCGCCCCAAGTTCCTGAAACTCGTCAACGGGATCATCGACGGTGAGATAGGCGTCGTGATCGTGGCACACAAGGATCGGCTCGCCCGGTTCGGGTTCGACCTCGTGAAGAACCTGGCCGACGAGTACGGGGCTCAGATCATCGTCGCCAACCGCACGGACATGAGTCCGCAGCAGGAGATGGTGGAGGATCTGATGAGCATCATCCACACCTACTCGTGCCGCCTATACGGTCTGCGGAGGTATAAAACAAGTCGGGACCTCCTCGGCGACGGGAGCGGGGAAGACTGATGCAACGCACGTTCAAGACCCGGTTGAAGGTCAATGACGTCGAGTCGAACATCCTCGCCCAATGGTGCGGGGTGAGCCGCCTCGCCTACAACGTGTGCCTCGACCAGTGGAACAGGGACTACGAGAACGGGGTGAAACACAACTATTATTCGATCAAGAAATGGTTCAACTCCGTCAAACGGGAGATGTTCCCCTTCATCACCGGCGTCAGCAAATGGGTGCCCGAAGCGGCCATCAAGGATCTCGACACCGCGTTCAGGAACATGTACCGGCATACGGCCAAGCACCCGCGATTCCACAAGAAGGGCGTCCGCGACTCGTTCCGCATCGACGGCTCGGTGATAGCCGTAAGCGGGAAAAACCTGAAACTGCCGAAAGGCCTATGCCTGAGGCTTATGGAAAGGTTCAGATATGAGAATCAGGTGAACAAGATCAACAACGCGACCATCAGCCGCAAGGCGGGCTACTGGTTCGCGTCCATATCATGTGACGTCGGAGACCCCGCGCGCGAAAACCAAGGCGCGGGCATCCTCGGCGTCGACGTGGGCGTGAAAAGCCTCGCCGTCTGCTCGGACGGCACGGTCATCGACAATCCGAAGACCCTGTACCGGCGGGAGAAGCGGAAGAAGCACCTACAACGCATGGTGGCGCGCAAGCAGAAGGGATCCAACAACCAGCGCAAGGCCAAGGCGTTGCTCGCCAGATACGAGTATCGGACGGCCGTGAAACGCGAGGACTGGCTGCACAAGGCGTCCAGCCGCATCGCCCGGGCCAACCGGGTATGCTTCATGGAGGATCTCAACGTCAAGGGCATGCTCTCCAACCATCATCTCGCGAAGGCCGTCTCCGACTGCTCGTTCAACGAACTGCACCGTCAGCTCGCATACAAGACCACGGTGCGCGAAATAGACCGATGGTGTCCGAGCAGCCAAACATGTTCCAACTGCGGCAGCCGGAAACCCATGCCTCTGTCCGAACGCACCTACCGGTGCGAACAATGCGGCATGGTCATGGACCGTGATCTCAACGCCGCATTGAACATACTCAACGTAGGGATGGCGAACTATCCCGAACTCATGCCTGCGGAGGATGACACCCCCGAAGCCACCGGCGCAGCCAGCCGGCAGGCGACGGCACCCGATGAAACAGGAATCGATCATCAAACACTGCACAAGAACAGGTTTGAATAAGAATCGAAAGGCAGGAAAAACAGGTCGGCTTTAGTGGAGAAAGAGCCATCGACCGGATTCGGACCGGTGACCTGCGCATTACGAGGGCGCTGCTCTGCCAGCTGAGCTACGACGGCGAAACCGTTCCGGCATGAGGAACGGTGGATGGGCCATGCGAGCAAAGGAATTCTTGTCCTGCGACCGGTTCATGCCACCGATCGCAAACTATCTCCCGTTCGGGAACCCAGCGTTTCGCATGTGGCCACTGGGCCCATCGTGCTTCGACGGGATTCGAACCCGCATCACCCCAAAAACGGGGCATCCTGACCGATTGAACGACGAAGCCATGTTGCGGATACGATGCTGGAGAGGCGGTTCTGTTCAGACCACTGAGGTGCAAGGTCCGCGCCTTGACCATCGTTCCACTTCGCCCCAATATGGCAGCGGGCGGGTGGCGGCGTTGACATCGTATTCGCAAGTTAGGTGCGGAAGCGGACGCTGCATTGGTCATCGGCCCCGGTTGCGCGAAGGCCCGGCAATGCATCGTTCCCAAAACAGGCAAGCGTTCAAGACCCGTATGGGCGGCGTTGACGCCCGCGTTTCCGCCAGTGCTTTCGCCGGGATTCGAACCCGGACTGGATGCGTCCTTGGCGCATTGCCTCTACCGGTTGGGCTACGAAAGCATGCGCAGGCAATCCGCAGGGATATGCCCGCGCAGTCCACTGTGGATTCGACCACTCGTGTCGGATCCTTGCACTCATGCTTGCGGTGGACGCGCATACTGCAACACGAGGCATGACAGGGATCACGGGGGCTGAAACCCCATGCTCCTCGAGACCGTTTCCACATCCTGTGGTTCGGCTGACAAGAAAACGCGGTCGCCCGCGTTCCAGGAAACCTTTCCCGCACTGGGCGGATAGGCTTTATCGGATTCGCACCAACCCTTCCGACAGAGAGCTGTTCGCATCATCCACTCATAGGATGATGGGCGCTGACGATGGTCCGCGTGTCCGTCGAACAAACGGAGGCGTGGACCATCGGACACGACCCGCATGGTCATGACTGCCCCGCCGGGAACTCCCAACGGGCATGGAATCGTATCGAGCGGTGTACGGGAATCGAACCCGCATCATCAGTTTGGAAGACTGAAGCACTGACCATTGTGCTAACACCGCAAACAGGAATCCGCACACCGTATCAGAAGCGGATTCCTTAGCGGACGCCACGGGATTCGAACCCGGATCTCCACCCACAGGGGTGGCGTGCTGTCCATTACACCAACGCCCCGCACGGGTCATGAACTCCGTGCGTTCGCCTAGCCGTGATTTGTCAGGGTTGAGATCGGCTGGAACTCCGTTGCCCGTATCCGTGGAATGCGGATACCCCTTTCGTCGTGACGGTCAACTGAGGCGACGCGCATCGAACGGCAGCACGGTACCGTGCCACCGTGGGTAGGAGCCATTCGCCGGGTCAGCGTCCGACCCCCCCTTAACCGTCCAATGGTTCTATTTTTTTAGGGTGCCGGAACCATCAAAGATATGGCACTCGTGCATTGCGCTGGAATCGAACCAACGACCTTCCCGTTATGAGCAGGGTGCTCTAACCGACTGAGCTGGCAATGCAAAGTGCCCATGGCCGGAGTCGGACCGGCTGCGCCCGGTTTAGGAAACCGGCGCTCTATCCGTTGAGCTACAAGGGCGTTGCCTCGTGATGCACGAACCGTACGAGGCGCGACGGCGTGAGAGAGAAGAGAAGAGAGAATCCGTGCATTATGGTTGACGGAGTTTTCGTGCGTGCCCTCAACGAGAATCGGACTCGTGGCCTTCCGCTCCGGAGGCGGACGCTCTATCCACTGAGCTACAAGGGCGTGGCGTCGTTTCGCGGCTTGGGTGTGACGCCTGAACCCCTGTATGTCCGGTACAACAAACATCGAATCGAGTGTAGAGGGAAAATCAATTCGACGTGCTGCCGCTAAGCTCCTCCTCCTGGTTTCGAACCAGGACCAAAGGTTCCAAAGACCCGTGTGCTGCCGTTACACCAAGGAGGAATGTGCGCGAACGCATCGGACACGTATGCCCGACTGCGTTCCGCCATGCCGATCCAACCCGTTTTTTGCTGACTGGATTCCAGGCCCTATCCCGTGGCCTATCACTGCAGATCGGCTAGCGGATGGTGCGAGAGTCGAACTCGCCAGGGACTTCCGCCCCAACAGTCTTAGCAGGACTGCGCCTTTGCCGCACGGCCCACCATCCATGCCAGTGTTTGCGATTCAGGGGCACACCGGCTAAGCCTCGATAGACCCCTCATGGGAACGATTTTCATGCGGGGTTCGCGGAGTAGGGAGGATTCGAACCTCCGGGGGCTTGCACCCCTGCTGCTTTCGGGACAGTCGCATTCGACCGCTCTGCCACTACTCCACTGATCCACACGAAGGAACAAACTGGTTGACGTATTCGTATGGATCTCGTGCTCCCGGTGGGATTCGAACCCACGACCATAAGGTTAGAACTCTTCTGCTCTGATCCACTGAGCTACAGGAGCAAGGTGGATGCCTACTTCGGTTCAAGAAAAGCGACAACCCTTTTCCAAAGGAATAATTCGTTTTTTTGGAATATTGTTGTTACTTAGGCATCCAAGTTTTCCGCCTTCTTTTCGCGCGTGGTCTGCGGATACCACCATATTTGCGATGTTGCGCTTACACATGGCCTTGTGCCATGCATCGTGTTCCCGGCAGGCTTCGAACCTGCGCTGAACGCCGTTTAGGGGTGTGCCTCTGCCGGTTGGGCTACGGAAACTTGGCCGGCTTTCCCTCACCACGGTCGACCTTCGTGGCTGACATCAACCTGAGCATCCCGAAAGAGAGAGGGAAGAATGGAATGCCGCTCATGGGGAAGAATGTGAGGGGATTGTTTTCTTCCGGCCGACAATCCCTAGAAACGGTGTCCCGCTACCGTGTCCGGCCAATGAATAGAAGAGGAAAAAGAAAACCGGATACGAGCTGGAAGCTGAAATGCCGTGAATATCATGCCCGGCTACTGAGAACATGTTATTCACGGCTCGTACCCCATGAGGGAATCGAACCCTCACTCCGTAGGGAACTCGGGTTTGAGCCGAGCGCGTCTACCAGTTCCGCCAACGGGGCATTGATACTGGACGGCCCCGAAAAGGAAATAAGGAAAATTTCGAAAAGCCGCCCAGAACCATTGGGACGGTATCGCTTGACTTGACTGAATCCGTGAGTGAGAAAGGAGCCAAGCAATACCGTCTTCGCGCGTCGGGCTGGTCTCGACCCAGCATCCCACGGTTTTGGAGACCGTGACTCTGCCGTTAAGCTACCGACGCATGAGGAGCAGGAAGCCGAAGATAAGTAGCGGAGTAGCTTCCTGTTCCGAGTGCCCTCGGCGGGGTTCGAACCCGCAACCTCTGGTTCCGTAGACCAACGCTCTGAATCCGATTGAGCTACAAGGGCGATGGCACATTTCGTTCCTTTAACGACGTACGCCTGTGCCGGGCCGTGTTCGGCATGGTCCTCATTGATGTCGCTCCGGAGACCATAGCTGCAAAAAGAGCGCCCTCCCCATCCGCCCTGAATGACAGATGGAGGGGAATCGGGAGACTGGATTGGGTTTTACCAGCAACGTCGAGGACAAACGAGATCATGTCAGATCCCCTCTGGACGTGCCGCCGGTTCGGTCGCAAACCACCCTGCCGGACCCGGCTCATCTTATCGCCTCGTTTCCGATGCGATTGTTCGATCACTCCCTGAAAGCAGTCCATTGATCGGATGGATTGCTTCGTGCCTCCGTCTGGAATCGAACCAGCATCCACGGTGCTTCAGACCGTTGCTCTACCATTTAAGCTACAGAGGCGCTGTACGACGGACTGTTATGGGATCTGGGTTATAGGCCCTTCCCTGGCCCGTCGCACTGTGTGTTTTCCTTCCCTTGTTTCGCGCGCGGCCGGAAGAAGAAGTTGCCGCAGCCTATCCGATAATAGATTGATGCGCTTATGCTCGGCGATTTACCAAGCATCGTGCCCCGACGGAATTACGATATCCGGACCCAGTGCTTAAAAGGCACCTGCTCTTCCTCTGAGCTACCGGGGCGATGGCATGTTCCCGTCCTTGACGATGCGTGCCCATGCCGAGGCTGTTCGTCCATGTTTTCTCCGGAAGCGTCCACATGGAAAGGACGGTTACGAGTCTCATTGTTGGATCAGATCCATTGTTTTGGTTTTCCGGATAGAGCGGATGACGGGGTTCGAACCCGCGGTTTCCTGCTTGGGAAGCAGGCGTGCTACCACTGCACCACATCCGCATGGCCGTGCTTTTTTCGGATACGTCGCACGGCGGTGACGTATAGTCCGCCAGCCGAAAGAGGGATGGCTGGCTTCCGAGTGAACGTCCGGGGCTTGCACGCCGGATGGGGCTTGGATGCCTGCGTTCGCCAACGCTCTTCGACCCTTCTTGCCAGTGGTCACGGATGTGTTGATTCCGCCGGCCGGCGCTGCCGGTCGTACTGCCCGGGCATCCTCCCGCCCGGGTGAGATCCATGGGAAGCGATATTCCCATGCGAGTCGGATTGACAGGATTCGAACCTGCGACCCCATGCTCCCAAAGCACGTGCGCTACCAAACTGCGCCACAATCCGATATTTTTGACAGGACTCCGTGGCTTACCAGCTACGTACGTGCCCTATTAAACGCGATTTCCTCAGATTCTGGCACCGTCTTAAGCAGTACCACGATGCTTTCATCTTGATTCTTTCGCGTGTTTAGACTGTCTCCACCGGTTTTCCTAACCTCCTGCGAAACCTCCCCTTCCAAGCGTGCGACCTAGGATTTGCACGCTCTTCCAGTTTTTCTTCACAGTCCTCGACTCTCCGGTTGTAAGACCTGTCAAAAACGTGGCTCCGGGTGGATTCGAACCACCAACCATGCATGCTCCGCCGTTTGAGCTACGAAGCCGACCGGAACGCGTCGTCTCATGACTGCGTATCATTCCGGCTTTTACCGTTCGCTGTCAGTCTAATGAGACTGGCCTGACAGCGGATAAAATCCGTCTGTTGTTTAGATACTGTGTACAAACGAAAACCACAGCACGGCCTTGAAGGCGCCGCTACCTGTTAATCCGCCTGTTTGCAACCAGGCGGATAGTGGTGGCGGGAGGACTCGAACCTCCGGTGTTTCCTTGTCGCAGATTTACAGTCTGCTGCCGTCGCCGCTGGGCCACGCCACCGGTGCATCGCTTCTGTCGTCCGTCACGGTGCGATGCGTACCGTGCCCGATTCATCTGTCCCCGCAGACCGTGAGTCTGCACAAGCTCATGGGAGATGGATCAGGGTCGTGGAGCTGCCGAGAATCGAACTCGGGTCTGGCCTGCTGTCAGCCTTTGCTTGCTGTCACGTGCGTAGGGGTTTATCCCCACTTGCGTGGGGAAGGTCATCCGTGGACGGGTGCGTTCGGCGAACCCGCACGGCTTGTAGACGATGTTCATGTACTGGTCGGGCGAATCCATCGTCCGACTGTCCGACCAGTCCGATTCAAAGTTTTCCGGCTTTGACCTGTTAATCGGCAATGGGATCAAAGTCGGGTTTCACGCTGCGAGGGTGAAACGGGAAGAAGAAACGGTGTTGGCGTCTATTCTTGTGGCAAGGTTGATGACGGTTGTCCTTGCCGGCCTCCGGCACGTAGCAAATGGTTTCCGGCAGGCTATCGAAAGCCTGTCAGCCCCAATGATATGGGTCGGATGGCGTGAACAACAGCTATTCAACCCATGTCTTTACTGCTGCCACCTTGCAAGGGTGGCGTATGGTCCAAGGTCTTATCCTCACGCCCATGCGGGCTAGAGTTGCCTTGGACAAGAATGTTTTTTGGTGTCTCTCTTCGGTTTTCAAGCGTCCGCATCACGTGCGTGGTGTAGTGGTTGGCTTCCTACGCAGGATGCTTCGCGACTGCCCCGGTCTTGCTCCGGGATGATCCGCTTTTGTCGGATTGCAGTCTTGAGAGAAGTTGAAGAAATGATCCGATTTGATGGATCCTTGAACCTCTTTCATTTCTATGTGGACACATTCAGTATAACAAGTATTTTGATGCTGTCAAAAAGAGAAACCCTATAAACAAGCCAAAATATTGAAATATCAACGGTTAATAACAAAAAAATATGTTTGATATACGGCGTGTCGCACCGGGGAAAAACCCAGACAAGCACCACCAAACATCGTTTTTTCGTATTCCGCTGAATGCCGGTACCATAGAGAACCATGACCAACAACAGTCCGGACAACACGAAACCAGCTACCCATTCAACCGACCTCGTGCTCAACCGGGTAGCCACGATCTCAGACATCGAAAACCGTTTGCCGGACAGTAAGGAAATCTGGTACGGGCACAGCATCCTCACCAGCACCCTTTTCCCCGCCACTCCCCCGGCGGAAGGCACCGACTTCGTGAGCAAGGACAACAGTACCGTCGAATACATCCTTGAAGCCGGTATCGATAGTCTCACCAGGTCAAGGGACTTCCCCTATGGGAAATACCCTCGACTGTTGATGGCGTGGATGGCAAAGCAGATTCGCTCTGCGGGAACGAGGAAAACCCCGACCGTTGACCCGTCGCAGCGCACCATCACGATTCCCAGCATGTACCAGTTGTCCGAAGAGCTCGGCATACCCCGTGGAGGACAGTCATCGAAACGTTTGCAGGAACAGTTGCGCCGTCTCCTGTACTGTCATATCAGCATCAGGCAGAAAACCGGGTTTGCGGGCAACCGGGATCGGTTCGACTCCGTGAACATGCAGATGGTGAAGGCCGTCAGCTTCCTGAACGATAACAATAATCAGGATTTCAGCGGCGCCAAGTTCATCCTCACCGATGAAGTGTGGGACAGGCTCGCCCAGGAGTCGGCACCATTCGACACTCGTGCCACCAACTACCTGCTGTCCGGCAAATCAGTGCTCCCCTACGACGTGTACGTGTGGCTGACCGGAACATTCCGCAACCTGCATCACGACCTCACATTGGATTGGGATTGGCTGCACGGACGTTTCGGCGACAGCATCAAGGAACGCCGCGTGTTCAAAGCCAAGTTCCGTGAAGCATTGAAGAAGATTCACGACGTGTATCCCGCCGCGAACGTGGAAACCACCCGGGACGGCATCATCCTGCACCCGTCGCCAACGTCCGTCCCACCCAAGGCGGAACGGCGTGCTTTGGACGAGGGGCGGGGCGATTGGCAGCGATAGGCCACTAATCGTCCCACCTTATTCGCTGATGCAGATCAGTGCTTAATGCAGTCGGTTTTTGATGCTGATGGCATATCGCTGTATCGACACGTGGCCTATCGGTGCAGTTTCCCAATTTTTTTGAAGTTGATTCGTGGATTTCATCCCACACGTAGTGGCCTATCGGTGCAGTTTGGTTGTATATGGGAGCTTTTCGGCTTCGAGAACGGGCTGACGTTCTATCTTTTTCTGAGGTAGTGGCCTATCGGTGCAGAACCCGTTGCACCGGATAGTGGCATATCGGTGTAATCCCGCCGATTCGTTGATGGCCTATCGATGCTGTTTTCTTGTCTCTGTTGATGGCCTATCGGTGCAAAAACCTTTCTTCCGCAGTATTACTGCGTTGCTTATCCGACGGTTCCATGCCTTGTATACTGCCACTATCCGGCACTTTTTCGCGGATAGTGGCCTATCGGTGCATCCAATGATGGACTATCGGTGCAATCGCCTTTGACGATGGTCTTGCAACGTGGAGTATCCCTGCAATGATAGTGGACTATCGCTGCTGTTTTAGTGACCTATCAGTGTCGTTTCCGTGGAATATCACTGCCGAATCCGTGGACTATCGGTGTAACGAACCTGCTCAAACCGCTTCTCCTATAAGGGCTGACGGGCAGTGCTTATAGTCATACTACATACTGGACATACTCTTTTATAGCAGTAAGAACGAGAACGAACGGCAGTGGCCTATCGGTGAATACATTTACACCGATAGGCCACTATCTTGATCTCCTAGGAGGGTTGCATCCCTCAGCTCATTCGTTGATACGAGTCGAAAAGAATCCTCAACCGTGCATCATCGTCATCCTTCGACCATCCGAATGCGTTCTCCGATCCATCGCATGACCGGTACGGCCATGCTGTTGCCCAACGCCTTGTAACGAGGACCGTCCGGAGCGTGTTCCTTGTTCCGATATGGGATATCGGTGTAATCGTCGGGAAATCCTTGCAAGCGTTCGCATTCTCGTGGGGTCAGCCGACGGACGGTGAGACTTCTCTTCTCGCGGCCGCCTGTTATCAGCGTCTGGGTGTTGTGAGTGGACAATGTGGCGCTCATATCCCGTTGAATCAAGGCATCTTCCCCGATTGAATCCTCAGCAGGATAGATGAGCGGCGGATCCTTCTTCGCATGAGAAGTCAAGGTGGGAGCCATATCCACGCTGGTCATCGCATTCGCCTGACCATCGGCCCGGCAGATGTACGTCTGCTGTTTGATGCCAGGCTGCGCGGCCAATGCGCCTGCGACCTCCAGTTCACGAACCTCGTCACGCTGATTTGAAGCGAATGCGACAGCCGGATTATGGTCGTTTTTCAACGTGGGCGTCACGTCTTCCGACAAGGCGAAACCGCCGCCTTTCTCCGTGATTCCCGCATTCGGATTGAACACGAGCGGCTGCACCTGCACCAATGGGACTTGGTTGCCTCCGGTTCTGGCCCGTGCGGTCAATGTCTGGCTGACGTCATCATTCGCATACCGGAGTCTGGCATCGGTCGGATTGAAGTCCAATGCGGCCACTGCGGTGCTGTTCGTCCGATCCAACGTGTTCATTACATCGTCCTGTTTGACGAGTTTCCCGTTGCTGCCGGTTTGCGCCGTCTGGCAAAGGAATACTTTATCCCGTTCGTCAACGACGACGTTTGCTCCACGGTCAACGCAGGGGGAACTATCGTATCGTGAGGTGAGAGTGCCGGCGACATCATCACCGAACTGGGTGAAAACGCTTTCCTGATTTTGCCCTGACTTTTCTCTCGTGGACAACGTCGGATATACGCCGGAAGCCGGATAAACCCTTCGACTCTGGGTTTCGCCGGGATTCAGGCAGCCAGAATCATGATCTGCTTCTCCAACGCGTTCCTGAGCCTCTTCGGTAAGGGCTTGCCTCTTCTGTCGGCTCGACTGATGATTCCACGACAGGCTTTCGCGCTCAAAAAGTACTTCCGCGCAACGCATGGTTCCAAGACTTCCAACAAGGAACACACGCTCGCGTCTTTGGGCCACACCGAAAAACTGCGCATCCAATACTCGCCATGCCAGACCATACCCGAGCGCATCCATCTCTGACAGGAGCTGGCGGTAAGCCTCCCCCCGCTCGCTTGTGAACGCTCCTGGGACGTTCTCCCAGACAAACCAACGTGGACGGAGTTCACGTACCGCTCGAATGTATTCGAACATGAGTCCGGAAGCTCCTGCGAGTCCTTCCCTCTTGCCTGCGACAGAGAAGCTTTGACAGGGGCTACCTCCGACAACAATGTCTGCTGCTCCCACATACGGGCTCCAATCGATTTTCGTGATATCTCCAAGATTCGGGATATCCGGGTAATGGTGTTGCAGGACGGTTGAGGGGAATGGGTCGATTTCGCTGAAGGCCAGCGGCTCCCATCCCAGTGGATGCCATGCGACGGTGGCGGCTTCAATGCCGCTGAAGATGCTGACGTATTTCACTGGTGGAGGAGTTTTTCGAGTTGGATTTCGGCGATGGCGGCGTTCATGTAGCCGCGCGTGTGGAAGTGTTTCGGGTTGAGGCAGCCGATTGTCCATGTGATACGGCCGGTGGGATTGTCCACGTGGCGTTGCGCTTCCATCGGCTGCCCGCAGTTGGGGCAGAACCAGTTGTTTTTCATTGGTTGTCCTTTCTGTCAGAATCTGAGTGTGATGCTGCTTGGCATAGGGCTGCGGTGAAGAAGCCAAGGGTGAAGCCCGTAAATAGGCAGATGATGGCAATTAGCATGAGGTCTCCTGTTTCGTCAGATGGTTTTTGCGATGAGGCTGATCGAGACGATCAGCAAAACCCATAGGATCGCGATGCCGACCGTCCAACGGTTGAGGTTCTTCTCCGCGACCCCGGATGTGCCTGCGTTTGCGGTCAAGCCGCCGCCGAACATGTCGGACAATCCCCCGCCCTTGCCTTTGTGCAGAAGAATCAGCAGGGATAGCAGGACGCTCAGGACGGCGACGATGGTTTTCAAAACGATGATGAGAACGGCCATAGGGTTCCTTCGGAATAGAAGATGGCGATGAAGATGATCAGGGCTGTCAGGTATGCGACAGCCCAATGGCGATAGGTGCTGCGATGCTGTGGATTATCCGTCCATACGCTCATGAGAAGAAACGTGAGCAGGGCGATACCCATCCATAGCAGCATGGCAAGGGTCACGGGATGTGTGACCGTCACCCGAACACCATGAGAGTGAGTTTGCCGAGCCCGAAATCCATGCCCGTGACCAATATCATGAGCAGGATGACGAACACGAATGCGGCAATACTCCAGGCCATCCATTCGCGGGCGGTTGGAGTCACCGTCTTACGGGTTTCATCGATTACCTGCCGGACATAGCGTCCGATGGTCAGGAAAGGATTACGGGACTGCTTGAGGGATGTTTTTTCAGTCAATGATCAGCTCCTTGAACAGGAGCATGAGACCCAATGATCCGGCAATGACGCACAGGAACGTCAGGATGACGCACAGATAATATGCGATGTTCCAACAGCGGGCTTCCTTGATTCGGTCCAGAGAAGCGGCGTTCTTCGCGCCTTGCCCGAACAGCATGCCGACATGGAGGATAAGCCATGAACTGGCATATCCTCCGGTCATAACCATTACGTATTGGAGGATCAAGATTCTCACGTTCCGGGAATGGTCTTATTGGGCGTCAACAGGGGTCGCGGGTGCGGATGCGGTGTTCTTCGCATGGATTTGAGCGAAGGCGATGGTCCTATCGTCTTCAAGATCCGCCTCGTTCGGATTAGTGGCCTGGCCGGCGATGACCGGTGTTGGCGCATCCTTCGGAGCTGACTGGACTGTAGTGGCGTTAGGCTTGCGTCCGGACTGGTAGGCGTTGTCAAGCACTTTGCTTGCTTCCTGGAGACGGCCGAGAATCGCACGAACCCTTGCATCGGCCTGCTCCGCGATGTTTTGCCGTCCAGTGGCATACGAGTCGGCTTCCTTACGCAACTGTGCGGCGGACTGCTGCGCGGATTCGATGATCTGCTTCGACTTCGCTTGGGATTCCTTCACGTTCTTTTCGGCGACCTGCCGCGCGTCCACCATAGTCTTCTCCGCGGCGGACTGGCTCTGCTTGCGAATGCTGTCAGCCTCCTGCAGCGCCTTGTTCTTGATGTCGGCTGCGTTCTTTTCCGCAGCATGATAAACGGTCTGGGTGTCTTCGAGGAGTTTCCTCACATCGTCGCCCACGCTCGTGTACTTGTTCTTGATTTTTGCTTCCAGATCGTCGTTCTGCTTTTCGAGTTCTTCGATCCGTTCGGAGAGCTTCTTGTTTTCGGCTTGCAGCTGATCGATGTCTTGGTTTGCCTGGGTGAACTGGTTGTTGACCGTATCCAGGGTCCTCTTCAGATCAGTGTTTGCTTGCGCATACTTGTTGATGGTGTCCTGGAAATTGGTTACGGCATCATTGACTTGTTGAGGATCGTAGCCTCGCATCTTCGTGTCGAATTCGATGATGGGCATGGTGGATTTAGGTCTCCTGACTTCACTTTTTTCTATGTGGACAGATTCAGTATAACGGGTAAAATGCCGGGAAGTAAAAAACCACCCGGCATTTTCCTAGGGTCAGCGATTCGGCAATTCCATGAAATCTCCGGCCTCGTTGTAGCCGTAAAGTTTTCCGTTGCGGCTACGAGTCCCGCGGGTAGTGGACATGGATGGAGTGTAGAACGACTCACGGCCGTTCTTCCGGACGCGGAAATTACCATCCGACAAGACCTTCACGTTGTCGGCGGTGATCCGATTGGCCGGACTCTTGCCGTTATTGAACATGGATGCGAAGCCCTCCGCATCGGCTGGCTCCTTGCCGATGCAGACACCGTTCCCGTTGGACAGCATGCGGGCGTGTCCGCCGGGAGTGTTGATGGCAAAGGCCACTCCCTCTTTGCCGTCGCGCATCTGGATGTCGCTGCTGTAGAACCGATTCGTCCCATACTTGGCTCGCAGCAGTTTCGCGGCTGCCTGTGGGGATTGCGGATCCACGTATGGTGCGGCCGCCCGTTCACGGACTGCTTGCACCTTGCGCGTATAGTCTTGGAATTCCTCGTTGGTGGTGAACTCCCTGCGTGCCTTGACCGGCTGCGTCCCGTACTGTTTCGCTTCGATGGAACCCCATACGGTGATGTCGTCTCCACTGTGGGGGTTCATGTAGTCGGCGCGGAAATGCAAGGCGTTCTGCAACGGTTTGCCGCTTTTTGCGGATACCTTGGTGCCTCCGCTCACGGTGAAGTCGACGCTCTTGAGACCATCCTTCTGCATGGCCCTGGTCATGCGAGTGAGATCCCGGCCGCGGAGACGGACGCTGCCGCTGCCTCCATGCGTGTTGGGGCTTCGCCGGGGCACCATGGCGACGAGATTGTCCCCGTTCACATGGAAGCCTTCCGGCACCGGGTCTCCTGGTTTCATTCCCAGTTCGCTCATGGGAACGCTTTCAGGCTTGTATGCGGGTTTCACGGTGACGTCGCCATTCTTGTCCGCATACACGTAGACCGGCATTTCCCGGGCTTGGGATTCGCTGAGCCCGAATTCCTTCTCGTAGTAATGACGTGCCTGGACCGCAGCTTCGGCGAAGTCGCCGGGGTCAGCGGAATAGACGCGGTTGTCAAGGTCTGCGAACGCCGCGAGGTTGGCTCGTTCTGCCTTCTGGGCGTTCAACGTGTCATAGGTTTTCCTGTCCGGACGGCCGCTGATCTGTGCGGCATGTCCTCCGAAGGCGGTCTCGCCGTCGGGGAGATTGGAACTGACCGGCTCGAAATCGTGTCCACGGTTGAGGCTGAACACATCCGGTGGGGCGGCTTTGCTGTGGTTGATCACGCCGAATGTGGTTTCCCCGGATGCCGCGACGGCCATCTGTTCCATATCGCTGTTGCCGATGATGTGGATGCGTTCGATGGGGTTCTGGGTCTTGAAACTGCTGAACACCTTGCCTTGGGCGCTCATATGCAGGATGGTGGATCCGTCTGCCAGCTGGTTCATATCGTTGACATAGTATTTCTTGACGATGCCGCTGCGCGTGGTGTACGTGTATTCGCCGGGGACGAGATTGGTTTTACGGAATCTACCAAGGGGGTCACGCGGCTGTGTCGCTGGTGTCCATACCATTATCGGCTCTTTCTCTGAGATTGATGGATGTGCTTCCTGTTCAATCGTATGGTCGGACTTGGTTCCTTCCGCAGGATTTTCGGATTTTGCCTAGGCTCTGTTTCCCCGGCGGATTCAGCTTCACGGATGGTTCGAACGTCAAGCTGGTGAAAGATGAGATGGCGGATATAACGGGCCCAGACCGTGAAGATGTATCCGGTCGCGCAGATTATGACCGATATGGTGATGACTGATTCTCTGGAGTCGATGAACCAGTCCTGCGGGACGATGAACATCGCATATAGGACGGCTATGAGGATAGCGATGAGTCCTATCGCGGTCTGGACTAGCACTTGTCTCAGGTTCAACGCATTCTCCGATCATGTTCGCCCCAAGCGTCGATGGAGCTTTCGGCTATGCTCTGCGCCATCTGAAAATTCTCGGGCACCGGGAAAACAAAAAGTCTGACCATGTGGTTTCCCGTCATGAGATTCGGCAGACGTACGAAAGCCACTCCCCTGCAATGCTGGCTGTTCACATCCGGCCAAGCTCCGATGCGGGTTCCCGAATGCAGTATGGTGTTCACCGTTTCCGCCGCATTGTCAGGGTCGGCGGTTTTCACCCCGTACGGGTATGCGATTCCGGCGATGATGGCGAATCTTTCATACGGACGGTAGGCTTGTCTTTTCCACTGTTGGAAGGCCAGTTCGATGAGTTGTGCGCGTACTCGTTCCCGAATGCCGAAGCTGCCTCCCCTCCCCCATGTGGCTGATTTCCGTTCGCCGTTCTGTCTGGCGATGAGGTCACTATCCGTATAGTTGCTGGTTATCCACTGTTTGTCGGGGATCGTGAATGACACCGAGTATCCGTCGTGCCATGCCGGCGGATTGGGATTATTTCGCCAATGCTGGTCGATGTTCGATGCGAGACGTGAGGTGATCTGGTATTTCGGCATTGATTCCGGCACCGGGATGATGAGCACGCTCAGCCTGTAATGGTTGGCTGGCGCCGGTGTTGGCAGTTGGATGTATACGGTGCTGTGCCGGTGCTGGCTGTCATCGTCGTCCCAGAGCCGGGCATCACTGCCACCGTCGATGATGGGTTTGATGGTTTCGGCCGCTCTCGCCGGGAAAATGTTTTTCTGGCTTGGACAGGCTACGCCTATAAGGGCGATGAACCGTTCCACTTTCCAGGCTTTTCCTGTTTTCTTGAGGTTGCGCCATTCGTTTTTCGCGTAGTCCCTCACCCATGCCCTTCGTCTGGCTCGCATGCGTTCCGTCTGTATGGTGTCGGTCGTACTCCACCATTCGATTGGGATGGTGAACTCGTGGGCGTAGCCTCCGCGCTTGTAGTTGGCTGGTCTTCTTGGGTTGCTGGATGTTGTCCGGCGTGTTCGAGGTGCTGATGGCATTGGCGTTGGTTCTGTCGTCTTTACTGTTATGTGGACATATTCAGTATAACGAGCAAACGATAAAAAGAAGAGAGGACCATCGTACTGGATGGCCCTCTCCTGTCGTGCCTCAGGCAATCAGCTGGCGAGATCGCAGAGCATGTTTTCCGCAGTCAGCAGCTGCCAGTTCTGGAACGAAACCTCCTTGACCTTCTTGTTGAAACCATGTCGGAGCGCATACTTCGCGGCGGCATCCACGGGGTCTGGAGTGTTCTCTGCGTAGCCTTCCTCCTTGGCTTTCTTGACCATCAAGGCGATGCCCAAGAGTGCTTGGCGGATGCTGGTCGCGGCAAGATTCGTGATCGGATTGTCATCGCTGATGCTGAACGGCTGCCAGTCGCAGGCATCGGTTTTTTCGAATACCCAGAATTGCATGGTGCTGGGAGCCTTGGACCCACGGTCGAAGGCGTCCGGCTTGCATGCGGCTACCGCGGCACGGTAGAAAACGGTCTGAATGTGATAACCGTAGTTGATGACTTCCTTGGCGAATGATTCCGCATCGGCCTTCTGAGCGGTTTTCAAATCGACCAGGTAATCGGTGCCGACGGGAATCAGATCAGGCTTCGCCTTGAGCATCAGACCGGTTTGACGGTCCTTCCATTCGATGCACTGTTCCTTGGTTCCCTGTTCGATGATTTCCATGTAATCGGGGTATTCGGGCATGAGACTGGTCTGTTCGATGCCTTCTTTCATGCGTTTGAGCAGTTGCATGTCATTGTAGGAGACGATGATGTTGCCGGCTTCCAGCTGTTCGTCGCGCCACTTCTGGTTGTCTTTGCTCCTGAAGCTCTCTCCCTCAGGCAGGCTGACAACGTCGCTGGTGCCGAGCAGGTAAGCGTGGAACGCCGTACCGAACTTCATGGCGTCGGTGGGCTTGTGGTCGTCGTTGAGACGGTGATATGCCCAGTCGGCCGGGTTTTTCAGGAATTGTTTCAATTGGCTTTGGTCGATTGATTTCAACCGGAAGTAGCCGGGGTCGTCGATGTCGATGATTTTCGCGTAGGCCATTGGTGTCTTTCCTTCTTGGATTCAAGTTCCGGGCATGCCTATGGACGGAGCATGCCGGAACGGTATGTGGGGAGGCTACTTGTTGTTCACTGGATCGGATTCGGCGATTTCCTGGGCTGACATGTCAGCCTCGTCGACGTACACGCTGGTGTTGCCGCTTTCCGAGTCCACGACGACGTGAGGCTCGTCGTAGGTGATGGGTTCTCCGGTCGTCTCGTCGAACTCCGGGCTGACGGGCACCGGGTCGGAGAGGTGGAGATATCCGCCATCGGCTTTCTGCTGGGCGCGGTTGACCTCTTCCCAAGCGTTCTCCCAGTTGAAGAATTCCTCCGAATAACCCGGGTATGGTTCCTTGTTCTTGGTTTCCCAGTCGAGGAGCTGCTTCGGTGTGACGGGTTGCGAGGGGTGGAATTCCTCGGTCAGTCCTTCGGGGATCGGCACTGTGTAGTCGCTGAGACGGTCCTCGTCGTCTTCGTCGGGTGCGACGAATCGGACTTTCGCTTTGATGGGGGTGTTCATAGGTTGCTCCTTTTCCAGTTTTTTCCTGATTTGGATTGCTGTTTCGAGATATTCGATGAGCTGATGGTATGCGGCGTAGGACAGGCTCATGGGGTTGTCCTCGTACTTGCTGTACGTGTTGACGCTCATGCCCAGCAGGTCGGCTATCTCGTTTTTGGTTTTTCCTGCTAGCTGGCGCAGGCGTCTGATTGATAGCTGGTTCATTCGCCTCTCCTGGATGCAGTGGTCGGACTGGTGTTGCCCAGTCTTCTGGTTGTGTTCACGCTCCCATTGTACAACATGCAGAAAACTGAGTTTTTCAGCATTCTCTAACAAGGGAAAACGCCTTGGAAATAAAGGCAACACGCCGAATAATATACATGTTCAGATAACTGCGTATATTTGAATATGTCCACATAGAAAAAGAGAAGACGAAAACTCCCATCCTCAATGCACTGTGGAGTGATCGTCAAATCGTCAAGGAGGAACCATCATGGCAACAGAACTGCTAACTCACGCGAAAACCGGAGTCATCCAGATGGGATGGCCCAAGCTCTACGAGGCGGTCGCATTCAAGGGAAACAAGGACGATGACAAGTCCGCCAAGAAGGACGATAAGAAGAAAAACGAAAGCACGCCTGCATACGGGTTCCCTGTGCTTCTCGACAAGGATGACCCCGATCACATGCGAACCGTCCGAATCCTTCAGAAGCTGAGCAAGAATGCGGAAGCCAACGCCATCGCCTTGAAGAAATGGGGCAAGAAGGATCGTATCGTTTCCAATGACGGTCTCAAGGATGCCGACGAGGATGAAATCCTTGACGGTGATAAAACCGTCCTCATGACCGATAAATATCCGAATCGAGCCAACCATTTTTATGTGAACTTCAGTCGTAGCTCCAAGACTGGTCGTCCCGGAATCCGCTACATCGACGATGAAGGAATCCTGCGTGAGCTCCCCGAACCGATTCTCGGGACAAAGGAGGACATTCAGGCCGCTCAAGCCAATCTTAATGATGCCCGAGCCGCTTACGCTACGGCTGATGAAGACGCTCGGGAGGAGGCGAAGACGCTCGTTCTGGAGGCGACGCGCAATCTTGAGGAGGCTCAGGAGCGTGATGCCAAGGCCAAGGAAGTCAAGGTCTTATGGGATAAGCTGGTGTATCCCGGTCAGAACGTGCAGGCTTCGGTTACGGCACGTGCGTGGAAGACTCAGACCGGTAGCGGTGTCAGCTATCGTTTGGATAATCTCACGATTGTTGGCGGAGGCGTGCGAGATGGAAGCTTCGAATACGATGAGGACTTCACCGATGAGGATATCGAGGCTCTTATCGCTTGGCGAGACAAGCATGTGAACGCAAAGCCTTCCAAGGCCGATGATGAGGCGGCCCTTCTTGCGGATACTGACTTCGATGAGGCTGATTCCGATGATGAGGTGGACGAGGATACCGGTGAAATCGCGGTCAAGCCACGTCGCAAGGCTGCCGTTTCCCGTCGTCGTCCGAAGCCTGTCGAGGTTGAAGATGATGACGTGGACGAGGACGAGGACGAGGAGGAAGCTCCGCGCCATCGTCCGAAGAAGACCTCTTCGCGGGGCCGTCGTAAGCCGGCTCCTGTCGAGGTTGAAGATGATGACGTGGACGATGAGGATTATCCCGACATGTTCTGATGTTTGACGTCCTCCCCACGGCTGAAGCCGGGGGATTCCTCCTATCGTTTTGCGGTAGGAGAGGTTCTGGTCTCTAAGAGACCGCCACGGATTCGCGTGCAGCGTTTCCGTTGGTCTTACGTCCCTGTTCGACCGGGGTGCCGTCCGCGCCCCACAGGTTTTCCGACGTGACGGCGAGCGTGTCCAATCCCCGTTCGAGGATGTTCCGGGCGGCGTTCACGTCGGCGTTCGCCGTGTACGAGCATTTCTTGCAGACGAAGACCGCTTGGCTCTCGCGGTTCTTCTTGTCCACATGCCCGCATCGGCTGCATGTCTGGCTCGTGTAGGCGGGGTTGACGAGTATCATGCCCACGCCTTCAGCGAGTTTGGTCTTATAGGCGAGCATGGACGCGAGTCGTCCCATGCTGGCCTGTCTCAGGCTCCGGTTGAGTCCGCGTTTCGCGTCCTGCCCGTTGGGCAGGTATCTGCCCTCGTGCAACGGGTCGGGAACAGGCTTGTTGCGGCGGCTCATGTTCGCCAACCGTAGGTTCTCCAACACAATCAGGTCGTTCTCGCGTACGAGCCGGGTCGTGTACTTCTGGTACGTATCGTCCAGTATGCGCTTGGATTTCGCGTGCAGTCTCCCGATTTCCAGCCGTGTTCTCCGATACGCGCGGCTGGTCTTGCCGCTCTTCGCGTACTCCCGTTCGCTGGAGTATCCCGCGTTCCCGGCCCTGCGGGCTTGGGCCTTCTGCCGTTTCCTGATTTCACGGTCGATGGCCTTCAACCTGTCTTTCGGCAGGTCCATGAACCGTCCGTCGGAGTCGGCGGCGGCGTGCACGCATCCACGGTCGATGCCGACCGCCCTGCCGGTCGGCTCATGTTTGATGGGCGTTGGGGTGTTGTTGAACACGACGGTGCGGTTCGTCCAATCCACTTGGATGGCCGTGTATTCGCGTATCGGCTGGCTGACTCGCACGTGCAGGAGGATGCAGTAGCGTAACGGTTCGCCCGGCAATGACATGCCTTTGGGATTCTGTCCGGTGATGGTTATGATGCCGTGGTTGCGGTTGACCCGACGGTATACGGCGTTGCGCCCGTTGTTGTACCAGCAGACGAACCGCTGCCCGTCACGCTTGTATGATTTGAACCGGGGCATTCGTCCCGGCTTCAACCGTTTGCTTAGCAGGGTCTTGCGTCGTTGCACGGCGGGGAACCATTCGACCCGTTCGATTCGTGTCGGTGACTCCAATATGAGGGACGGCACCGCCGCCAGCCAAGAACATTCGCTTCGGGACCGGCTGACGCTGCGAGTGTCGGGTTCGCCGCCGATGGGGACGAGGGTCTTGCCTTTGCCGTATTTGCAACGGTTGGAACGCAATTGGTTGAACCGGTATCGCCAAGCGTCGCACAGCCAGTCCATCGCCTGACCGCCCGAACGCGCGTACAGTCTTTCGGATTCGGGGTCGTGCCGGTCGGCGTGGCCGGTGAACGGTTTGGCTCCGTCCAACGTCACGCGTTCCAACACGACTTTCTGACTCATAAGGCTGATTCTACCACATTCGCGTATAATGTGGGAATAGGAAGGCCGTGATTCCTCCCCACGCCTAAAGGCGGGGGCACCCTCACAGCAAAACGATGGGATTAACGGGAAAGCCGAGGTCAATTGCCTCGGCTTTCCCGTTTTTTCAGCCGACGTTGCCGCCACTGTTGCCCTTGGGTGGCGTCTCCTGCTGCGGTTGCGGGGATACCCCTCCCCCACTGTTGCCGGTTGATCCGCCGGTTGATCCACCAGTCGAACCATATCCCCCGCCCCAGTAGTACATGTTCCCGTATGGATTCTGCTGAGGCTGCTGCGCCTGCTGCTGCTCCTGTTGGGCTTGGGCCTGTCGTTCCGCTTCCGCTTTTGCCTTGGCCTCTTCCTCGGCTTTCTTCTTCGCGTCCGCATCCTTCTTGGCTTTATCCACTTTGGAGATGAGGTTCTTCAGCTCGGTCGAAGCCGAAATAGCGTCGGACAGGTTGTCAGACGTTATTTCCGTGCTTTTCCACTGGGATGCGAGGCTTTGCATCTGCTTCTTGTCGTTGCCGTCAGGAGCGTCAGCAAGACCATTTGCCTGCTGTACCAGACCGTCGAGTGTCGTTCTGGTTTCCTTGGCTTTTGCCTGCATTGCATCCGTGTAGGTTCTGTTGGTTTTCTCATATTCGCCGTCCAGTTTTTCCAGGGCCGATGTGATGTCTTTTTCAGTCATCGGATTCCCTGTGGTTGTTTTCTGGAGGGCTTCCATGGCTTTTTGCACGTCGCTGTTTTCCGCGACGGGACTGGCTTTGATCGTGGAGACCAGGTCATCGGCCTTCCGTTTCCTCCCGTCCCATTTGTTCTGTGCCTTCACCAGGGATTGTTGGCGCTGTTTGCGGTCGGCTTCGGCCTGCTGTTCCGCGACGTGAGTGGTGTATGCGTGATAGGCGTACGCTCCCCCGCCTATCAGTGCTCCGAGGCCTATGAGTATGGCGGCCGCGACTGCGATAATCTTTATCAGCGTTCCACCATTTCCCCTATTTTCTGTATCAGTGTTTTCCTGTGGGAATGGGGAATCATACTGGTGTTCAACTGGGAAGACATTTTCCTGTGGGAATGGCGGATTATCGAATTGTTGCGGGGGCATGCCATTCGTTTGCTGGCCTGTATTCCACTGACCGTTCGATTCGTCGTCCGTCTGGCTCCAAAAGTCATCTCCCGTCTGGAATGTTTGCGTTGGGTAATCATCCGCGCCAAGGCTTCCGGCGGATGGGGACGATGTTTGTGGTCCCCCCTCCGGAGGTTCGGATGGGTCATCCCAAAGGTCGAATGGATCCGCAGAGTCCGTGTCCTTCGGGTATGTTTCGCCAGTGTCCTGTCTTACTGGGGGACTGTCTTCCTGTTGGAAGGACGAACTGTCATACTGTTCTTCTGTTTCGCTGTTCCATTGATTTTGCATAGGAACATTGGATGGGAAAACAGTTTCAATGTCTCCCTGTTCCTGCATATCAACGTTTTTCTTTGAATCTGCGGAACTGTCTTGAATGATGTTGTCGTCTCGACGTTCGTTCTGTTCCGTTGTCGGTTCGCTGGAATCGTCCGATTGCAGGTCGAATTGCTCGAACGGGTCGTATTCCTCCGGGCCTTTTCCTTGTTCCCGTGTTTCCTCATTGTTCTGCGGAAATGCGGAAACAGCAGACTGTTCTTCTGATTTCTTGTCGTTACAGTCTTCTGCTGAGTCGGCGAATTCCTTGAACGGGTCGTAGCCGTTGGCGAGTAGGTCTATCTGATCGAGGTTTTCCGTATTCTCCTGTGGAGTCGTATCCGCAGTGTCCTGTTGAACTGGCTCGACAGTGTTCTGGGGGGCTGTCGTCCTGATGGGACGTGAAGCTGTGCCTTTGTTGCCCTGCGAATCTGTCGTTTTGTTGGACTGTGGAACTGTGTGGTCAGTGGAATGAGGAATTGTTTCCGCGTCTTCCTGTGAAAGTGTTGCGCTGTTGGAACGTGAAACAGTGGAATCATTGGAACGTGAAAACGATTCCTCTTTCTCCTGTGTAGGCAATTGCCTGACATCCTGTTGGAACGGGTCTACGTCTTCCTGTTGAAATGGGTCGCTGTCGGATTGATGGGTTGTGCTTTCGTCAGACTGTGGAAATGAGTCATCAAAATACTGTGGAAACGTGTTCGCATTTTCACCGGGAATGGACTCCCTGTTGGATTGCGAAACTGTGGGCACATTGGAACTACTCCCTGTACCCCCGGCTTTCTGTGGAAGCGTTTCCGCATTGTCCTGTGGAAATGCGGAACCAGTGGAATGTGACGCTGCGCCTTTGTCATTCTGTGGATCTGCGTCATCATCCCACAAATCATCCATCAACAGGGAATCATCCAACTGATTCCCCGCCGTCAGCCAATCATCATCCTTCGCCAACATCATCACATCCTATATCAAAGACCTTTTTCGGCAGATAGGCGCCCGATATTCATGGCGGCATCGATGGCGCTCATGTGAGGCACGTCGACACCTGCCGCATACAGTTTGCTCGCATGCGCCGCAGCGGCGGCACCCTTCAACGGCTTGTCACGGTCTGCGACATCACGCCCGTCCTCGCCGAAACCGTCTGTGGGGAACCCGTCGTCTTCGTCCCCGCCGGAGTCGATCATGCCGTCATCGGGTTTTTCTGCGGCGGTCGGCAGGGCGTTTACGATTTCATCCCATGACCAGTGGCCCGAGTTCATGTCGCCTTCCGGCGGTCGGATTGCGGTCAGACGTTCGCGCAGCAGGTCGCTGTATGATTTTCTTTGCTTCTGGTTCTCCTCGTAGAAACCCTTGTAGATGACGGGTTTCATGCCGGGAAGCCTGATAAGGCCGGCTCCTCTGGAGATTCCCGGTTGCATGATGTTTTCCGGTATCTCAGGGAAGTCCTTCGCCCCTCCCAGCAGCTCTTCGACAGCGGTGGAGGGTTGCAGGGTGGGGGAGATGACCGTGGTCAGATTGACTCGCATACCGGGGTCGAAACCGTCCTGCAGGCGGGTCGATTGCCCGCAGAACAGGAAGCAGACACCGGAGAACCGGGCTTTTTGCGTGATCTTCATCGCATAGGTGATGTTCGCCGCATGGATGCTTGCCTCATACTCGGCCCGGATGCGCATCGGATTGTCCTTGCTGACCTTCGGTATGGTGACGCTCCCAGCCCATTGGGCGACCTCATCGCACACGAGCAAAAGCAGGGGGTTCTTTTCCTGTTCGTCCTTAGGCAGACCCCACCAGTTTTCGACCCCATACTGTTTGATGAGTTTCGACCGGTAGGAGCAGATCTCAAGCACATGGATCAATGTCGCGGCGGCTGATTCAGGACTATCGCAACCCCAGCCGTGGGGGATGATCCACGGCCGGCACCATTGGAAATCGACGCTTTTGTCCTCGTCGTCGCAGATGGCAAGCTGGAATCCGGCTTCCAGCGCGGCGGCGATGAGCGTGTTGATGACAACGCTTTTCCCGCTGTTGGCGGCGGCGGCAACCATGATTCCCGGGCCGGATTTCCAGTCGAGTGACAGCCAGTCGCCGGTTTCGCGGCCTCGTTCGGGCAGCTTCATGCCCAGATAGGCGTGACGTAGGTCGTTTTTACCGATCAGCTGTTTCGGGCAGGCTATCATCGCAGGAAAAGTCGGGGGAGTGCCGGGGTACACCATGATGACGCCTTTTTCGGGGTCGGCCTTGAAGAACCAGCCTTTTTTGCCGACCACTTCGACGGCTTCCTGCATTCGCTTGTCGTATACGGAGGCCTGATAGGTGACGGTGTTCTCCTTGATGCGGATTTTCCAACCGTTCTCAGGAGTACGTGAGATACGAATTTCCCAAGGCTTGACCTTGAGAACGTTCGCGAATATACGCCGGGTGGCTGCGGCCTTCTCGTCCAACTGTTGGAGCAGCACAAGGAATTCGCTGGAACTGATTCGAACGAAATCGACGACGGAATAGCCTTCGTACTGGGGTTGGCTTTCCAGGTTCTGCACCGTCTTCTTCTGGGAAGCCGTGTCCGCGCATTCGCTGTTGCTGAGTCTGACGGCTTTGATTCCGTTGTTGATATCATCGGAATCCATATCCATCGGCGCGATGATCGCGTACCGGTTGTCGGAATCGACGCTGAATACGCTGTAGCCTTCGAACTCAGGGTTCTTTGCGGCTTTCTCTTGGATGAGGACGGTGAGTTTGATCATGTCGTCCGGATTGGTTTTATCAAAACCATTGGGGAAGAATTTTTCGAGAGGGATTTTCTTTCGACGGTCGGCCATCAGTTTTCCTTTCTCTTGTAGATGGGGGTGTGGAAGGCCTGGAGTGGCCTGTCTGATGTTTCGTACAGGCAATTGCGGGCCTGTTTGAAGTCCAAATGCCGGTTGAGATAGGTGAGGGTTTCGGCTTCACGGGTGTTTTCGGCGTGGAAAAGAGGTTGCGTGTGCGGGTCGAGCTGTCCGGCCGGATGGAATAGCACATGGTTGCCGGCGATAAGCCGGTCGTAGAGCTTTTGACCCACTGTGGATGGGTGAATGCTGCTGCGGACCATGACCACGTTGACGTTCGTTCCGGGTGCCATTTCGATGATTCGGCTGAGTTCGTCGGAGATTTGACTGTTGACGTTCAGCAGATTCATGTCCGGGTAGCCGTTGTGTACGTCATAGTCATCGAAGGCGAGCAGTATCGGCTTGATCGGCTCGGGTTCGCCCTTGATGCGCCGTCGCTGTTCCATGCTGACCCGTTGCACTATTTCCAGTAGCTCATAGGGTTGCCGGTAGCGTCCGCACATGACGGTGGGGGAGGATGGGATGCTGTCCCACTGGTCGGTGAAGGTTACGAGCGTGCCGTCCGAATCTGCCTGTCGGATGATGCTGTCAAGCAGCATGGTTTTCCCGCTTCCGTCGGGCCCGGTGATGGTGAGTGGCGTTCCCGTGGACGTGTCCCATCCAAGGTTTTTCCCGTGAACGTCTGTTCCCAGGTTGATGAGCATGTTGTTTCCCCTTTTGTGTTTGGCTACCAGTCGACTTCTTCGATGTCGTCCCCGTCTTCGGAATCGGCATCGTTGTTGTCTGGGTGGTGGAGCATGTCGTGGAGTTCGTCCATGTCGTTGATTTCCTCGCCGGCTGTCTGTGGATCCGTTCCTTGGCTGAGCAGCTTGGAAAGTTCGTCTTCGGACACTTCGCCGTAGGTTTCCGCTTCGGATGGCATGAACCGCGAATAGTCGATGGGTTGCGGGGGAGTGCGATCGGCGAACAGTTCCGCCAACTTTTCTTGGCCTCCCGACCACCATGTTTGGACGGCCAGCAGTTCGCCTTGCGCGGTTTCGAAGATTCCACGGCCCTGCGGGATTTTCCCGCCTTCGCCTTTCAACGACTGTTGGAGCCGGTTCGCCTCGCGCAGGTTCTGCGCGCTGATGATGCCCGCCGTGGAGTCCATGCCCAGGAGGATTCGGCCGAGCGAACGGAAGAAGGCGTTCGCGTTGTACGGCTTCATGTCGTCCATGGTCAGACGCTGGGCGCCGAGGATTACGCTGATGCCTGCGGTTCGTCCCTGCACGACGATTTTGCCGAGAGCGCTCATGGTGCGTCGTATCGAATTGTTCGTCGCGCTGACGGCCGCATTGTCGTTGGCCAGTTGGATGTCCCTGTTCGGGTTCTGCGTGGTCTTGCCGGCCTCCTGAAGGTAGGAGTTGAATTCGTCGAACACGATGTCGATGGGTTTCGTGTGGGCAAGCTCTTCTTCATTGAGCTGGCTTTTGTCGAGGTCGTAGATGCTGCCGACACCATACCGGCTGAACAGTTTCACCCGTTGTGCCATCTCGTCGCGCAGCCAGGCGATGACGGCTTCGGTTTCGCGCATCTGGCCCAAGCCGACGAACGCCAACGCCAACGGTTTCGCCCATTGAGTGAAGTCGATGCAACCTTTGGATGGGTCGATGAGGATGATGTCATGGCCTTTGAGCAGCGCTTCGGCGACCACGATCTGCGCGATGGAGGATTTACCGGTTCCGGATTTGCCGCTGATGAGCAGGTGGAACGTGTCCTTCATGCTCCAGTAGACCGGTTTGCCCATATCGTCCACGCCCAACGGGAACATGCGTGGTTTCGACTGGCGGGCGAAATCCCAGTCCGCGTTGACCATGGTGGGGAACGGGCTGCGTTTCGCCAGCACCATGTCGTACAGGTTCGAACCGTGTTCCTCACCACGCGGGAGGATACGCCCGTAGGCGTAGTCGGCGCTGGTCAGGAATTTGCCGATGTTCCGTGAGGGCTTGTCCACGTCCAACCCGGCCGGAATCTGGAATCGTGCCAACAACACGTCATGGTTGCTGGGCAACGCGCCGAGACTGACCACATCGGGGGTGCGTCCGCTGGGATCGCTGACTCCGGCCACGCCCCACGAGTCGCTTAAGGCGAGTTCGATGAGATGCTTTTGCTTTGATCTGCGATTCCAGTGGCTGATGTCCCTGACATCCAGGCACGGGTCGTCGCACAGCCATACGGTCGCGCTGTCGGCTGACCGCCATTCCCAGTAAATATGTTTCGCCCCGACCGACGATTGGATTCTGGCGGACTGTTTGCGGGCGTCTTCCACGGTCGCGCCGTTGCCTAATTGGAATTGGATGCTCCAAATCGGCTTGTCTTTGCTTTGCGGAGTGCAGGCCGTGATGTTCACGGACGCTTTTGCGGGAAGCACGTCGATAAGGGTTTTGAATATCAACGCTTCCGCGTACTTGCGGTGAAGGGGGGTGTTGCCGGTCAGCTGGTCGATGCGTACGGGCGCGCTTCCGGTGGACCAGATCAGTCCGGCCATGTCGGAGCCTTCGTCCACGAGTCCGATGAACCGTGCCTCCGGCTGCAATGGGCCAAGGTCGCAACGCTCGTAGTCGGCCGGCGTGGCTGGTGCGGTGAGTACCAATGGCAGGTAATGCAGTTGCCAGCCGTCGCAGTCCTGGGTTTTCTCATAGTCGTAGATGGGTGCCGGTGGATTGAGTTTCGACGGGAGGCATTTGACCCAAGCGGACTGGTCGCTTTTGAACCGTTTGGAAATGGTGATGTAATCGTCAAAGGCTTTCTTGTGGGTCATGCCGTCCGGCCGCCACTTGTTGCCCTTGTCGGATAGTTTCACATCGTCGAATGCGACCAGGTGGAACTTGTCCTGCAGGTCGGCGAACACCGGCATCCGCAGAGTCTCGGCAGGCGATCCTTCTCCCTCCAGCCAGTCGAAGCTGATGCAGTCGATGGAATCCCCGCCCTGCGGTGGGGTGATGATCTCCAACAGCCAGGCGGCTTTGCTCTCGTCGGCGCTCACATCATGAGCCAACGTCAACGGGGCGCGTTTATGCCAGATGAAAGCGGTTTGCGCATAGGCGATGTCGGCGACGAGAGAGGCAAGACCTTCGCCGGCCTTTCTCTCCACGATGGAGGGGATGCAGGATTCGTCCATGCCAAGCGCCAGACGGACACTGGACGGGTCGAACTGTTCCGCCCCTTTCTTCTTCTGCTTGGCGGACAGTAGACACACGAAACGGTATCCGTCCGCCAATGCCGGCGACCGCAACGCTTCCACGCCGAGCTTGAAAACTCCTTCGTTCGAGCGAGGCTTACCGTCCGACCCCTGCAGACGAATCCGGTAGACGATCAGAGGATTATCCGAAGAACCGATTTTGTTGACCTGCGTCAGATAGGCTCCCGACCATGCCTTCTGCAAATCGTCCCCGGCAAGCCAACCATCAAGCAGCTGTTGCCCTTCGACCAGCTCACGCCAATATCGGGACTGCGGTTTGCATCCCAACATCCATACGAGTAGCAGGAACACGAACCCCGGAAGCGTCACAGCGCTCAGCCAGCTCATGTATCCCGCCAACACGAAAACCAGGACCCCGGCGAAAACCAGCAACGCCATGGAGACGGACAAAAGCCGCGCCCAGGCGGGCGATTTGGTCAGGAACGCCGGAATACTGACGCCCTTGTAGACATGCCTACGGTCAACGCGCCGATTCCTGTAATGCGACCAGCCTTGGGCGAGCATGAAACCGAACAGGCCATTCACCAGGGCAATCCAGACGGCACTGTTCAATCCCAGCAGCATGCCGGCCATCCAGCCCATCCACCAGGAAACACGTCGAATCTCCAGCCAATCCGCGTTCGGAATAAGACCGGCAAGCATGTCCTTCCAACGGTGGTAGACCATCATCTGCTTGTCGGATGGGGAATCCTTGCGGCTTCCGGAAGCGTTGACCGGATACTGTTGTGTGATTCCTCCGGCGAGCATGCCAAGCCAAAGGAACGGGACCAAGGGCAGGCGCCAAAAGAACCAGAGGATAATTCCAAAGACAAGAAACAGCGAAAACCAGACGCCGCTCGATATAGGACGGGTCTGTGTTCTGCTCCTGCTGTTTCTGCTTGCCATGATTGTCAATCTATCTTCGAGTTTTGTTATTAACCGAAGATTTATTGAAATTAACCGATACTAGAAAGAACGAGTACGGCAATCCTGTTCGTCCGAGATTCAGTCTTTTTTTGTTTGCTCTGAGGTTCGCTGCCAAGCGAACCGACTGGATTCTTCTTTTCCGAGGTCGAAACAGGTGCAGGAGAGCGTGTGGCATTTGCCGTGTCAGCGGCATCCCGGTGGATCGCGGGTCGAAGTGGGGAGAGAGATTAAGAGAGAGTTTGTATATTCACTTGTAATATCACTTGTAATATCACTTGGGGGTGCCGCTTGGCCCTACTGCCATAAGGGCTGAGAGGCCATGTCGGTGTCAAAATTCTAAGCGAGGGTGTCAAAATTCTAAGAGTCGGTGTCAAAATTCTAAGAACGGGTGTCAAAATTCTAAGGCTGTGACCGCTCTGATCGCAGGCAATCGGGGTATGGTTCGATGGCATTCGCAAAGATGGTGTCAAAATTCTAAGAAAGGTGTCAGAATTCTAAATATGGTGTCAGAATTCTAAGAAAGGTGTCAGAATTCTAAGAAAAACGCGATAAAATAACGACGAAAAGAAAAAAGATACCCGCACCGTTCGTACCGGCCGGGTATCTGGCAACCGCTGAAACGGAGCGATTACATGACCAATAATAACGCCATCGCCACAACGAAAATGAACACCGGAGCACCGCCGCTCATGGCGAAACTCTCCCTCTTCCCCGTATCGAAACCCAACGCCTCATACATAGAGAGAACAAACGGTCGGGAAACAGTCCGCATAACCCCCAGTCGCCCCGAGGAATGGGTCTACGGGAAAACCCCGCGACTGATATTCCTCTACGTGCAGTCCATGATTCGCATGAAGAACAATCCCGACGTGGATCAGGACACCCACACTGTTGTCTTTCGTGGCAGCTTCCAGGAATTCTGCGACAACACCGGAATATCCAACCACTCCGGATGCCAGAAAGAGACGGAGGACACGCTGATGAACCTGGCGCGAACCTCGATCTCCATCATGAACACCGACGAGAATCGCGAGAACAAAGGCGAATGCACGCCGTTCACCGTCGCCAGAAAAGGCCGTACACAGTTCAGGCCAGAACAGGACATCATCGCATCAATCCAGTTCACCGACGAGATGTGGGCCGAGCTGTCGAAGCCAAGCGTCCCACTCAGCATGGATGTCATCTCGCGTCTGGGCAAATCGGCGCGGGCGTTGGACGTCTATATATGGTTGACGTACCGCACATACCGGCTCGACCACGTCGCCTACGTTTCATGGCGTCAACTGTATGACCAGTTCGAGGGCACCGGCCTGCCGATGAAGGACTTCCGGCGCAGGTTCAAACAGGCGTTGTCGAATGTCTTGGAGGCGGCTCCGAATTTGAGGGCCGAACCGTTCAGGCATGGGATCAAGTATTATCCTCGCACCGATGCTCCAACGCGACAGACTGCGCAGAGCGAGTCGGCTGATATTCCCCTTGAGGCTGAAGTAGTGGATGAGAGCAAAGGTCCCGCACGTCACGTGCATTCCGCCGACTGCGAGCATGTCCGGACGCTGATGTCCGAATGGATGGGTGGCATGTTCACCGGTGTTGATGCCGATCGTGTTGCGTCGCGTTTGGCTGAATTGTTGGATTCCGGGTTGCCTGATGAGGGGGCGGTGTCGCGGGTTTTGTTGGGCTGATTAGGCGGCTCGGTTTTTTTGTGGCTTCTGCTGGCATGTATCATTTCTGCGGTATTCTATTGGTATTACCTGCGTGTTATAATAGTTTCGTCAAGAGGAGTGGAGGTTGCTTTTTGAAAATCTACGTGCTGTCGCGCGTGCATGAACGGCATCCGGAGCTGACATCAGAGGACGTGCTGACGGCCTTTCGAAGTGTCATGAAAGACGCGCGTAGGGCGGATGGCACTTGGGTGGCAATAGGTCTTGACGGACATGGCCGTGACGTGGAGATGGTCTACAAGCAGTTGAACGACAGCGTACTGATCTACCACGCGATGACACCTCCGACGAAGAAAACACTAAAGGAAATTAATCAGCTGGAAGGCAAAAGAGGTGAACGATGAGCGATTTCAACGAACGAGACAAGGAACTGCTGGAGAAATTCGGAATGACCGAGGAGCAGGTCAGCAGTGACGTGGAACGAATGGAAAGCGAGGACGCCGGCCACGGTATCACCGGCCCTATCTACTACGGTCTCCACATGCTGCCGAAACGGGACGAGCGCATGGTCACCGTCACCATAAAGATGCCCGAAAGCCAGCTCGAACAGGTCACTGCCGCCGCGAAGCGGTACCACATCAGTCGTAGCGAATACATTCGCAGACACCTTACTAATGCATAGGCAAAAAAATGATATACGAGAAATGGCAGGTTAGCGACGAGTACCGTCAGCGCATCAAGCAGGCCATGCCGAAAACCGCCAGCAACGTGAGATTCATCGAATCACCGGAACGTATGCGCAGGGTCATGGCCGAGTTCATGCAGCACCGTACCGTCGATGAAGTGGCCGAGAAAGCACGAGTCGATTCAAGCGTGGTGCAACGGCTGATTGACACCGGCGTTGCACCATATCTTCCGACTCGACGGATAATGAAGGTTCTTGGAGTGGATGCCACTGCCTTGCCTGCGGAATGCGTGGTGGCATGAGAAAAGGTGATCGGCTAAACGTCTGGATGAACGGCTCCCACGTTGGCGTGTTCACCTCTCTCAAACGAGGAGTCGCGTTTGAGTATGATTGGAATGCTCCACGGATAAGTTTCAGCCTCCCGAAAGATGGAGAGTGGCGCGAGGATGCACCGGAGAATTTTCTAGAAAATTTACTCCCGGAATCAGGTGCCGCCAAGTATGCCATGATGCAGGCAGTCGGCGCGAAATCTCAGGAATCCTTCGACTTGCTGGAAAACGTGGATTCAGCTGGTGCGCTGGTGTTCTCTCGGAACGATGAGATGCCGACTATTGCCAGTGTGCCTCCTGCAGAAGCAACCGATGACGAAATCGCGACACGTATTGCCGCCGTCAAACGGACGCCTGATTCATGGTTCGTCAGGAACAAAGGTGCCAGATTTTCCTTGGCAGGAGCTCAAGGCAAATTCTCCTTGTCCCGTGTAGGCGATGAATGGGTGTGGCCCAATGGCGCCGTTCCGTCGACTCATATTCTTAAACCGGCCGGCATTTATGACGCTGATGAAGTAGAACATGCGACCATGATGCTTTCCAAGATGGTCGGCATCGAAACCCCGGAGTCGGATATCCAGGAATTCAACGGCCAGCAGACCTATATCGTGGAACGGTTCGATCGTCGTATCGAAAATGGTATGCCGGTTCGTCTGCCGATGGAGGATATGGTGCAGGCATTGGGCCTACCATCATCCGAGAAGTACAAGGTGAGTGCCGTCGATACGCTGACCACCCTACGGAAGATGGATCCGTCCGGCAGACTGGGGGAGGAGTGGCTGCGACGATTGGCCTTCAACGTGGCTGTCGATAATTGCGATGCGCATGCCCGTAACTATTCTGTCATGCCCACTTCGCCGGATGGTGAGTCCTGGAAACTAAGCCCAGCATACGATGTGATGACCACGACTGTGTGGCCGGGGTTGACAGACAAGCTCGCGATGCCATTCTCAGGAGCGGAGCATGCCAGTGAAGTGACGCCGGACCATTATGCGAGGTTGGCTGATTATTGTGGATTCGATCCCGACACTGCACGAGACGAGGCTATCCGCATCAGCGACTTGGTCCGGTTGAATGCGCATACTGCGTATATGGATCTGGCCCCGGAACTGCAGGCCAAGCTGTTGGACAAGATTCGTGTCGCGAACAGTGGCATGCCAAGTCCTCAACGCTTCGTCCTGCCGGACAATGGCATGGTGCATGTCGTCTCCCACGATCGTGATGGGCATCCGGTGCACGACTATTGGCGGCGCAAACCATCCAGATAGGACAATGCGGCCACTGCTGGTGTTGATTTGCTTGTCGATGAATTCTGTCACAGAATAAGGTCAGGCAAACGAAGCAATGCAACTGCATATAACAGAACGCTGAGCATGGATTGGAGGTGGTCGCAATGCTTACCTTGCTGGCAATGATTGGACTTTTTCTTCTCGTTCTGGGATTGGTGATAGTCCTGTTGATGGGAATGTTCTTCAGCAGCGACATGGGCGGCATGTTCGTGAACGTGTTCAACTATGCGACTTCCACTGGGATCGCTGATCTGGTGACCGTTGGGGTCATGCTCGTCATCCTGTTTGCGGCTTTCGCAGTACAAGCCGTTATCTGGTTCTTCGTCAGCGAGAGGATGTTGGAATCTGCGCTCCCGTTGATCGTCCAAATGATCATCGAACTGATTGTTCTCATCCCGATTCCTGCGTTCTTCTTCACGGCCTGGGGCTTGGAGTATCGGTGGGCTGGTGTCCTGTGTGTTCTTATCTTCGCATTGCCGGCCTTGTACAACCTGGGTTTGAACGTGTACGTCAAGCTTGAGGAAATCAAGGAAAACAAGAACGTGAAGGATGTTTGATCCTTCGCTCCGAAAACCTCTCTCAGTGGACAGAATGCCTCCGATTCGGATAATCGGAGGCATTCGCTTTTCTGGGAAGGATACGCTGGAACCACACGTTTTTTTTTGGATTAGGAGTTGAGGATGCACGGAACATTCAGCAGGCCTATGAAAATACTCGCCAGTGTTATTACAGTGGTGGTTCTCGTCGCTGGCATCCTGGCTTGGAGTACGTGGCGTAAAAAAGTCACCGCTGAGGAACGCCAGCAGGCGCAAGCCCAACAGTTGAAAAAACATAAGTCGGAGGAACGCAAGAAAGCCGCTGAGGCTGCCGCAAATCAGCTGACCGATGAGGAGAAACAACAGTACACGGATCTGGCCATCCAATTCGAACAGGCAGCCCGCAACTGGGGGAGTGACCCCACGATCAATTTGGACTCACTCAGCCAACATGATGCTCAACAGGTAATCGACCAGTTGCGGACACCGGACATCGGAAGCAATCCTCTACCCGCTCTGAGCGCTATCCCAGCGGATAAGAACGATGGGCCTGATGCCGTCAGCTATCCATGCGAAGAGGAATATGAAAACGCATGTAAAGCGTATCCGACAATGAAAGCATGGTGGAACAGTGAGGCGTTGGCGACCGGCAGCCGGTGGACGGACGGACCTCACGTGACAGTCAACGAAGACCGAACGGTCACGGTCACAGGAAAGGTCGAATCCATGCTTTTGCAGGACGGTGATTCCTTCAACAATGGGAGCATCTGGGCATTGACTCCAGCTTGGAGAGACTACGACATCAACGATGAACTCACCATCGCAAACGGGAAAATCAGCGGCATGAACATCAACGGCGACAACCCTTGGTGGATTAATCCTTGGCTGACACGCTGGGACAATAACATGGCCGACGATTTGAGCGAGGGAACCAGAATAGCCATCCCAGTGAAAGGCGATCCCGAGATGGGCCTCGCCCATTCCAGCATGACGCCCATCCTTAAGGGACCTGTCACGCAGTCGGACTTGGATGGCAAGGTTGACTGGCATCTTTGGGATAGCGTTCCCATGGCATCGGTTGGGGGAGGCTGCCAGAATCCGGGATACTGCGGCTAGTTCTTCCAGCTTTTCTTCCGGAAGAACACGTTGCCGGCGCCATCGAACTGCTTTTGCGTGAGCCAGCGACTGTTGTACCCCTCCCATGGGCCGCTTCCGTTCGTGCCGTAGTTTCCCTCGCTGATTCGGATTCTCCATCCGTTTGCGTCCTTCTTGACTTCTTCGACCACGGCGATATGCCCGGAGCTCATATCACCTCCCAAAGCACCGCCGAACTGACTGACGCCATCCCCCGGGTGTGGACTGGAATCGACTGTGTATGCAGGGTCGGAGGCGAGATGCACATGGACGTCACCACCCACGGGGGTGTTCCAGTTTGCCACGTCATGATGGTGAATCACCCATAGTCTGACAAGTGCATACCAGTAGCACTGGTAATGTCCGCCGCTGGCGAAGGAAGTGAATGGCCCGTAGTCCCCGTCGTGACACACTTTTGCATCCGTATCGCACAGCCAGCCAAAATTACGGGTTTTGCCTATAGGAGCCCCGCCCACAGAACCTACGACGGCACTGCCTCCATCACCATCGTCGTCGGATGAGCAGGAAGCTTGAACGACATTGTCGGAACCACTGGAATCGTCGCTTGCCTTCCCAGTGAACTCGATCGCACTAATCTCCGGTGAATCATAGTAGGAGCGCGCGTATTTCTTACGTTCCTCTTCATGCCGATCGTTCCACGCTCCGCGCCCATACCCGGCAAGCCATGCGATTGAGGCGTCCTCCGGATTATCCGCATGCAGCCACCATTTGTGCAGGTCATGGTCGGTGACGTTGTACCCTTCGGCCTCGATGTTATCCAGATAGAAGTTGTTCCAATCGGATTTGGACGTGTCAACCAGCATTTTTATCTGCACGTCGGCATCAGAGTCTTTGCCAGACACGTTATGCTGATCCATCCATGCTTGGATTTTGCTGCGCGGTGTCCACTGATTCAGGCCGAAGCCACGCAATGCGGGATTGGTCTCGCCTATCTGCTCCTGTTCCGGATTCATCCCAGATTCGAATTGGATCACACCAAGAGCGCCTGCCGTACTGGCTTTCGAATACCCGGCTTTGGCGAATGCCTCGGCTATGGCCACCGCGACCTTGTTGGGGGCTATCGATGTGGTCCCGGTTGTCGAATCATCATCTGATGAGGTGCCGCAATCATATTCTGCGGCTGATAATGACTTTCCGACGTTGCTGGTAAGGGCCGCGACACTGCCGGAAACGGCACTCACCACGTTCATGACGATAAGACCGTTCAACCCCACCAGCAATGCGGCTCCCGCAGCCATGAGTTTTGTACTGGTTTTCAAAGGATGACCCCCTTACGGAAGGCAAAAGTCGGTAAAAATTTACCGACTTTGAATGATTCGGTGAATTACCGTTCTTGGAATGGTCGGAATTCCACGTCGACGAACACGTTGTAATCGTCTCGAAGAAGATTCGCGGCATGTTTCCCCGCCTTGATGATCTCACCTGAAGAACGATTCTCATCCCATGATTCAAACAAAGCCCTCAAAGCATCGGTTTCCTCGTTGGGACTCTTCAACGCGAATCCCAAAAGCCGTGCGGTGTTCAGATCCTTCAACAGCGGAGCCGCTTCGGAAGCCCAATCGGATGCCGCATTCCAAAGCTCGTCTGCAACGGAGAGGGGATATTCGACATCGTATGCAAGCACATCACCGTCTACATCCTCATGCAGGATGCCCGCTGAAGTATATGCGGCGATGATGGTGAGCATGTACACGCTGATGTCGCTTCCATCCCAAGCGTGATTCAGTGGAGGATTCAGCAAAGGATACTTGAGCACGTCATGATTCGCGAACAGCTCATTCCCCTGAAGCAGAAATACGGGGAGGCTGATCACGGGGGAGTACAGGATACGGTTTTCCACTCCTCCGTATGGGTCTCCGTCAGGTACCGTATACACTTTGGATGCGGTATCGCTGAGACGTTGGATATATCTGCTGGGGCGTTCCAATAGGAGAGGACGTCCGCTACCGAAACCAGGGAACAGCAATGGTTTCGACTGCTGCTGTTCCTCCGGCTCCGGGGTCAAAGGGGTAACGGCAGATGATTCCTCCGACTTGTCGGAAGCCGGTGTGGAAAATGAGTCATCGAATATGTCTTTGTATCCCATAAGGGGTCACTGCTCCTTGTTCTTTCGTTGTTCTCGTGCGATCTTGTCCGTGGCAGTGGTGCTGATTTCCTTCAACAATGCCGGAGGAATCACGATTTCCACTGGAATAGGCTGCTTGGATCCGTCTTTGAAATAGGCGACGGCTCCGCGAACGGTCTTCCTCGTCGATGCGCTTACCAGGCGCTTCAGACTGTTCGGGTTCGGCTGACCGTTGTCCAAAGTATCATCGGCTCCCATGCGCTGCAAGATCCGACCATTGGGGTCTTCGATGCCTAGGAGTCGTTCCGCTGATTTGGCCGGACTGACCGTGCCATTGGCTTCTTCCGGGTTGTCCAACGCCAGAAGGAGGGCGCGGCTGATACCTCCGGTCAAGTCGGCATCGATGAACTCCTGCACTTTCTGGCTGATGATGACAGGCGTGAATCGTTGCGAACGGGCCATACGCACCCATTGTTCGAAGGTTCGGGAAGCTCCCTTGTCCTTGCCCATGAACACCCATGCCTCATCGACACCTACCATGCCATCGCGGCCTCGAACGGCGGTACCGGCTCCCATGACGACCATTCGCAACGTCCACTGGCGGATGCGAGCGGTCATGGAATCATCTTGGCCTTCGGGGATGAGTGAACGGTCTCCGGCGTTGATGAGGGTCAGGTTTTGGCTGATCGTCAACGGCTTGGTGTCATTATCGGTGCCGAAGATAAGACGTAGTCCCTGGTTCGCCTTCAGGTTCATGCTGATTGTCGAAAACACCTCGAGGGTGTTGGAAGGCAATCCAATGGACTCCGCCGTGTTCCCCGCTTTGATGGTCTTCGCAACAGCTTGGGCGGCGACAAGCAGAGCCCGGCCTACGCAACGCGCCCCGTGTTTGACGCCGTAATCCAGCATGGCTGTCATGGCGGATTCCATCTTTGTGTCACCGCCAAGAATGTTCGTCATCATCAGGACGGCGATTTCCTTGGCCTCCTCCACATTCGGAATCACGTTGAACGGGTCGAACGTGCCGTTAGCCACATCGGAATCCAACCGGATGACCGTACCACCCTGCGAACGGGTCGCATCCTCCAAATCATTACCGGCCTTCGGATTGATGTAAATGCACGGGGTCTTGCCTTTACCGTCACGCGCGTCAATCTTCGACCATTGCAGAAACAGGCTGAACGCCGCCATCGTATTATGGGTCGGCACGTAATCAGCGATGAGGAACGAATGGTCAGGGCTCCCAACGGTCAGACAACGATGAGGCGCGTTGGATATCTTCCTGATGTCTTTGACGTATAGCCATTGCTGGGTTTGTCTCAACGTCGTAGGAATTAAAGCCGCTTTGCGTTGCAAAGAGAATACCGGCAGATCCGTCGTGAAGGTGATGCGATAACGATCCTGAGCCTCATGACGCACACCATCAGCCGTGTATCCTGCTTTGTTGAGATGGGGTTCGTGAACGACGATTCCCAGAGATCTCAGCAGGCGCACCATTCCTCGGACAATCGGCAGATGATCGGCGGACTGGGTGAACTCTATATTCCCATTTGAGGAGATGGTCCCATCCTGATCCAGCAACCCCTGCACGAGGGAGAGTCTTTGCTCGATGCTCGCCGAGAAGTAGATCTCAGGAATGCGTTTTTCGCGGAGTATCCCCATATCGCGAAGAATGGAGACAAGCCCCTTCACATTCACGACCATCGGCGTATTGATGCTTCCTAGAGAAAATCCCGCAGAGGTGAGACAGGACTTCACATGCTGCAAATCACCATTCCTGTTATCTGAAGCGATGATTCCAGTGCCGATACTACCGTCGGCTAACCAAGCCCCTAAAACCCATGGGTCAAGTGGCAGGTCGGCTTGCGGGTTGGCAACAGGCATCGCGGCTCGGATTGCCCATTGCGCACGATTGCCTGAATCCTTTAGACCAGACGCAAGCATGTCTCGCGTAGTCACAACCTGTTCACAATATCCAAGGGAATTGGTCTCGTTGAAGGCCCCCTCATAACGAAGCATCATGCGTTGCCCTATGGCTCTGCATGCTTCTCGAACGTTGTATACGGATACCGAATCATGACGCATTCTGTCGGAGTGAATTCGTTCTTCCGTATCCCACTCACTGATTGGATTGAGCGTTTTTGTGACAGATGCGATAGAGGAACGGCTTGGTGAACGATCCTCGAGCATCTTCTGTATGTCAGTGATGCTGATGCCCTTCGGATAGTTATCTTCCAAATGCTTTCTTAGGACATCCGCACGCTCCCTGGCGAGATCGTTCCATCTTTTCGCATGCTGCGCCACGCCATCATAATGTGCAATCAAAGCCCGAAGAGCTTCCTGCGTGTTATAGCGCCTACAGTTCTGCCGAGTCTTAAAAGGTTTTTTTGTATCCGCTATCGCGCGGTCTCGCTGTTCTTGATGAGATTCAACTCCCATAAATCGCAGCGCTGCGGCAATGGTCTTGGCATTGCTCTCTCCGCTCCACCAACGACTCGTTACTGGATGGACAAACTCTGCAAGCTCGTTCACGCTCATGGTTGATTGGGCCGGTAGCGCATCAGACATCCGACATAGCTCATCGTATGTCTCCGACAGCATGTTCTTACGCTGTTGGGATTTCAAATGTTTTGGTTTTCTGAATTTGTTTCGATCTTTGAAATCGGAGACGATCCACTGGTGGTTCCCGCTGGCTTTTATCGTTTGACCGTCACTGAGGGTGACTTCGTAAAGATCTTCCGTGTGAATCGGATGAAGCTTGAGGAGTGGATAAGGTTTTCCGTCCCGCCCGTAGACGAGGTCTCCCTCATGCAAATCGCTGATCTTAGCCATTTTTCCATGGGGGAAGCTAGCCTGAGGGGGAACCGGAATTGTGGAGGAAATGTGAACGGCCTTCCCGCTTCCTGTATCTCCGATAATAGCCAAAATTGGACGCCTGTCCTTGTCCTGCACGGTTGTTGTCCCGATATACACCGGTTGCCTGTTGGCTTCGGACAATCCGACAAGAGCTCCGTCCCTGTCGCCTGCTTTGGCGAAACTGCTCACGCCTCCTCCCGCGACGCATGTTGCGGCCCAGTGGATCTCATAGGGGGTCATGCGTACGTTCGAACAGGCCTGCATGCTTTTGAACGCCATCAACTGTTCGCTAGCCGTCGTCAGATTGACGAACTCGATGTTGGGGATACACCCCAAAGCGTCGATGGCCATCTGCTCGTTGCCCGCCACGCAGGTGGCGACGCTCAGATCAATGATGCTGGGCGGCATGTCCGGAGTATTGTAGATTGCCTTCTTATAATCCAAACGCTCCTTGATTTCGGTCATATCACCGGGGGCTTCATGGCCTTTCTCGTACCGTTCCTTAATGCTTTCGTCGATGGTGCGGCTGTTGCGTCGAATCTGGTCGGCGGTGACTTTCGCCGGTTCGACTTTGCCTCGGATGCTTGTGGCGACCGCATTGGCTCCGCCGGCTCGTCCGACTTCCATGAGTCTAGCAATCCACAGGTTGTTTGGATCCGTGATGCTGCTTTGGTTGAAATCCGCCGTGCGTGCGAAGCAGATGCTGGCCGGGTATTCTTCGTCGATATTCCACTCGGTGCAGTCCACGCCATTGTCGTACAGGTTTTTGGCGTGGGCGCAGGTCGCGTTATCCGGGAAGAAATGCACGTGTGCGTTCTCCGCCAGGATAGGCAGGGCCGACGAGTTGGCGCGCCCCACCCACCATGATTCCATCATGGCGACCAGCTGTTCGCGTTCCTGCTCATCCATGATGGTGAATGGTTCCAGCCCGGCGTTGAGCATGATTCGTTCGATATTATGCGCGTCTGGCAGATACTCTTCGAACATTGGGCATCCGTTTGCCACCGAATAGCACATGCGGTCGTACCATGTCAGGGCGCGTTGCAGCATGCCGGGCTTGCGATTGTTGCTATGATCCCCGACCAGTTTCAAAGGAACGCCGATGACCGCGAACTGCTTGCATACCTTCTGGCTACGGTAGTACTGCGCCTGGTATCGTCCGAGGTCGGTGTCCCTCATGCTGGCCGGCGGACTGTATCGGACGGGCATGGATCCGGTGAGTAGATGGAATTCGCGATATTCGCTTTGAAGCATGTAACGGTAGCGCATACCGGCAACCGTGACCTGATTGGCGAGGCCGTCGAAGAACGCCATCAGCTGTTGCGCGGCATCGTTGCGTTTCCGGTCGTTGGCTCCATCCAGCAATGCAGTGCTCCAGGGGATGCGCGCGTACAGCCATACGGTGCGATCCGGCGTGGCAGAACGGAGCAGCCCGTATTCGCTGGCCGGGCTTATAAAGCTTTCTGGACGGTAGAAGTTTCCTCGTGGCATATATTCCACGATAGATTTTGATGTTGTTATTAACCGATATTCTATTGAAAATACCCGTTTTTCGGTTGGTGGCGATATCCAAAAAAAATATCCCGACCGCAATGGTCGGGAGATTAGGAAAGGTTGCCGGTTAGTCGTCCACGCCGACGCAGTCCTGGTTGACTAGTTCACGCACGTGATCGACGGCCCGCTGCAGTTCCGGTGTCATGTCGAAGTCATCGGTACGGTAGAAGGCCGAGTTGCCGTTGGATTTACGACTGGCGCTGACCGCGACGTTGGTCACCGTCATCTTGCCCTTGTCGTCACGGTCCAAGTGGACGAACAGGGTCCTTGCGGTCAGCTCGCGACGTCCCCCCGCATATTTCAGTGTCCCTTGGACGGTGATGTTTGGTTCCAACTGATATGCCACGTCTGCCGTGTATCGGATGCTTGGGATGCTGGATATGATTTTCGACATGATTAACCCTCGTTTCGGGTGATGTACATGCAATTCATGTGAGTGGTTTTCAGGATTTCGCGCAGAGGGGTTTCTTTGACGACGCCTCCGCCCTTATATGCTTGGATGCTGTAATCGTCGATGGGGAACTTGGTTTTTATTTTCGATACGTGCTCGAGTTTCACCCAGCACCGCGCTTCGGGGATGGTGAGGCTTGGCGGCGCTGTGAACCCGTCATAGTCATTCATGCCGTAAGCGTAGTATGCGCCTGAATCATGAATGTCGGCCTCAATGTAAGTGTCATCCGTCATCCATAAGAACGCTTTTTTACATGTGTTGACGGTCAAATCGGACACGTTGAACTTGAGAGGGAACAGCACTTTCCCGTCGGATTTCTCGGCATGCTCCTCTATGTAATCCAGAATGGTTTTATCCAGATCCCAGTTATACCGGCAGGTGATTCCGTCGGCGAGTTTGACCGATTGCCGTCCTGGATAGGATGACTGTTTCTTGTAGCGCACGAAGAGCGCTCGTCGATCGTATAGTGTTGCCATAAGCTCTTCCTTTTATGTAGATGTTTTCAGTATAACAGCCACGACAGAGGTTAAATAGGGCGGATTATGAACGTGGCCGCATTTGTTTCCATCTCATCCGCCAGCGATATCTTTTTGGCGTTGTAGCCCAATCTCTCGAACTTGTCCGGATCGAAATCTCCCAATTGCTGCACATTGTCCAACGCCAACCAGTAGTTGGCAGGCGTTCTTCCCCATGGGAATGGTGCCTGATAGTGGGATTTCGGATTCCAGGTTTTTGGATTGTATGCCTCTCCGAAATTGGTCACCGTTCCAACGAGTTTGATTGCGCTTTGGGGTGACCAGAGCAGCAAATAATTAAAGCCTATTTTGTTTCGCAATGATTTAAAGTTGCCGACGAACAGAAGTCTTCCCTCGTGCTCGGCGGCATGACGGAGGAATTCTTCGATGGTGGTTTGCGGGCTAAAATAGGAGATTCGCCCTCGTGGGGCGTGGCCTATTCGTAGCATCAAGGTAAGTCCGTCTATCTTGAGAGGTTCAGTTTGCGATGTCATGGAACAATCTTACCACATGTGAATATATTCAGTATGTCAGGTAAGTGTCTTCAGTTCGTACACAACCAATACGGGAGTCTCACGAACCCGACCGAAAAGCTCGTGACCACGCTTCGACCGCTCGATCGCACGCATCACCACCTCCGGAGCGGAACGGATATCCAATCGAGCTTTCCCGACCCTATCCGCCCACAAATTCTGTATCACAGTCAACTCGACGCGATTAACACTGCGAATCTGCAAAGACTGCCGCTCGACCCGGTGCAATCGGACATATTCAGCGGCCACATCAGCCAACCCGACACCCAACTAATTCTTCCTTTCTCGACGAAACACATATACCAAAGAGGGGACCATGGACGCGGCCGCAAAAACAAGCGAAGACACCGCCAGTACGAGCCTCCACATCAAAGGCACCCCAACCGCAAGCCAGGAAACCAACTGCATCCCCAACAGCCAGAACACCGCGAAAACCAGCATTCCCAGCACGAGAGCCCAGTTCAAACGTCGTTCCTTCCGACGCTTTCTCGCTATTTCGCGCCGCGACGGTTCGACGGTACTGCCACTGATTCGAGCCGGTTCCAGAATGATCGTCGTAGTCGCCCCGATGGTTTCGCCGGCGCTGTTTTCCTTACTCACTCGGGCTCCTTTTCTGGATTCTGGATTCTTTTCTGACGTTCGCATTCATGTCTCAATGGCGGATACGTGTCGGCTATGGCGTCCAATGTCGCCGTCCGAAGCTCGACATACCTATCTTGATCCAAGTCATGGCACTGCTGGTCGTAATCGGTCAACGCATGCCGGGCATAATTGACCATCCAGCGTTCCAAGACGAATGGATTTGGCTCCTTGCCGGCATCCCTGACCATGTTTCTGCGACGCAGCTCGTAATGGTGGAGCTTTGCCGCATCTCGCAGGTTACCGTAGGGAATGAGTCGCACGTGTACTGTTAGTTTTTCGCACACTTCAAGGTCATGTCTTTCTGCTCTGGTGTTATGTGGACATATTCAGTTTAACAAGCAAAATATCAGGAAAGAATAGAATCCAGTATGCCCGGGATTAGGCTCCGAGGAAATACTCCTTGCACATAATCTGGTACAAGGCTTGCTCTTGCATTGCGTCGGAAAGAGCTCGATGCTGTTCCACGTCTGCCACGTGATAGCGTTTGATCAGATCCGCGACCTTGTGATGGCGAATTTCCGGATGGATGTCACGGCTCATTTCCAAGGTATCCAGGAATGGGTGGTCGAACAGGGGACGATTCGGCCAGGTTTCCGCCGTGGCCCAGTCGAGGAATTTCAAATCGAACGTCGCATTGTGTGCGAGGAAGGGCGTTTTGAATCCCAGCCACCGTTCGAACTCTTTCATCGCATGCTTGACAGTCGGTTTGCCGCTTACGTCGTAAGTGGTGATTCCCGTCAATTGCGTGATGTGTGGCGGGACGATCATTTGCGGGTTGATGAGTTGGCTGTAGGTGTCGACGATTCGTCCGTTCTTGACTTTCACGGCACCGATTTCGATGAGTTTCGCGCCATCTTCCGGGTTGAGGCCGGTGGTTTCGGTGTCGAGCACGATGTAGTCGAGCAATGGCGCCTCCAGCGGCGGGATGCGTCGTGGATCGTCGCTTCGGTATTTGTCCCAGTAGCTCATTGGGTGTTCCTGTGTTCTCTAAGATTATGTGGACATATTCAGTATAGCAGACAAATCAATGTTAGGCAGGAACCTTCCGACCGCGACCGTCGCCAAACAACGTGAAAAGCAGGCTCGCACGATTCGGGCCAACCTGTTTGTCGGACAACACGCATTCCATGCAAACCGGACCATACACGCTCGGCACCAAGCCCATCGTGCTTCCGCAAAGAGAGCATCCAGCTGGCTTGGTCAACGCATCATCATTCAGCTCGACAATCAATTGTCCTGACCTTTCAACGATTCCTTAATCCGTTTCTCCTCTTCATCCGCAGCCTTCTCGCTCAACTGCCGTACGGACGGAGGGCGCTTGTCCCGGATAGAATCAGGGGAATGAGAGTGGACGGCGCGCAACATCGCGGAGGCCATCTGCCGGTATTCGCACCTCAGCCAGACGGGAGTCTGCTGCCAGCAGCGGCCGACAGTCGCACTGTCCCCGACGAGATTCCACAGGCGTATTTGCTGGGCACGTAGCGCCATAGCCGCGGTCTCCACTTGCGTGTCCTCGGGCTGCCAGTCTTTTCGATTAGGCATCAGCCGTAATCCCGTCTCCGAAACCATGCAGGGCATGTATCAGATTCTTGACGGAAAATGATTCCGCCTCGCGGTTGACGATTCGACGATTCAATCCGAGAACCACGTCTTCGACCTGTCTGCGGACATAAGGCTCCAACGGGGGGGGGAGAGGGGGCGTTTTGCGGGTATCTGCAAGAAGGGCATAGTCTCTTTCCAGATCGGCAAGATTCGTTCCCTGCAATCGGATGCGACGGAGCAGCGTGATCTCATCCGCATCCAGCAGACACGGCCAGGCTTCCGTTCCTGACTGGATATGACGTACTCCGTTCAGCAATCGTGCGGTCTCGGCCATGGATTTATTGCGTTTCGCGCTCTTCATGCCCGGCCAGTGTCGCAAAACGGACAGGTTCCCGCGAGCGTCATCCAAAGCCGTCTTGACGACATTGCTGGTGGTCAACCGATGGGCGAAAGGCTCGATGGCGCGAATGAAGCCGGCGTCCAGCAGAAAGCATTCGGTCGGCAACGTCAACGATTCCAACAGGCTACGATGGCCGTCGATCAGTCCGTCGATATAAGAAAGAGGTGTGAGGATTCTGATATCGAGGTCACGCATGTTCTGAGTCGTTCGAGCTTCGCCGAGCAGTATCTCCCAAGGCTGCGGCATCGTGATGACGCAAAGCGAGGGCTTGTTGTCCTTCGCCGCTAAACCATGCGCGTAGTCTCCTTCTATCCATGCGGAAATGATGCGTTGCTGGGGAAAATGCTCCAGTGCTTTTTCGATGCAGTCGATGTTGTTCACGCCGCCAGTTCCATTCGCTTGGCAATCTCATTGCGCCATGTCTGCACCAGCAGTCGGATATGCCATCCCGTACCGAGGTCGGCATTTTCCAAGTCGAATGGATCCCAATTTTTCGCAACGATGCGAATGTCCCCTGATGTGCAATCATAGGAGTAGTCGATGGACGTGGTTCCGAGCTGAATTTTCGTCGTATAGTAGGTTTTCGGGTTATCCACGAAGACTTGGACGACACTCCCGGGCAGTTTTGTGTCTGCCTTGTTTTGGACGATTCCGGTGTTGTTTGGGTTTGGAATTTTATATGTGGCTTCGTGGACGATGGAGATCAGCGCGGAGAGGAACCTCTGTTTTAAGGAGAGGTTGTCGCAGTAGGCGCACTTGGTGATGGGCTTGCCGGATCTTTCGAGTCGCAGGCTTCTGCATTTTTCGCACTCGTATAGGGTGTAGGTCTTTCGTGCGTCTGTGATGTCTTGTATGGGTTGCATTTTCCTTTGGTTTCTCTTTCAATCTTTTATGTGGACATATTCAGTATAACATGTAAAATACAATATGGTTGTTATACTGAAGAAGTCCACATAAAAAGAGGAGGAGCGATGAAAACCACAGCTTCCATGCGCAAACGCATAAACTCGCTACTCGAGGAACTGGGAGAAGGATGGAGTGAAGGAGACCCATTCGAAGGCCGCAACGGGCACCCAACCATTCCGATGGCCTACCAAGGAAAGCTAGTAGGAAACCTCGCATTCCCCAACTACGGGACCCTGAGATATATATGGGGTCCATGCGGGAGAATCCCGCACCTCTATCAGAAACCAGCCAAGCACATCGCCGACATGCTCCGCCGCGCCGCAGGAATCACACCAAACCAAAATACGCAGGAAACCGCAGGTGATTCCCTATCGAAGGCGGCGGCCTGATGGCAAGAATCAAAGAAACGTTTAACAGCCGCTCTTGGTTCATGATCGAATGCGACGACCCCAACTGCGAACAACGGTTCGACGACAGCCAATGGTATGCGGACGAGGACGATCTGCTGGCCGCCGCGAAGGACGAAGGCTGGCAAATCCTATACAAGGACGAGCATCCCGAATTGGAACGCGACATGCACTACTGTCCGGCGCACCGGCTGCCCGAATGCACGACCTGCACGAACATCATGATCGATCCGGTCGGCTGGAAGGACGGGCAATGCCCCGAATGCATCAAGGAGGAGATCCCGATTGAACGGTCATGATTTCACGCTCGAACAGAACACCGAGGCGAGGATGATGCTGGCGGTCGCCCGCCGCGGGCTCGCCGGCGCCATCAACGACGCGGAGAACGGGATAGGCCATCTGTCCTGCGACGATCCGAAGATTATGGAACAGGTTCGCGCTCATTGGCGACGCCTGTACGACACGTACATGAACGCGGACGCGCTCCTCTCGGATCTGGAATCCTGCGCACGTCATCTCACGGATGGCGACAAGTGGGAGCCGAACCCGATCGCCGACGGCATGAAACCCATGGAGATGGCCAAAGGATGCGCCTGCTTCATCGCGGAGACCCCGGATGGGGGCCTCATCATCCCGTCGGAGCCGACGCCGGGCGAGAACACGGCGAAACGTCTCGCGAACACGCTGAACGCCCTGACAGGCGATGTTCTCCTGGATGCGACCGGCATCCGCCTGCTCGGCACCCAATTCCTGTTCGCTTACCATAGCCGGCTCGACAGGCCCGTCGATTATGGCGTGAACCTGACCGGCATGCGGTTCCCCGACCGGCTCGGCCTGCTCGACCGGGCGGACCGGCATCCGGGGTTCCTCCCGTTGCGCCCCGTCGTCGCCAACGGGACCGGCGCATTGGAACGGTCGGGACGCGAACTGTGGGCGATCACCGCGCGTACGCTCGGCCGGCTGCCGCACGGACGGTTCTTCGTGGATCTGACCATGTTCGCGGACCATCCGAAGATACTCGAACGGTTCGCCGTCCGTTACGGGAAATACCTGAAAGACAACCGGACCGCCCTGGACGTGACCATCATCGACCCGACCGGCCTCGTCGCCCGCCACGTCGCCACCATCAAACCGAAATGGGATTAAGCAATGGGCTATGTTCGAATCATGTGGGTTGGAGCCAATCTTCTCGCACTCATTCCTCTGGCGCCGCTGCTCAGATCGAAAGACCTGAGGTTAGGACGATTGCATGCGGCCATCGCGTTCACGATCATGTTCTCGGAGCTGGTCTCGTGGCTGTTGTTCCTCGGCCTATCCGTTTTGGAAGGATTTTTCTGATGGACTTATCGAATCGCGCCGTAAGACCACCGGCTTCAGCCGTGGGGAGGAAGTCAATTGCCTGAATTGAGGATTGTCGGACCGGCCGAACCTTGCGACGGCCGCGACGGGGAATGGCCGGTGGAATGGGACGGTGGGCACGGCCTGCTCGTCGTCCGCAGGTTGAAGGCCGAACTCAAGGAGATTCGCTGATGCACAGAGGATTCTGCACGGATTGCGGCGCGTACGCGGCCGTGGGCGACGAACCCGATATCGACCTGGACAAGGCGCAGGCCGACTGGCATGACCACGTGCGCGACCAGCGTCGTCAGGCCATGCTCGACGAGCTGGCCGACGTGTTGCAGACGGTCGGCAACCTGATCACCGCGTTCGGCATCACGGATGAGGAGGTCGAACGGGCGATGGACGACTGTCTGGAACGCAACAGGCGGAAGGGCAGACTCTGATGGAAACCACGAGAATATGGGATTCCCGCAACAACAGGCATGCGACGGTCGAACACGAGACGCTGAAACCATGCCCGTTCTGCGACGGCATGCCGCGAATCGACGATGATGAATTTTTTAGCCCGCAAACCCGGTATTTCAATGCCGGGTTAGGGCGCTCCCGATTATGCATATGGTAGTGGATGTACTACAATTATTCCTATGAGCACAAGCGATGAACGGTTTACACATGGTAGGACTTCGGTATATAATCTAAACTACCACATCATCTGGTGTACGAAATACCGTCGCAAGGTGCTCAAGAACGGAATCGACTCGGATTTGAAGGCCATCCTCCAAGAGATAGCCGACGAGCACGGCTACCGTATCCCCCACATGGAGGTCGGATTGGACGACCACATCCACCTGTTCGTGTCAGCCCCGCCGAAAATCAGCGTGAGCAGCATAGTCAAACAGCTGAAAGGCACGTCCAGCCTCAGACTGTTCGCCATGCATCCCGAACTGAAAAGCCAGTATTGGCGTCGGAAAGGCGAAAGGAGCCTATGGTCGCCCAGCTATTTCGTGGAAAGCATCGGCGCCACCAACGAACAAGCGGTGGCGAAATATATCGACGGTCAACGGGAGAAGGAGCGTGAACAGCAATGACCATGCGTAAAGCGGCCCAACGCATCCCGTTCAAACCGTCCAAGACACAAGCCTTATTGTTGGAGCGTTGCTTCGGTGACAGGCGTTTCGCCTACAATCAGCAGGTCGAAGCGTTCAACACGTATGACAAGGAGTCCAATCCGAAACCGTCGTATCCGAATGTGACGGATATGAAGAATGCGAACGGATGGTTGAGGGACAGTCCCATGCCATCGAACGCGTTGAGCAACGCCATCATGGATTTTCGCAAAGCCCAATCCGCCTACTTTCATAAGGCGCAGTATGGTAAAAACCGTCCACGTTTCGCTTCCAAAATTGACAACGTCCAATCGTTTCGGAACAGTATGCCCATACGGCGTTTGGACGGCAACCGGTATCCGTTGTCAAGGAAGCTTGGTTCTGTAAGAATCCGCAAACGTGACCGTTTGCGCTATCCGGTCGAATCATTGTCGAGCTGGACGGTGAAACGTGAGAACGGCAAATACTATCTGGTGCTCCTGTTCAACGTGGACATTCAACCGAAGAAGCCGGTCGAAGGCAAAATCGGCATAGATGCCGGGGTTAAGGATTTCATCACACTATCCACCGGTGAGAAAATCAACTATCCCAACCGTATGAAGGTTTTGGAGGAACGCGTCAAGCGTGAGCAACGCAAACTATCCCATAGAAGGAAAGGGTCAAACAATTACCTTAAGCAGAAGCAGAACGTAGCGAAAGCATATGCGAAACTCCGCCACTATCGTGAAGACTTCCAACATCAGACATCTCACAGGCTGATTGAAGAGAACCAATTCATCGGCATGGAAACCCTGATGGTGCGGAACATGACACGAAAAGCGAAGAAGAAGCTCGACGCGAACGGCAGGCCCATGCGTAACGGACAGTCGCGCAAACGCGCGATGAACCGTTCCATACTCCGCGACGGTTGGAGCGGTCTCGTGGACAAGCTCGCATACAAGGCCGAATGGTACGGGCGCACGCTCATCCGGGTGGACAGGTTCTACCCGAGTTCCAAACTCTGCCATGAATGCGGACGCAAGTACAAGGAGCTGCGGCTGTCGGAACGCGAATGGGTGTGCGAACATTGCGGGCGGAAGCACGACCGGGATGTGAACGCCGCGCTGAACATTCGGGACGAGGCGCTTCGCCTCAACCAAACCGGACAATGACCTCAAAAGAGGAACCGACCGACAATCGGGGATAGCCTGCCAGATATGGGAAGCCGCTGCACTCGGACCTAACGCCCGAATGCAAGCAAGCCCAGTTCGCAGGAATCCCATGGTTCCAACCACGGGAGTGTCAAGTGGACGATACGACGGAACGGTACACGGTGCGCTGCGACTGCGGCGGGAACATGCCGGGCCGGTACGTTCCGATCGACCCATCGTTCCAGACCCGTGTCACCTGCCTGTATTCGGCGGTCGAGAAATGGAACAGGAGAGGTTGATGGACTACATGGGCAGCGGCTTCAGGGCCGGTTTCCGACGTGGATTGCGTGTCGCATGGGATGCGATGTGCTTCCGCCCGCTCCGGTTTGAACCGTGGCCGGCGCCGTCGATGCCGTCCCTGCGCGAACACTTGGAAGCGTACGGCGGCACCCGTATGAGCCCGGCCGATTTCGACCGGTGCGAGACGGACTGGTATCGGATGCTCGACGAACGGCAACACGCGTTCGACCGTTACCTGCTGGGCATGCGCTGCGCACGGTATGCGGTGTTCGGCATGTGGATTATCGCGTTCGCGATTGTCGGCCTGCTGGTCTGGACGGTGGTCTCTTGACCGGTTTTCTCGACCGCATCCTGAACGGTGATGGACCGCGACCGTTGGACGTGGACACGGCGGCCGCCATGCTCAGGACCACGCCCGGCCTGCTGCGCGAGTTCGAACGCTCCTACCATGCGAACGTACTCGACCGGAAGAATGCGCCCACGGGACCATTGGGTCCGGACGCGAGGAGTGTCATCGAATCGCGTTCCGGCCATGATCTGTCGGATGCCGTGTTGGCGTTGGATGCGCGGATCGTGCGTGAACTGCTGGCGGATACAAGCATCATCTGGTATGACGGGGAGCGTCTTACGGCGGCCCCCTCATTGGCTCCCGTCCCGGAATCGTATGTGACGGAAGCGGACGTGGACGTATTGGAGCCGGGGGAGCGCCCCCAGTTGGCGGGCGAGCTAATCCACCGTCAGATCGATGCGGTGAACTATCCGCTCCTGCTCGACATGTGGCGGCGCGCCACGGATCTGAAACGTTCCGCGAGGCAACGGCGTGAGGCGTACGGCATGTTCCGCACCGGTCTCGACCTGTTGGATCTGGATCCGGTCATGTACCGGATGCTCGACCTGAACCCGGCGGGCATGGGCCATTGGCTGCCCGCATTGGCGAAGGCGAACGAAGGCAAGACGTTCTTCCGTATCCCGAAGACTACCATCGCCAAGGTGCCCATGACCCTGCTGCAATTGTCGCGCGTCGAATACGAATCCCTGACCGCCGCCACCTTGGATGTCGTGGACCGTTGGGCGCAGGCCGCATTCGGCCTGAACCCGGACGGGGAGTATTTCATCAAGACTGGCACGTTCAGCAGCAAATACGACTACCGGAACGCGCACGTCACCGGCCCGCACGAGGTCGCGCAGATTGGCGAATACCTGCTGTACATCCAATCCCAGGCGGTCGAAATGGCAGGCCCCCTGAACGAGCCCGCCATGTACGGCGTGTCCACGACCAACGAGTTCGTGGTGCGAGAGTACGTCCCCGACCGGCTTGGACTGCCGACCATCTACATGGGTCTGCCGTTGCGCTGCGAATACCGGTGCTTCATCGACTGCGACACCGACGAACTGCTGGGCATCCACCCGTACTGGGATCCCGAAGTCATGAACAAACGGTTCCGTGACGCGCCCGACGCCTCCAATCCGCACATGCGGCATGATGCGGTCACGTACGCGATGCGCGAACCCTCGTTGATGCGCGAATACGGGGAGTCGAAGGACCTGGTCGCCGCTTATGTCAGGGAGCTGCTGCCCGGCCTGGGCCTGGCGGGCCAATGGTCTCTTGACATCATGCGCGACGGCGACGATTGCTGGCTCATCGACATGGCGCCCGCCGAACGCAGCACCTTCTACGAACGGACGGTGCCGAAAGGAAAGCGTCGGCCGATGGTGGAGAACTGGATGCCCGAACTGGAGGGAGAACATTGACCGGCTGGCTTATCGACATCATCCCCACGGAACGCCCGTCCGACGTGATGGACGCGCCGGAAGCGTATCGCGCCGCATGGGGACGATACGTCGGCGAGGTTGTGCCAGGCGACGGGGATCCGGAGGATTGGCGCGAACAGGCGGCGCGCCTGGAGGCCGCGGCACGTATCCTCCCGGACCCGCATGTGCGCGTGGCCGGCCGATCGTACGGGGGGCCTGACCCGATGACGCTCGCCCATTACGGCGTGGTAAGAATCAGGCCGTATATGGATCAGCTGACGTTGCCCGCCTCGAACGTCGACCGGTGGGATCTCATCCCCGCGTTGCGCCCGTTTCTGGGACGCGACGTGCAATCCGTCCCCTGCGACGGGGATGCGATTGATGCGGCGGTGCGGGGCATGCTCGACCGGCATCCCGGTGCGGGTGTGGTCGTCAAGTTCATGCTGCGTGAGAAGCGTCTGCCGCTCGCGTTCATCGACCCGGACGGCACGTTCGAACAGTCGGACGAGTATGGCGGGAAGCCGGAGCGTATCCCGTTCGCCGCATGGCGGTGGGCCGGCTACGATCTCGCACTGTTCGAGGGCGAGCCGGACGCGGCGCTCGTCCAGCAAAAGGCGCGCATGCGCTACGAGTACCGGGTGCAGGTGATAGGCGGGAAACCGGTGTGCGGCGCCGGCTGCGTGGAACGGCATACGCCCGCCGACAACACGGGCGAACGGTATGATCCGCGGATGGAGGAAACACGCAACAGCGGGCGCATCGAATCGCACCCCGACATCGCACGGTTGTATGAGGCGTTCGCGCACGAGGCGGCGCATGCGATACGCGGCGAAGTCGAAGGCCCATACGTGATGGACCTGTATCTGGATGATGCCGGGCAGCCGCATGTGATCGAACTCAACCCGCAGTCGAACAGCGGATTGTACGCGCTCGACATGGACGCATTGCTGACGGCGATACGGGACAATCCGGAGCAGTTCATGCCCGACCCGTCGCGGGGCGGCATGCCCGGCTGCCTGGGAGTCAGAGAGGAAGATTCGATTTGTTTTTTTCAGATACCGACTGGAAATCATTAAGACAGAAAGGAACAATCGTGAACGACATCGACAAGCTAATCGCAAGCAATCCATACTTCAAGGACGACGGAATCAAATATTGGCTGGTTCCACCGAAAGGCGAATACGACTTCGAACTGGCCATTCTATTCGAGGATGACTATCCAGATTTCACCGTCCTGACCTGGGCACTTAACCGTAAGCAAACCGAGGGTCTGTTCGACGGCACCACTGACCTGAGCATGATTCGCATTCCTCATCTTGATCTCGGCATCGATGACATGGACGCCGACGAGACAGTTCGCGAACTGTTTGAGGCGCTGCTGCGCCGCGGAATCAACATCGGCATCGATACATCAAATCTGGAGAATTAAGGATGAGTCTGCCACCTACGTACGCATAGGCGAAAAATGGTATAAGAAAGGCAAATGTCCCCGCGCGCTCGACAAGGCCACACGCCGCCGCGATACGCAAGTCAGGCTCGTGTATCTGAGGGAGGACCAGCCCACGGGTGGCTGAAGAACATGAGAAGCGCTAGCATGGCAGGCATGTTCGATTCGGTTCATTACCGCATGTATGCGACCGTGGATGATGCCATCGTCCCGGCTGGCACCCTCGCGCGCATCAGTTTCGAGGAATGCGATGATGACATCGCCTATCGTGTCGATGTGCTGGAGCCGTTCGACCTGCGGGTCGTCGAGGATGAGGCCGGCTGTTTCAATCCGGTCGATCCGGTCGGATTGCCGCCGGTCTGGCTGCTGGTGCGCGGCGACGAGGCACCACGACCAGGCATGCCATGCCTGACGTTGGCAGTCACCGCATTGGACGGGGCGGATGAGGAGGGCGAGGTGCATGCTGCCGTCGAGACCGGATGGCCGAAAAAACTGCCGGAAGGGGCGTTGAACGGCGTCCGGTTCGCCCTGTGGGTGCTGCGCGATCTGCTGGATGGAGGAAGCCAAGAATGCTAGACGAGATGCTTGCCCGCGAGTTTGAGGAACATTCGTTCTGATTCCGGAATGTGCTGGAAACCGTTGTTCTCGTAGAATCTAGCTGCGGCTGAATCCACGGGATCCACTATGAGGGCCCTCGCCCCGAGTTCGGAGCTGATGTTCAAGGAACGTATGACCGCATCATGCAACAGTTTCCTGCCGAGTCCTTCGCCTTGGAAACGTCTGTCCACGCCGAGCATACCGAGCAGTATCATGGGGACTCGTTCGGGAACGTTTCTTTGCAGCCATCCGCCGGCGATGCTTGAACGTTCCATTGCGTGTGCGCTGAGGGAGTAGAATCCGGCGAGTTCCCCGGATTCGGCATAGGTGACGTATGCGACGGCTGTTCCTTGTTTTTCCGCGGAACGGGCTCTTGTGGACAGCCATTCGTCAATGAGCGTAATGCCGCAGTCAAAGCCATCGAGCATGTCGGAAGGGCATATGCGTCGTGGTGCAGTGAATCTCATATCCAGTCGGGTTCCATTTCGATGAGATCCTTCGCGGCCTTCGGCATGGGCCTGTCAAGCGCCTTGAGAAATTCGTCGAACGCCTTGGAGGGTAGACGGGTGACGGTCTCCTCTTCGATATCCCGGCGTGCGTCGGTGACGAGATGGTCGATGGCCCATTGTGTTATGGAGGAGCCTTTGAGAGAGGCCGCTATATCTATGGTTTGGCGCTGTTCTGGCGTGAGGCGCATGTTGAGACGTGAGCTACGTGCCGGTTCCGTAATAGTGCTTGTCATACCGTATATTGTACGTCAACTTGACGTACATATCAATACATTGGATACGCAATAACATCAAAGACTATTCGTTTGTTCTTTGTATAGTTGGCTATCGGAAAGGAAAAGCGATGTTGCACCCCCATGACTTCTATTAGGCGGACTAAAACCTAGTGGAAGGGAAAAACGAATGTCCCGCACGTTCAAGGACAAACCATACCGCGTGCTCAAACGCGAGGCGCTGGAGCACGGGTATACGTACCTGCGATACAACTGGATGCACCCGACCGAACCGCCAACCGTCGAAGGAGATGTGGCTGCATACTCGTACTCGCGGGGACGGAAAGAGCACATCCCATTCGGGTATCGCTGGCACAACTGGCATGACTACGAGGACGGCTGGCACCCGGACTACGTGAACCGCCGAACCGTACGCGACCGTTGCCGTATCGCCGTGCGCGAGGCGAACGACGGCGTGATGGACGATGACTGGGATGATCCCCGCCTGTACCGTCGCCGCGTCAAGTGGGAATGCTGAGAAAAGGAGTCTTTTCTGCTCGATCTGTATTCGTTCCAGCGGTGGCCGGATGTCAGGGCCGCGTTCGACCGTTCCGGTTCGTACACTCCATCATGGAGCGCCGCGCGCGCGAAATCCATTGCCGAGGACGGGGATTCGGACTGGTGGGACGACATCAGCCCCGCCTATGAGTGGATGATGGGCGAAATGGAGCACAAGGGCATGCCGCGTCCGAACCCGGACGCGGCCCCGTTATGGGCGTGGGCACGCTGGGTCGATTCGAAAGGCAGGGCGCATACGCGTCCCGACCGACGGTATCCGGGCTTCCGCAACCAGTACGACGGGTTGGAGCTCCTGCATCTGCGGGTCGATGAGAACCGGGTGCTTTGCACGGATTTCGACCAATACCATTGCGTCATCAACCGGTGTCCGTGCGCCCCGCTGGATGCCGGCACATGGCCGCCTGAGGAGTACGACCGGTGGCTGGACGAGCATTGGGACGATCTGGCCGAAAAGAAACGGCTCCAGTACAGGGCGAACGCGATCGCGGATCCGAAACGGCTGCCGGACCGGTGGATCCAGGCCTGCCTATGGACGATCACGCCGCATGATGTGGTCGATATCCGACCGGCATGAGGGAAACCGGATACCATTGGGAATCATGGATGATCTGAAGAGCAGGGCGGCCAAGTTCGCCGAATCATGGGCGGGACGAGGCGACGAGAAATCCGAGACCCAACAGTACTGGCGTGACCTGTTGGACAAGGTGCTGCTCATCCCGAACACGAGCGACAGGCAGACGCTCTGGTTCGAACGGCGCACCGCATTGGACGGGTTCATCGACGCGCTGATGATCCAAGCCCGTGTGCTCGTCGAGCAGAAGAGCCTCGGCGTGGATTTGGACAAGCCGGAACCACGTCAGGGAACCATGGTCACCCCGGTGGAACAGGCGAAACGGTATTCCGACAGCCTGCCGCCATCGGAACACCCGTCCGTGCTCATCACCTGCAATTTCGGATTGTTCCGCCTCTACGATCTGGAAGCCGACCCTTTGGCCCGTACGCCGCAATCGGAGTTCACGCTTGCGGAACTGCCGGAGCATATCAACGAGATTGGCCGTCTGTTCGCGCACGAGAACTCCCGTGTCGTCCAACAGGAGAAACTGTCCGTCAAAGCAGGCCAACGAGTCGCCAGACTGCATGATTCCCTGGCGAAATGCTTCGAACATCCCGATGACCCGTCTGAACATGACGCGCTGGCGATGCTGACCGTGCGCCTCGTGTTCTGTCTGTATGCGGAGGACGCGAACCTGTTCAAACCGGACGCGCTCCGCGACTATGTGGCGGCATCCACGCCCGAACGTCTGGGCGAAGACCTGTACGACCTGTTCGAAGCGTTGGACACACCAATCGAGAAGCGGCGTCGTTACCTGCCGGAACCGTTGAAAGCGTTCCCCTACGTGGATGGTGGCCTGTTCGCCGACCAAATCGACGTACCACCTTTAACCGAGGAACTGCGTGACGCTCTGCTGGAAATCAGCGAAGGCTTCGACTGGAGCGGCGTCAGCCCCGTCATCTTCGGTTCCCTCATGGAGGAAACCCTCAGCCATGACGAACGGCGCAAGGGAGGCATGCACTACACGTCCGTCAAGAACATCCACAGGCTCATCGACCCGTTGTTCCTCGACGGTTTGAAAGCCGAACTCGAGGGGGCGGAGGCCAGGCCGGTCGCAGGCGGTTCCCGCACCAACGCGCTCAACAAACTCCACGACAAGATAGCCGACCTCCGGTTCCTCGACCCCGCCTGCGGTTCCGGCAACTTCCTGACCGAAACGTATCTGGAATTGCGCCGCATCGAGAATCGGATCCTCGCCGATTTGGACAAGGACGGACAACTCGCCCTCGACCTCGGCGACGACATCAACCCGGTCAAAGTCAGCATCAGCCACTTCCATGGCATCGAAATCAACGGATTCGCATGCGCCGTAGCAAGAACCGCGCTCTGGATCGCGGAACAGCAGGCGTTGGACGACACCGAGTCGACCATCAGCGGCCTGCCCCGACTCCCGTTCACCGATACGGCACACATCCGGCAAGGCAACGCGCTGCGCCTCGACTGGAACGAACTATTACCCGGCGACCACTGCGACTATGTGATGGGCAACCCGCCGTTCATCGGACAATACCTCATGAGCGACAGTCAAAAAGAGGACATGAGGCTTATATGGGACAAAGGCTATGACGGGTATCTCGACTACGCGACAGGCTGGCATCGCAAGGCCAGTGAATACCTGGCCAAACCGGGGGCGGCGTTCGCGTTCGTGTCCACGAACAGCATCAGTCAGGGCCAGCCCGTGCCCAGCCTGTTCCGACCCCTGTTCGACGAGGGATGGCGCATCCGGTTCGCGCACCGCACGTTCGCCTGGGACGCCCAGTCCACCGACAACGCGCACGTGCATGTCGTCATCGTCGGCATGGACAAAACGTCGGAACCGGCGCCGATCCTGTTCGAATACACGGACATTGACGGGGAACCAGCCGCCCGCACCGTGGACAACATCAACGGATACCTGCTCGACGATCCGAACGTGTTCGTGGAGAAAAGAATGAAACCGCTCAGTTCGGAACTGTCTCCGGCCGGACGCGGATCCCAGCCCACGGACGGCGGCAACCTCATCCTCGACAATCGGGAGGAGCACGACCAAGCGATATCCGACCCAATCGCGGCAAAATACGTGAGGCCGTTCCGAGGGTCGCGCGAACTCATCAACGGGATCGAACGCTGGTGCCTGTGGCTTGTCGATGTGGAGCCCGCCGAAATCAGGAACTCCGCATTCCTTCGTCGACGCGTGGATGCCGTCAGGGAGATGAGACTCGCCTCGAAGAAGGCCCCTACCCGTGCGAAGGCCACGACCTCATGGCTGTTCGACGAGAACCACCAGCCTACCGGTCGCTTTCTCTGCCTTCCCAAAGTATTCAGCGGCCGTCGTGAGTACGCCACCTGCCTGTCGTTGGAACCCAATGTAATCGTGAGCGACCTTTGCTATACCAGCCCCGATCCGGACGGACTGGCGTTCGCGGTCATCGAATCGCGTATGTTCATTGTCTGGCAGGCGGCGGTCGGCGGACGACTGAAATCAGACTACCGTTTCAGCAACACGGTGGTTTGGAACAACCTGCCTCTGCCCGCCCTCGACGACGACACCCGCGCCGCATTGATCGAGGCCGGCAGGAACGTGCTGGCGGCGCGAGCGAACCATCCCGGCCAGTCTTTGGCAGACCTGTACGACCCCGACTACATGCCGACCGACCTACGCGCCGCCCACCTGGAGCTGGACAAGATCGCGGACGTGGCGTTCGGCGCGGGGAAATGGCTGAAGGACGATGACGATACGCGCCTGCAAGTGTTGTTTAAGTCATACACTCGTATGACAGGTAGCAGTGAGGTGTGACAGTGGTAGACAAAAATCTAATCGTAGACACCATTAGTCAAATAGGTTCAGTCGCATTAGATGCGGCCCAGGATAATGCAATAGACAATGTCAATGAGGAAGTCAATCAGGCGTTAGCTTTCGAACGGAAACAGGAAAGGAAGCATATTGCTCGTGTATTCGCTGAATTAGGTATTGACAGGCAGAAGGCAATCAATCTTCTCGTCTTTGAATGGGATACAGATAGAAGAGACGCTGAAGAGCTGATGTTGGAGGCTCATCGCATTTACTGGCCTTTGGAACGATTGAAACGACATTTGAGAAACAAGGATTGGACCACGTCCGAAATCAGCGATTTTCTTCACGACTATGAAGTTGCGCGACAATTGAGAACCAATAGAAGGCTGTCTGATCTGACCGCTGCCGATCTAGTCGATTGGCTTCAAAAAAATCAGGACTGATTGCATTGCAATGTGGCCTATCTGTCTTGTACGGGGGATCAAGGAAGACTGGCCACATTGTTCTATTCTTCTGGCTTGCTGAGGCCGACTCCCGTCTGTACGCCGAATTCGAATTGTTCCAGCTTGTCCGCGAATGTATCCAATTCGATTGCCGATACACGGCCGGTTATGCTTGCACCGTGGTTTGATACCCTGATGCCATAACGATTTCCTCCATCGTCCCAAACATCGAATCGCAGGTCTTCTATTCTCTCTAGTTTGTTCGCGGATGGTTCCTTAAGCACGCTGTCGATAAGCGTAAGCAGCGTATGTGCAGCATTCGGAGACAGATTCAAACGGTAATGCAGCAGACCATCATCAAACTCGATTTCGATTACGTTCGAATCGAGTCTCGTGCAGTTCAAGGAAATATCAGGCATATTCCCCAAGATATTGGCAAAGGCAGACCGGGTTCTTGGCGTGGACTTCTTTCGGAAGAAATACGGGCCAAGAACCCATGAATGTCAGTGCTTCTTCTTTTTGTTTCCGCCGTCGACCCAGTCGAAAGCGGTCTTGAATGCTTCTCGTGCGGTGTTGGTCTGATCGTAGTAGTCGCTGCCCATGTCGCTTTTCTTATAGTCGATGACGGTGTTGTTCACGTCTCCGCGACCGTCTGAGAAGGTGACTCGCCATCCTTTGCTGCCACCTAGGTAGAAGAGTTTCGCGCGACGATGGTTGTTATCGGCGTCGGTTGGCCACACCTGCGGGTACGTGTTGCCGGTCAATTCCAAATCGGGGTGGCCTTGGAGAGCCATGTTCGCGCCTTCCTCAGCCGACTGCGGGTCACAACCCTTGGACTCCAAATACTCGCCGAAGGAATAATCCATGTCATCCGTGTAGGTGAGTTCCGGATTGGTGAGATACACTTCGGCATCACCATCTTCGGCGGCTTCACTGGCAAGTTCGGACATTTGCTGCGGGTCGTTCCAAGCATCCTCGTTGCCATCCATGTAATCGTTGCCCCATGCGATATACCGGTCGCGATCCAATTCCGGCAGCTTCTCGAACTCCTCACGGCTGACGTACAGGCCGGATTCCACGCGATAGCCTTCATCATCGGGGCCGAACTTACGTTCCGAGTACTCCCTGTTGGCGATGTCGATAAGCTTCTGATCCAGTTCCTGCATTCGCTTCACACCGGTCTCATAGGTTTCAACCGGCGCGCCGCCGGTATTCGATTGCTGATTCTGTTCGAATCGTTCGAGTACGTCACCGGTCGGCATGCTGCTGGTTTTGCCTTCATCCGCATAAGTGCCGTCACGGTTTCGACGTTGCTGTTTTGCCTGTGCTGATTTTCTGGAGTCGACCATTGTTTCTCCTTGCTATTTTGGGTTGAAGTTTTCGAGCTGTCTGCCGTAACTCTTACCTTTTGTTGTTTGTCAGAACGGTGAAGAATGACCGCTGCCGTTCATCCAACCATGTGGGGGAATGGCCGGCGTCAATATTCGATTGCTTGATCAGGTACGCCACTCGGTTTGGGGTTGAGCTTTTCGCGTCGCGAAACTCGTACACTGTGTTTCCTGTCGGAGTGTTCCTTCGGTGTATGCGCCATCCGTCGATTGATGCGTCATCCTGTTCGTCGAATCCTCCGGAGAAACCTACATAGGGGGAGTTGTCTTGGAGTGCGTCCATCCCTTCGGCCCACAGTTCACGATTCTCTTCGCTCATGGTCCCGTCGTAATAGGATGCGGGCGGAGACACGACGGATGTTTGCCGCTCATATTTTTCCAAGGCGTCAGCATTCGGGAACCCGGCTTTTTTGTGTTCGTCCTTGAACCGGCCGCTCTCGGGTTCCCTCAGTTGGCGTCTCGCCTGCGCTGATCTGACCGTATCTACCATTTCTGCTCTTTTCTGCTAATTGTGTATGTAGTCGAATCCATTCGAGGCCAGGGACTCTCGCTCCCTCGCTTTTTGCCATGCTTTCCATTTCCATGGCTGCCAAGGTCTACGGGGAGGCGTCCCGAATACCGGAGATACCGTCAGCCGGTTCAATCCGGTTCCGGATGCCTCCATCCGCGCGATCGGCGCATCGTATTCGCCACGTTTCTCATTGGAACGGGTTCGCCATGTCTCCAGATCGTCGGCGACCTTTTCCATCTTCGGGAGGTTGATATTTTTCGATATCGGCGTTTCCAATCTGATGGAGGTGGTGGGGGATTGGAATTGCGTGTGACGTTTCATGCCGTGTGTCTGGTCCGGCACGTCTTGCACGGTGAGCGTGGAGCCTGGTCTTCCGTCCACCGGAATGGTTCTGGAGCTCGCTTGTCTTGCTTTCGCTGGGGGTAGGGGTACTTCGGTGGTGGGGGGGCAATGGCGGCCGGGGTTGCTGTTCGTATTTTCGTATGGATTCGTCGGTTGGCATACCGGATTGACGGTGCTCGTCTCGGAATCGTCCGGTGTTGGGGTCTCGCAGCTGTTGGCGGGCTTGGATTGATTTGTTGGCTGGCATGTTGTTTTTTTTTCGTTGGAAGGGGCTGTCGTGTTTTTCTGGTTCCACGTTATCTATTGTTTTCTGGTTTTCTCCTGTTTCTTCGTTATCTCACCACCAAGATATCTGTTATACTGAGTATGTCCACATAAAGATAATGAAAGAGGAAACCAATGGCACTCACCATCGAAGAACAACACGAAACCAACGACCTCGACCACGACATCCTCGCCACCCGCGAAGTCACCTTCATTTGCGGGCACAAGCGCGTCTACGAGGACATCAGCGCCTGCCAGAAAAGCTGGATGGAACGCTGCCAACGGTGCCCCAACTGCCAGTACAAGCGCGACAAGGCATACGTCGAAAAGCTGTCTGCCGAAATCAACTCACCAGAACTCCTCGAGATGTGGCTCAAAGAAACCCCTCCTACTAAGACCAGCAGGAAAGGAGGCCAAAGCGTGGTTTGACGAGCATCGTGACGATGAAGGCGCGATCGTGTTCGAGGGAAGCGAGGAGATCGCGGACGAGGAATTGTATGTCAACGACCGCAATGACGAGCATTGCGGCTTGTCCCTGTCCGGTAGTGCCAGTGAACGGCTGTAACCGTTCTCCTACCTTTAATTGACGGAACATCATAGGGTGGTTGACTGCACCCTTACGCCGTCAGTCATGCTGGCGGCGTACTGCGAGCTCAAAAGGTCGTAGCCTTTGTGTCGCAGGTTCATCGCGGCTATCCGGTCGTCGTTGGACCGGTATCCGCAGTTGCGGCAGACATACAGGTGGCGTTTCTTGTCACGGTTGGCTTTGCGGATTTTCCCGCATTTCGGGCAGGTCTGGCTTGTGTAGGCCGGGTCAACGAACACGACTTTCTGACCGTTGCGTTTCGCCTTGTATTCGACCATCTGCCGGAATTGGTGGAAACTCCAACTGACCTGAACATACCTGTCCTTGACCCTGACCTGTTCGGTCGCATTGCGGATTCCCGTAAGGTCTTCGAGAACGAACATCGTATCCCTGTCGTAATGGTTGACGAGTGCCTTAGACGCCTGATGGTTCACATCAGTCATCCAACGGTTTTCTCTGTCGCCTATGGTCTTGAGTCGTCTGCGAGCGCTTCGGGTGCCGCGTTTCTGCAACTGTTGACGGAGCCGCTTGTATTTGCCGCGCTTGCTTTTCACCTCCCCTCCATGTTGGAAGACGGTGGTTTCGCCGTCATAACTGGTGGCGAGCATTCGGATGCCCAAGTCCACGCCCACTATGTTTTTGGGGCTTGGGGTTGGGTCGGGAACCTGTAGGATGATGGGAATATGCAGGTACCATTTGCCTCGTTTCGATATCAGTCGGGCGGTACCGAAACGTGCCGTACGGTATTCGTCCGGGGTTCCCTTCCATTGGGCTTTCACTTTGATTCTCCCGCCCATGACGGGAAGGCTGAACATTCCCGTCATGGGCGAATAGGAGTAGTCGCGGTTCCACAGCAGGTCAACACCGGCGGACGAGTACTTTGGTCTGGTGGAATAGTATGCCGTCCTCTTTCTCTTGGGGTTTTCTCCGTTCCGGCGTTCCATGCGCGAGTGAATTGCCTTGTAGGACGCGATGACCCGCCGTATCGAAGATTGGGTCATCTGGGCCAACAGTCCGTATTTGTCGCGTAGCGGGTGATAGACAGCCTCGTTGATTTTCCTCTGGCTGAGGGTGTGGTGTTCTCCAATCCAATCGGATACTTCGTTGCAACAGGAGGTGTAATTGTCACATAGGCGGTTAAGGGCTTCAGACTCGTGTTTGTTGGTCGTGAGCTTGACTTTCATGGTCAATGCGAGTTCCACCATATGCTTCACCTCCAATAAAAAACATTATATCATAATGTTAGTGGAAAGGAAAGGCATTCACCCACGACCACAAGGGTCGTGGTACCCTGCCTAAAAAATTATGGACGGCGAGTGATTTTTCCGCGCCATAGCATCTTGTGTGAGCATGTCCAGTAGTTCACCTACTTTGGGTCTTGCAGCTTTTGCTGTCGTAGGATCATTGGTTTCTATGAAACGTCATTCTATGTGGACAAATAATCCTCCGGCGCCGTATGGCATCGGGGGATTTTTTATACCTTGCATGTTTTTTTCATTTACATGTTATACTGAATATGTCCACATAGAATGAAAGAAACCACAATGAACACGTACAAGAACTTCGAAAAAAACGCCAACATCATACTCGCCATAACATGCGTCCTCTGCGCATGCTTCATGTGGAGAGTCACAGGGCTCGCAATGGTCATCGCATCAATCGGATTCGCAACCTCAGGAACACTGATGATTACCCACTTCGTGACGCGATGAGCATGTTCTGGATTGGATATGCCGCCGGATTCGTCACTTTTCCCGTCGTATTCGGCCTTCTGGCGTTGGGCTTCCTTCTCCTCGTCCCGCATTGGCCGAACCCGACATGCGGCCTGTCCTGCATTCCCTGCGATGAGACCCTCATCGAGGATGACAGTACGCGTACGGTATCCGGCTTCATCGCCGAACTGAAATACGTCATCCACGGTCTGACCCGCCGGCATCGCATCAACTACAAGGCGTGGATGAAGGCGGGGAAACCGAATCTGGGGTGGAAGCCGGTGGCATGACGGGTTACCTGATCTCAGACCAGTTGCAGGGTGCGCCCGTCCGGCATGATCGCGTTGACCTGAAGCCTGCCGCCGATGGCGTCGAGATAGCGGCGCAGCGTACGGATTTCAGTCTTGTCGACGTCGCCGGATTCGAGGCTGCTGACCCGCTTCTGGCTGACGCCCATGCGTTCGGCGAGCTGCTTCTGGGTCACGTCCTGCTGTTTGCGCGCTTCTTTCAGCTCATACAGGCGCATCTCCTCAAGAAGCTGTTCCTTGCGCTCGTCGATGGTCTTCTGGTCAAGGTCGTGATCGGCCTTGAAGTCCTCCAACGTGTAGCTCATTTCGTGTCCTTCCCATGTTGTTCTTCCAGCCACCGGATGTACCGTCGTTCGGCTTCGCGGATGGCTGTCTTATACCATTTGTTCCATTTGTTCTGTTTGTCTCCGCCGACCAATAGGACCGCTTTGCGTTCCGGGTCGAAGACGAACAGGATTCGGACTTCGCTTCGACCTGTCGAACCGGGTCTCAGTTCCTTCATGGAGCCGATGATGGAGCCCTCGATTTTCCCCACCAGGGGGCGTTTGAGGTTCGGTCCGCGTTCCCGAAGGAGGTCAAGGGCCGCGTAGACTTGGTAGGCGGTCTGTTTGTCAAGTCCGTCAAGCCAGTCCTTGATGGGTTCCATCTCTATCTGCCACATGCCCATAAATATACCATATAAGGTATATAAAGTAAAGTCGGAAACGAGAAAAAGCAATGACCAAATGCAAGAAACCAACGCCGTACGATCCGAAGCTCATCGCCGAACGATGCAACCCGTTGGCCCTGCGGCTCGGCTGCGCGGCCGGCTGCTGGAAGGGCGAGAATTTCAAACAGTGCGGCAGGCCGCCGGTCGCCATCCGCCGTTGGACACGCGACGACGGGTACGACGATAGCGAATTTTTACCCAAGGAGGGCGTCTACGGACCCGCGTGCAAGCTGCATGCCAACCATGATGTCGTCCCGCTATCGGAGGTGTTGAAGGCCGTGGCCGATGCCGGCTGCTGGAAGCATGATCCGTCGCTCATGCCACCGCTATCGGGCGTATGGCCATACGACCCGATGCGCGTCTTCGCCTTATGCGACCCGTCCTGGCTGCGTCTAGGATGCACGGCCGGCGTATCCCGCGACGGGGACTACGAATCCTGCGGCAAACCCGTGGTCGCGATCCGCCGTTGGATGCGGACGGACAGCCCCGACTGTGAGGATATGCCCGAAACCGGCTGGTACGGGCCCGTATGCAAGACGCACGCCAACCATGATGTCGTGCCATTAGCCGTCATATTGGACGTGATGACGGGAGGCAGGCGATGATAAGCACATACGACTGGTTCATCGCCCGATGCAAGGCGGTCATCAACCATTCCAGGCCGCCCGAACCGCCGATGCGCGTCCGCCTGCACGAGGCGGGTCATGCGGTCGCCGGCCGCCGGTTCGGATACGTGCAGCAGGGCATCATGCTGCACGAGGACGATACCGGAGAGACCAGCCAGCAGTACGCCACCGGTATGGACGATGACATGTCCGTCCGATTGCAGACGGAGATAATCATCTCCATGACCGGATTCGCCGTGACCCTGGAATATCCGGAATACAAAACCGACGCGCTCCGCATCGGCGGCGACGTGCAAATGGAGCTGGTGAACGCGGCGATCATCCACCGAATCGACCCGGCGATGGGCTCCGCCGACGAGATCATGGACACGCTATGGGTCAGGGCGCGCCTCGTCGCAAGGAACAACAAGCCCCTGATTCAGGCGGTCGCCGCAAGGCTTGACCATTACGGTTTCTGGACCGGTGAGGAAATCCAGCGAATCATCGACGACTGCGAAAAGGAGCTGGACCGATGAGCGTCCTGGAATGGCCCGCCGACCTGACCGACCTCCGGCTGCCGCCCGCATGGGACGGGCGACCCGTCGACTGGCATGGCTGACATCCACCCATCGAAGCCCGCGCCCTGTTCCTCTGCGAGAACAACGGCTTACAACGCGATCCGCAACCATGTTCCGGCTGCGGGCACCCGTTCCAACCCTGGTGAAACCAAGGATTGACGGCCGACGGGCGCGCCTCCATCACCATCGAACGCTGCGGGTTCTGCAACACGACCATCGCACTCGAGACCGGGCCGGACGGGACAAGCGAATGGACGTTGGATGATAGCGACTACGGGCCGGAAGGCAGTTCCGACAATCAGAAAGGAAACCGATGATGTTCGGATTATTTGGAAAAAAGAAGGAAAAGCAACCTCCGGTGATTCTCGATCTGAGTGTCAAGGAAAAACCGGACGGTTGGGATGAACTGATCCGGCTGGGCTTCGAGCCAGTGTTCGTCAACCATAGGCCACGGCCGAACGGCATTTCAGGCGACTACGTGCAGACCCGCTGGCGGTTGAAGGCGAACCCGGATGTGACATGCACGGTATACGACTCGTGGGAGGGCGGAGGCGGTGCCACGTTCCTCGACTTCGACGCCCCATGGAATCCGCGGCGGATTCACGGCGGATACAATCTCAGCTGGCCCAATTACACGCTCGACCGGCTCCACTCCCTCGGAAAGGTGCTGTTCGAGGGTGACAGGAGCGAATTCAAGGAGCCGGATTCCGGCAATCTCGACTTGAGAGGGATCACGCCGGACCCGGTTAGGGAGAAAATGCGGGAACTCGGATTCCGTATGGAATGGGATGACAGCCATGACTCGAATGGGGATGATTCCGATGAAGAATATTGGTGCAAATACGATCAGGGAGAACTTCGTGACTTGCACCGATCGTGCCTTGCCCTGTACGCCCATGTCGACAGGACAGCCGGAACAGTCGCCATCGTGGATGTCGAGACCGGGAAGCAAGCCACGTTGGGATTTGATAAGCTCCTGAAACTGGATCGCATCGAATACGGAAAGAAGTCCTCCATGACCGGACCCGATGCCGAGGAATTGGAATCCATACGGAAGGAATACCGGCGTCAAACGGAACGCGACGAACGAATATCGCGCCGGGCCGCGGAACTGCGGCATGATCGGCTGAATCGGACAGGAAGGCAGCAGGGGGAGGAATCATGAGTCTGGAAGCCGTGCGCCGTCTCGCGTGGACGGCGATCGTCCTATTTATTATGGCGATCGTGTTCGCATTCAACCACGGGCCGATCCTCGCCTGGCTGGCCGCGAACCATACGCCGCTGCTCGTCGGACTTCTCCAATCGCCGTTGTGGCTTGTCGCGTTCCTGCTCATCGTCCTTGGATTGCAATGCTGGCTGGACATCGTGGAAGTCGACAAGACGCCATTCGCCATCATCCTGCACGCGCTCGGCATCATGCTGTGCATCGGATGGTGGGCGGCCGGTATCGCACTGTCTCTCCGCCAGCGGGCGACATCGACGTGTACGGCCTGATGGGCGGCTTTATTCTCACCTGCGTGTTCGCATGGATCATGGACCGGCGTCAAACGACCGGCAAGGAGACTTTCCCGAAGCTACGCGACCAGATAGCCGACTTCGCGGTCGAGTATATCGCCAGCAAATCCTATCGGAAGAACAAGGATAAGGAAGACGAGTGATGGATGAGATTGGACGACCGGCCTATGTGAGCGGCGAGGCCGCATGCAACACGGTCGACATCGCCACCGCATTGGGCGGCGGATTCCATGTCAGCTTCCCGCCCGGCCGCGGCACCATGACGTTGACCAAGTATTTCCCGGACGGCTCCGATGTGAGCATTGAGGTTGGCGACGATCGGGCCGCCGCCTCGAACAGCCGGTTCGAAACCGTTGAATGGGATATCGAGGACGGAATACCACAGAAACTAGTGGACATGTTGCACCCTAAAGCGGGTTAATGCCACGGTTTTCAGATTTTCTTCAAGAATCGTTCTTTGAACGAATGATAATCGTAGTATCCGTCCGGTTTTCCTCCACCCAACTTCGGAACAGGAAAAGCCGGTCAATCTTCCAGAACGTTGTCTTAAAAAAAGGATGCTGCGCCGATGCGAAGAATTAAGATATTCATCGATAACACCATTATTCCCGCAGACATATACGCCGGGCAGAAAATCGCTTTCATCTTCCTGCCAGCAGGCCGTCAAACAGCTCAAGGTCGTGAACAAGTCGTGCATCAGGCTTCAGTGGAGAATGAGAACGGGCGCGTAATCAATGTGACCTGGCAGGCTAAAGGCTGGTTCAACCGGCTTGTCACCCGGCATTCGCCTCTTCTTCGCCGTATGCTCGGACAACCCGACACCTACCGGTTCGACGATAACATCGCCTCTCCGGAATTCATTCAGGAGCGTGCAGATTGAGCAGGGCAGCACATAAGACCGTTCAACCAGTAAGCCGATCAGCCGTAAGAAGGAAGAACCGGTTCCAACGACGTGTCGCCCTCTGCCTGATGTCGGCAATGATTTTGTCAGGCGGAATGGCATGTCTTTTTCTGCCGCATAATGAAACCGCATACGCAGGTGAACGTTTCAACCAGTCCACCGCATTAACCACGGAACAGTTGACAGCATCAAGCATCGATGATGCGGCTAGCAGGAGCAGCCAAAGGGAAGACCTCACAGTGGACGGCACATGGGATATGGGCGACCAGCCGGACCGCAAGCTCACCATCATCCACGCGGACAATCCAGTGGTCCGTGACCTGATCAACGGGCGCGACGAGGATCAGACTCCGACCGGATTCAATCCGGACCATGCGACCGGCGACACGGGCAACGCATACGCATACGGGCAATGCACATGGTGGGCGTACGTGCGGCGCACACAACTGGGATTGCCGGTCGGCAGCCATCTGGGGGATGGCGGCATGTGGGCCGATTCCGCCAAGGCGCTCGGCTATTGGGTGGACGATACCCCCCGACAAGGGGATGTGATCGTGTTCACTCCCGCGCAGGTTAGCAACGCATGGGGGCACGTCGCCATCGTGGAGAAGGTCAACGGCGACGATTCCATCGAGATCAGCGAAGCCAATGTGAACGGGCAGGTCGGCCCGTTCCGACGCACCATCGAGGCGAAACAGACGCATGAATACCAGTACATCCACTATTAAACGCGCTCCCATTATCCTGACGTTTCTCCTGCCAATCGTCATGCTCGCCATGCCGACGATCCCGGCATGGGCGGCCGGCTCCGATTCGGCTCCGATTTCCATGGCCAGTGTCAGATCGTTCCCGAAACGCCCGGTCCCGCATCGTTCGTTCAGTGAGGCCGTATCGACCGACGTGGACGGCTCATGGGGAGGCATCGAAACCCTAGACGTGCCGCATACGGAAAGCCCCGAGGAACAGGCCACGCGCATCCAAGCCGAACAGGCGCGACAGTCGCAGGCCGCGTCACGCGCCGAACCACGCACACCGGCCGCAACCCCGATCATATCGACGCCGACAACAGGCGACAAGGAGAGACCAGACTCAGATACGGCCGCCGCCCTGGTCTCCTACGCGCTCCAATACCAGGGCGCGCCATACGTGTACGGGGGCAATACGCCTGCCGGCTGGGATTGCAGTGGTTTCACCCAATACGTGTACGCGCGGTTCGGCATCCAATTGCCGCACCCGTCCGGCATGCAGGCCACGGTCGGCACGCCCGTTGCCGACCCGCAGCCAGGCGATCTCATGGCAAACGCGGGGCATGCGGGCATTTACATCGGCAACGGTCTGATGATCCATGCGATGAACCCGATCGACGGCACGAAGGTCACGGCCGTCATGCCCGGCATGGGATATTATCGCCTGCTCGGCTAGGGCACGCCTATACTGTGGTCAATCGTCCATCCGGCCGGCACGTTGCCGATCATCCCGTTGTGTTGGTCGTTTCCGTTGGTCTTCCTCCTTCATGCGTTCGTATGGTCGAGAATCCAATAGGCGATACTGCGGGCGGTATCCTCCGGCACGTCCACGTGCATGGATGCGCTGCCGGATTCGATATAAAAGCGGACGAGCCCAGGATCCGTGAGCCGGTCGATCTCCAGCAGGTCATCGTCATCCTCGGCCCGGCAGTATTCGCTCCTGTCGTTCGCCGCCTGTTCACGCAGATGGGCGGGCAGGTACGGGTTGGCGAGAATACTGCGATGCAGTTCTCTGCTGTCGGTGAATGTCATGGTTATTTTTCCTAGTTTAGGGTGGCGGTGCCGGTGGATAGTGGGATCAGTTGGGAAAGTAGTGGGCTGATCCATGCCCATTCGGCGAATAGTAGCGTTATCCAGAAGAATAGGCAGGTGGTTGCACGTAGGATGATTGGGCCTGATTGGATGCGCCAGATTAGTGTCATGAGGTTCCATGATGTTGTTTTCTTCTGGCGGTCTTTGTGCCAGATGAGCCATGACAGGCCTGTGAGGATGCACCAGATTGTTAGTGTTGCGGTGAACAGGAGTTGGCTGACTGGAGCGTATTTGCTGGCTTTTTGGATGCTGCGTGTGATAGTGGCTTTTGCTTGCTGTATGGGAGTTGATTGTTTGGAGGCGAGCTCGTTTGGTATTCCGTCAGCAGTGTTGGCCCAATATTTGAACCGTCCGCGGACGATGAGTCTAGCACTCAGACTGTCCTGTTCATCTAGCGAGTATTTACAGGTGGTGAGTGTGATGAGGCGCGCGTCTTTTTGGTCTGTCTGGTCGGCGATGACGGCGGCATCATCGGGGGTCGTCATCCAAGATGATTGCATTTCATACACGTACCAGTGGCCGGCTGTCTGAATGATGATCGGATCCCCGGGTTTCAACGTGTCCGCCGGCCCTAGGTCACCGGGGGTGCGGTGTCCGGCGTAGGAGCTGTTGCCGATGCTTCCGGGCATGACGGTTCCTTGGTAGTGTCCGATACCGTAGTTGTCAAGGACTTTCAGATCGGTGCCTTCTTGGATGGCTCGTTGCCATTCGGTGCCGAACCGGGGGATTCGCATCCAGCCGATCACTGTCGAGTATTCGGGTTCCGGTTCGGTGGGTGGTTCTCCGGTTTGGGGTTTGGCGATGCGGGTTGAACCGTCAGTTTTAGTGGGTTGGGCTGTTTTGAATCCTTGGTTGGTGACGATGGTCTGTTGCGTGTGGATCTGATCCATTCCGTTGCCGATGTACACCCATCCGACGTGCATCACTAGGATGATGGCGAGAAAAATCGACATGCCTGCGAACAATTGCAACAGCCGGTAACCCACTCCTTGTGATTGTTTGTCTTCTCTCTTAGGAACGGTGTTCTCTTCAATATTCCGGAGCGAAATGTCTTCAGTATTGTGCTGAGGACGGAGTCGGCCGGGTCTTGAGGCGGCATGTCTTCCCATTAGTCTTTTTCCTTTCTTCCCGGATACGGTTTAGTTGACTAACTTCCGTTTTACCGTCTCACTGCTTGGAACGAATGCTATCGTCGTTAATCACCTTGTCGGAGGCCGCCTGATCCGCCTGCGAATCGGACCGGGATGTCCGCGCATTTCGCGGTTTCCAGCAGGAGCCGGAACAGTCGGACGGTGTCCTCCCTGCCCTCCATAGGGTCGAAACGGATGCCGTCGCCTTTCGACATGGCGGTCTCCAGCATGTACGCCACCTGACCGTCCGCCCCGATGAACGCGAGACCGGAACCGTTCTCCACCCACGCCTCGCGGATCGTGTCCCATCGGAAGTTCAGGTATCGGCCGAACGCGCGATACACGTCCGCGCCGACCCACATGGACCGGCAGCAGGCCAGGAATTCGGGTGATGTGATATTGACGTTGAAGCCGTTTGACGTATCGCCCATCATGAATCCCACCCGGTCGCCGTCCTTCCCCTCCACGAACGGGATAAGGGTGGCGAGGGTGACGGCAAGCAGGGTGAACCAGGCGCGGTCGCCGTCCTTCAACGGTGTCCGCTCCCCGTTCACGATGCTCATGTTGACATGGTTGAACGCGTCGACGATGGCGGCGGACTCCTCGAAGACGGCGGGAATTTCCCCGTCCCCGCTCATGTGGAACGTGCCGTCTGGGTCGAATTCCCAATCATATTCGACCGGATTGTTGCCGGTCTCGTCGTTGGTTTCTACGATGATGCGTTCGACGCTCATTGCTTCTCCTTGTCCAATACGGTTCTGGATACTTTCAGATATCGTGTGCCGCCCGACTGGCGTAGCTGGCGGTTGTTGATGCTGTCGATGACCGGGGCTGGGGGATCCGTATACGATTCATGCGCCCGGACGATCACATGATGATTCGGGTTGAACCCGGAGTACAGGTGCGTGATCGCGAAGGTCGCCGATAGTACGTCCAGATCCTTGAAATCGTAGATGGTGTCCGTTCGGAACCCGTCGATGCCGGTCGGCGGTTCGACCGGTTCGAGACCATGGACGCCGAACATCGCCACCCTGACCCTCATGTCCGGATCATGCTCGAACAGGTGCGCATATTCGTCGCGCAGCACATCATATTCGGCTATCGCCCGTTTCGCGGTCATCGGCATGCTCTCCGGGTCGGCAAGCATACGTTTCACGAACGCAATGCCCTCGTCGGTGATGATCCGGTCATGCTGCCCGAAATCGACCAGGCCGCGTTCCTTCAACGCGTCGAAACCATAGGGGCCGGTATGCCACGAGTCTTCCTTGAGCCTGTCGACGGCGAAAAACAGCATGGCGTACTGGGCTTTCGTGATGCTCTTCATCGATTGTTCCCCGTCCATTGGCTCAGGTATCCGCGCACGTCGGCCGCCGTGCCCTCCCTGTCGGAGTCGAAGCCGTCCGGTTGCCAGGTGCCGTCTGACATGATCAGCAGGTCCAGACTGATGGGATGGTCTTCCGCACCTTGGCTTTGGAATATGACGGCGCCGGTTTCGACCGGGTCGCCGTTCGAGAACAGGTCATCCCAGTACACGTCATCCGCCTCCAATGCCTCGACCCTGCCAAGACCGGCGACGGTCTTCCGGTAGCCATCGAGAATCTTCCCGCGATTTCTGACCGCTTCGATCAGCCGACTTGCCGCATGCGTCGGATCGGCGGGCAATAGCGCACGGAACACGCTTTCGCCGACCTCGAACACCAGATAGTCCGGATCCGAAGAGCGCGTGGCGGGGATACCTGAATCGTTCAACCGTTTCACGGCCTTGTCGGCCTCGTCCATGATGCCGCGGTCCTTGCGCCACTGGTCGTATCCGACGTCGAACAGGACCGTCATGGTCGTCTCATAGTCGGTGTCGAAGGTCGTTGTTTTCGGATGCCACCAGCCGTCGGAAACCGTCCAGTGGATCAGGTTCCCGTCGAATTCAAGGCGAATGCGCCAGTAGTCGAACGGTCCGCTTCGTGTTTCGAATGTGGATTTGCAGTCGAACAGTCTTCTCAGGTTCGACCATTCGTACGGTAACATCGGCGTGATTCTGAGCAGAATGATGTTGTCGGCCATCAACCAGTGACAGTCTGCGAAGAAACGAATCTCGGGCGTGACGACGCTCATTCCCTGCACCATCCTCTCTGTTTCGTCTCCACATACATGGCGTCGCGCACCTCGGTGTCGTTCCAACCCCATTCGCGGGCGAGATGCAGGTAGTGTTCGCCTATCACATCGATGTCCTCTCTACCTTTCCCCGCAATCCCAACGGTCGTAGCATGCGGGGCATTCGTATTGCGCGTATTCGGGATTCCACTTGGCGTGCTCACGGCATACCAGACGCCAGCAGGCCTCACATATCTTGCCGCAGTCCGTGCAGTTGACGCGCCCGCAACAGGGGCATTTCCTCGCATGCTCCTCACACAACGGTATGCCGCAACCGCCGCAGTGGTCAGCCACGTCATCCGGCTCGTACGGGCCGTGGATTGAATCTTCGCAGGTTTCGTTCGCGTTCATGATGGTTCCTTTTTCATTCCTTGCCTAACAGGCCAAGTCCGGCGCATACCGTCTCCCATACGGTCTTGTCGTCGAATGCGATGAGCATGCCGGATATGCTGTATTCGCTCGCATGAGGCAACGCGTCGCCGCAATCCACGGCCGCACGCCAGGCGCCGTCGAACATGCCGTAGTCGTCCAGATCGCCCGCATACGACACGTCCGACGGCTTCGCATGGCCGAGCCGTCGGAATTCCTCGTCAGTAAGAAAGCGCCATTCGCGCGTATCGCGCACGCGCAGGTCGTCTCGGTTGGCTTGCAGTGTCGCGAGTATCGCCTTGCGGGCGGTCGTGTGGAAAGATGCTGTTTTCATGATGTTCGTCTCCTTTTCGTCCGTTCTACGTGCGACGCGAATTCCAATGCCTTCTCGCCCTTGTCGGTCAGCGCGTCGAACACTTGGTCGATGTAGTATCTGCGTTCCAGCACGCCCAGCTCCCGTAGTCGTTGCGATTCCTCCGCCGGTTTGACCACGCCATACGGTTTAAGCTCTTTCAGGATTGCGATGTCCCGCCCGTCCAACAGGGGCGGGTCGTCGGGTTCCAGCAACGCTTTCAGACGGTTGGCCTTGTCTTCCATGTCGGATACGGTGACGGCCAGCGACTCCGGCATGGGCGTATCCGTACCTTCGCACAGGCCGTCCCACTGTTTGCGCTTGTCTTTCGCCTTGTCGAGGTATCTGTCCGCTGTGAGAGTGATTATCCGCACGCGGAACTCGTCGAAGTCGCAGACTCCTTTATGATGGTCGTAATCCCGCCAGACGAAGGTGCCATTCGGACGAATCGAGCATTCGAGGAACACGTACACCTTGTTAGGGTTGCGGATGTCCGCTACGTAGTCGGAGCATTCCGATTCGACCAGAGCGAACTCCACGCCTTCCTTGCCCAGCCTGTCCAATAGGTCGCGGACGGATTGCAGCGTCTTCTCGATGTCCAACATGGTTCACTCCTTGTCCAGTCGGCGCACGCTGGCCAGCATGCGCGACGCGGCCTGACGGCGCGTCTCATACGGGGTGCCGAGTTCCTCGCCCAGCAGCCACCCCTCGAACACGGACACCGGGTCATGTCGGGCGGAGTATTTGTTGTTGCAGGCTTCGCACACATGCATGTAGTGTTCGGCCATGTCTTCCACATCCTTCGCCTCCTGTTCGTCGCCAAGCGTGTCCCGGCACCATTCGGCGGTCTTCTCGAACTTGTCTTTCAACCGCATGAGACGGTCGGTGCGCGGCATGGGCGCGGCCAGCAGGCGGGCCAGTTCGTCCAATGCCCGTTCCTCGCCCATGTCGGCTGTATCGAGGACGGTGTTATCCTCGACAAGCTCGTACCGCGTGCGGACGATGCGGATGGTGTCGCTGTCGGGAAGGTTGACGGTGACCTCGTATCCCGCTTGGGGGTCGAATGCGGTGATGCATCCGAATTGGTGGTCATTGTATGCATGCCAGTCCGGCAGTATGCGGGTGACGGTGTTGAGGATGTCGCGTGTTTTCATTTTGTCAGTTCCATTCCTTCGGCGCGACGACAATCCAGCCGTTCGACAATGGGTAGACGGTGCAGGGTTCGTCCGACATCAGTCAGCCCTCCACATTTTCGGTCTTGATGACTTGCGCGTCACTGTCGCTGAGTTCGACCTGTTCGCCCAGCCGGTATTCGTAGGCGTTGTCGAGGAGTTCGTTGATGGCATCCTGTTCGGTGGAGTCGTCGTTGAGCTCGACGGTGAAGGTGCCTGAGTAGGTTTCCTCGTAGTTGATGGTGTAGCGCTTCATGGTTTCCTCTTTCGTTTTTATGTGGACATATTCAGTATAACAGACAAATAGGATAAGACAAAACCCGCCTCCCCAAAAAAAGGAAACGGGTCGGCGAATATCAAAAAAACTAGGGGTGTGTTTACCCTATTTAAGTTTTGCGTGATGATTGTCGTATGCGTACGCCGAGGTATGACATCACGCCTGACCGGTTCATGAGGATCACACATCCGTTGCCGCGCCAGCGCTGCAACGTGGCGGTCGACAACCACACGTTCGTCAACGCCCTGCCGTGGATGTACCGCACGGGAGCCCCGTGGAGGGAACTGCCGGAGTGCCACGGCAAGTGGGTCACCGTCTGCCAGCGGTTCAACCGCCGGTCCAGGAACGGCGCGACAGGGCGCCTGTTCGCGGCATTGCAGGAGAAGCGGATCAACGGGGCGGAATCTCAGCCACACCAGACTTTCTGTTTTCTTTTTCCTGCTTTCGTGCCTTGTCCCATGCGGCTCGGTTCCATGGGAGTACCGGCTTCTTCGGCGGCTCCCCGTATTCCGGTAGGATGAACGTGTAGCCTGTCTCGCTGGTGGATGCTGTAAGCCGCGTTATGGGAGCGCTCCACCGTCCGGAAGCGTGTGCGTTGAGTTCCGCGCGCTGCCGTTCGAGCCGTTGGCCTGTTTCCTCCAGCTCGTTGATGTCAGGGTTTGAGGTGGGTGGGATGATTCGTTTGATGGTGACGTTGCCGGACTGGTATTCGACGGTCTGGTAGTCGTATAGGCCGAAATCTTTTTCGAATCCCGAACTGTGCGTGACCGTCAGGGTGCTGTTGTCGGGGCCTGTGAAACGGCGTGTGTCCTCATGGTAGCTGCCATATCCGTGGTGTGGTGATTTTCATTGGTTTTCCTTTGCTCGTTGAAGTTGTATGCCCCCTCCCGGCCCAGCTAGGAGAGGGGGGGGTGATATTACATTTTCGGCGGCCAGAGAGTGGCCGGGTATGCGCTCCGGTCGAGTTCCGTCACATCCACTACCTGATTCGGCTGCGGGCCGTCTACCGCGAAGTCGCCGATGCCGGCCACCATGTCGTTCGCCTGCTCGATGCAGTAATCGACGTCATCGACCAAGTAGCCGTCATCATCACAGCCAAATGTACCGATACCGTCAATAATGCGGCCGGACGGTTCCACTACATCATCAAGCTGGATTACGGCACGCGGCGGAAGCCCAAGTTCCGCAAGATCAGCATCCGTATAGTCGCTTAGATTCGGCACCTGTCGCAACGAGCCGACCTCGAAAAAGTCGGCGGCCCAGTCGTAGCCGTACTGCTTGGACTCATCGTCCCATTCGTTGATGCTGATCTCGACTGCCTTGTTGTTGTCGATGAGCTTGACCATTTTTGCTCCTCTTTCTTTTTTATGTGGACATATTCAGTATAACATGTATCCATATATCGCAAAATGCAGAAAACCACCTCCCACAAAAAAGAAGGAGGTGGGCTTTTGCGTCAGAACAAATCAGCCAAGCAGCGGCACGCTGTAGAAGCCGCCCTCCGAAAGCATCAGTAGCGACCCATCACCAATGGGAGAGCCATCGCTCATCGTGGAAAACGTGTCGCAGAACCACGCATCATGCTCATGCAATACGGTCGGTACGGGCGTATGCCCGACCACCTGAGTCAGGTGCATGTCCCCGTCTTCGGCGAACTCGCCGCGATCGCACCATAGGGGAGAAGGCGTTCCTGCGCCGCCGCGCGCCGGGCCGATGTCCGTCATGGGCACGACCAGTGAGGCCGGATGGAGGAGCATTCGGTTCAAGCGATCCGCGACTTCCTCGACCGGCATGTCCATGTAATCGGCGCCCAGCCGCCGTCGCCCCCATGCACGGGTGAGCCCGGCGTGCGTGGCCAGAATGTTCCCATCCGACCAAGCCAGTTGGAATGGGGTATTTTGCATCAGCTCATGCACCTTGCGATGGGCGCCGGGTTTGAAGCCGGGCGCCAGTGCGCGCACTCGCGCATAGGAGGAGGAGCCTTGCTTCAGGAAGTACGGCACATCGTGGTTGCCGAGCAGTGGAATCACCTCACGTTCACCGGCTTCGCGCCGATACCATGAGGTGAACGTCTCGAAGAACCGGATCAGTCCATTGTTGGACACGTTCCAGTCGTCGCAGACATCGCCCAACAGGACCATGCGGCCGGCGGTCTCGCGTTGTGCAACCCGGCTGATCAAAGGCAGCAGGTCGGCTTTCGCATGCAGGTCTCCGACGAACAGGGTACGGGTCACGCAGCAACCTCCATCGCGGGCAAAACCTCATAATTCGAGTCGGTCAAAACAATGCGACCTCGCGAAGGAATCAGATTGGTCGTGTTCACTCGGCTATTAAGTCCGTTCGCATACCAAATCACATACCGGTGCCCCTCATGGACGAGACGTACCGGAATGTTCACGTCATCGGAGTCGATGACGCTCAGCACCGCGATCCCGTACTGGGATTCGACTGAACGGCGCAAGGTCTCGACGGGAACCCAATCATAGGTGGCGAAACGCCAGCCGAGGAACGCGATGAGGCTTAGCAACGTCAGCGCCGCCAAAGCGGTCTGACCAATCAGGATAAACGTGACGATGAGCGCGAAAATTCCCAGCCCCTGCATGATCTGGATCATCGCGGCGTGCAGGAACTCTTCGACGGTGGCGGGAAGCATGCACGCGAACGGACGCGACAGGGAATTGCTCTCCTTTTCCTTATCTTCCACATCGGTCTTTGCCTCGACCTTGACCGTTGGGGTCTTTTTCACAGGGCGACGGCGACGGCCAGCCGGTTTGACCGATGGTGGCTGCTGCCTCATGTCCTCGGTCTTCGCGTTCGGATCGGCGTGGGTCTCGTTCTCATTGAGTTTGCGTTCCATATCATTGATGGCGTTTGCCATATTTCTCTTGCCACTTCTTTCTATCGGTTGTCGTCCGGGGTCCTATAGTCGTGTTCACGCACCTGCCGTTCACGGTCGAAACAGTTATGCAGCAGGTTGACAGTACCGAAGTTCGCGGAATCGTCGTCACGGACTGCTTGTAGGATGCGCTGCCGGTTGTCCCAGATCAGCTTGTCAGCCTGTTTCTCGGTGAGGCCTTCCAAGTCGCCGTCTTGGTTGAAGTGCACGTACTTGTGCTTGTCGGGATCCCATCCACCGTACTTGCGGGCCTCTTTGATCTGTTCCTCGCTCATGTCTTCCAGATGCAGGTCGTGGGGGTTGATGGATGGGGCTATGCGCAGGTCGCCGATCGTGGATTCGCCCTTGTTCTGCTCGTCGTGGTTGATGGTCTGCCATGCGGCGGCCTTCAACGCGGTCATGTTCTCCTCGTCGGGTTTGAAGAAGATCTGGTCTCGGATGGCGGAATCCATCATGTCGTGGCGTTTCTCCTCCAGTTCAGTGTCGAGGTCGAAGTCGTCATCCCCGGATTTTTCGGCGAGATCGTCCACGAGGTCGTTGTCGGTGAAGCCCCAGTCGTCGCCGTGGATTTCGGTCAGTTGGCCGCTGTCTATGCGTTGGCTGAGGTCTTCGGTGGTGATGAAGTCCATCCTGTGGTTCACGTACCCGTCATGGTCGATGGACAGGGTGGTTTCCCCGTCTTCGTCGCCGTCGCTTTCCATTACGGAGTAGGCGTGCCAGCCGGCCGGCACCTTGTTGCGGTCGATTCGCCCCTCGTCCAATGCGTAGCCGTTGATGGTGGATCCGTCGGGCATGTCGAATTCGATATGGCGCGCCTCGTAGGGGTCGTCGAATGCGTCGGTGGCCGTGAGCAGCTGGTTGAAGTCAGGCTCCGTGTCGTCGGTGAGGAGGCTGGCCGCCTGTTGGATTTTTGTGTCGGAGGGGAGGCTGTCCTGCTTGTCTTCGTCCGCGAATCGTCCGTCCGAGCTGCGGCGTCGTTGGCGGGCTTGGGCTGACTTGTTTTGGTTGGTCATTGGAAATCTCCTTCTATGTGGACATATTCAGTATAACAGGCATATTGTCGCTCGGAGACAATTCTAGGGGGTCGGCCTCCCGTTTTTGAGAGAAGTCGCGATGTTGCGAAATCGGCAATATCTGTTATACTGAATATGTCCACATAAAGAAATGAAAGAGGAAACCCATGTACATCGTCGAAACCCGAATCAAGACCCGCGGCAACAAGACCATCTGGATGCCCTACAAGCAATACCGCACCACAAACGGCATCGAAAACTTCCAGAAGCGACACCAGTACCTGTTCGACGCAGGGGAGCTGCGTGTCACCGGCAACGCCGAACCTCGCCGATCCCATATCAAGTCGGGCGAGGGAATGCTGCGCGTGGGCGATATCCTGCACGAATCCTATGGCTACGGCATGACCATCAACAAGTTCTACGAGGTCATCGCGATCAGCCCTCCGGCAAGACCTGCACCATCCAACCCATCCGCAAAATCACCATCAAGGGCGACGCCTATTCCCCGTATGGCTCCGAAGCGGTGCCCCAGACCGAGGGCGAGGATCGTTTCTGTGGCGAGCCGAGGAAGGGCAAGCGCATCCAGATTGGAACCTATGCGAAGGCTCGCGCGTACGTCAAGATCTCCTCCTACGGCGATGCGTACAAGATGGACGAAAAGGACTTCGAGCGCGGGTATTACGAGAACCACTTGGATTAGTTATCTCCTCATGATTGTTATACTGAATCTATTCACATAGACAGGCGGGTCTTTATCCGCCTTCGCATAAAGACCCGCCTGTCTCAACCCACTTAGAAAGACTGCGTCCACATGGGAGTAGATTCCGGCACCGTTCTCATAATCATCATCTGCATCATCTGCGCAGTCGTGCTCTGCGGTTGCAGCAGTATCGCGGACAAGCATGACCAGACGGATACGAAAGGATCCAAACATTGAGATTCGAACGAGAGGACCACAAATACTTCACCCTCCAAGAACATCTCGAAGACGGGCCGGAGGGGGTCGGCGCGAGAATCACTCGTATCACGTCACGGCTACGCCTGGATGTGACCCTGCAGATTCCATTCACCTACCAGCTTCCCGCTGAAACGACACAGTTGGAGACCCTGCAGGTGAGGAACCATACGGTCATCCACCAGAGTTTCGACGATCAGGAAAAAGCGGAACAGTGGGCCATCAATTTCATTAACAGGTTAAAACCATGCCGGCATTTGAAGGGCAGGGAACAGTGAACTGGATTGCTTATCTGACCGTGATCTGCGACCTGATTTTTCACGTCCGCCCCTGTCTTCATGTTCGGTACGATGGCTGCCATCGCCCGGTATTGCTGTCAGCCATCGAAAGAATAGTAGGCCCCAAATTATGAGCAGAAAGCAACCGAAGGAACAACACGGAATCGTGCCGATAAGCATCGCAATAATGTTCCTCATCATGGCTTTCGGAGCGTTGTCCACCATGGGCGGAGCCCTGCTACTGCGGTTCCTATTCGATATTCGAGTGATGTACGCGACATCATATTCCGCAGCCGTCACTTTCTTAGTGCTACTGATACCCACAGGCATCTTCTATCTAATCGGCAGGCTCATGGGTTACGACCCGGAAGAGCCAATATCAAAGGACAAAAATTGACGCTTTGGAGGAATTCAAGGAAGTACACAAGCTCGTGGGACAGGTCATTTCAGCCAGGCTTCGACCGTAAGCGGCTACTTAAACAGATGACGCCCGGGAACGCGCAAGCTGGTTCCGACATGGAATGGGCGCGCATCCATGCGGCGGAGGCCCTGCACCGGTTGGGGCGCGTCTGATGTCCGGTTACTGGCTGGGAGTGCTCACCCCGTTCGCGATCGTATTGGGAATCCTATTGCTCTGGCTGGCCGGCAGCCTGTTCGGCGCGATCGTCAGCTGGGCGTGGAAGAAGGCGCATTACGGCCTGTTGAAGAAGGGTTGGATCGCCGAGGACTACGACGAGGATTCAAGGGAATGGACCACCCGCCCCGGCGCGGAACGCCTGGCGGCCGCGCTGACCCGGTCCGGCGAATACCGGATGCTCCCGTGCTTCGGCTGGATGATCCTCATCGTCCGCGACCACAAGAATGAGAAACATGATGAGAAAAGGAATTGATCCGCCCCATATCGTCGCGTTGACGATAGTCGTCTGCGCTGCCATCGCCCCCGCGTTCATGCTGTGGGGTCGGACGATCGGGGAATGGGCTGTCGGAATCGCCGTTTATACGCTGATTACGGCAGTAGTGCTATCGCTGCTCGTCCTCGATTTTGTTATCGTCAGATATGATGTCATGGCATTGCTGATACAAGCTCTGTCCGGTTCGGAAATCGTCGGTTCGGTATCGCGCCTGCTGTTTGTACTGGGCCAGATATGGGTCATCATCCTGTCCATACGGATTCCCCCATCGTTCTGGGAAAAGCGTTTGGCGGTATTGCCTTCCCAAGCGGATCCGGATAATTCCGCACTCGCGCTCTGCATTGGTTTAGTCTCAGGCGCTTTTCTTCTTGTCATAGTTGCGCTTTGGATGCCTGAAGACCTTCCGGGGGTCCCGGAATTCTGGAATGCGCAGGTTTGTATGGATTCGATTTTCGGGGTCGGTCTTCCATGGTCCAAGCCGGTCATATTCACCGTGTCTTCGAAAGGCTACACGATCATACGTCGGAATGGGATGCTGAAGCTGAACGAGCAGGCCGACGAGTTCTTGGGCTATTGCCCAACATGGGTTTCGATTCGCAACGACCATCATCGGGGACTGCTCCTGATCGAACGGTACCACCCGGGCATGCAGGACATTGTCAACAGGTTGGATCGAGAGGCCGGTATCCGGCATCCGGCGGATAAGGAGACAGAAAATTGAACGAGGAGGAATACGAAGAGCTGGCACGCTGGCTGCCATGCCACCCCGGCCGATGGGTCGCATGGCCGGAACCGTTCGGAACCCGGGCCGAGGCCGACGCGTTGTTCGAATCGTTGCGCGACGGCGGGCTTGAATCATTCAAGGTCGATTCGGCCGCGCTCCGCTGGCGGATAGACGAGTTCAAATCGATTGTGGACGGGCGCGGGCTTATCTGGATGGAGGTGAGCTGCGCATGGTGAAAAGCCTCACAATCGGATTGGTCGATGATGGCGTTGCGACATGGAACCCGGTTTCCGATGGGAACCTACTGGTGACGGGTGGCGCGGGATGCGGCAAGACCTGGTGGCTGACACACACCCTGATACCTGGTCTCAACGAAATGGGGCAACGGGTCTATATGTTTGACGGGTATGTGGATCGAGGTTATACCAAGCCCGTGCAAGGTGTGATTCCGGTGAACGATCCCACGTCCATCTTGGAAGAGCCGGATTCCTTTCTGATTATCGACCATGTGAATCCGGGTCTTGAAGACGATTCAGCTTTGATGGAGACGGTAAGGGAGAGTGACGCCCGTATCCCGATTATCCTGTCCGTCCAACTGGTTCCAGACCGGGAGCAATGGTCCGCATGGGCAGAACTGGACATATTTTCATCCAAATACACCGGCATGCCGTGGGCTCGGATGGGAATCTGGGAATCCACGAGTCGCGAGAGACCACAGGTGGTGGCTATATGAGATTTTCTGCGGGTTTTGGAACAAGAGGCATATCGAGGGGAAACCTGATGGGCAAACTGGTTAACGGAATCATCGCGGCCATCGCCACACTGTTCATCATGGCCGGCATTTCCATGCCGGCATTGGCCGCAACCGATGATACGTATGTTCCGAAGAACGATTCTGCTGGCAATATCTTCGTGCAGGATCAGGCGAACGTACTCAGCGCTGAAACTGAAAAACATGTTTACGACCTGAATAAGTCGTGGGAGTCACGTGAGGACAAGCCGCAGCTGCTCGTCGTCACCGTCTCCACTTTGGATGGTGTGCCCATCGAACGGAAGGCGAAGGAACTGTTCGACCGGTACAAACCCGGCATGAAAGGCAAGAACACAGGCCTCGTATACCTGCTGTCCATCAAGGACCATAAGGACCGGCTAACCGTCGGCACGGGGATTGGACAGACATTCAACCAATCCACGTGCGAGAGCATCATCAACTCCGGGCATGCGAACTATAAGAAATCATACTGGAACGCCGGCATCAGCAAAGTCCTGGACAATATCGCTTCAACAGTGCAAGACATGCCCGAGATTTCATCCGCATCAACGTCGGCTACAACCCCCGCACCAATGCCGGCATGGACCGGGGTTCTCGGCGTGGTGATTGTTGTGGTCGGCTCGGTGCTCTTGCTGATATGGGGATTGCAGTCAGATGACAAGAGTGAACAAACGGATTATTCCGAACTAGACAACGCGCAGCGGGACCATTCCGAGCCGGACACCGGCCGAGCACCGCTTGGCTCATCCTATATTGCAGAAGCCGCACCCTCTCGTGGATTCGATGCTCGGGACGCGATAATCCTCACCCAAGCCGTCTCGCTTGCATCGAGACCGGACAGACAGGAGCACGATCGTTCCTCCGAAAATGATTCCATCAACGATGACTCCTGGCCTTATACGGGCCCATCACCATCCTTCGACAGCTCTTCATCATTCGGCGGAGGCACATCCACTGGCAGCGGAGCAACCGGCAGCTGGTGACAAGAAAATCCGGCATTAGCAATCTCGTAGAGAAGAAAACCCAAGACATGGAAACTAGGATAATCGAAGTCAAGGTACAGCTCATCGGTCAGCGAAACCAGCACGAACTGCATTGGAGGTTCAGCTGATGGAGCTTGTCGAATACGCTCAGGCGGTGGACCATTCGCGGATGCCATTGCTGTTGAGGGTCCTGAATGCTCTCGGTTGGTATGCCTTCCTCGCGGACATTCCGCTCATGGCGTATGCCTATTGCCTGGTGATGGCACGGAACGGCTTTCCTAATCTCACGATGGACGAGGTCAGGCTCGTCGGCGCATCGGTGCTGCTGCCGTTCGTCGCCCTCGCGCTCATGTCCCCGGCCGAGAACTGGAACCCCCGAGGCCCGAAGCCGAAGACCATGGACGAGTATGTGGGCGACGTGTGGAATCTCGATGGTCTCGCGATCGCCGAACCCGGATATATGGACCCGTTGTCCGGTTTCCCCCGAATCAAAGGATCCTACCGGGTTTCATGGAAGCGGAACGGGCGGCGCGTCGAAGGCACGCTGGGCATCGACGGGACAAACGTCGAACTGCGCGATAACCAAGGGATGATTGTTTCCCCGGTGAATCCAGGGACACCGGTATGGAAGCCGGGCGCGAAACATTCGAAAGGGTTATAACCTGCTAGATTGATTATTTGCTTTAGTTTGTTTTCGTGTGATATAATTAAGTCATGCGTGTCAGGGAATGGGCGAGGCGTGAGGGCTTCAACGAGCAGACGGTGTGGCAGTGGTGTCGCGAGAACCGTATGCCCGTCCCGTTCGAGCGCATGAACACGGGCACGATTATCATCCACGACCCGAAATACGAGAACCAGCCCGCCGCCCCCACAGCGAACGGCAGGACGGTGTGTTACGCGCGTGTCAGCTCGTCCGACCAAAAGGACGATTTGCAACGTCAGGCCGACCGGTTGAAGGCGTTCGCCATCAACATGGGCGTCAAGAGCCCCGAGGTGGTCACGGAGACCGGCTCGGGCATGAACGACAAGCGGCGCAAGCTCAACCGGCTGTTGGCCGACCCGACCGTGGGCACGCTGATCGTGGAGCACAGGGACAGGCTCGCCCGTATGAACGCGGGACTGGTGGAGAGCGCGTTGAAGGCGCAGGGACGCCGGATCATCGTGGTGGACGACACGGAGCTGGATGACGATCTGGTGCGCGACATGACCGAGGTGCTGACCTCGTTCTGCGCCCGGCTGTACGGGCGTCGCGCAGCCAAGCGCAAGACGGACGCGGCGTTGAAGGCGGCACGCGATGCTTGAGGCGGTCAAGGTGGCGCTCGACCCGACGCCACGGCAGGAACGACTCTTGGAGTCCCATGCCGGTGCGGCGCGGTTCGTCTACAACGCGGGACTCGCTCATGTCAAGGACATGCTCGAACGCGGCGATAAACCCGAATGGTCGCACTACGCCCTGCGCAGGTGGTGGAACCAAGCCAAGAACACACTCGCCGTGGACGAGACCACGGGAGAAACATGGTGGAGGGAGAACAGCAAGGAGGCATACAACAGCGGCCTCGAATCATTGGCCGACGCCCTGAAGAACTTCTCCAGGTCCCGCAAGGGGCGGCGGAAAGGCCGCAGGATGGGCTTCCCACGCTTCAAATCCAAGGACAAGGCGGTTCCCGGATTCGCGTACACGACCGGCTCGTTTGGTCTCATTGACTGTGACCCTTATGCGCTGCGGCTCCCGAAGATAGGCCGCGTGCACTGCATGGAGAACGCGTCCAAGCGAGCGAACGGCGCGAAGGTGCTGCGCATGAGCGTATCCAAGCGTGGTGGACGCTGGCAGGCCAGCCTGACCGTCGAACGCGCCGACCTGCCGATTCCATCGCCGCCGAAAGGCGGGAGCGTCGGCATCGACTTGGGTGTGAAGGAGCTCGCCACATTGTCGGACGGCACCGTGATACACAACCCGCACGCACTCAAATCGAACCTCGGACGGTTGAAGAAAGCCCAACGGAATCTGAGCCGCAAACGGAAAGGCTCCAACCGCCGACGCAAGGCGAGAACGAGGGTCGCGCGTCTGCACGCCCGCGTGGCGGACCTACGCCGCGACCTACTGGACAAGACCACCACCATGCTCGCCCGCGCCTACGCGGACATCAGCATCGAGGATTTGAACGTGGCGGGCATGGTGGGAAACCATAGGCTCGCCCGCTCGGTAGAGGACGCCGCGTTCGCGGAGTTCCGCCGACAGCTCGAATACAAGACCGCACGCACCGGCGCGAGGCTCCACGTCATCGACCGCTGGTATCCAAGCAGCATGACATGTTCGAACTGCGGGACGGTGAAAGCCAAACTGTCCCTGTCCGAACGTGTCTACCATTGCGAGGAGTGCGGGCTTGTCATCGACCGCGATCTGAACGCGGCCATCAACATCCAAGTCGCCGGGAGTGCCCCGGAGACGTTAAACGCGCGCGGAGGAAGCGGAAGACGGACCGATGCATCGCGTCGGGCAACGCGGCATCCTGTGAAACGCGAACCAAGCGACGGCGTAAGCCGTGTGAGTCTTGGAGCTGGCCTCGGCAACGAGGCCATGCAGATGACTTCGCTCTAGCGACAAGCTAAAACAAAGTCATCTACAACGGTAGCCGATGGAATTCACCGACAGCGACGAACTACGCCGCGATATTCTCGCCAACCAATATCTGCCCGAACATCTGCGCGAACGGGCGAAGAACGATACAAGCGAATACTGCCGTGCCGAGGATGCCGACAATCTGCTGGAAGTCGACCGGCTCACGGGCAACGGGCTCATCCGCTTCTATATGGAGGCCGGCAACGGTTCCATGCAGGTGGACGTGCCCGAGGAGACCGCCCGAAGCATCGCCCGGTGGATCCTCGACCATACGAACGCGTGAAGGAGCGCATCATGAAGAACATCTTTGTCCTGAATTCCGTCATCAGACTCATCGAACGGAACACAGCCCATGCCATACGGTTTGCGCGGATCGGGGCGGCTCTGCTGCTGATTGCGGTAGGAACGCTGGTATTCGGCGCTTGTGTTCTCCTGACGGGAACCCCTCTTGTCGTTCTGTTTACCGCGTTCGTGATCTGCTCGTTTATCGGGAGCCAACTGTTCGGCGGCGCGATTCTGGTGATGGAGGAAGACCGACGGAAACAGCCGACGCGACGGGGCGAACGGTAATGAAAATGTCAAGTGCGCGCGTTCGGTGCAAGTCCGTTCCGTCCAGAGAGCTCTCCACGCTCATCCTGCACCGGGATACGGGCATCACGGATCCGGAGCGCCCGTTCAAACACGAATGCTCGTGCGGCCGCTGGTTCACCGCATTGGACTGGCATCTGCACGGGTGCTGGACGGGTTCCGAATGCCAGTACGACGAGCCGCCGAGCATCCTCCACGAATATGAGAGGTTCCTCGCATACGACCTGTTGTGCGAGGCATTGGGGCAGGTCGGAGTGCTGGTGCCCATCCGATACAAACACCCATCCCGAATGGGAAGAGGGAGGGGAAAATCATGCGTGGTTTCATGCGTTTCGTCAGGTCGAGCCGTCTGCTGATGGTCGGCGCGATCGCGTTCATCATCACCCTGGCCGCGGCGCTGGCGGCGTTCCTTTGCGACCGGCTGGGTGTCGGCGTTCCGTGGCTCCCGTCCGGCCTGCACGCGGTCTCCGCGCTCTCCGGGCTGACCGCCGGCGCAAGCCCCGTATTGCACTCGGACATGGGATGGCAGTACCGGCACCCGTGGTGGCGCGAACGGCTCGGGGAACTGGGCATACGACAGTCGATGAGCCGCAAGGGCAACTGCCTGGACAACGCCGCCACCGAACAGGTGTTCGGCCATCTCAAGGACGAGTTCTACCGCGACCGCGAATTCGACTCGTAAGAGCGGCTCAAGGCCGAGCTCGACGACTACATCATCCACTGGAACACCAAACGACGCCAGATGCGACTCGGTGGACACACCCTGGAGGAATTCTGGAGAGCGTCCACCGTGGTCTGAGCCTGTATCCTAATAAACAGCGTCCAACAATCGGGGCGCAGTTCACCACGGGCAGGTGGCCGCCCCTGTTTTTTTCGCATGCCGTCAGGCGTTGAATTCGAGTTTGTTGAACGCGCCCCGGTATTGGGTCATGTCCATGCCGCCGTCGCGCCAGTCAACGAACCGATCCATGCCGGCTTCGGCGCGGCTGATGTAGAAGTGGCGCAGGCCCTTGCTGTCGGCCTTCTTCGAATCGAGCAGGGCCTGGAACTCCTCGGGCGTGAAGATGAAGAACACGGGCTTGCGCAGCTCGTCTTCGACGGAGAGGATGTATGCGCCGAACCGGGTGGTGTCGGCGTTGCGCGGGTTGATGGAGTGCCATCCGGACATGGGTTTGCCGGTGTCGGAGCCGAGGTTGCGGCTGGCGGCGATGAACACGGGGTGGCGCCTGCCGTCGTGTCCGATGATGTAGCGGCCCTTGCGTCCCTCGTTGCTGAACGTCTCGCCCATTTGGCCGACCTTGTCGGCGAGGGCTTCGATGGCGCGTTTGAGGGTGCCGCCAGTCACGGGCTTCGGGTTTTCGAGTTGGCTGACGCGGGTTTCGAGCTCGTTGAGGCGTTGTTCGAGGATCGCGATCCGCTGGCTGTCGATGTTTTCCATCTTTTGCTCCTTGATTTTTGGATTGTATTTCTTTCATCAGTATAGATTCTATATTAGATGTAAGTTATATACAAGTAGATTGCATAAAATAAGTAAGATTTTTTTAGAAAAACGCACCCAAAACCACGCTCCGACTAGACTGGAAAACAGCACCAACGACGGGAGCCAGCCATGACCAAGACCAGAACCACCACAGCCACCAGCATCATCCCATTGCTCCTGCTCGCCACCGCATGCGGAACGCCAACAGCCAACCCGGAATCTGCCGCACCGCAGACGAAAACACAGACACAGACGAAAACGGAAAAGAAGCCGGCACCCGAACCTAAGAAAGAAACCCCAGCCGAGGAAAAGCCCGAAGAGCAGACCCCGACCGCACCAGAACCGGCCACGGATCCAACCTCCGGCGAATGGACGGAAACCATGAACTCGCCATCCGACCTATCCGGCCAGCTCGACGAAGCGTGGCTGCGCTGCTCACCACAGAACAACCCGACCCCGGAACTGTTCTCATGGAAACGATCAGTGAATCACGACGGCGTATGGCTGCACATCACGGAAGGCGGAATGGACGGATCTGTCCAGCAAGCCTGTATGGATAGTCTGTTCGGTGGAGCTAAGTCGGAGCCGACCGGCGAATGGACGGAAATGGATCTGAATGGAATAAGTCGCTGGCAGAAACAGGATGACGGGGCTGCTGACATCATATGGAAGTCCGCGGATTGACTAATAAGGACAAAGCAATGAGCGTCACGAAATCGAAGACAGCGGAACACGATGCAGACATTAAGGACAACTCTCACGAACGCGCGAAGCTAGAGGCTTTCGCAGAAGCTCAGGCACTCATATCGAAACTGCCGCGCGAAACCGTTCTAGACACAATGAGCCACGAAGATATGGAAACGCAATTTGAACGCCGAAGCGTCTAAACCACAATCAGGCTTCGCTACGACCGGCTAGGAGGCTAAATCGAGCGTGGCTCAGAATGCCTACACGATATATACTCAAATAGTCCCAATGCGGAATATTTGAGTATATACTTGCAATATGGCTATAGAAACAGCAGAGACTTTACTGACTACTCAAGAGGCCGCCGAAAAACTCGGCGTAGGTGATCGAAGGATTCGCTCACTGGTCAGTCAGCATCTTCTGAATGCAGTCAAAGAGGGAGACCGTCTTTACATAACCAACGAATCCGTTAGACGACTCAATCACGTTGACCGCAAGCGAGGACGCACATTCTCTCCCCGTATTGCCTTTGCCTCGCTGTACATGATCTCCGGAGAGAGCGTTAACTGGCTCAGCGCTTCGGAGAAGTATCAGCTCAAAAAACGTCTAACGACATTGAATGCAACTGATTTGGTCTCCTTGTGCAGAAATAGGGCAAGACTGTGTTCCATGTGGTGCAGAGAAAGCCGACTGGAGAAGGTAATTCAGGAGATACGTTTATCCGCAGGCACCGGCGAGCTGGCTGCAGAGTTCAATTTGACTGAAACAAGCGACGTGGAAGGATATCTGCTGGAAAGCGATCTGCAGCGAATAGTCGAACAGGCAAAACTGCGTTCTGACTTTCAACCCGCAAACGTCAGATTGCATGTATCCTCCTACATTCCGAATGGTTCCGGAAATATGCCAATCGGAGTATGCTCAGCCGATCTCGCCGATTCACTAGATGTCAGAGAATGCGGTGCCGGTTTTGATAAGCTCACGCAATTACTATCCCGTTTCCAATCCGATAACAAGGGTAAGGACAGCCGATGAATACAATCGATATTTCGGCCCAGGCTCAACCGTGGAGTACGGTCTTTGCCGTCGCTCAGCATTTTACGTCTGATGAATGGCTACTCACTGGCGGTCTGATGGTTCAAGCGCATGCCATGCTCCACGGGCTTCCTGTCCGCCCTACCACCGACGCTGACTTTTTATTGAATATCCTGACCTATGATCGAATAGCCACACAGATGGAAAGCTATCTTGCCACTATGGGATACAGGTTGCAAAAAGACGCCCTAACTAAATATGCAACTCGATTTGAAAACCCTGCCCACGACAAAGTGGACATACTGGTAACGGATTATCTGTACGGAAAGAAAAAAAGAGAAGGTGCCACTCTTTCGGGAATGAGATTATGCGGTATGCCCGGAGGTGGTCAGGCCATCAAACGAAGCATGCGACTTCAACTTAGATATGACCAGCAATCCGCATCCATCGCAATTCCTGATCTACTCGGCGCATTGATGCTGAAGAGCGCTGCGTGGGAAGTCGATAAGACAGCTAGAAGAGACCGCCATCTCATTGACGCTGCATTGCTGCTCTCTCTAATCGACAGTCCAGATGAGGAAGCAAAAAGGCTCCATAGTTCCAATGACCGCAAACGAATTTTGCGCTTGCATGAGTTACTTGCTGCAGATTCCGACTATTGGTCGAGCTTGGATCAGACGCATCGGCAGGATGGAATCGATACGTTAGACACGCTAACCGACTGGGCAAAAGGAGAACATCATTAGGCTTCGCTACGGCCGGCTAGGGCTCGGCCGAGGGTGATTTCGTCGGCGTATTCGAGGTCGGAGCCGACCGGCAGACCACTGGCAAGGCGCGTGATCAGTATTCTGCTGGCTGCCCGTAGTCATCGTATTGTTCTTCCGTCTCGGCTTTGCGCCGGCCTTTTTCCCGTATTTCGCTGGATTGGTCGGTGCCGCTGATTTCGGTGCGTCGGCCGATCCAGCCGATGATGGTGAATGTGATGCAGAAGATGATGAGCAGTGTGCCGATGATGGCGATGATGCCGAGGATTCGACCGTAGCTGTGTGCTTGGCCGGTCAGCCATTGGATGACATTCGCCGCTGTCATGTCGTTCGCGTATTCGGGACTGTCCAATAATAGTTCTGCACGTTGGTTGTTGATGCCGAGAAAATAGGATGCGTAGCCGACTAGGGGAGCGGCCACTGCGGTCAGTATTCCTGCAGCCCACATGAGGAACTGGTATCGGTTATACCATTTACTGATTTTCCAAAAAATACCCATGACCCCCATTGAACCAGTCAAAGGCAAAGAGAAGCCCCTAAAGTCCTAAGAGATTCAATCTTCCGTTTGAGCTTTAGCAATGTCCTTTTTCGTCTGATGATGGACTGCATGTTCCTTTAGATAGTCGCGCAGATAGGGGTGGCGCGATCCACGTATGGAACACGCCACCCCATCCGAAAAGGAAACAGGAAGGAAAAGAATCAGCAGGGCACAGGATCGCTTCCAAGTACACCGCAGAATGAGACATCTCCGCCCGTGTCCCAAGGAGAAGAGACACCGGATCCACTGTTTCCGCCCTGGGAGGGCTGCTGCGGTGTCGGCTGGGGTGTTGGCGTATAGCCGCCGCCGGTCGAACCACCTGTGGGCTGCTGAGGAGTGTACGTGTATCCGCCGCCCTGGGATTGCGTGTATCCGCCGCCCGTGTATCCGGTGTAGCCGCTGGTCGTATCACCTGCGGGATTACCACCATTATCCGAGGCCTGGGATTGGCTTGCCGTCTGCTTCTCCTTTTCGGCCCTGGCCTTCGCGTCCGCATCGGACTTCGCCCTGACGGAGTCGTTGACCGCCTTCACCGCATCCGAGATCGCCTTCTCGTCCTTCGATTCGATGGCGTTCTCCAATGCGGTGCGAACCTTGTCGTCCTCCACCCTGCCCTTGGAGTCGTTCAGGACCTTGGTCGCGTCGGCGACGGTCTTGTCGGTCTTCGAGGCGTTGACCGCATCCGCCTTGCCCCTGATCTCGTTCACGGTCTTCGCGTATACGTCCGCGGTCTTGTCGAGCTGCGCGGCCGCCGCCCGGATGCCCTTCAACCCATCCGCCGGGCATCCGGGGATATCGGTCTTCGTGGTCGAAGCGGCCTTCACGGTCGAGGTCAATACGGCGACCGTCTTCGCGTCCTTGACCTCCGAATCCTTGACCGTGATTGCGGTCTTCACCGCATCCGACTCCAGATACTCCGTCAGCTTCTTCTGCGCCTTCACCGCCTTGTCGTATGAGGTGGCGCATTCCTCTGAAGCCGCCGTCAACTGATTATGGTTCCAATACAGGTATCCACCGGTGCCGACAGCCGCCAAAACAACGACGGCAGTACCCCCAGCAATCAACGGAACCAGCCACTTCGGATGCTTACGATCCGGAGGTAGGTGGACTTCGAATTCCGTCACCGGCTCAACCGGTGGCGTGACGTTCATGTTCATAGGTTCTTCTTTCTCATTCATTTGTCTTTCCTTATACTATGTCGTTGACTGACAGGCTGAACCGTGTCTCCAATACACGGTCGCCGATCAGGCCTTGTTTCGTGGACAATTTCAGAATGCATCCAATGATATGCGCTTGCAAGCGCAATGGTAAGGTGGCCGCTCACAAAAAATATCGGTCAATTTCAATAAAAAACCGGTTAATTACAAGATTTGAAGTTATGGTAAAAACCGCAAGAGTCCAGTGACCATCACTGGCGACAAAATATCCTTCCTATCAGAGGAGACGATATGGGGAGAAACAACAATCCCACTCGCGGTTCCACAATCCGACATGTGGTCCGCACGATCGCGGCGGCCAGTGCGGCCGTCGCCACTTTGGCGGCGGGCATGCTCGTGGCGGGCACGGCGGACGCGGCCGACATGCGTGACCCGTTTGAACGCTCCATTCAGAACGGCAACCCGGGCCTGTGGACGAACCTGGGCACGCTCACGTTCAGCAACGGGGCCTCCTATCCGAACATGGAGCAGTCGCTCGGCGTGGTCGACAGGGTCAACGGGAAGAACGCGTACTGCATCCAGGCCGACGTGCTCTACACGGGCACGTCGGGCACGTGGGGCGATTGGACCGACGAGAGGACCAAGCCGGACGCGCAGAAGCTCGCCTGGCTGACCAACAAGTACAACAATGACAGGGACGACCTCACGCAGGCCGCGATCGCGGGCCTGGTCCACAGGAAGCTCGACCCGATGGGCAACGAATACCTGAATGGCATCCAACGCCTCGGCTGGAAAGACGGGATCGGCTGGGACACGTACGCGGCGAAGATGGACAGCCTGTGGAATGAGGCGGTCAACGGCACGCCCACGAACCTCGACATGAAATACCAGTACACGATCGGCCAACGCAAAGGCCTAGTCACCCCGAGCATTATGAACGGGAACGGCCAGTACGTGTCCGGGCTCCAGTACACCGTGACCCTGAACGGCCCGGCCGTGTTCGACCAGAACAACTCGACCGCCATCACGGGAACCACTACCAACAAGAAGCAGGACATCGCCTGGACAGCGACCGGCAACGGCAAAGTTACTTATAAACTTACCTACAAGAATCCGCAGGCCATCAGGCTGAATTCCCCGAACCAGGATCTGATGGCCCCGACCGACCCCCAGATCGTGTCCAAGAACATCCAGTTCGAGGTGCGGAACAACTTCAAGCCGACCATCGAATCCAACCAGACCGATCATCGCATCGAATACGGGCATGCGCCCGAGGATGATCTGACCTGGCATGTGGACCCGACGGGCGGCGACTGGATCCAGGGCGCGACCATCAAGAGCACCGGTACCCTCTACTACTTCGCGAAGAAGCCGGTCGAGGGCCGGACGACCGTCAGGGACGGGGTGAAGGCCGCGACCGCGACCGCCGCCGGCGACAGGGACGGCGCCACCAGTCATGTGGACGCCTCCTCCATCACCATGGACCCCGGTTTCATGAAGGCCCACCCGGGAGCCACCCCGTCGAGCCTGCCCGCCACCGGCTGGTACACGTGGGTGTGGGAGATCACGCCCGACATGCAGGACGCCAACATGAGGCAGTACCTGCCCGCCGACTACGACTGGTCCGACAACGTGCTGGAAGCGGAGACCACGCTGCACGTGCGCAACATGCAGCCGACCATCACGTCCAGCGTGTCCGCCGCCTACAAGACCGACCAGAGCAAGGTGACCGGCGCCGACGGCGTCGAACGGCCCGCCGTCCAAATCGGCTCCCAGGCCGCGTCCGACAGGACCGATGTCGTCTACCTTGAAAAGGGCAGCGTCATCCGCGACAAGGTCACGCTGGGCGTGTCCGACGTGAACGGCGACGGCAGGACCGACACCGCCGACTGGCTGCACACCAAGGACGGCCAGGGCGAAGGCAGGGAAACGGAAGCCAACCAGATCACCATCCGCGTGAACGGCACGCTCTACGGGGGCATGACCCGCGAACAGGCCGAACAGGCTCAGAAGGACGCGGCCTCGGGCAAGACCGTCGAACTGCCCAAACAGGCCGTGAAGCTCGCCACCACCACGTTCACGACGAACAAGGCCGGCGACTACCTCCTGTCCAGCAGGAAGGGCGAGAAGCCGGCCGGCGTGTGGAAGGCCGAAAACGGGATCGACCTGACGAACCCGCCGTCCGGATACGCCACGTTCGTGTACGACATCGCCAACAGGGACCAGGACACGAAAAGCCAGACCGGCATCGAACCGTCCAGGGACTACCCGTTCGCCAAGGACGTGCACGAAGCCCCGTTCACGGCGGATGAGACCATCATGACGCGCCTCACCCCGAAGCTCGACTCCACAGTGTCCAGCAAGGAAGTCAAGGCGGGGGAGACCACCGTCGACAAGCTCGTCGTCGCCAAGACCAACGAAAAGGACGTGTGGCCCACCTACCCGGAGACCAACGTCACCGAAGGCGAGATCCCGAAGGCCACCCCGCTCAGCCTCGACTTCCACGGCGTCCTCTACAAGGTGAGTGACGACCCGTCCGCCGCGATCGAGGAAACCGACACCGTGCCCGAAAACGCGGTGAAGGTCCACGAAACCGACATCAAGGACGTCACCAAGTTCGGCACCTACACGACCGACTCGTTCACCCTGACCGAATCGGGCACCTACGCTTGGCATTGGACCATGACCCCAAGCCTGACCGGCGACCAGAACCATAATCCGCTCGCCGCCCTCGCATGGCGTCAGCTCACCCACGGCAAGGTGCAGCACGCTTTCGGACTCGCATCCGAGATCGTGCGCGTCCGGAAGCCCGAAACACCGAAGTGCGAGGTGTCCACAAAGTCGCAGGGTGAGGTCACGTTCGAAAACGGCAAGGCCGACCTGCACGATGAGCTCCTGCTTAAGAACTGCTCGGATGCGGCCAAGGCTGAATTCGAATTGTGGAAGCAGTCCAACGGCGACCAGTCGGGCGACGTGCTCATCACCGTCACCGGTAAGGTCGACGCGAAGGACGGCGTCCACTCGCCGACCGTGACCGTGCATGAAACCGGCACCTACTACTGGCGTGAGAAGGTGTACGACCAGACGGGCAAGCTTATCTCCTATGGTGACGCGCGCAAGTCGAACGAGACTGTGCTCGTCAAGGAGAAGGGTCTCGCCTCCACTGGTGTCGGCACCCCGATGCTCCTGTGGGCCGGGGTCCTCGCCGGAGCTGGTGTCGCTCTCGCTCTGGCTGGTTCGAGGAAGCGTATCCGCCTGTAAGGCGGTCACGCTGATCGGATAGAAACCTTGATGGGCTCATTCCGCCGTAGTGGAGTGAGCCCATCCTGCTAAAAGGGGTATGTCGGATTGGTGTCAGGTTTTTCTCCTCTGTCCTGATGCTTATCCGACATGCCTTTTCTTCGTATATGCTTGTTATACTGAATATGTTCACATAGAAAAAATAAGGAGACCAGGAACCCATGGCAGGAGAGCCGACACTCACACTCGCAGGCAATATCACAGCAAACCCCGAGCAGAGGGGAGATACGGTCACTTTCACCATCGCGCACAATACGCGTCGACGTGACCGTAACGGGCAGACCGTGGATGGGGATGCCGTATTCATGCGATGCGCAGCATTTGGAGACCTCGCCCAGAACATCATGCGCTCCTGCTATAAGGGCATGCGCGTGGTAGCCACCGGTTACATGAAGACCAACAATTGGACGGACAAGACCACCGGCCAACAGCGTAGCAATCTTGAAATGATCGTCACCGATTTGGGTGTCAGCCTCCGGTTCGGCGTCACGCAATTTCAGAAGACCAGCGGCCAACAGTCCAACGGCAACGGCTACCGGCAGAACAATTACGGCGGCGGATACCAGCAGCCGAACAACGGCTATCAGCAAGGCGCATACAACAACTACCAGCAGCAGGGTTACAGCCAACAGGCTCCCGCACAGACACCGGCGCAACCTGCAGCACCCTCACAGCCCGCAATGGATCCGTGGGCTACGACCACGCCAGCCAGCACGGATCCGAACGGCGACGGCACCGACCCGGAATTCTAAACGGTTCCGACATTGATCGAGCTGGAAGATCTGGGCGACAACCTCCGCCTATACAAGGGGGATTGTCGCCGACTCATCGCCTCCTTACCGGACAACAGCGTGGATGCGGTGGTCACGGACCCGCCGTACGAGATTAACTTCATGAACCGGGTTTTCGACCGGACTGGCATCGCGTTCAACGTCGCCCTGTGGAAGGATATCCTGCGCGTGTTGAAGCCGGGCGGGCATGTGGCGGCGTTCGCCGCGAGCCGCACCTATCATCGGCTGGCATGCGCCATCGAGGATGCGGGCTTCGAAATCCGCGACCAGATCGACTGGGTGTACGCGTCCGGCATGCCACACGGTTCGGATGCGACGCTCATGATCGACCGGGAACGCCGCGAGGATGTGGAGCCGACGCGATCCGAGACGGCGAAACCGTTCAAAGGCTGGTACAGCCAGCTGAAGCCCGCGCACGAACCCATCTGTCTGGCCCGCAAGCCGTTGGACGGGAATCTCGCCCACAATCTGCTCGGACACGGGACAGGCGCACTGCATATCGACGCATGCCGCGTCCCATTCCGCAACACGGCGGACGAGGCGGAGTCGAAGGGCAAGAACCAGCATGGACGGTTCGGCTCCGGGCCGAGAGACAACCATGTATATGGTGCGGACAAAGCGAATCGCACCGACTACACGGCCGAAGCCCGGTTCGCGCCGAACATGCTGTTCGACCAATCCACGGCCAAGGAACTCGACCGACAGTCCGGCATCACCGTCAGTCGAAAAGGCAAACCACGCGCAAGCACGAAACCCGGTGACGGCTGGGGCATGACCCATACCGGCGCCGAATATGACGATATGGGCGGCGCGAGTCGATTCTACCCGGTTTTCAGGTATTGTCCGAAAGCCTCACCGTCCGAACGGCCGAAAGTCGACGGCATCCTCCATCCGACAGTCAAACCGGTCGAACTCATGCGCTGGCTTGTCCGTCTCATCACTCCGGAAGGTGGCCTCGTATTGGAGCCGTTCGCCGGAAGCGGCACCACATTGGAAGCATGCCTGCTGGAACACATGCAATGCACGGCAAGCGAACTCGACCCCGACTATATCAAGCTGATCCACGCACGACTCAGCAAACCAATACAAAACGAACTTTTCTAGGAGGTATTATTCTAAATCCTCTTTTAGCCGATAATGTAGATTATGTCAGATAAGAATCACTCTCAATAAGAAGTCCGCTCTCCCAGCTAGAAAGAATTCCATGAACGCAAACCAATGGAAACGAGCCTTATTCAGCCACTCCGAGGGAGCAAACACAAGGACAAGCGCCGGCACAGAATATTCTCAGCAGTACAATGCGCGGCAGCGGAAAACGAATTGGCGGAATCGAGGCCATCAAAGTGGACATGGACGAAACTGGCGTTAGCGGATTCTTCTGCTCGTCATCGTT